>Ga0129324_10000184_pt1 | contig 44955 bp, 37 predicted proteins | sample CPBDNA_7_FD_96879 | JGI IMG/M metagenome (GOLD analysis project Ga0129324, IMG submission 96879) | Freshwater to marine salinity gradient microbial communities from Chesapeake Bay, USA - CPBay_Spr_15_0.2_DNA | ecosystem: Environmental > Aquatic > Marine > Coastal | place: USA: Chesapeake Bay... | reverse complement strand
TTTTTACGAAAAAAAGAGGAAAAAAAAGATCACTCCTTTCGTGTGAAAACAAACCGCTTAGGCTTTAGAGATATTGAGAGAAGTATTGAGAAAGGCCCTAATACGAAGAGAATCATTGTCTTAGGATCATACCCTGCATTTGGCCATGGTGTGAGCAATGAAGAGACCTATTCATTTCAATTAGAGTCACTTTTTAAGGAAAAGTATCCAAGGTTAAATATAGAAGTATGGAATGGCGGCCAACAGGGAACTGTCGCAATTATGGGCTATGCAAGGATGAAGTTTGAGCTTGAAAAGTATCAACCAGACCTTATAATCTTTGATTATGGGTGGGTCGACTTTTATATGCGCCAAGACCAAACACTTGAAGCATCAAAAATACCTACTTGGAAAAAACCTCACTGGACCTTTTTCCAAAAGCTGGCCAGTAAAATTCGTTTCGAATGGCTTCCAAGGACTTCAATAAGCAAGATAATAGACAACAAAGCAAAAGAGTCCTTTCGAAAAGTTAACTGGGATCAATGGGAAAAAGTCATGGAGGCCACTGTAAACTTTTCTCAAAAAAAGCAGATACCTATTTTGTACTTAAGGCACCACCGAGAAGCTATTTGGAGAGACCTCTACAAGAAGTTCAACCAACCTGAAAAAGGGCAATACTTTCTAGATACCTCATTTGCCATAAACGAAAAAAAACTAACCGATGAAATCATTGAAGACTTCTGGTCTAAAAGTAATTGGCTTACGGAACTCGGAAAAACAAAAGGCACAACCCCAAGGAAGGCAGAAATCTACTTTAGGGGTGATGCTCTTATGTTTAACAAACATGGTCATAAAGCCATTGCAGAATATTTACTACCTACGATAGAAAAAATTGTTATCCCATGAAAAAGTCACTTATCCTTTCACTCTCTTTTATATTTTGGCTTTTCCTCATTGAGTATTCCTCCCTGTATTACCTAAAACATTTTGGTGATGGGCTAGATAAAGCAAAAGTTCTACTCAGACCCGACAAGACTTATGCATGGATACAAGTTGAAAACTATGTAGGTAAATTTATAGGCGAAAGTGTTTCTATTAATGATCAAAGTTTCAGAGGCAAACTTCCAACTAAAGACAATTCATTAAGGATACTGGTATTAGGACCATCTTCTGCCTTTGGCTGGGGTGTTAAAGATGAACAAACTTACTCTAATATTCTTAAAAAGAACCTCCTCCTGAAGAAGAATCTTAAAGTTGAAGTTTTAAACGCCAGCCAGATCGGTTATTCAAGTTATCAAGGAAAAACTTTAAGTGAAGAACATCCATACATATTAAAATTTGATCCAGATCTGATTGTTGTAGCTTATGGAGTTAATGATATTGATCGTCATCGTTTCTTTTACCAGTCCTCTAATCCAGATAAAGAAGCGCTAACTCAAGACTTCTTAACCACTAATTTTAACCGAGAAAAGATTCTTAATTCCTCTTATGCCCTATCCCTTTTAAACAGAAAAGTTCTCGGTTTTATGAGAAAGAAAAGCTGTGTCACATTTCCAAAGATCCCACCAAGAAGAGTCTCTTTCAAGTCCTTCAAAGAGAATGTTATACAAATCCAAGAAGTTTTCAAAAAACCAATTATCTTTATTAATACTGCCCATGCTTACAAAGATTCACCACAAGTCAGCTATATGAATGAGGAATCTCTTGAATTACTACATGAACTTTCAGATCAGGAGCTTGAATCTCATTTAAATAAAAAAGGAGAACAAAACAGTCACCTCTGGTATCTACTGGCCCTTCGAGCAGGAAAGGCAAAAGACTGTAACAATTCACAGAAGTTCCTAGAGAAGGCGCTTAAGTTAGAAGAGTTTAGAATTGCAGCGGACCTAAAGTTTATGAATCAAGAATTAGAACAATTTTCCATCGACAATGGTTATTTTTATATTGATGCTTTTAAGTTACTAGATTCAAAGGATCACCCACTTAAATACTTTGTCGACCCCATACACCCAAACGCTCTTGGACATGAAAAGATCGCACTAGACATAGCATCAATGGTCATCGAAAATAATTTGTATGAAAGAAGATAAAGGCAAAAGAACCATTCCTCAGCTTTTAAAAGTTATTGTAAAAGAAATCTTTAAACAGAAGAAGTGGGTACTTCTACCCTTGTGGGTCCTTTTAGCAATAATCGGTCTTCTTTTAATATTTGCTGGTAGTTCATACTTATTACCGGCGATCTATATTGCTATTTAGCTAAGTTGGAAATTGATTCGCCCTCAAGTCTACAGTTGATCCACTCTGGATCTAGGTCTGCACCAATCGATTGGTAAAACTTAATGGCGGGCTCATTCCAGTCCAAAACCTGCCACTCAAAGCGCCCGCATTTTCCCCTTACCGCTATCTCTGCTAAGGTTTTTAGGGCAAGCTTAGCGAGACCTTGCCCTCTGAACTCGGGCTCCACAAAGAGGTCCTCTAGGTAAAGAGACTTTCCCTTCCAGGTCGAATAACGGTAATAACAGAGAGTAAAACCCGCGGGAGTTCCATCACTTTCGAGGATATGGCTGAAGCAAAGGGGATCATCAGAGAAGGCATCTTGGAGAAATTGATCCAAAGTAAGAGTCACTTGCTCAGGTGCCTTTTCAAACTCGGCTAATTTGTTAATTAAAGAGTAGATAAAGGGAGCATCATCAGCTGATGCTCTCCTCATAGATATCTTCATAAACTAAACCGAGACCTTAGAATGTTTGGCTGTATGAGACGTACAACCTTCTTCTAAGAGGTGAGAAAGAAGAATAGTTACGATCAGGGTTTCCAAAAGTTACATAATCATCATTTTGAGCTGGTGGTCTAGTGTTCGCAAGATTTTTAACAGAGAGGTTAAAACGCCCTCCCCATTGAGCAGTGTAACCATAAGAAAAATCGAACTCAGAGTACTGAGGTAATGTTTCTTGGAAAGCAGCACGACCAACCAATTGCTTTGAAACTGTAAGCATCGAAACTCTCATAAAGTGATAGTCATTGCTAAGTCCTACATAGGCCCTGTTCTTCCAAGAGTCTGGATTCTCTTCCCTTTGCTCAAAAGAGAAACGTTGCTCACTTCTCTCAAAGATAAAAGACATACCGGATCCTGCCATCAAATCAAAGCCGTTACCCAGTTCAACATCAGAGTTAATTGAGACGTCGACTCCTCGAAGAGTTCGTTGACCGAGGTTAACAACTCTTGGCATCCTTACACTTTCGATTTTACCATTAGCATCACGACTAATCTGTGCCCCGACCGAAGCCAATGCTCCAGCTCCCTGAAGAGACTCAAGCTCAGTGTAGTCTCCTGCCCTTAATGCAGTAAGAGTATTCTCTCCATCAAAGTTCCACTGATCAATTGAAATCGTTGTTCTTTTAAAAGGCTGTACAACAGTGCCAAAAGAATAAGTCATTGCATTTTCAGGGCTGATTTCTGGTGTCGTATAAGTAGTGACATCATAAAAAGAAGAACCACAATTACCATTAGTGCTACAGTCAACTGCATCTCTTAATCTTGTTACACCCGTTTCTTCACCAGCATAAATATCCGTGATACCAGGTGCCCTGAATCCAGTAGAAACACTACTTCTAACAAGAACCTCTTTTATAGGTCTGTAGGCAACAGCAAGTTTTGGATTAGCAGTATTTCCAACATCAGAATAACTATCAAAGCGACCTGCTAATTGAATCTCTAGTTCTGAAGTAGGAAAAATAGCAAGCTCTAAAAATCCAGAGCGTACGGTACGACTTCCAGAAAAGTTTCTTGTTGTCCTCGCCAGTGAAGAGCCATCGACTAACGCTTGATCATTGTTAAATTCAAACGATTCAGCTTGAAACTCTGTACCAACAGCTAAACTTACAGGACCAATCTCACCAGAGAATATAAGCTTATTCGTAAACATTTCACCAGTATTTCGGTAAACAGGATTGATTAGGGCCTCGCTTAAATCAGACTTTGCTCCCTGATCCGCCAGGACATTAAAGCGTCCCTCCAAGAACATTTGTCGTAATTTATTTTGGTCTGCCTCACCACCGATAACTCTTTCCTCAAAGTCGGCAATAGAATAACTACTGAGTAGTTTCCAGTCCCAGTCGAGCCCAATAAAACCACTAACAGCGGCTTGAAGATTATAATTATTTTCTTTTGCTTCAATGACATAGTCACCAAGCTCGTCAACAAGATTTCCTTTAATATCAACGAAACCATTAGTGACGATACCAGCATTTGAAATATCTGTTCTGTAAGAGCTATTCGCCATTTCAGAAAAGTTAATGGCATTATTTTCTCCACCTCTTGATGAGTTATTAGTCCAATCAAGGGTTAGAGGATTTTCAAGACGGTTAACATTCTTTCTATTGTAAAGACCGAGAAAGGATACCTTTGTATCACCAAAACTATAGGCTCCTGTAAGAAGGGCACTGATATCTTCATTATCTGGTCTTGATTGATCAAAAATCAGAGGATCTGTCTCACAGACACCTGTCGCACAAGCTGGACCGACATTGATTGCGCTACCACCTTGGCCAAGTGTTACATTACTTGTCTTAACCGGAGTAAGACCATCTGCACGGTTTATACTTCCAAGATCAGTCTCGAGGAAACCATCAGTCTCTTCATACTGAATAACTCCCATAATATTTCCGCGAGAAAAGTTTTTACCAAATGTTCCCTCAACATTTCTCTGAACGCCAATTCCAGTTTCCGGGACACTGGTACTAACACCAAAGTTAGCTCCATCAAAATCTGTCTTCGTAATGAAGTTCATAACTCCACTCATCGCATCTGAACCATAAATGGCAGAGCCACCATCTTTAAGCATTTCAATGCGATTAATTGCTGATGTGGGAAGGTTTCTCACTGAAGTGTAGTAACCACCATTCAATTTCGGCATTCTCAAACCATTGAGTAGGATAAGAACGTTACCAGCGTGTTGACCACGAAATCTAACATGACCGACATTTCCATAAACTGCTTCAAAGGCCGGGTCTTCGCGAAGAACCTGGCTAACTTCAATACTTCCTGACTTTAAGAATTCATCACTTGAAATTGTGTCCAGTGGGGCAACACCTTGAACATCAATTTTACGAATATGAGAACCTGTAACTTCAACTCTTTCAAACCCACTGCCACTACCAGACTCACTACTCGGACTGTCAGGAGCATCAAGTACTTGCGTCGAAGTACTTGTCGTTTGGGAGAAAGTTGGAAGGCTAAAAAGAAATAAAAGTATTAACTTCATAAGTTACCCAGGAATTTAGAATTATTGAAGATAGGTCTATCGGGCCAGGGACCACTAGTAAATGCAAAATTTAGGGCCAACAAGATACTAAAATAACCTTGTAATAATTTCAGGTGGATAAGAAAGTTCGAGGAAAATAAATTTATTTCTTGCCGAGAACGCCGCGTTAAAACTAGGGAGTCTGACCGCTACTAATGACTTGAGTTTCTTCAAAACTCAAAGGACCAATGGCACCTTTATTGACATTGATTCGCCATCTTCTCCTTCCTCTTCTACTCGAGACACTCAAAAGTAGGTCCCAATCATTCCTCGAACAATCAATTACCTCTTTAGATTCAAAGTCCAAACACCACTTAATGAGTCGTGTATCAGAATCAAAGGTCGGAAGTTTCCACTGTTGAATAACATTCTTAAACTCCTGATCTTCTGGACCTTGGGAGTAAAATTCAAATTCAATGGTGCTGGAAATAGTATCAACAAGCTTTTCTTCGTTAATACTAGAGATATGAAATTTATAAAAAGACTTTTCTTTACCGCCTTTTAAAATCCACCACGACTCTGGCCTTGCTTTAAAAAGATTCCCGCTCACATCATGCCAATATGGTTCATAAACAACCCTATCAATCCCTGGAGGCAAGGCAAAAGCGACATTTCTCAAATCCAGGTCTAAACCAAAGAACCTCTCTCCTTTATCTGAAAAAGAGACTTCCGCAATCTCTTGAAAGTCAGCTGCCTCGTTAAAGAAAAAGCCCTCGTAAAGATACAAATCACCAATCCTAGAATCACCTGGACCACGGTCACCAGAGTTAATTTTGACTTCTGTACCATTGAAGGCAATATCCCAGTCATTCCTGAGTCTAGCCTCGGCCTCTGACATTTTCCAGCTAGAGCGAGTGCTCATATTTAAATAGGTATAAATATTTTTTTGAGGGTTCTTTTGACAGTCTTTGTAATCGAGATTTGTATAAACATTGCCACAGCCTTTGGCCTCAAAGTCCCATAAATAAGTTTGATTCCCTTCTTCTTTTATTCTTAATGTATAAAAGCCCGGAAGAGAATTATCGTCATAATAATCGATGACCTGCATTTTATAGTATTTGCTCTTCGTTTTTAGACTATAGACTTGAAAGATCGGCCAAATGATATGATTGGCTTCATCATAGGTGTACCAGGGTTTTGTAAGAAATATGTCCAAAGACTCATCTTTTACATAAGGAGAGCTCTTTTTAATAAAGGCCCTAATATCCGTTATTTTCTGTGGCGCCTCTACTTCTACTATTTGACGGCAGGAGAACATTATAAAGTTCAGGAGAAGGATTAAATAAATCATAACACCTCCATCTTTAGGCCAACAAATATTTGTCTCCCTTGAGCAGGCCTGTCATCGACGACAGGCACGACCGTGTCTTGTAAAGGCACCCTTGTCGTATTCAATACATTATTAAGACTATAATAAATTTTTAGTCTCTTATTCCATTGATAACTTGCTCTAAGGTCGAGAACTGAATACTGGGGAGAAGTATCCTGATTTTCATTATCAACATATTTCGCCCCAAAAAAGCGTCCCAATGATTGCAGTTTCCATCTCTGATCTAAATTATAGCTTAAAGAGAAAAGACCAACGTGAAGGGGTCTATTGGCCAAAAGAAGATTTGTCTTCTGATTAATCGTTTCACTGTAGGTATAATTGAGCCTAGCAGAAAGGGAATCTGAGAGTTGACCTTTTAATCCAAGCTCCACTCCACGGCTAATCACCTCATCGAAGTTATCGTAGGTGAATAAGCGGCTACTCGTGCCCGTATCCTTCTCAACAGTATCAATAAGGTTACTCACTCTATTTAAAAATAGATTCGTATGGAGCGAATAATTTTTGTTAAAGCTAATCTCCTCTCCAACTTGGAAGCTTAATGATTCTTCAGGTTCTAATTGTTCATTTCCGATAACAATATAGTTAGCAACACTTGTATGATCTAGAGTGAAGAAACGCTCTTTAACAGATGGAGTACGAAAGCCAGTACCAACAGTGACCCAACTCTTAAAACTTACGTCTTTCCAATCACCATAATGAGAAATGTTTATTTTCGGAGCTGCATAGGAGCCGAAGTTATCGTCATATTGATAGCGTACCCCTGGACTAACTTCATAATTACGCCAAAAGTAGGTATCTTGAATATAACCCTCATAAGATCGAATTTTTTGTTGATCAATATCAATAGTATTCACCACGATTTGTTCAACAGCTTGGGTTGTAGTCTGTTGATTCACCTCATCTTCTTTTACCAGTAGGCCAAAAGTAAGGTCATGATTAGCAAGCTTGAAGTCCTTGTAGATAAGATCAAACCTTCTGGCCTCAAAGTTAGTATTCTTCAGTGTTTCAACAAATGGAGTATTTGGGTTGTCATTAAGATTAAGCTTATCCACTGTGGATTCATAATTTAATAAAGCTCTAAGCGAGCCTTTTCCAATACTAGTTTCCACTCCAAGTTTTATATTTTGGGTGGTCGTATCCGTTTCATTAATACTGGGACCAAAAGCACTTGAACTATAAGGCCTTGAGCTTTTAGAAGTCGTACTGCCAATGAGAAGCATATAATTTGTAAAAAACTTTATATTTCGCCACTTTTTTTCTAAGTAAAGCGAACCGTGCATTTTTTCAAAGGCGACACCCTCTTGACCGATCGTCAGTGGGTCCAAATCAAAGCTTTCTTGATCTCGATACGAAAAACTCAGTTTAGTACCAATTTTTTTAAATTGGCCCGTAGAATTAAATTGAATATTCCTACCAAGACCACTATCTCCACTCGTCGCTTGAGAAGTTGAGATATCAAGGTCTGCCTTTGTCTTCTTTTCAGGTCTTTTCGTAACGATATTAATGACCCCACCCATCGCTTGTGAACCATATAGAGCAGATGCTCCCCCCTTTATGACTTCAACTTTCTCGATGTCTGAAGTCGATATCTGAGATAAGTCGAACCCAAAGGAGCTATTTTGAGAAACCGGGGTGCCATCAATCATAACAAGAACACTATTCTCGCCAAATCCTTGGATAAGAGCAGATCTGGAGCCTGACCTCCGAGCGGTATTAGCGGTGCTCACACCAGGGATATCCGAAATCCCTTGAGATAAGTCCTGATATTGTTGTTTTTCAAAGTATTCTTTATTTAAGACTTCAACCTTCACTGGGGCATCAATAAGACCCGTATCCCAGCTCCTATTGCCAGTAACAGTAATCTCTTCTGGTGAAATCTCGCTCTCTATAGTCTGTGACCAAACCAAGCCCTGACTTAGACAAAGAAGAAAACCTAAGATAAATTTTAGAAAACTTATATAGTAGTTTGACACCCCAAATTTTTATCACTTATAAAAAGTCTCGTAAACAATGCGTAAAAGAAGAGGATTACAGTGAAAAATATACTTATTATGACTATTTTCGGAATCTTACTAGTTTCAGGCGCTCAGGCCCAAGAAAGAACACCTTTTACCAATATGGACTTTGGCCTCTTTCTCGGCTGGGGAAACTTCATTAAAGTTGAAAATATTGATTATTTCGATGAAGACAAAACTCACTTCATCGTTGAAATCAATGGAAAGGGATATAAAGAAATCATCAAAGAGGCCAAGGCCCTATATGGAAAAGCCTGGAAGTGCCAAATGGCCGAGCACTTTGTTGAAACAATGGCAGCTCTTGGAGTTACTATTGGAGAAACTGTAAACTTAAAGCTGTATCTTTTTGATCGTGGCCATGAAGTTATTGAAGTAAATAATGTACCAGTAACAGAAGAAAACTTAGACGAAATCCAGTTTGAAACAAACTTCTGTAGCTAAGACTTTTTTAGGCTGCCCACTTTTTAGTATTACTAAATGGTATCAGGTGTAATTTATAGTTTTTGCCCCATATTCGCCCATGAAGCGGATGAGGGGCATCCGGAAGATACTTACCTCCAAAAACTCTGAAGACATGACTGCGCCCTTGGCCAGCGGCAATCATTTTCTCGACAGTTGAAACTCTCTTATCATGCAAGTCTTTATCGATACCACTTGGGCCACCCCAAGCACATACGATATGATCAGAACTTTGAATCGCCTCTTTAATATACTTATCATTCTTAGGACCAACTACAGCATCATGGCCTTCATTTTTATAAAGAAGGGCAATATCTTTTGGGTTCATCCCACGTCTTGCAAATAAATTAACAATAAAGACCTTCTTAGCTCCCTTAAAATAGAGCCTGATGCAATCCTCTACTCGCCGGATAGTGTTATCAGCAAACTCTGGAGAGGCCGCACTTGGATTCATGAGGATAACACACACGGTGTCCCCTTTATCAGTATTCTGGTATTCAAATTTTAAATTATAGCGAAACTCATTACACGGCGAAAATTTCGCGGTAACAGACTCGAGACTTATAAATGGAGAATGATTAATTGTTCTTCCGACTTTTAATTTCATGTAAGTTTTTCGGTTAATCCTAGATATTAATGAGAAAGACTTTCATGCAAGAAACTAATGACAAACAAATATAAAAAAAGACATGTAACTATCTAAAACTGCGAGTAGCCGACTAATTCAGTCTAAAAAGTTATGCTGATCTCTTTAACAGATTTCTATTTAAGGCAGCGATCAATTCATTTTTTTTAATCGGCTTTGCGACAAAGTCGTTCATTCCGGCCTTGAAGCAAGCCTCCTTGTCACTTTGTTGAACATTAGCAGTCATCGCAATAATAGGTTTATCGAATCCTCTTTTTCTTAGCTCTCTAGCTGCAGAAAGGCCATCTAAGACAGGCATCTGAAGATCCATTAAGACGCAATCATGGAGATTGCTATCGGCTAAATCCAAAGCTTCTTGCCCATTTACGGCCACATCGTAAGAAATACCAAGCTTATCAAGCCTTTTTGTTAAAACCTTTATGTTAATATTGTTATCTTCAACAACTAAACAGTGTCCACCAAAATGAAGATAATTGTCCTTCTCCAGATCAATACTGAAAGAGTCTATTTCTTTTTGAGTAGGTAACTCTAATTCTAATTTTATCGAAAAGGCCGAACCTTCGCCCGGCTTACTTTCAAGGAAAATAGAAGATCCCATTAAATTCGCTAATTTTTGAGAAATGGAAAGACCAAGTCCGGTTCCTCCGAATCGTCGGGTAGTGGAAGAGTCAGACTGGCTGAATTGATCAAATATTGATTCCATACTTTCACTGGGAATGCCTATACCTGTATCTCTAATCGTGAACTCTAATATTGCTACGCTTTTATTTTGAAACTTAGTTTCTACACTTAAGCTAACTTCACCCTTATCTGTAAATTTAATCGCATTACTTAAAAGGTTAATCAGAATCTGCTTCATTCGAGTAACGTCACCTTTTACAAATTCAGGCCTATCTTCCGAAATAAATTCACATTGAAAACTAAGACCTTTTTCAGCAGCAAGGGGCCCAAAGAGAAAGCGAAGTTCCTTTAGAAGTTTTTCAAGATTAATGGCCCTCATTTCAAGATCTAACTTACCAGACTCCACTTTACTTAAATCTAAAATATCGTTGAGTATCATTGAGAGACTATCACCGCATGAAGTGACCGTATCAAGCATTTCTTTTTGCTCTATAGTCAAAGAGGTATCCCTTAAATGCGATATCATCCCTAAAACACCATTCATTGGTGTTCTAATTTCGTGACTCATATTTGCAAGAAAATCAGACTTGGTTTGCGCCAATTTCTCGGCTTTATCCTTCTCAACTTGGAATTGAAAACTTAAGAACTTAAAATTATTCGCAGCCTTAGCAAGCGTTCCAATTTCATCCTCACGATCTAATCCTGGAACCTCATCTTTAAAGTCATTTCTCAAATATTTCTCAAACGTATCAGAGATGCGTATAAGTGCATTTGATATATTCATATTATAAAAATAGATCATCAAAATAATCACAGGAATAAAAGCAATTAGCGTAATTATAATTTGGTTCTGAGAGTACGCTATTTCTTCCTCGCTACTTTGTTTTTTCTCTTCTAACTTTATTAAGATAGTATCCTCTAATCTTTTAGCTAGAATTGTAAACTCTGTAGCGTCTCCTGACATAATAACGTTTACTAAAGTCGAGTAATTTCGACTTGCCACAATACCCTTATTGAAAATAGTCTGTAGCTCGGATAAAGTCTCAGCCATTTCTTTATCAAACGCCTTTAAGTCAATTAATAAATTCTTTAGTAAAGTAAGCTTGTTCTTAATCTTTTTTCTTGATTTATAATTCTTGTTTATTAAAAACTGTGAGAAATGAAAGTTAATGCCGTACCATAAACCTTGTGCATGCTCTCTACTATCTTTAGCTTTTAATTTTTTTAAGATTAATTGCAGCCCATTCTCAAAGATTAATGTTGGCAATAGATTCGTTTGTTTTACCTTTTCATCATGAAGGATTTTTAGATTTTTGAGATTACTTCCATAGCGATCTGCAACAGAGACGAGACTCAATAAATCCTTATCAAACTCATCTCCACTTAGTTCATCTTGAAGATCACCGATCTCAAGAAGCATAGTTCCAAATAACTTTTCTAATTTTAAAAAAACTGAGTTACTTCCAGTTTGTCCATAAACTAAAACAAGCCGTTGAACTTCAGAAATGTCTTTATTTACCTGTAAAATTTTAGCCGTTATCTCCGAATAGTTTGATAAACCATTAACACGTTCATCAATACGATTAAGGGACATTGCTGAGAAAAGAAACTCTAGAACAAATAAGGTAATTAAAATTCCAAAGCCTAAGGCAATTTTCAGTTTAATTGAGAATTTATTTACGATATTACTTTCTTTCATTATGTATTTAATAACTCATACCATTTGTCTAAAGAGTAATCGTAGTTGTCCATAACCGTATTCCATACCGCTATATTTGAAAAACGTTTCACATATGACCCACCATCTCGAAGACTTCCGGCTTTAATAGACACCTTTCCGTCTGTGCCTAATAAATCCATGTTGGTCGCTTTTCCCTCATACCAAAACTTGCCCTCTTCTTTTGACATTAAAGCTTTTGATCTCTCTGGATTAGAAATGTAATACCCCTGACGAGCAATAAAAGCCCCCGGATAACCAGAGAGCCACCAGTTCATGTATTTATAAGCAGCATCTTTGACGTGACCATTCGTTTTTGAGGACAAACACATAACCCCATACCATGCACGATAACCCTCTTTCGGTGAAGCATAAGTCACAGGAACACCTTTTCCATTTGACATAGAAACACCAGGCGAGAACATACTCTCAAGCCACGCTCTCTCACTGACCATATAATCTACACTTTGAGGAACAGAGGTCCAAAAACCAGAAAAGTGGCCCCCTTGCTTCTTCTCTCTTAAAATAAGAAAGAGCTTATCGATTTCGGAGATTGTCATATTTCCAATATCTTTAAAAGTCATAAGACCACTTGCTTGTGCGGCCAAGGCCGCATCAAATATACCAATAGTAGGAGCGTTAATTAGAGCAACCTTCCCTTTGTACTTATCATCCAAGAGCCAAGACCAACTCTCGGTTTCATAGGCAATTCCTTTTGGAATTTTAGAAGTGTTGTATCCAAAGGAATCGACATTATGTACATAGGGCATGAAGCTAACTTTACCAGTATCTTTGGAACCTAAACTTCCATCCTTTTGAGCAAATAGAATCTTATTAGGAGAATCTCCCGCTCCCATCTTAGCGGTATCAGATATTCGTCCAGTTTTAGGAAGATCATTAATTTCTTTCCAATATTCTAAACGGCTCGTATCAATCGGCTGAATAGCCCTTGCTTGCCAAAGAATATTTATGCTGTCTGACCATTGCTCATAAAGATCAAAACTCTCTGGCTGCGCTGAGGCCTTTTGAAGAACAGCAGCACTACCCATTGGCTGAAATTCAATATTAATTTTTAAATCTTTCATCGCTCTTTTCCTAAGCTCTTCCTGAAGAGTTACATGAGTTCCCATAACTCTTAGAGTTGGCGTTTTTTGAGCAATAATGGCCGGTGCCTTTAATATACTTAAGCCAAGACCAGCACCCTTTACTGAGTTTTTAAGAAAGGTGCGCCTTTTAAACTTATTTTCTGAGTCCATAATTTAAAACCTAAACAATTAATATTAGGCATATTGTAAATGAGATTCATGGATATTTGAGGAAGTGAAAAGATTGCCACAATTCTTGCTTGAGCTTAACGGTTGTTAATGTTTTGGGAGGCGTGAAAACAATATTTATTGTTACCTGCTTGTCGAAGTATCTATTTTACAAAATTCGGTAGCCTGAGCTCCTTTGTGATAGAAAGTGTCATGTTAGTCCTTCTGCCACTAATTCTTTTAACGCTTCAAAGCTGCCTTCCTCAAACAGGGCCCCTTCTCTTCAGGGAAAAGGCCCTGAATTTTCAAGAGACCTTGAAGCCTCAAGAAGAAGATGATGGAAAGTATGAAGAATATTTTAGGAAACTTAGAGAAGGTTATCAGGAAGATCTAGAAAACCTTTCCATAGAAGCAAGGTCAAGTTTTCAGCCAATCAAAAAAATTATAAAACGAAAGTGCTACGATTGCCATGATTCACGAGAAAAGCTGCCTATATATGGCAGAGTGTTTCCTCGAATAAATCCTGTCAAAAAGCATCAGACTGAAGGACTCGCTGCTTTAGATATGGCCAAAACATATCCATTAAAAGCGAAGGGAAATCCACCTCAACTGACTCTCTTAAAAGCAATTAAAGCGGCAGTATTAGATAAAACCATGCCTCTTAAGAGTTATACAATCGTCTACCCATTCAAAAGAATCTCTAAAAAAGATCAGCGCGATATTCTAGCTTGGGTAAACCCTCTCATTCAAGAACATGAGCGCATTGAAGAGAAGTACCAAGAACTATTCTTTCAGGACACTCTAACTGGTAAGGTTCAAAGACTATTTTCTCAAAAGTGCCTTAGATGCCATGGAAATGGCAATAATCGAGGTAACTTCGGTGACATGGAAAAACTTGAAGAACTTATTAAAAAGAAAAAATATATTGATCTGCAAAAGCCTACAGATTCCTTAATCTATAAAGTATCACTCTCTGGAGAAATGCCCACAGATCCGAGAGAAAGACTCAATGAAGAAGAGCTTCAATTAATGCTTGAATGGATCGAAGAGGCCAGAGAAGCGACTTCCCTTTAGTGCCCTAATCTTAACGAAAATTAAGAATTTTTTTAAGACGTGAAAACAGTCAGACTTGTATGTGATTTTACTTCATATAAATTTTTGTAAGACGCGTACTTTGTGGCCATAAGAGAAGCAACACGATCTCCCTTGGCTATTAAGTAAAAGCTACGATGCGCTCTAATTCGATCTAGTTGTTTCAAAATAATATCTAAATCTCCAGACTCACTAAAGTCATAGATAAAGTAGATGTCTGCCGATGGCAGCTCAAAAGCTGAATTTAGAACATTTTCATTAACAAGGGAGCTATTTGGGAAACACATGTTATCAAAGACCCTTTGGCCTTCAGCCTGACGTTTCTTAACTATTTCAAAGCCAATAAATTCACAGTATGGAAATACAGCATTCATAACGAATGCGACTCGACCATACCCAGCGCCAATATCCACGATACGATCAACTTTGAAATCTTTCAAAAAATTAAACGCATGGAAAATCTCACTATAAGGTGTTTGAAGGGCTCCTGGATCTAGCCCTATCCATGCCTCACAACCGGGAAAGTGTTTTTTCTTCTCATCAGGCCTCTCATAGAGATCGTATTCACGATATTTTTGAGAAAGTTTATTTTCAATTTTATTGATTCTGTATCCGAATTGCTTATCTAGATTTTTAGAATGTCGTCTTGGACCCATACCGGAGGGAAGAAGAAAGAAATTTTTTAATTGGAGGGAGGAAAACTTGATGTATACCTAAAAAAAAAGGGCCCCTAAAGGCCCTTTCGATACTTAAACTTTTTTAACTTGAACGGCACAAGGACCTTTCTGACCTTCACCAACTTCGAACTCAACTGCATCACCGTCATTGATGTAACCACCAACAATACCAGTCATATGAACGAATAGATCCTTACCACCATCATCAGGAGTAATAAATCCAAAACCTTTAACTTCATCAAAAAACTTTACTTTACCAGTACTCATAAAAATCCTACTTAGAAAATAGATTCTCCGATATGGAAAATCTGAATAAATAAAATGTGACGATGATTAATTAGACAAGAAAAACAGACAACTTCTAAGGGAAATTATTGTAAACTGAACCAAATAAACGCCTTCAACAAAGTTATAGTAACACCCTTTTTTATAAAAAGCTAGGCATATATAAGTCTTAGTAAAAAATGTTAAAAATCTCAAAATTCACATTATTGGCTCCTCCCCAGTGCTCTGGCACGATCCTCCAAATTTCTGAATAAAGAAACACTATCTAGCTGAAATTACATAAGAATATCTTTAGGCTTTGTTTAATTCCATGATTCAGAGAAGGAAATAAGCGGAGAGGATTAAAAAAAATTAAGGCAAATTTACTGATACTTTTTTCATACATAAATGAAAGCGTTTTAAGTTTTCCTCCCATTTTATCAAGAAAAATAAGATTAATTCACCTTTTTAACAAACTCAGACTTTAAATTCATCGAGCCAAAACCATCAACTTTGCAGGCAATGTCATGCCCATCCCCAGAGTCATGAACAAGCCTAATATTTTTCACTTTTGTTCCTACTTTAACAGAGCCTGAAGCACCTTTAACTTTAAGGTCCTTAATTACTGTAACAGTGTCTCCATCAGCGAGCTCGTTACCATTAGCATCCTTGATAACTCCATCCCCTTCTCCATCCCCTAAGGCATCCAAAGAAAACTCATGACCACACTCAGGGCAGATCCATAAATGAGCATCCTGGTAAGGGTAAGGTGATTGGCACTTCGGGCACGGTTGAGCATCATTTTCCACTATAGTTCCTCCGTTCTAACTTCTATTCGCAAGAGTCGAAGGGATATTCTCTCTTCCTCTCAATAATGTTGTCACTAAAAAATTAATAAAAGGAAGAAAGTCGTAATATGGGAAAAGTCAGCTTTTATTAAAGAGAATAGGTCTACCAGCCAAAAAACTTGGTCAATCTATATATAAAAATATTGAAATTAGTATAAAATGGAAGTTATTCAATTTGCTTACCTGAAGGTATTAAATAATGAAAGAACATGAAATAGATTCGTTCCGTCAACAGGCATCACTTGAATCTGCAGGTAGCTCTTCCGATGCCATATTAGATAATTTTATTAAAGAGATAGCTAAGAAAATAACTGATCAGGTGAATCTTATTGATATCGGCTGTGGTCAAGGCACACTCTTACAGAAAGTAAATCATATTTGCCCAAATGCGTCTCTTACTGGGGCAGACTTCACAAATTTTAAAAACACACCATTTAATTTTATCCAACATGATTGTAATCAAAACTTTACTGATAGCTTTTCTAATTACGATATTGTTGTGGCCAGTGAGGTTATTGAGCACTTGGAAAATCCAAGACATTTTTTGAGAGAGCTTAGCAGGATTACTAAAAGCGGCGGTCACATACTACTCTCAACACCAAATCCTGAGAGTCTAACAAGTCTTATCTCTTTCACACTACGTGGATACCATAGTGCTTTTGGTGGAAAGAGCTACCCTGCCCATATTACAGCGGTCGCTCCTTATGATCTCAAGAATATGATCAATGAGATAAGTGACTTAGAGTTGACTGAAATTAAATTCATCCAAAATGGCAGAATGCCTGGTCTTTCTCTTCACTGGCGTCAAATCTTTCCATTTTTAAAAGGCAAACGCTTTAGCGATAACTATATGGCCGTCATTTCAAAAAAATAGTCGTTAAAGAAATTTCTGAACAGGATTAGATAAATATCGTTAGGCCAAGAGAAAGTGAATCCAATAAGTAATAATTACTGAAGACTCCAACTATGACTGACTTCTTTATTGCGTATTGAAGCCCTAAAAAAAATTCAAGATTTTTGATCTCACTAATTTCGCCATTAGAATTAAACTCTACCGAAGAGAATGGAAAAATAGACTCTTCTTGTCTTTTTCCATAGGTGAACATAAATTTCTTTGTAAATAGTGTTGCCGTCAAGATTCGAATCCTAGACCAATTATTGGCGTTATTCTTTATTTAAGTCCAATCAAAGGCCATGGAAGCAATTTTTATTCCAAGAGTGAAAGAGTTTGAATAATACTCCTCTTCTTCAAGATTAATTAAATCATAGTGGTCATTTTTTAAACGGGCCACCCCCATACTTAATGGCCCAAGAGCAGCGCTAAGTCCAAGTCCACCACTAATTCCCTTCGTGTCTTTATTGTATTGGCCCATTCCTCCAAGATTTAATCGAAAAGAATTCTTTTTCTTTCCTCCTAACAACTTGACCGCAAATAAACTCGTGAACTTAGGTGATTTATACTTCTTATCATCAATTTCGCGTTCATTATATTTAACCAAGTTCTCGGGAGGACGCCCTCCGAAGAAAGTCCCCTCATTATTTGAAATGGAAAGTGAAGAGCCAATAACACCAGTGCCACTTATAATGCTAACGTCATAATAAGATCTAAGTCTTATCACTTCTAGACCTAGCCCTCGCTCTGTACTCATGCTTGCGGGGTTCGTGGGTGCTGCAGCACTATTTAGTGGAAGAGAGGCTGAAGTGTTAGATCGACTTGCAGCAAATGCATCGGGGCAGGCCATCCAGGTATAAACCTCGCACAGGCTTTTAGCCGATGAACTAGCAGTACAAATAATTAAAACAAAGATAAAGATTAGTCTCATATGTATATGATTCTATATATTTACCTCGAAAAATCTACGAGGAACAATACTACTGATGAAGCATTGAGTATGAAATAATGATCCTGTGAAGCTACATAGTGTTTACAACTCAATATCAAAATTGTTTTATCAAGTTTCAAAATCAACAGTTGAGATATCATTGATGAAAAATCTAGTCATTCTAACTATTCTCTTTTTTACAAATTCAATATTTGCGAATTCGTTTGGTAAATTTAAAGTCAAAGTTAATACTGGATATTTTGACTCAGAAGAAGTCATTTTCCTCCTTAACTCACAAGGAGACGTTAAGTTCCTTAAAAATGATGACTACTACGCTATTGAAAGCCTTCCCTTCTTTGGTGAAACAACCTTACGCATGACAAGCGGTGGTGACGAAGATTTCATCTTAGGACTCTTTAAATTAAAGAATAATAAAGTAATTTATGGTTGTGCGGCCATAATAGATTTACCTAATGAAGTACTTACCACTCTTGCTATAGACCAAGTCATATTTCAGCGTTGGGATAAAGCCTCAAAGAAGTACCTATCTATATTAACAAAAGATATTAATGACGATGCCGTAGATTGCGAATACAACCTCTTAAGTGACTATAGGGAATTTGATATTTTCTAATCAAAATTTTTCATGAGGATAGTGAATATCTTTAGCTACTCGCAAATAGAGTCTTACTACTTTCGTACCTGTACCCTTTATTTTTATTATTACCTTACTATCTCTATAGACTTCGACATTAAAATCTTTAGGAATAAAAGACCTTATTCGTCTCTTTAATTGGCCCATGTTGGTCGGGCGGGTATTTTTAGCAATTTCTTTCCCGTAGATCGCACGCAACGGTAAGTAAATATTAAGCACTTTTTTTTCATTTAAGTTACTTTCAGATAAGTCTTTCAAAGCAGTTCGCAGGCATGCCAGTAAGTACCCTCCTACAACAACAATATTCTTTCCTCTAATTTTAAGATTATTTTCCCCATTTAATGACGGAAGCATCTCTGTCGAATTAATTTTCGTTAGATATTTTGAATAACCGAGAGATTTTTCATCTTGAGAATTACGAGAAATTAAATCTATAAGTTCTTGTGTTTCAACGAAGGTATAAACCTTCTTCTTATACCTTAAGAATATATTAGCAATAAAGTTAATGCCGATTTTTGCTTCCTCCAAAGAGTCAAAGTAGGAGGTCGGGTGAACAATAACCAAGGCATCAACCTTTGCAATATTTTGACGAATCCTTTCTTCTTGCAGAGAAGCGCAGGAAGACAGAACCAAGGAAAGAATCATAATCAAAATATACTTCAAGCTAATAGGCCTTTATAGTGGAATAAATCACTAAAAACTAATATATATCATTGTCTTAAAACTCTAATCTTTATTAGTATAAAGAGAGACTTAAATTAAGGAAGAAGAATGAAGACACTTTTGGCCATCCTATTTTTATTTTCAATAAATATTTCCCACTCAGCTGAAACCCAAAAAGGCCTCGGGAAAATATTAGTTCCTAAGAAAAGCCTTAATCTTCCTTATGAATATTATGTAACCATTCAGAAAAGTGATGGGCAAGTTTTGGCCTTCCCCCTTAAAAGTAAGTCAGTGAAGCTGAGTGATCTTAAGAAGGACCAACTTTATTTATTAGAATTTACTCCCAACACTGAAAAACTCACAATTGGCGAAAAAACCCAAGATTTTACAATTATTCAACTCTCAAAAGCGAAGGCACTAAGTACGACAGACCTTGGTACGATTAATAATCTCGATAACATACAACAAAATGCTCCTCAGGCGCTTCCAGGGAAAAAGCATTTAAGATTAAATGATAAACTAACGAACTCTATTATCCTTACAGCGGGAGCCCTCTTACTTGGTTCCATAATTGCTGATTAACGACTAGTGAATGATAGAGGTTACTTCACAGGCCGGTATCCCCATGCCAATGAACTTCTTTTGTTTAAGAATAGCGGCACCTTCACACAGGATAAATCTAGTATTTACGACAACTTAGTAGAAGCACGGTTGTAACCATAAAGTTTTTTCATCCTTTCTTAGAAAGTATATTTTTCAAATAATGGGAATCATTTTGAATATTAGCCCGCAGTGCATTAAAAAGAGGAATGATAACCTCTATCCGCGTTCACTTCATTGTCGCTCTCTTGGCCCTTATTTTTAGCGTACAAGCGACTGCCCAGAGAGCTTCCTCTTGTGAGGTTGACCAAAGCGATGCCCAAAACAATGACCAGATTAACGACTATCTTGATAAATACTATTCCAGTGAACGTGAGCAATTGGTGTTATTTTCAGTTCACGGTTTAACAGTGGATGATAACGAGTTAAAGAGTCTTCGGCGCCAGCTTGAGAAGGGATTAACTGCCCATAGAAAAAATAGAGTCGCTCTCCAAGTTAGGGCCAAGATAAAAAGGTCACTTGAGAAATTAGAGAGAGAAAAGCAGCTCATCGAATTGATCGCAGATGAGCATAACGTAGATCCTTTCCTTTATATTGCAGGCGAGTTTTCCGCGGAGAAAAGTGATCGCTTTGAAAAAAGAATTGAAGTTACTAATTTTGTAGTTCGTGAGCTTATTAAGCAAACAGACCTAACGGAAGAAGAAATTAGCTCGTACATCCTACTCCTTACTGGAGAAGATGTTTATCCCTTACTTGAAGGTCAGTTTTTAGATGGCCTTCCGAGATATCCTACTGAAGAACAAGCTGAAATGGACGCTACTGGTGACGCTCTTCGTATGTGTTTTGGGATTATGGGAAGCCTTGAATTTAGCAAAAAACCAAACGCCCTTGCTTTGGTAGAAAAAATATCTGCATTCTACCGACCAAGACCTGAGCAAAGAGAAGAGTATCTAACCGTAAAGGATCAGGTCATAGAATCCTTAAAAAACGACGCTCTTCTTCGCCTCAGATCAGGCATCATGGAGAAGAAGAATATAGAGAAGGCCATCAGTAGTTGTGACTCTCTCTTTGATCTTACAAGGGATCAAACAGTCGCTGCAAAGATGACCTTGCTTCCTAAGGGCCGAGGCTTAATCACAAGAGGAATTGGCCACCGTTACCTTCTACAAAAAGCTTTCTTAGATACGTGTGAATAGTTTTTGCTTATCAACAAGAATCTAGATGGTATTAAAAAACCCTTATTTACTTATAAGGGTCATTTCTTTAGCATTGTAGTTAATACTTTCTATTCAAGGGTGGAGCAGAATTATTCTTTCAAAGCACAAAAACATCGCCCTTCTCTTTCTAATTATCCTAAGTCCATTGCTTTTTCTTCTATCAAATCATGAGTGGATGTACCCAAACCCTCATAACCCAGACGCCTTTATTAACCACGTCTATAGTTACTTTTACGATATTCCAAACTATAGACATTTTTGGTATAAGTCCGAGCGGACATCTTGGCTTGTTCCGCTCTTTTACCTTAAGCAACTTATCGGAGGGATAAATTTAGCTCCCTTTCTTGCATTAGCAAGCTGGATCTCTTTAGGAAGTCTTTACTACATTTTTTTTAAGAATCTATATAGTTCTAGAAAGAGCTTATTCTTTCTACCTTGGGTAATGTATTTCCCCCACCTGGTAGGAAATAGCTCTGGCGGTGGTACTTACCACAACTACGGTACTTCTATATATTTCCTTCTATGTTTAATCTTCTGGGAAAGGGCTTTTGCAAAAAATAAAAAGATCTTTTTAGTAATATCAGGCATATTTCTATGTTCCACAATTTCTTCAAGTATAATTCATCTAAACTTGTTGCTGCTTCTCCCCATCCTTCAATATCAACTCAAGGAGAAATTCTCTTTCTCTCACTATCTCTACCTACTCATTGGTATTATATTGGCCCTAATTTTGTGGGGTGGGTTCAGTTTTTATTTTGATCGCGGTTTTTTGAATTTTGGGCGTAGATTTGACATTCTTTTTAGACACATCAACCAATACGAAGAATACCAAGAATGGTTTTATCCTTTAAAGTCCTTCTTTTTCCTAAAAAAACGATTTGCGACTTATCTAAGTTTTTTGGCCATTTGCTTTGTTGTTAACTTAATCTATTTGAAAAATAAATTTAAAGAGAAAAAGCCATTCGGAAGTTATTCTATAAATGTGCACGCGGTCTTTATTATATGCCTATGGGTTCTTTGGCACATACAAGGTACAAATACCCTCTATCCTCCTGATTTTGTCTACCCACTACAAGTCCCACTTCTTTGGAGTATCGCGAACACCTTACCCGAGCCACAAGATCGATACTTTAGACCCATCACACTCATAACATTAGGGTTACTCATTACCTCTGCTCTCTTTTACTTTCCATTTAATCACGCCTCTAAAATACCTGATCCGATTTACGTTGGTATTTTTACGACAATAGGAATCATCGGAGTTTTAATACTCATAAGTCGTGCGCCCTATAGGGGCTTAACTCGAGTTGGTGCCATCCTTGCCGTTATCCTTTGCTTTGATGCTTTTAATGACAAGGTCATGTACATAAATAAAAACCCGTGCCTATATCATAAAGAATCCCATGACCTGGTATTTAAGATAGTAGATACGGCCTTGAAATATCGCAAAAATCCTGAGCATATATTTTTCTACTTTGATGAGGGAGAAACTCTTAAATTAACAAATCCCATATGTTCTCTTTACCCTAAGCTCCCACTTGGTAAAATCGCAGAACACATTAGGATGATTATTGACGATACACACGATCAGTTGAAGTTAGTTGATAGAATAAAAAATGCTGATTTCTATTATTTAAAAAAGAAAAAAACCATTTTTTTAATTCTCGGCGAAAAGACTGATTTCTTTGCTAAAGAGCTCCAAGAGAAAGCAAAACGCTATAATTTTAAACTACAAACTCTTATATATGATGAAATATACTTATCAAAAGAGCCCGTTAGATATGCTCTTTATGCATTAGAAGACAAAGCTCAAGACAAAGACGAATAGCTCCATTTAATTTTAAAAACATGCCACACCATTATAAACCCATCAGTCAAAAGACTTAGATTAGAGTCTCCCTTATCGACCCACTCAAGAAGGGGAAATTCGACAATTTGCGGTTGATCTAATCTAAGATAAGTTTCAGCATCGAAAACCCAACGACTAATAAAAGGTTTTTCAAAAACTTTATTAATAACTTCAGTCTTAAATATCTTTGCTCCACACTGAGTATCATTGGCAGGTATTTTAAGCGTCCAAGAGCAGAATGCACTAAATAATCTTGTGAGTATCGGACGAAAACGCAGACTTTGACTATTACATCCGAGCCTTTTAACTCTTGAGGACCACACAGCATCAACTTTTTGGTCTTTGTATAAATTTAAGTAAGAAATCATTTGATCAACAGTTTTTAAAGGAATTGATAGGTCAGCATCCCAGTAGCCAATCCATTGATAAGAGTTCAAATTCAAGGTTTTCTTTAGATGGGAAAAAGCCTCATAGATAGCGTGGCCTTTTCCCAGATTTTTTTCAAGTTTAAGGCCACTAAAATTATTCTCTATGATTTTTTGATAAGTTAGATCTGTAGAACCATCGTCCACGAAAAAAAAATCAACCTGGTCTCTAAAAAGGTTGAATTGGTTAAAGTCTAAGCGCTCCTGTTCATTAAAGCAGGGTACAATCAAAAGGGTTTTTGCCATTGGGTTCATCTTAGTTAAGGAAAATTAAATATACAAATAAAATCCATATAAATAGGAATAATCTCCTTCAGGAATGTTACTCGCTAAGAAAATCTTATATATCGTAATTATGAATAATTACTCACATTTTTTCACTATCAAAGATATTTCAACTTATAAGAGTAAGTGTCTTCATTAGGAGATAAATAGCCTACAACCTTGCCATAAGGCCTCTTAAAACCTAATCTAGCACTGTAAACTATCTTTTTATGGAGACGATATGAACAAGCTGATTCTTTTGGCCTTTTTTACTTCTATGTTTTTTTCCTCACATGCCTCAACCAAAATTAAACACCCTGCTTACTCAAAAACAGCAACTGGTTTTGAGAATGTTAATAATCGGAAAACTTACCAATATCACCAAAGTCCTAACGAAGATATTTGGCATGAATTTGGCCGTCCCTTTTGGAAATCAAAGAAAATCAAAGTAACTATTAAAAAAGTGACTCCTCTAAAGATAAAGCCTATTCATATTGCTCGCGTAAAAACAGACAGTGATAAAGACGGAGTCAGTGATTTAATTGATCAATGCCCTGATACTCTTGCCGGTCAAAAAGTAAATTCTCTAGGCTGTGGACTACAGGCAAAAAGAAATCTAAGCCTCGATGTGAAATTTGCTCTTAATAAATCTCTAATTATTAAAGACTATACTAGCGCTATAGATAAACTTGGTCTTGCCCTTCAAAACGATAAAAATCTAAGAATTGAAATACAAGGTCACACAGACCCAACGGGAAGCAAGGTATACAACAAAGAGTTGTCTTTAAATCGTGCCCGTTCTGTTAAAGGTTATCTAGTTGCCCAGTACAATATCTCAGAGAAGCGATTAACGGCCATTGGCTTTGGTGATGAAAAACCATTAACTAGCAACTTAACAAGAGTTGGTAGAGAAACTAACCGAAGAGTTGAAATTAAAATTCAACAGTAATCTACTACGGGGATAATACGTAAGGAATGCAAGCATCTCTAGAAGCTCTTCTCTGTACCCTGTCTCAGGAAGAGTTCTTCACTTACTATAAGAATGGGGAACCTTTTGCCTTACATAACTTGGAAGGTCCCCTTAGTGAGTTGGTAGAGCTACCCTTTCTAAATTCATTTGATAATTTAATCAAATTTTGGCCGGATAGTGTTAATGCCTATTTGCCAGGTATTAATGATGAAGTTAATTCACAGCAGGTCAAAAAAGAAACTGCACGAGAGCTCTTTAAGGAAGGCAAAGGCCTCTTCTTTGACGACCCAAACCGCTTCAATGAAGTCATTGATAAATGGCTTAAGGCGATTCATCGCGACCTTGGGCTTTCTGAATTAACCTATTCGCGCAGTCTCATTTATGCGATCGCAAAAGACCAAGGAACAAGTACTCACTTTGATCAAAATATAAATTTTGTACTACAAATTTCCGGTACGAAGAAATGGTGGCTGGCCAAGAATGAAATGGTCACAAATCCGATGAGCCGCTACACAATAGGCGCCGATATGGAGCCTGAGCTTGAGAGTTACCTGGAAGGTGATATTCCCAAAGGCATGCCAAGGAATGCCACTGAAATAGAATTAAAACCTGGCTCTCTACTCTTTCTACCAAGAGGAGTATGGCACAAAACAATAGCGACAAGCGACGCCATTTCACTGAACTTCACTTTTACGGCACCGACTTGGATAGATCTCTTAACAAGCTTCTTAAGAGCTAAGCTAGCACAATCGCCCTCATGGCGTGGCACTGCAGACTTTGTGAATGACCCAAGTCGGTCCCTCGAGTCTATTGATCAATTCGATTTACTGTTAAGTGAGCTAAAAGAGAATATCAATCAACTAAGTGCCCAAGACATTCTAGGGGCCACTGAATACATTCCTCGATAAAGCTGTAAAATTTCTTGAATAATTGGTAAAAGCTTTCATAATAGCCTTAACAACACTTGTAGGACTAAGGTTAGCACTTGTACAACGACCCCCGTCAAATTAAATGGGCCAAAGAAAAACTGAACAAGGTCTCGCCAAGTTTTTGTATGGCCAAGTGGATGCACTCCACGATTCACATTCATCTGGGCCGCACTCATAGTTGTTACCTAAACCCAACCCACGCCATTCCTTTAGAAGAAATCAAAGAAGACGTTAGTGCCCTCCATAACACCAAACAGAAAATGAAAGAGCGTCAAATGATGCTAGAGGGAGAACGACCTGAGGGCTGCAGCGCCTGCTGGGATATAGAGGATTTACCCGGAGAACATTTCAGCGAGCGCCACTATCGTGGACAAGACTGTTGGACCCAACCTTTTTATGACAAAGTTACCGACCAAAATTGGGACACTCCTATAAATCCAACTTACCTTGAGGTGAGTTTTAGTGGAACTTGTAATTTTAAATGTAGTTACTGCTCCCCGAGCTATTCCTCAACGTGGCAAAAAGAAGTTGAAGAGTTTGGAGGCTATACCTTAAGTTCTGGCTGGAGCCACCATGATCCTAAAGGGTTGGAAGACAGAGGTGAGATGCCTCTAAAGGACAAAGATAATCCTTATGTCGAAGCTTTCTGGAATTGGTGGCCTAAACTTAAGAAAGACTTAATGTTCTTCCGTATCACAGGTGGTGAACCATTATTGAGTCCTGATACGTTCAAAGTTTTAAAAAAAATCAAAGAACAACCTCTCACGAAGCTAGAGCTTTCGATCAATTCAAACCTTGGGGTTCCTCAAGAGTTGTTTGAAAAATTCAGGACCAATATTAAAGAACTTATTGAGAGTAAATCAATTAAGCGTTTTATGCTTCATACAAGTATTGATACCTATGGCCCTCAGGCAGAGTATATTCGCAATGGATTAAACTTCCCTGAATTTAAAGAAAATGTTGAAAAATATTTAGAAAGTATTCCTCAGGGCAGTCTTTCATTTATGTCTACGTTCAATGCTCTAAGCCTTCCCAACTATCTTGAGTTTTTAAATTGGGTCTTAGAATTAAGAAAGCGTTATCAAAAGGATGGAAGAGACATCTATTTAGATATCCCTCATCTTAAGCATCCTCGTTTTATGGCCCTTCAAATGCTGCCAAAAGCTTATCGCCATTATATGGGAGATATTATTTACTTTATGCAAGAGAACCTAGAACCAAAGTTTGGCATCAAAGAGTCTGAATTGCTAAAGATGAAGCGTATCTTTTCTTGGATGGAAGAAGTTGACCAATGGGATGACAGAAAAAAACTAACTCTTGAAGAAGAAAGAAACGATTTCCGTCTCTTTTTTCGTGAACACGACAGAAGGCGTGGAACTAGTATAGAGACCATATTTCCAGAATATTCGACCCTGATTAATCCTTAACGATCTCTTTTATTAAAAGAAACTGATTCAAATCATTTTTTTATCGCAATAACTCAAATACTTTGAAAGAAAGGATTATCTACGTGTTTTTAAATGAGAACTTAGCATCAAATCACTTGTTTAAGAGATAAACCCTTTCACTGTGAAAACATGGACAAACTAAATGGACAGCTCCTCTTCATTTTGGCAAAAAAGTGAACTTGAAACATTAAAGTATTTTCAAGTCGATCCATCAACAGGTCTTAATGACAATGAAACTACGATTCGTCAGAAAAAATTTGGTTTAAATATTCTCACAGAAAAAAAACTCACTTCAAAAATAAGTATTTTGATTCGTCAGTTTAAGAGCATTATTGTTTTTCTACTCATTTCAGCGGCCATTGTCTCATTTGTCCTAGGACAATGGATTGAAGGGTTTTCAATAATTTTTGTACTCTTAATAAATGCGCTCCTCGGATTTATGACGGAGTATAAAGCTGTTCGCTCAATGGAAGCTCTTAAACTCATGGGCCGCACCACTACGAATATTCTACGAAACGGTAAATTCATATCGGTTGATGCAGAACAATTGGTTCCTGGAGATATTGTCGTTCTCGAAGCTGGGGACATGATAACGGCCGACATTCGTATTATAGAATCTTCAAAACTAGCTGCAGATGAATCAGTACTCACAGGGGAATCTGTACCAGTAGAAAAATCAACGGGTCAGATCAAGAGTGATGTTATTTTGGCCGAAAAAACAAATATGCTTTTTAAGGGAACATTTCTCACAAGAGGATCGGCAAAAGGCGTGGTCGTCACAACTGGAATGCAAACAGAACTCGGAAAGATTGCAAAAATCACTCAAGACGCAAATGAAGAGATCACCCCTCTCGAGGAACGACTTGATAAACTTGGGCAACAGCTTGTTTGGATTTCCATATTTATCGGTATTTTTGTCGCAATCTCTGGGATCCTGTCTGGAAAGACTATTATGCTGATGTTTACAACTGCCGTAGCATTAGCTGTATCTACCATTCCAGAAGGACTTCCCATCGTGGCGACCATGGCCCTTGCAAAGGGTATGTGGAGAATGGCCAGTAAGAATGCTCTCGTAAATAAGTTGTCAGCAGTAGAAACATTAGGGGCAACTTCTATTATCTTCTCTGATAAAACGGGGACACTAACCGAAAATAAGATGGTCGTAAGATCCTATTACCTTGATGACGGTTATTGCGAAATAGATGATCAAGATAAAACAATATCTCCTAGCTTAGAGAAATGTCTTGAGATTGGTATATTATGTAATAATGCTTCCATCGACCCAGACTCCCCAAATAGTTCAATTGGTGATCCTATGGAAGTCGCCCTCCTTAATATTGGTCATAAGCTCAAACTTCCTTCAAAAGAGGATTACCTAAAGAAGTATCCTGAATTGCGTGAGGAGGCCTTTGATCCCGATGGCCGTATGATGGCCACTTATCATGATTATCAAAATAAGATACTCGTGGCCGTAAAAGGCGCGCCAGAGTCAGTCATAGGATCATGTTCCTTTTTTTATAAGGATGGTAATCCGCTAAATCTCGATCCCGCCACGAAAGATTTGTGGTTAACCCGTAACCAAGAAATGGCCGACGATGGACTCCGCGTCCTCGCATTGGCCTATAAATATGTTCACGACAAAGAAGAAAATCCTTATGAAGAACTCATCTTTACTGGTTTAGTTGGAATTGCCGATCCTGCACGCCCCAAAATTAAAGAGTCCATCAAGAAGTGTCAATCTGCAGGCATTCGTATCATTATGGTAACAGGTGATCAGGCTGGAACCGCTAAGAAAATTGCACGAGACATAGACTTAGCGACAGACGCGAATTTAGATATTATCAAAGGGGATGAACTCGGCGCCCGTGTGCAGTGGAATGAAAATTTAAAAAAGAAATTAAATTCAACAGCTATATTTAGTCGAGTTAGTCCCCAGCAAAAGCTAGATCTCATTCAATATTATCAAGATCAAAAGTATGTTGTTGCCATGACCGGCGATGGAGTTAACGATGCCCCCGCATTAAAGAAAGCTGACATAGGTATCGCCATGGGAAAAAGAGGAACCCAAGTCGCTCGAGAAGCGGCCGATATGGTTCTTAAAGATGACAGCTTTGAAACAATCGTTTTAGCAATTCAGCAAGGCCGCATTATCTTCAGTAACATCCGTCGTTTTGTCGTCTATTTACTCTCTTGTAACATTAGTGAAGTTTTAATCGTCTCAATTGCTGCCATTGTAAATGCTCCATTACCAATTTTACCTCTTCAAATCCTCTTTTTAAACCTTGTCACTGATGTCTTTCCAGCACTGGCGCTTGGCATGGGTGAGGGTGACAGCTCCTACCTAGAGCGGCCGCCAAGAGAGGAGACTGAATCAGTTATTAGTCGAGAAAAGTGGTGGTTCATTGGAGGACACGGACTTGTTATCACCGTCTCAGTTTTAATGGTTTTCTTTTTTACGTTAAATGGTCTTTACGGCAATACTAGTAGTGCCGTCACAGTCGCATTTCTAACGCTAGGATTTGCACAGCTCTTTCATGTCTTCAATATGAGACAACCTAAGTCCAACTTCTTTTACAATGAAATAACCAGAAATCCCTATGTCTGGGGGGCCATCGTTGTATGCACAATACTTTTGTTAGGAGCAGTTTATATACCTGGTCTCAGTAAGATACTGAGCCTCATACAACCAAGCAGTGAGGAATGGTTTCTTATTATTTGTTTCAGTTTAATACCCTTACTTATTGGCCAAATGACGTTGGCAATAAATAAGAATAGAAACTAGCGGCTGCGCGCTCTTTGTGAAGGCCGTTTCTTTTTCTTTGATACGGCTCCACTATCACTTGTTTTTGGCCTATCGGTTCTTTTGGGTGGGCGGCCTTTTCTGTTTGCTGGTCTCGATGGCTGAGCAGCTACACCATGAAAGGCATGGTCTTCATCAACAGGAATTGATTGTTTAATGGTTTTTTCGATGTCTTTTAAAAGACCTCTTTCATTTGGATCACAAAAGGATATGGCCATTCCTTCTCTACCGGCTCGAGCGGTACGACCAATACGATGAACATAACTTTTAGGATCATCTGGTAAGTCGTAATTTACAATATGAGTAATATTGGAAACATCAATGCCTCGAGCGGCAATGTCAGTGGCCACGAGGACGCGAATCTTCCCTCTTTTAAAATCTTCCAAGGCACGCTCTCTTGCTCCTTGTGACTTATTGCCATGAATGGCCGCACTTTTAATCAAGAAGCTATCAAGATGCTTTACCACTCGATTGGCTCCATGCTTTGTTCTCGTAAAGACCAACATTGTTTTAATTGTATTATCTTTAAGAATACTTTCTAAAAGAAGCGGCTTATTTGTTTTATCCACAAAATTAATTTTTTGATCAATTTTGTCGACTGTGGACGCTTCTGGCGTAATCTCAACTCTTACAGGATTCTTTAAAAGAGAGTTTGCAAGGTTTGAAATATCTTTGGGCATTGTTGCCGAAAAAAGAAGCGTTTGCTTTTCCTTCGGTAACTTGGCAATAATTTTTTTCACATCGTTAAAGAAGCCCATATCAAGCATGCGGTCGGCTTCATCAAGAACAAATACTTCAAGTTGATCATATAGAATATGACCTTGTCCCATTAAGTCTAAAAGACGTCCGGGTGTGGCAACGAGAAAATCCTGGCCTCTGGACATGGCCTGAACTTGAGGTCTCTGTCCTACGCCACCAAAGATAACGGTACTTTTTATATTTATATTTTTACCGTAATCCTGAATGTTTTGATTAATTTGGGAGGCCAGTTCACGCGTTGGCGTTAAGATAAGGCATCTCATTCTTGCCGGCCTGGCCTTCTTTTTAGAAGTTCCAAGTCGATTAAGAATTGGTAAAGTAAAAGCAGCAGTTTTACCTGTCCCTGTTTGAGCAATACCCAAAAGGTCTTTCCCCTCTAAGAGGTGAGGTATGGCCTGAGCTTGAATAGGTGTGGGGTTTTTGTAACCAACTTTTTCGATTGCTTCCATAATTTCTGGAAGCAGTTTCAATGACTTGAAATCTAACATACATTATCCATTTTTTTATTTACTACCTAATCCAAACACCGGCAGCAAAGAGAAGTAAATGGTGCGTTCAGATCTGAATAAGGTATCTCCTGAGCACGGATTAAAGTCAATTCAAGTGTCTTAATTTGGCCATATTTACCTACTTTTGGCCCTAATCTTTGAGGAATCCATGAGATTACTCACAAATAAAATTGCCTTAGCTCTTATACGGCAGCTTAAAGCTCGCCTAAATTGGTAATAGGATAAGGAGGGTTATATGGACCTATATAAGAATAAAACAATTATTGTTACTGGTGCTGGTGCTGGAATAGGGAGGGCCACTGCTCTTGCTTTTGCCATTGAAGGTGCTGATGTTGTCGTGTCGGATATTGATGAAAAAAGGGGGGTTGAAACGGCCCGCTTAATTCACTCGCAAGATGGTTCGTGTACTTTCATTGGGTGTGATGTCTCTAATGAAGCAGATGTTAAGAATTTAGTTAAGACTACTTTGGATCGCTATGGAAAGCTTCACGGAGCTTTTAATAATGCGGGAACTGAAGGTGAAGTTGCACAAATGACAGAGTGCTCGCTGGAAAACTGGAATAAGGTTATTGATACTGATCTCAAGGGAGTTTGGTTGTGCATGAAGTATGAAATACCTGCGATGATCGAGGCCGGTGGCGGCACCATTGTAAACTGCTCGTCGATTGCGGGTCTTGTAGGCATTGAAGCTATTCCTGCCTATGTTGCTAGCAAGCACGGGGTTATTGGTCTCACTCAAGCAGCTGCTTTAGAATATGCTAAGAAAAATATACGCGTAAATGCTGTTTGCCCTGGTCCAATTCACACGAAGATGCTCGATCGTTTTACTGGTGGTAATGAGGAGCCTATGGCCGCTAAAACTCCAATGGGTAGAATTGGCCGACCAGATGAAGTTGCAGATACTGTTCTTTGGCTAATGTCATCGAAGTCGTCTTATGTTACTGGCCAGTCTCTAGCTATTGATGGTGGTTGGGTAAGTCAGTAAGGTTTTCAGTAGGCAACCTTCGCGGTTGCCTACTTGTATCTAGTTTTCATTAATCAAAAGAACTTATAATTTCACCAAGCTTCTTAGAATTATCGCGCCTTCTCTTATCATACTCATTTGTCATGACAATTGATGAGTGCCCTACTTCTGCTTGAACTTCCCCAAGACTGACATAATCAAGTGCTTGTGTAATAAAGTAAGCCCTGGCCGAGTGGTTATTGATTTTTCTTTCGATACCTATTTTCTTTGCGGCCCTTCTGATAATCGCAAATGCGCTTCCTTGGCTTAGTGGGCAATCTTTTTTGATAAGCCCCACGAAAAGAGGATCAGAGGAATTTAAAGAATCCCGGTAAAGAAGATAACTGTCTAAGGCATCAATCACCTTTCTCGAGAGCTCCTTTCTTAAGACACGTGAACTCTTGCTCGACTTAACAGTTAAAAAGGCAGAATCCCCTTCTCGAAAATAATTGGCAACTTTAAGTCCAAGAATTTCTCCAATCCTTAGTCCAGTTGTGACCTGTAAAAGAAGTAAAGCAGTTTTCAGAGCATTTTTTTCATTAGAGTCTTTAAAAAGACCAAGCATCTTTTTAAGTTCAACAGGTGAAAACACTTCAGTTTTTACTTCGAGAGGAACCTTAGGGCGTTCAACATATTCGACAGGATTAAACTTAAGAAGATCTTCTCGGATTAAGAATTTATAGAACTTTGAAGTTGCCGCGAGCTTTCTTTTAATGGTGGCATCCGTTGAAGGCTTCGCCCCCACTGGTCCATAGCGCCTTAGAACCTCTTTGTAGTGATCAATATCTGTTCTGGTAACAGAGACAAAAGGTTTTTTCTGCTTCTTCTCAGTTAGAAATCGAAAGAAGTGAATCAAGTCCCTAAAATAGGCCCTTCTGGTATTCGCACTTTTTAAAGAGAGAAGGAACTTAAAGAGAACTCCAGAGTTTTCAGGCCCTACATATTTTAACAAATCAGAGCGGTGAGACTCTGCCATGCCACGAAGTTCTGATTTTTTTTGTGAAACCAAATTCAATTATTTTAGCCTTTCAAGGAGTCCGGCATAGATCCCGCATAAGAGCATAAAAATGGCGGCGATTGTAATGCCTATAATCATTTGAAATTCAGTAATTTCCATACTAGAGAGTTTTCGGACGATAAGGATAAAGAAGGTAATGCCTAGAGCACTAACAATAAATTGCTCTAATTTTTTGTCTGTTCTATCGTTTCCTATTTTTTTGAAGAAAAATTGCTTGAGCATAGACCCTCCTTGGACCCTTAATCAATTCCTCAATATTTTAACCCGAACTAATAGTTTGTGATAACTTTAATTATCACAAACTTTTCACGTCTATTTGGGTAATACTTTTGGCCAATTAAAGTCATACTTAAATTGAAGTCATTCAAATTGAAAGTTGACGTAAATAATCAGATTAGTGAGGTACCTTTATCAAAAAGGCTTTCGAGCTAGGGTAGGTTCATTCTAAAGAGAAATTGATCTCTCTCAAGCAGGAAATATTTATCCTGCTAGCTAAAGAGAGAAGAAGGCCTAGGATCGTCATGGCCGGCAGAAAATAAGTGAATAGGTTCTTAATAAGAATTTGCTTAGTCAGATAAAGTCCTTTTAAGCCAAAAAAAACCGGTCATAAGACCGGCTTTCTTTTATTAGCTTTATATCTTTTACTAAGAAGAGCTAATTAAGCAAGGATGTCGTAAGGACGAATTGTTTTACGTCCGTTAGCAGCACATCTCTTTTGAGCTTGCTCAACAGCTTGATACATAAGGTCATTAAGAGCTTCAAGAGCATCACTAGATACGTTGAAAGTTGTCTTTCCTGAACCTTTTAGTGCAGCTTTAGTTTTTGAACCAACAACTAGAACTTCTCTCTTTGCTGCTGATTTTCTTGGTGCTGCTTTTTTCTTTGTAGCTTTTTTCTTAGCCATGAATTCCTCCATAATCGGTTTTAAACTTGTATGCAAAATACAGTATGGCTAAGTTTGACGTATCCACAATGCCTTTTGCAAGTAAAAAATCAAAAAATATGGCTTGAATTCCCTAATAAAGCCCAAATTTTGTAGTTTAGCTCGTAAACTTTTCATTTCTTCATGTTGACAATGAATTACAGGCAAGATCTCACTGCGAGCTTTTGCTACATTTCCCGCTCAAAGTTTAAAACTATAAAGGTTTAAAGTATTAAACTTTGCTTGATTTGTTTCAAACCTACTCTATCCCCGCCTTAAACTAGGAAAGCCCACAAGGGTAATTTTGACCGGCTCAGATCAAGTCAAAATTTCTCTTATTTTTGACATTTTTTTCAACTCCCCTCCCCTACCTGAGAAAAATTTCACCTGATCGTTCAAAAGCCTCTCTTAATGGGCGAGCCGAAAAGTTTAAAACTATCAACCTATAAACTTTAAAAGTTAAAAGTTAAAAGTATTAAAGTTACAACTCACCAGCTTTAAACTTGAAAAGTTACTACTTTAAAAGTGAATACTCACAAACTTAAAAGTTAAAATGTCAAAAGTATTAAAGAGCAAAGTTTTAAGTTACAATGTTTAAAAGAATAAACTTTCTAGTTTTAAAATACTTAGTTTAGAACTCGTTGGTTTATAGTTTAAAACTTTAGACTTTCAAACTCGACAGTCTAAAACTCTTAAGGAAGAGAGGAGAGAATATGCCACGAATTATCTCGGTCACCGGACAAAAGGGTGGTATCGGAAAAACCACTTCAACAGTTCACATTGCTAGTCGCTTAGCAGACCTAGGCTTTAAGACCTGTATTATTGATTTTGATACAACCCAAAGCAATGCCACTAGATCTGTCATTGGGCCGATTTGGGAGCAATCTGAGAAGGTAAGGGGCATATGTGACATTATGGCCAACGGAGGCGGCTTAGATGAAGTCTTCTACGCTACAGGAAGAGAAAACCTCTACATCATACCTTCTGAAAAGAAAGATGCCCGAGGGTCCAACTACAATATTGAAGCACTTTTAAATCAATTAGGGCTAGAAGGATTCAATCTACTTAAGGATCTTATTACTGAATCCAAAGAGTTGAACTCTTGTCATTTTGTTCTGATCGATAATGCACCATCTTTAGGAATTACAACTGTAGGTTCTTTGTTGGCCGCTGATTATTTTATCATTCCCGTTCAAACAAGTGACCTTTCAATGGAGTCTATTGGTGACACAATTACTGCAGGTCTAAAAGTGAAGAGAATGCAGAACCCTTACCTTGAATCTTTGGGGTTCTTTGTCGCTAGTATGGATAAGCGACCTAAGATGTCGAAGAAGGCAATCGTCGAGCTAGGGGAGTTAAGTAATAAGACTGGTGTTCACTTTTTTGAAACCATGATTCCTATTTCTTCTAAATTTGGATTTTTACCACGAGATAAGAAAACTATTTTTGATGTTACTAAAACTTCAGAAAGAGGACATCGCGAATATTTGAGTTTAGTAGACGAGATCCTTGAACGTATCAAAGAAATTGAAACGTCTGAGGCCAAGAGTTCTAAAACTAAGACTACAAAAACTAGAGCACCCAGGAAGGAGGCCTAATGAGTGGATCAATGGAAGACTTTTTTACTTCAGGAAGACGTATTAAGAATTCTCCTGCTGCCAAAGAAAAATCAGAGCCCGCAGTTCAAGAAAAGCAGAGAAGGGAATTTGTAAAAAATGTCCCTACGAGTACACCCCCATCAAGGGAAGAGACTCTGGCTGAGATTGAAGAAAGGAAACGCTACCCTGAACGCACATTTGATCGTTATATCCAAAAAGGGGCCCGTTTAAAGGCCGAAGATATAGATCTTTTAAAAATCTTTTGTTCAGAAATTACTCGAGCAAAGAGAGAATTGCCCTACGAGTACAGGTCTAACAAAAGAATTACTGACAATACTGTTTTGAGAGTTCTCTTGAGTTCGTTTTGCGAACAAATAGAGGATCGTTTGGATACTATTGATTTTAAGGGTCTTCAGACAGAGGGAGAATTAAAGGGGTTTATTGAAGAAACAATGAAGTTTTAGATAGGGTTTCTACACACACAACTGAGTTGTCCCTACGAGTACACCTTTATAGTAGTAATATATAATTAAACTTACTTACTTATATATAGGCTGTACCATTGGGGACAAAAATAATGATATCAGTAACTTAGAAGATATCATGTCCCTATCAGTACAGTATAAAGTCCCCAATAGTACAGGCTAAAGTCCGTACGAGTACACCCTTTTATCCCTATTAGTACACCCCCTCACCATGTTGGTCCCTAGTGGTACAGGTTAAAATGAACGAAAGTCCCTATCAGTACAGGGTAATGTCCCTATAAGTACATGTTGAGTGTTGTTTCCCTATTAGGCTCGGGCTAATTCGTGTTAATGGTAATTAGACCTGTACGATTAGGGACTTTTTGAAGAGTAACTTCTGATATTCTTATTATACCGGTACTATTAGGGACTTTTTTGACACCGAATGGACTATTCCTTCTGCTTATTTAGCTAATGGTAAAAAAATTTCGCGATGCGTATTAGTGATAATACTTTTGCCCTGTACTGATAGGGACATTTATTTCAGAATTAAGAAATGGTGACATAGGCCTGTCTCTTTAGGGAGAATAAGTTGAGGCGATACTAGTAGGGAGATGCATTATGCCCGGTACTTATAGGGAGATGCATCAGGCCCGGTACTTTTAGGGAGATGCATTAGGCCCGGTACTTTTAGGGACAAAAATGTGGCCATGGGCGCATTCTTGGATAATAATTAAAGTGCAACGGAAATTTTTGCCACAACCTCTAGCAGGGAAAAGCTATGCAGGGAAATATCATAGAAGATACTGGTCTTGAACAATCACTTGTCGATTCAGTAATAAAAGTTGATCACGATCTTGAGTTTGCTCCGGCAGCTTCTGAGAACTCATCCATAGCTCCGGCAGATGATCGCTTCAAGGTTGAAATCAATCTCGGTCTCGCACTGCCATTCAAATACTATTTAACTGATGACTACGATAAGACGGAAGAGCACAAGGCGATTGTTCGTAGTGTGGATGATAACGGCTCTGTTTATATGTTGGAAGTGACAACTCAATCTAACGAGGGACCACTTCAAGCTTTTGAAAATGATGTCCTCTTAGTTCTTTTGACCATGGCCTGGGAGCAAAGAAACCGTAATCAAAACTCACGCGATAAAATGAATGGCTTTCGTGTTTATTACACTCTTGCTGAAGTATGTCGCCGTTTAGGTCTATCAGAAAATTCTCGAAATAAAGTTGCTCGCGCTATTCGCAAGATTAAATCTCAAAGTATGCAAACTAAGAACTTTGCTTATAACGCTCATACGGGTCAGATCGGCCTTTTAAATGAAGATACAAAAATTATTTTAAAGTCTGGACGAGTAAGAGTAGGGGCGACGGATGTCGACTTTGCTAATTACCAGGATGTCTTCTTCGTCGAATTTGACAGCTATATCGTCAAGAATCTTTATGACGAATATGTGTCCGTAATTTCTTCTGATGCTTATTTGGCACTGAAGTCAGGGCCACAGAGACGTGTTCTTATCTTCCTTTATTCCAAAAAGAAAAAGTTTGGTGATCAATTTCTCTTTAGTTTAGAAGAGCTTGCTCAAGTAATCGGTTTAACCGGTTCAAAAAAGAGAAGGCGTCAGATCGGGGAGTATTTGGGACGGATTCAAGAAAGTCTTAAAAACTTTGAGTTCACGATTAAGAAAAAACGCGGCCAACCAGACTGGGATATCTTTGTTACTTTTCAAGAGAGAAATCTTATTGAGGCAAAAGAAGATCGCGATCCTTTTTATCAAGACCTCGTAGATGACTTTGGAGAGAAAACCTTACGTGATCTTGACCTTACTGAAATTGATATAAAAAATATTCGCCGCGAATTTAATTTTCGCTACAAAAAAGAAACGAATAAAGAACATTTCCTCTACGGAAAAGAATCATTAGACCCAGCGGAATTTTGTTTGGATATAACGTTATTTCAAGTTCTTCGTTGTAACTATCGAATCACGAAATCCTTTAAGGCCTTGGCCAAAGTTATTCTCTCAAGCATGATTCAAGGGGGGCTTGAGCTTCCCGAGAAGTATCGTCACTTTGTTCAAAAGAGAGCAGAGGACGGGCGAAAAAAAGAAGTCACTGAAAAAATTCAAACTGAGCTTTGTAAGAAAGAAGAGACGAGAAGAGTTGAGATTGAACGATTAGAGAAGTCATTTGATAAAATGTACGGCGATATGATTGCAAAGAATAAGAGTTTTAGAAAGTCTCTTGAGAAGAAGGCACAGTCCTCACTAGAGAGTGAAGGTGTTGCTCCTGAGGACATGATGTACAAGCTAACTTTAGAACACCGAATGCGTGATTTGGCGCGAGTGGATTTCTTAAGTGGAGACATCCTTAATTATAAAGACATTAAAGTGAGTTCAAGGGATTCACTTACTCAGTAAAAAAAGCAAAAAAGAATAGTATTGCCAATATATAGGGACTTTATAACAATAATTAAGAATCAATAAATTATTGGGCGAGATCGAGGACTGATCTTTAGCTATTATGAAGGGGGGAGAATTGCCGTGATCCCCCCTTTTTTTATGCCCTAAATAGGGGAGTGCCACATCATTTCGGCACCTTATGGCCAAAAAGATGGCCCTACCCCTTAAGATAACCCCTCGAAATAACCGAAAAAGATAGTATTAGAGCGCTAAAGAAAGCGCTCTTCGGTGGATAATTATCTTATGAAAAAATCGTGGCCTTTATTGTCATTTCTTCTCTTCTTGTCCTTCAGTGTCGTCTTTGCTGAAGGTGAGCGTGAGCCTGACGAGCGCCGTGGATTCATCGTTGAAGATGAAGGTGACACCATGACAAAGCTTATTGAAGAGGTCGAAGGGCTCAGGCCAGTTGTGGAAAGCTGCAGGGCCTCTACGTCTGTTCCATCACCAACTGAATCTAAGGCTGATTGTATTTGGCGAGTTCTTAATGAAGATGCAAATGCGAATATAAAAGACCAGGTCATCAGTTTGATGGAAACCTCTGGTAAAGAAAACGCACCTGATGGCAGTCCACAATATAATTACAATCAAGGTAACTTTAAAAAGAAAAAAAGCGAATCTATTGGAAAGCTTGAAGAGTATTTAAGAGGGCGCCTCAGGGAAGCTCTTTATGGGGAATCACCAAATCAAGCAGAGGTGAGAGGAATTCCCAACCATGATAAGTTTTATGAACTTTATAAGTCTCAGCTTGGTCGCAATCTAATTACTCAGCTCTCTAGTTATTGTCTTTACTCTGATCCTGCGAGTGGTTTTGTACCTGTTCTTGGAAAAACTCCGAGTGATGATAATAAAAAGAAAATTAAATTTTATAAAACTGAAAACATGAGAAGGCTTTCTGAATTATCACCAGATAATCAATCGGCTGCCTTTGGTGGGTTTAATAAATGCATACAGCGAATTTCAGGCGTTTGTGCTGGAGATGAATTCAAACAACCTAATGGTCAACCTATTGCTAAGTTTCCTACTTGGGATTCATTTACTCAACAGGATACCATTACTATTCCTGATCCTATGCCACTTGTGTTGCACCCCTGTGAACTTAATCGCTACATGACAGGGGTTAAACAATCTCTTCAAGAAGTCGAAGGTCTTATAGAGACTATGCGTGGAACGGAGCAGAGTTCATCTTTGCAAATTAATAATCGCCGAAATAAAGAAGAACTCAACACTGATGACATTGTTAATATTGGCTCAAAGGAATTGGTTGAAGCTTCTGGTTATGCTGAGGCCGTAGCGGAAGAAAATACGTTACTAGAACAGTGTCAGCAAGATCCAGATGCACCAGATTGCGCAAACTATCTTTCAAGTGGAGAAGATAATCAAAATATTGAAGAAGAATTCATTGTTAGAGGCTTGGCCCTAAAAGCAAAATTAGAAAGGGATTTAACGGGAGATGACGTAGAGGTAGAAGCTGAACAATTTGCTGCCTATTTTAAAGAGAGAGGCGTTAGTGATGAAAACTTTGCTAAAATTTTAGCGGATGCAGAGGCCAAGGCACAGGCAACTGTTGGTACTAATGATGAGAAAACGACGGTTCAGATTCTAAAAGAGATGATCTCAAAGCGTTACGATAATGAGAGGAAGGCCTTGCAAGATAGTTTGAATGCGAGGCTTGCAGAAACAGAGAGAGTAATTGAAGTGGATCCAAGTAGTCCCCAAGTAACAAATGAAAGTAAGTTGAGAAATATTAAAGCGAGAATTGAGAGCAGCCCGGAAGAGTTGGCGACTCTCTATCATTACTCCAACGTTGTTTCTTCTTTCTTTGAGGTCTCTGGTGGCAGCGAGACAACAACGAACACGCGGGCTTTGGCCGCTGAACTTGAGAATAATTACTTTGAAGCTGCGGCTCCAGGTAGGGGAACAGCATCAAACGGCCCGACAACTCCATCAAACTTAGATGATCTAAGAGAATTTGCTGATCCAGGAGGTTCTGATGCAGAGAATACATCCTTAAATGCTTCTGATGTTGATAAAATTCAATTTGGCATTAGAGACGATCCAACTCCTTAAAAGCAACAGTAATCTCCGCACCAACTTAATTATTAACTTATCACTTTCCCCCTCTTCCATTAATCTCTTCCTTAACTAAGAGTCAGTTAAGGAGCACGTGTGAGTGATGCTAGGAATGTTTTAGGCGGTCCATTAGAAGTTTGTGGTTGTGAACCAATGACGGGTTTCTTTCGAGATGGTTATTGCCGCACAGATATCAATGATAATGGCGTTCATACCGTTTGTGCTGTCGTGACAGAGGACTTCCTCGCCGCTTCCAAGGCCATGGGAAATGATCTTTCAACTCCAAGAGAAGAGTTTGGCTTCAAAGGTCTTAAAGAGGGCGATCACTGGTGCCTATGTGCAGGGCGATGGCTAGAAGCTTACCGCGTCGGTAAGGCCCCAAAGGTTATCCTTAAGGCCTGTGATGAAGAGACCCTTGCCATTATTCCCATAGAGGCCCTTAAAGAAAATTCTCACCTTCACCAATAAGTTAAGCTGACAAAACTCATGTTTGACTAATCAAACTCTGTTTGAAATATTTGCTTTACCGTAAAATTTTAAGGAAAAGCTTATGTCCATGAAGAAAACTACTCTCGTCCTCTTAGGTCTTTTTTCGTTCAACCTCCTGGCAAGTGATGCACTCATAAGTCTAGGCGAGCGACTCTTTAATGACGGTAGATTCTCTCGTTACTTCTGGCAAAATTCTCAAGGACAAGTTAACAGTGTTTTAAAAAATGGTGAAACCCATCTCGATGTTTTAGTCACACCACTTGGAGCAGTTGCCTCTCCTTTTATGGGGGAGACCACAAGCTGTGCTAGCTGCCACATGGTAGATCAGGCCTTCGGAGGTCCTAGTGATCCTGGCATGCGAACATACAGCGACTTTGCACCAATCGCACCCATTCCTTCTAGGCCTGATCTGCGCACACATACTGCACGTAATACACCCGTACTAGTTGGCATTGGTTCTCCTTATAATACCAATCGTTTCTCTCATTGGGATGGCGAGTTTAGCGACCACTCAGAAACAGTCCTTGGCAATTTCACCGGACGTAACATGGGCTGGCTTAAGAGCGAATCTCAAAATGCTCTTAAAAATATTGTGACCGTTTTAAGGGAAGACAATGGCCTTGCTCATTTAGGTCCAGAGTTTGGTGGTTCCTATGAATTTGTTTTTCGCTCGAATGCATCGACTCCTTCGGAGTTTCGTTTAGATCCATCAGAAAGAGTAGATATTAAGAAGGCGTCTGATCAAGAAGTCATTCTCGCCGTCACTAACGCTGTGACTGCCTATCTTAATGATTTGGATTTTCAAAAAAATGAGAAGGGTGAATATAATGGCTCTCCTTTTGATCAGTTTCTTCTGACAAATGGTTTTTCTACTGTGCCTAAGAAAGGCGAAGCGGCGAAACATTTTACCGAGCGCCTAAGAGCTTTTCTTAAAAACCTTAAGGGGCCTAAGTTCGTTGCTGAAAAAGATTTTCCTACGCACAATAAGAAGTTTGGTTTTGGTCATCGAGAACTTCAAGGTGCAAAGATTTTTTTCAACCTTCCAAATCATTCTGGAAATAAAGGCTCTTGTTTTAAATGTCACGCAGCTCCACTTTACTCTGACCAATCTTTTCATAATATCGGAACCAGTCAGGCCATCTATGACGAACTTCATGGCTTTGGTGCTTTCCTTCAGAAATATATTCCAAAAGAAGAATACCGCGGAGATTTTTATCTTAATCAAGCGGCAGATCGTAATGATTCAAAAAAGATGGATTTAGGTCTTTGGAATTTCTATAACCGAAACGCAGAGGTTACTGAATTTTTTAAGAAAGAGAATTGCCTAAATAGTCCTTGCTCACTTGAGATGACTATTGGTCGTTTTAAGACAGCAGGGCTAAGAGACCTTGCCCACTCTAACCCTTACTTTCACCATGGCCGCATGGCAGATCTAATTGGGGTCTTGGCCCATTATATGAAAATTGGAATTCAGGCGCGTGAAGGTCTTACTAGAAATCCCGATCCTATCCTCAAAGAGATCCAGATTAACGGTCGTGGACTTCAATATCTGCATGGATTTCTGAATTCTCTCAATGAAGACTATGAATAATTAACAAAATTTAAGCCAACTCATTGAAAATACAAGCCTTCATCTCTAGGGGGGCTTGTGGAATATTCATATCTTTGAGAGAACGCGTCAATGAAAGTATTGTCCATAATCCTATTCATTGTCACAGTGCAAAATGCCCTCGCAAGCGGTCGTTTTCCAATGTTTTCCGGTGACAAGATTATTAATGGTCAGTCCTTTTCTCCCTCTGGTTTTCAAGAAATTATCAACGGCCACAATATCCCAGACTTAGGCCAATTTAGAGAACAGCATCCGGGCTCATTCAATACAGTTGCACTCGTAAAAGAAGACGGAAAGATTTTTTGCACAGGTTCTTTAATTGCGGAAAACTTAGTAGCAACTGCAAAACACTGCCTCATGGATAAAAAAGGACAAAAGATAATGTTATATTTTGGCGATGATACGACAAAGCCAGATTTAACACTTTATCGTCCAATCGTTGATTATCAAGTTCGCTATCCTATTGACTGGACAATGACATTCCCAAGCTTTGATGTGGCGTGGGTGAAGTTCAGTGGAAATCTCCCGGAACCTTTTCGCCCTTTGCCAATATTGGCAAACCCTGGTGACCTTGAGATCAATTCAAAAATTACTCAGGTAGGCTATGGTGATCATGACCCAGCTATGGGCAGTATCAAAGCAGGGATTAAGTTGTGGGGAACCACTCAGCTTAATCGTTATGTAAACAATGCTCGCTTTTTCCACATCCTTCTTTTTCAAGGAGAAGAAGGTCAAGGTTCTTGCCATGGTGATAGTGGAGGTCCAGCCTACGCAAAAATAAATGGTCAATGGTTTATTACTGGCGTGACGAATGGCTTTGATGTTGTCCTTACTCCCATGACGATGACTAGAACAGGTGACCCGCAATTTCCTTATAATGTGAGGTGTTCACAAAATCAAAGTCTTTACAGCTTTCTTGGTGCCCATGGCGACTGGATAGAGGAAACGAGTGGTATCGAAGTTTTTAAATCAGAAGAATTTATGAAGCTTGATCGCCAAGATACCTTGAAAGACCTTGAACTTCAGGAATGGTGTACCCTTCAAGATATTGGTTCTCCAAGTTGGAACCTCTTAAAGATTCTTTTAGATCAAGAAATAGATCGCTTGCCACAGAGTGAAGGTTCACTTTTTTATGAAAATTGTGACCGTGTCGTTGATTATCTATCTTCACTCGAAGAAGTAGACCTTGATCATAATAAGGTGATGAGTGCGAAGCTTGCCTTTAACCGTTTAAAGCTCCTTCCTAATCTTAAAAAAGTTGCTCTTTATAACTTCCCAAGAGAAAACATCGATCTTAAAACGATAGTAGGTCTAAGACTTGATCAATTAATCTTAAAAAATGTGGGTATTGAAAATCTCGATTTTCTAAACCCCAATTCTATAAAGAAGCTCTCCCTCGAACAGAACCCAATCTATTCTTTAAAAGGAATTAGAAAGCTCACGGATCTGGAAGAGATTACTGTTTCAGGCACTCCCTTAAAAGATCTCTCTCCACTAAGAGCATTCAATCTAAAAGGTCTCAATGCTGTCGGCTTAAATGCAACGGTAGTATTTGGACTAGATAAAGTCTCTAGTAACCTCGAAAGATTGGACTTGAGAAACACAATTGTTTCTGACCCAGGCCTCATTTCAACAATGCTAACTCTTAAAGAGTTGTGGCTTACTGGTGATATCGGGGCTGTAGACCTTACGAATTTAAAGGAACTTACTTACCTCTCTTTAAAAGATTTCAAGGAAGGTAAGCTTATTTTTCCACAATCTATGCAAAACTTGAAAGAGTTGAGTGCGAGTCAAAGTGATATTGGAGATCTAGAATTTCTTTCAAGTGCCACAATGATTGAGAAAATTAATCTCACATTTAACCGCATTAGAAGTCTTGAGCCACTAGGGAAAAGTACTTTCCCTTATCTCGTTAACCTTAATCTTTCAGCTAATCCCATTCTTAATGCTGAGCCTCTGGCCAATCTAGAGTCACTTGAAATTCTAAGGCTGTTCAGAACGCCTTTACAACAGGGATTGATTCCAAAAAGTGAAGAAAACTGTCCAACCCTCAAAGGACCACAAATTCTTAGGAAATTCTGCAGTAAATAAGGCCATACTGGTCAACAATCACCCAATGCTCTAAAATAAGTTCATGAGTGAAAGTAAAAAGCCGGATAAAAACCCACTTCTATTAATACTTGTAATGATCAATACAGTT
>Ga0129324_10000183_pt1 | contig 45088 bp, 35 predicted proteins | sample CPBDNA_7_FD_96879 | JGI IMG/M metagenome (GOLD analysis project Ga0129324, IMG submission 96879) | Freshwater to marine salinity gradient microbial communities from Chesapeake Bay, USA - CPBay_Spr_15_0.2_DNA | ecosystem: Environmental > Aquatic > Marine > Coastal | place: USA: Chesapeake Bay... | reverse complement strand
GCCTGTGAGTCGACCTCACTCAAGTCATGCTGTTCGCACACAACATCTTTTACAGAAGTACTCGCTAAGGCCATGGTCTTAATATTTGAAATGGTAAATTTTAAGTTCTTCGTTTTTCGTCCGTCAGTGTCTGAAAGGCCCTCAATATCATTTAAGTTTTCTCCGCCCTCAATTCCTGCATTAACGGCCAGTTGGTAGTAGCGATAATCTGTAGAGAACTCTTCCCTTTGTTCAAGCTCAAGATCAAAGAGTGCATCTGCACTAGTCGCTGCCATTTGACGGGCTTCATTAATCCCAGCATTTGCGATTCTATTTAGTTCTTGGTCGGCATCAAAGAGGGGTCCTGACAAAGCACAATCAGTATCTGTATTAGTCTCGATATTAAAGTTTGAGCCACAACCTGATACTGAGTGAGAGGCCGTCATAGCATTTGAGTTGGCCGAAGTATCGGCGACGGCATTTGGCGCGGTACTTGTGACATTTCTTGGAGCATTTTGATAGGCCCTCTGTGCTGTGCGAAGCTCATTTTGTGCAGGTCTTAGTTGGGCATTGAGTGTACTGAGTCTCGTTTGGGCCGCACTAATACGGCTGCGTTCTTGAGGGCTACAAAAACTATTATTGCCACTATTACAAGCGGCCTGTGCAGCATTGAGTTCTGCCTGGGGCAAAAGTAGTCCTCTTTGAATGCGATTAAAATTAGTTCGTGCAGCTTGGAGTCTTCTTCTCGTGGCATCATATGTTTGATCAATTGGATTGGCCGGATCGACAAAGCCACCATGATTAATAGCATATTGTGACTGGGCCGCTAAGAGATCAGAGCCTTGAGCATTAAGTGCTGAAATTCTTCCTTGAATTGCCTGAGTATTGGCCAAAGTAAAATTGCTGTAAGCATTTCTTGCGGTATCGAAAGTTGTGTAACTACCAAGATCATCAGCAGAGCAATTACTAAGAGTGCCGCCATTTTGAAATGAGTTTGTTTGATGCTGTTGGTTTTGATCTCTATCTTGATTAGCTTCTGTAACAGTAGAGTCTATATTTACATTAGTCGTGGGAATGACATCGATATTATCTTCTGCTTGGGCCTGAGGAACACTGGCAATTTGCGCCCACAGCACGCTCCATGAAATGAGGTGAACAAAACTTTTCTTTAAGTTCTTTCCTAAAGAGTAATTTTTTTCATTTAGTCTTTTCATAACAAATTGTCCGGTTTCGTTTCTCTTATTTTAAGCTCTAAGGCCTGTATTACTGAAATATATGAGTTTTATATGATCTTTATCGGCTTTTTTTGGGGGGTAATGAGAGTAATTTTAAATAGTTATCGAGCTTTTTAGTCTTTTGGCTCTCATGGAAGTGGGTGCCCAATATCTATGTGTTTATAATATTTTCAGTCACTTAGCTCTTTATGGGACTCTTGATTGGTCAATTGGATTGAGGTGACAAGTTTATGAAATTATTTGTGACCAAAATAGATACTTCCTCTGTTTTCCCATACTTTTATCAGGGCCTAAGGATGTTAAAATATTCAAAAGATTAAATCTTAGAGGATAAGACCATGAAAACAATTTCTTTATTCCTAATGGTATTTGGAATTCTTTGCTCTTCATTTGCGGACGAGCGAGCTGAGAACCAAGATAGAAAGCATAAGGCTTCTATTTCTATATCTATTAAAGATGGGGTCAAAAACTGTAAGGAACTCATCGCTAGTCATTGTGGTGATAAAACCTTTGAACAGTGTATGAAGTTAGAAGACCCAAAGTCTGGAAAGGTGGGGGAGTGTGTGAGCTTCATGGTTAGGAATCGAGACAAAGTCAATGTCGAAGGATTAAGACCTGACTTCACTTCTCTTTTAAAAGATTTTTCTTCTAAAACTCAAGACGCTTCAAAATGTATCGAAACGGCGAAGGTTGTCTGTGGTGAAGGTGCTGAATTTAAAGAATGCCTGGCCACACAGGCCGGTAGCTTTCCAAGTTATTGTCGTGACCTTGCACGCGATCGTGTGGATAAAATGGAAGCTGCTTATAAGAATGATCCTAAGCTCAATAGCTGCACGAATAGTTTAATGAAGAAGTGTAAGCTTGATATGGGTAAAGATGACGAGTTGGATAAGAAGGTCGTAATGGCCGGTCTTAATAAATATCAAGCCTGTTTAAAAGAGACACTTCCTAAAATGCGTGAGTGTTCAGACCTTGTGAAGGTAGATAAGAAAACGAAACCAAGTGAAAGTGTTCAGCTTATTAAATAAGAGATTATTTTATAGGTATTGCACGAAACGATTTTTATCATCCACCAAAATACAGCGGGCCTCAATAGGATGCTCGCTCATTTGAAAACCAATGATGATGACTTCTTCGCCTTCTTTAATGAGGTGAGCGGCGGCTCCGTTAATGCAGATTTCTCCATTTCCTGGAGTTAATCCCTTGATGACATAAGTCTCTAATCTGGCACCACTTGAATTTGAAACCACTAAGACTTTTTGGCCAGGCCATAAATCTGTTTTTTCTAAGAGAAGAGGATCAATAGTAATGGAGCCTACGTAGGAAACATTGGCTTCCGTAATTGTGGCCTTATGAATTTTGCTTTGAAGCACTTCTCTCATATTTATAATTCTTAATTTGTGTTTGTTTGGCGTTTATACCTCAAAGGAGAAATCCCAACAACCCCGGCGTTACGTGCACTGTGTTAAGTATAAGTATTATAGAGGCCTTTAGACGTTTTCGGCGGCTTCAGTGCCAGGGATGCCTAAGAAATAGAGAATAGAGGTCATAGGTCCGTGGCTCATATGATTTTGGGCCTCTTTTTTGACGATATCTTTGGCGTGAAAGGCAATCCCAAGACCGGCCACCGCCAACATGGGCAGATCATTGGCCCCGTCACCAATGGCGACGACTTGCTCTAAAGAGATCTTTTCTTGTTGAGAAATCACTTTTAGAAGAAGAGCTTTTTGTTCTGCATTGATAATAGTGCCCTCAACCTCACCTGTAAGGTATCCATCGACAACTTTTAAATCATTGGCAAAGGCATAATCAAGGTCGAGTTTTTCTTTTAGAGCATTAGCGAAAAAACTAAAACCACCACTAATAAGGGCGACTTTGTAACCAAGGTTTTTGACGGTCTTAACAAATTCTTCTGCGCCTTTTGTAAAGGGGAGGCCTTCAAGAATTTCTTGCATTTGTTGTAGGCTGAGGCCTTTAAGTTTTGAAACTCGTTGGCGCAGAGACTCATCAAAATCCATCTCGCCATTCATTGCTTTTTCTGTGATGGCGCGTACTTCTGCGCCTACACCCATAACGTCGGCCATTTCATCAATGACTTCTGTTTGAATAAGAGTGGAGTCCATATCAAAAACAATAAGTCTTTTAGAACGACGAAAAACATTATCTTTTAAGAAGGCGACATCAACTTGATGCTTGGTTGAGACGTTTAAAAGTTTTTCTTTGATGTCGGAATAATCTAGTTTTGCCGGCACTGAGGTTGTTATTTCAAGTGCCTTAAAGTTTGGTGGTCTTACATTATCAATTCTTAGAATGTTGATGTCGTTATCTGCTAAGCACTTGGCCATATCGCAAATAAAGTCGGCATAAATTTTATCGGGAGAGACACAATTAAGAATAAATTTTTCATGATCAATTGTGGGCAGGTCTTGTTGTTTCTCAATTTCCTGATAGGTGAGGTTGAGATCCATTTTACTGGCCTGAAAGAGCAGCTCTTTTAAAACGGGCGCTTCACCATCAACGCGATTCTCTATTTCAATAAGAAAAGATAAAGACAATAAACCATGAGTGACGGCCTGACCCATGTCTTGCAAAGAATCTCCCGATTCGTGAATGATACCCATGAGTTTAGTGGTAATACCTGGATGGTCGGGACCAGCAACAGTAACAAGAATGTGATCGGTTTTCATGAAATGCCCTTTGCTTTCAACCGTTGTGTTTCTTTGCCTTAATCTTTTTTATTAGTCCCGCGGAATATTCTAAGGCGGAATAAACTGAAAAGATAGAAGCGAGGTAAATGCCTATTGTTCCTAACAGAGGCATGGGAATGCCCCAAGGGTGGTCATTGGCCATAAGAAGGGGGATGCCTACCATTTGAGTGGCAGTCTTCCATTTTCCTAGCTTCCCAACTGGTACGGCCAGGCCCCTTTCTGAAGCTAGGAGCCTTAAACTTGTAATATACATTTCACGCAGCACTAGAATGAGGACGACCAAAGAGGGGATGCGCTCAAGCTCACCTAAAACGATAAGAGAAGACACCACTAGAAATTTATCAGCAATGGGATCTAGAAAAGAGCCAAAAACTGTAACAATACCGCGTTTTCTTGCAATATATCCGTCAAAGAAGTCGGTAATGGAGGCCAAGACAAAAGTCCAAGCGCCTAGGTAGCCAACTCTTAGAAGAACCACTTCATTCAGGCCCCAGTTGGCCTTTTGTAAAATCATACTTGAGATAATGACGGGAATAAGAAGCATGCGAAACATGGTCAGACGATTGGGGAGATTATCGATTTCCCATTCATCCTCACGCATAGCAGGTCCTGCAATTTGTTCTGAATTTTCCTGATCGTTTTTGTCTGTCATATGATTCGCTCTACTCACCTAAAAAGGTAACGGGTAAGGTGGGCTTTGACTAGGGTAAGACTGCCCTACCTTGGAAAAATTGCGACTATCTTCTAAAATAGAGAGGTCATTGATGACGCATCAACATTATTGCAATTTGACAGGATGTCTTTATGGAAAACCACCTCTCCCTCATTAAAACTGGCTATCAAGATATAGAAAAAAGAATATTGCCTCGCTTTCCTTTCAACTACCTCACTTTTAAGGCCCAAAATGGTGCAGAGAGAGTATTTGCGGTAAAAGATATAAGCTTCACAGGTATGCAGCTTTCCTTAAAGGACGGTGGGCACCCTTATAAAATCGGTGAAACTGTGCATGGAGAACTTCATTGGCGTGGGGCAGTTTTGGACCTCAAGGCCGAGGTTAAATGGGTTCATGGGCAGCGCCTTGGTGTAAAGTTTTCTGACACTCCGGCCTTTGAAGAAGAGATCAAGGGCTTTCTTTCTATCGATAATATTATTAAAGGCATGAAAGCCTTGCATCAATCACGGATGGATTTGGATTTCCCAAGTGATCTTGAATATTGGCTTCAGGCCGATGGTCCAGTAGAAGTCTTTGTTTGGACCCACCATGATCGTGAAATATCACGCTTTCAGCTAATAATGATGGAAAGCTTTGTGGAGTACCAAGACGGAAAGGGTCTTAAGAGTGGCCGTGTCCTTACCAAACGTGATTTAGACACACCATTGGTACAAGAGGATGAATTTGTCTTCGAGATGGATGAGACCCTTGATGACGAACGGCTGATCTTTGCCCAAAATATTGTCACCAAAATTCCTGAAGGTTTTCTACCAGAGCACGTTTTTGATTTTCTGCGCCTAAAACTTCGCATCTCGTAAAAAAGAACTTTCAAGAAAAGCTTTTCTTTTTTTCAAAATCTCCTTGGAGCTCCTTGCCCCTTTGTCATCCCTTTAAGTATAGTAGGGGCAATAATCTTTATTAAATTGATTTCGCTCAAATAACGAAAGGAACTCTCAATGAATCGTAACCTTGCCCTAGAATTTGTCAGAACTACTGAAATGGCGGCCATCGCATCGGCCCGTTGGATGGGACGAGGGGACGAGAAGGCCGCTGATCAAGCAGCTGTTGATGCTATGCGACTTATGCTTGATACCGTTGACTGCCAAGGAACAGTAGTTATTGGTGAGGGAGAGCGCGACGAAGCTCCTATGCTTTATATTGGCGAAAAAGTAGGCTCTGGTAATGGACCTGCTCTAGATATCGCTCTTGATCCCCTTGAAGGAACAACGGTTTGTGCTGTTGGCGCCTCAAATTCAATTTCTGTTATGGCCATTGCTGAAGAGGGTGGCTTTCTTAACGCTCCAGATACTTATATGGACAAAATCGCTGTTGGTCCTGAAGGCCGCGGTCTTATAGATATTAAAGAAACACCAAAAGAAAACCTTCGTCGTTTGGCAGAAGCTAAAAAGTGTAAAGTGGCTGACTTAACAGTTTGTATCCTTGACCGTGATCGTCACCGCGACCTTATCGCCCAAGTTCGTGATGCTGGTGCTCGTATTAAGCTTATTGGTGACGGCGATGTGGCGGCTTCTCTAGCATGTTGCGAGGATAACTCTGGCGTCGATATACTGATGGGTACTGGTGGTGCTCCTGAAGGTGTAATCGCAGCAGCGGCCCTTCGTTGTATGGGTGGAGACTTTATTGGCCAGCTTCGTTTTCGTCACGAAGAAGAAAAAGAGCGTGCAAGAAAAATGGGGATTACTGATCTGAATAAGATTTATACCATCGAAGAACTTGCTAGTGGCAATGTCATGTTTGTCGCAACAGGCGTTACAACAGGAGCGTTCCTTAATGGTGTACGCTTTAAGCCATGGGGTGCGACCACTCAATCTATTGTCATGCGTTCTCAGTCTGGTACAATTAGAAGGATTGAGGCCGAGCATCGCTTTGATACTAAGCCTCGCTATTAGTTTTTATATATAATTTTTTATCTATAATTAGGGAGTAATGGAATGCCCCAAGCGACTCGTACTGAAACATGGGATGCCCCCATTGAGAAAATTTTTGAGATCATCACTGACTACAATTCATATCCTGAATATGTAGATGGTTGCTCAAGTGTAAATGTTCTAGAGCAAAGTGAGACTGACGCCCGTGTGGAGTTTGGTCTTAACCTCATTAAAAAATTCAAATATATCCTTCACCTTAAGCAAACACGCCCTAATCAAATCTCTTGGTCTTTTGAGTCTGGAGATATTTTTAAGAAAAACGAAGGTTCATGGCAGTTTAAGGATCTAGGCGATGGTCGTACTGAAGTCCAGTATGGGCTTGAAGTAGAAGTAAAAGGGTTTGCTCCCAAGACTTTAGTAAATTCTTTAACGGAAAAAAATCTTCCGGCCATGCTTAAAAGCTACCATCAACGTTGTAAAACTCACTAAGGTTTGAACATGAGTGATGAAGAAAAAAAAGAAAGTGGAATACAAGATATTATCAAGCGTATTGTGGGCGTCGGCGTAGGCGCTGCTTTTATGACTGAGGAGTCGGTTCGTAATATTTTAGGGGACCTTCCACTACCAAAAGATATTGTCTCCGGTCTGGTTCAAAATGCAAAAGGTGCTAAGGAAGATTTTAGCCAGGGACTTAGAGATGAGTTTAAAAAATATCTCTCTCACCTAGATATCGAAAATATTATTGATTACGTTGCAGAAAATTATGATGTAGAGGTAAACGCGAGTTTCAAATTAAATAAGAAAAAAAGCGACACTCCTAAATCTGACTCTAAACCAGACTCTAAAAAGACGAGTAAAAAACCCCTATAATGGAAAGATCTGAACTCATTTCCATCCGCCTTGACCTGATTAAACGCCATTTTCATCCCAGTCATGTGCCAACACTTGTGGCCGTGACAAAGAAACAACCAGTATCTGATATAGAGTTTGCTTATCGTGCAGGAGTTCGGGACTTTGGGGAAAATAGGGTAGATGAGCTGTTAGAGAAAGCTAAAGAATGCGAGAGATTAGGTCTTGATGATATTTGCTGGCATTTTATCGGTCAAATTCAATCAAAAAAAATTCCTAAACTCTTAAGCGTAAAAAACTTAGTGGCCATTCACTCGATAGATTCACACGTTACCTTGCAAAACTTGATGAAACGCCAAGATGATTTTAACGGCCACAACTTGCGCCTTTTTTTACAAGTCAATACCAGTAACGAAAACGAAAAATCTGGTTTTATTGAATGGGATGAATTGGCCGCGGCCATAAACCTTCTTCTTAATAACGAAGGTCAGGCCTTTGAGCTTTATGGCCTTATGACCATGAGTAAATTAAGAACCAATAACTTTGAAGAAGATGCCCTAAAGTGCTTCAATCAATTGAAAAAAATTAAGGTCTCGCTAATTAAGGACTTTCATCTCCATGATCTTAAGCTCTCAATGGGTATGAGTAATGACTTTGAAGTGGCCCTGCAGGCAGGAACAGATTATCTTCGTTTAGGAAGTTCTATCTTTGCACCCGATCAAAGGGACCGGGAATAATTGCTTAACTTTGTGATTCTATTTTTCCATCTTAAATCTCTAATAAAGTGGCCTTTCTCAATCCAATATTAACGCTTTGTTAATTTTGGCCCTTCTTTTGAACATATACCTTATTCTGATCTAAGCTTTAGCAATAATTTTAGTAAGTTAAGCCATTAATTCTAGGTTAAAGAAATCGTCCAATAGGACCACAACTGTGTATTCACTAAATAAATTTAAAGGCAATCTTCCTTATGATTTTGTTTGAGTAGGTCCTGCCTGGTTTTATCTCCTAATGGACTTACATCTCCAATGAAACTTCCTCTGTTGCTGGGTGACAGAGGAAGTTTTCACAAATATGGAAAAGATTCACAAAGTCAAAGAATGTTTTACACGTTGCGTTGAAGATTGTTCATATTCAGGCTAAATTACCCAAAACACATACTAAGGTATTGAAATATGGCAGATTTAATTGTTTCAGAAAGTCTCGACAACCTTCTTAAGGGCACCAGACTAAGCATGAATCAAATAGCTGGCAAATGGGGAGTATCTGCTCCTCTTCTTTCTCAAATCAAAAATGGCAAGAAGAAACCAAGCCTAGAATTAGGCCTAAAGATCTTGCGCGAATCTGGTGCGACCCTAGAAGATAGGAAGCGTTGGATGGAAGAGCGAAATGCTGAGGGGCATGAGCTTGGGCGAATTTACAAAGATGAGAGAAAAGAAAGGGTGGAGTTTTCGTTAAGAAAAAATATAGGTGAGCTTTTCGAAAGTAGTCCGGTTCTTTTGGACCTATTTTTAGATATCTCATTAATGAAAGAGAAAGGGCTCTCTTGGAATGGTGTTTTCAAAAATTACGGTGAGTACGGTTTAGAGCTAAGTCAGACTTTAATTGAGACTGGTTTAGTGAAAAAAGAAGGCGACCGCTACTTTATCGTTCAAGACGAGCTTACCCACACAATTGATACAGAAAACTCTCTTGGAATCATGAAATCTGTTTTTGAATCATTAAAGCAAAAACATAAGAGAGATGGTTTTCGCGGAGAGTTTCATTTCGATCTAAATGATGTCAGCCCTCAAGGTTACCAACAACTTAAACAATTAAACGTAGAATACACTAGAAAAATGGTGGCCATAATCAAGGAAAATGAAATGCCTAGAGTTAAGGGAGGGCTACGGATTGTTGCTCAAAACCTCGTCAGTATGCTGAAGTGTTTTGTCCTACTCTTTGTTGTCGCTCAAGGTGTTGATAGCACTTATGCTCAAGGAAGTGGCGTTAGTGGCGGTGGCAGTGGCAAAATTGTTGACTCTGGGGCCATCGATATTAAAGAGTTAAAACGCGTTCTAAGTGTGAATTCCGCTGGTATCGGTTATCCGGGACGAACGCCGAGAGCTTTAAGAATTCGTGATAGAGGCGAACATTATGAATTAAAATATCAAACAGCAGCTTTTTTAACGCCTTACTTTGCAACTGAAGAAGCGGTCGTTGAAAGTGTTGTTGAACTTAATAAAGTTATTGAACATGGACGTTTCGGTGAAAAAGAAGCGACACATATTACCCGTAATCTACCAAATCGTTGTAAAGATTGGATGGGCGGCGGTAACAGCACTGAAAGAAGGGCAATGGCCAAAGCTTTTACCCAAGAGGGAACGATAAAACCTCTCGGTTTCAAAATCCATAATAGCTACACTGCAGATGGGAAACCTCGTTTTTCTGCAATCGCTGGTTTCTATATTCCTTGTGTAGTAGAGAAAAATTAACAATAAGGCCTAATTAATAATTTAATTAGGCCTATCTTTTTTATCTAATTTCGAGATAGTTCTAATAAATTCAGGTAATTAAAGATAGTTTGATGTTTATCAGGTAGTTTTGTGCATTGACTAAAATTCAATTTTCGGGGAAAAAGGCTGGAAAACATTATCGCTTTTTTTAGGAGCAAAGAAATGGAAACACAGACTCAAGAAACTATGATTCAAGAACAAGATTCAAAAAGACAAGTTCCAGAGCTCTCGCTTCTAAGCTATATCGAAGGTGGTGCTTCTGATAAAACCAAGTTCATCGACGCTCTCTTTGGCGGTCTAAAAGATTACGGTTTTATCATTTTAAAAGATCACATCATCGATCAAGGAAAAGTCGATCTTGCTTATGAATATGTTCATGAATTCTTTCAACTACCAGAAGAGACAAAACTAAAATATTACAACCAAGAAATGGCCGGTCAGCGAGGCCTTACTCCTTTTAGAAGGGAGCACGCGAAGGATAACCCAAACCCAGACCTTAAAGAATTCTGGCATGTAGGGCGTGAACTTTCGGCGGCATCTCAATACAAGGGTGTCTATCCTGAAAATATATGGCCCACCGAAATTCCAGAATTTAAAAAAGCGTTCATGGAACTTTATTCAGCGATGGATGCTACAAGTATCGTTCTTCTAGAAGCGATTGGTGTGGCACTCGATGTAAAACCAGGATTCTTTAAAGAGATGATTCATGATGGTAACTCTATCTTAAGAACCATTCATTACCCACCAACAAAAGGACAGGACACTAATAACTCTATACGTGCTGCTGCCCACGAAGATATCAATCTCATCACTATGCTTGTTGGGGCCACAAGCTCTGGTCTTCAACTTCTTGACCGCGATGGTACTTGGCTTGATGTTAATTCAAAACCAGGCCAGGTTGTCGTTGATACCGGGGATATGATGAGTCGTCTTACTAATAATATTCTGCCTGCCACTACCCACAGAGTAGTGAACCCAGATACAGATAGCGAGAGACGCTACTCAATGCCATACTTTGTTCACCCGCACTCTAAGGCCATGCTTAGCTGTCTTGATTCATGTGTTGGAAATGGTCGAAAGTTTGACGACATTACTGCAGGTGACTTTCTCGTTCAAAGACTTATTGAAATCGGCCTAATGTAATAATTCTGAACAGTTGTTGGCCCATCTTACAAAGGTTTAAGACATTCTAGTGTCTTAAGTTAATTGTGAGATGGCCTATTTTTTGCACTTCTATAAGGTATGAAGCAACTAGCACTAATTTTACTCTGTCATCTAACTCTCTTTGGTCAATTATACGCTGAGGAGTTCCCAAGCTTTGCTAATTGTAATGAGAATGGCTGTCAAAACCTTGATGTCTTTGGTCCTCTTTATATGGATATAGATATGGACTTTGGCTTTGAGGATTATGATTGCTTAAGTTGTGATTCCAATTCTTTAAAAGTAAGGCGTAGGGAAGACCCAAATTCTGAGTTGGTTGAAGAAGTCTCAACGTTATTGAAAGTGGGCCTATTGGCAGAAGTTTTGGCCAGTTCACAATCTGAATCAGATAAGGCCAAACATATTAAAGCGGGAGCCTATATTGGCTACTTCTCTAGTGAAGCCTGTAAACATGGACCAGAGCTCTTACAACTTAATATTCGTATCAATAGAAGGGGCCAGTTTTTTTGTGCCTTAATAGGAGCTAGTGTTGCAGGCCTTTTAAAAGAGGCCTATGACAGCACAGACAGGGATAGGCATACTGTTGATGCTATGGACGCTTTTGCTACATCTCTAGGGGCCTTGTCTAATGTGCCCCTTTATCGTATTCAATTTTGAGAATGAACTATTTTAAACCTCCTGGTGGAAAGGTATAACTCCTTTTCCACCAGATCTATTACTTCTTATTAGAAGACACCAAAGTTAAGTGAAATCCCATAAGTAAAACCTGATAATTTATTGTTACTGATGCCTGGTAAATCGACATCTGTAACGGCGAGATAACCGGCGTTAACGGCCATTCTAAAGTTTGTTGTAAATTGATACTGAGCACTGACTTCTGGTTCAAAAGTATAGATACCATCACTACCAGATAAATTGTCATTGAAGTCGATGATTCCGCCTCCTATGAGTAAGCCTGCGGTCAAAGCAACTTTATCTACAGGTTGATAAATATACTCCATTGTTACGCCGCCATATCCAAAATCTAGACTGTCTCTATAGGCAGGAAAAGCAACATTATTAACGAGGGCGTAAGCTGCTCCGCCTAAGGCAAAATTATGGTTGATAATCCAAGCGCCTTTCACTCCGTTTAAGAGGGCATCCTTTTCATTCAATCGAGTCATCTTAGCGACTGGAGCACCGTAGCCTCCACTCTCAAAACTACTTTCTTCGCTAGTTCCCTCTGACATTGCCATCATATCTTCGGCAATAATTGGGGTTGAAATAAAGGCGAGAAGTATAATTAAATTCATTAGTCTGTTCATAATCGTTATCTCCTTGATAGTTAAATCCTTAAGCATTTCTATCTTTCTTTGGTAATTACCCCAATGACTTAATAGACATCCATTGATGACATTCATCAACTTTACTTTGATGAAGTTTGCATGAAGAAGGTTTTTTTATAGAAGTGAAGTTCTGTATTATGAGAGAAACTTAAGACTAAGATAGGGAATAATGAAAAGTATTATTGAGGCAATTTTAAAGTTCGCCATAAATCTAAAATATTCCATTGGGAGAGACTCTATCTGCACCCCAAAAAGCTTGGAGTGAAGCCGTCCTACAGGTCTTCTTAAAATGATTAAAAAGAGAGTGGCAAGAATTAAGTAGGCGATGCAAAGAAGGCTTGCCCATCCAAAAAATGCCTGCATATTCTCTCTTATAGGTAATAGGTTTAACAAATTCATAAGGCCTTCCTAGTCGTTATACTTTAACTTATCTTCCTATCTTTGTGCGGCGTTTGAGTTATTTGAAGGACGCTCTTCGTTCTTCCAGTAGCCCATATTTCCATTTGCAAGTCTGCCAACACCATCAAAGATATGAGTTCTAACCTGTGAAACTCTACCTCTTGTAACCCAATCGAGTTGATATCCAAGAACAGCATTATCATAGTGCTCTTGACAGTCATCTTGTCGACCTTCTTCAGTAAGTTTTTCTAATACGTAATCCATTTTCACTTCATAGCTTGTTAACTCTGATCCATTTAAACTATAGGATTCATCGAAGTCTCTAGCATGGCGCTCTAGTTTGGCCTTACATGATTTATGGTCCAAGAAGTTAAGGGCGTTATTCACATTATCACCGACTACAACTGCTGCATCGGCGATAGCGTCTCCTGCTTTATAAAGAGGTGACAATCTATAATCTTCTAAACTAGAGAACTCAGACCCCTGCTTAATGGCCACTACAGTCTCTTCTTGGTCCTGCTTACACTCATTACTCTCTAGGCCACCAAAGCAATGAAATGTCATTGACTGCTCATGCCCAGGAATACGAACGCGATAAGTTTTTCCTTTAAGTTGATCGACGCCATTTGATACTGCATTTTTAGTGTTATCTGCGGCCCTTGCTAAGGCATCTCTTGTGTTATTTGCACCTCTCGACAGGGCGCCACTTGCGGTATCAGCTCCAGCCGAAAAATTTTCACTTGCTGTTTCTACTCCTCTCGCGACAGCGTCTCTTGTAGAGTCTGCTCTTCTTGCAACAGCGTCCCTTGTAGACTCAAATCCTCTCGCGACAGCGTCTCCTGTAGACTCAGCACCTCTTGATAATGCGTCTCTTGCAGAAAGAGCACCTTTTGAAACGGTATCTCTTAAGGCAGCTGCATTATTACCTATATATTCTCCTGTTTGATTTAATGAATCTTCTACTCTTGCCCCTGTCAACCTAGTGGCCTCTTGATTGGAGCCTTCTCGAAGCCTACTTTTAGCTTCTTCTAATTTATACTGACATTGTTTAGAGTTAGCATTGAAGCAAAAAACCGACATGGTTTGGCCTGTTTGAGTATTTCTAAGTTTGATGGTTTTCGAGTAGGTATTTGATGACACAAGAATTACGGCCATAAAAAATAGTGTACCTGGTTTCATCAATCTCTCCTTGCGCTTCAATTATTAAGTATTGAATACACTGCAAGAAGTGTGACAATCCTATTTATATAAATTTAGTAACTTAAGTGATGTGATTTGTTAAAGGATTTGACGTCTTTAAAAAATGACCAAAACTTAGTCACTTTACTGAAAGAATTACATTTTAGATTATTAGATAAACAGCTACATTTGGTGAGGTTTAGGCGGAAACATGCCTTCTGGCGTATTGGCCATCCACTGCTTAAGAGTTTGAAGAATGACTTCTTTATCACGAGGAAGTGTTCCACCTAGTGGGTGTTGATTGGAAACATGATTCGCTCGAAAGATTACGGGGTTCAAATCAAAGTGGCTTTTGGCCAAGATATCGTGCATCTCTCTAAAGAGCATTTTTGAGGTTAGGGGCTTTATAAGACCCCTTTCCACCATCGTATGATAGGGCGTGCCCGGTACTGAAAATGTTGTTAAAAAGGAGAAGAACTCAGGGCATGTGTCACTTAAGATTTTTGCCGTTCCCTCTATATGTTCTTCTGTATACTTTTGGCCCCCAACACCTAACATCGCAATTATTGAAAGCTTAAAACCACATTCTTTTATTTTTAGAGAGGCCTCTCTCATCTCTGATGAGGTATTTCCTTTTACTATCATATGAAGAATTTTGTCATCACCACTCTCAAGGCCTAGGTATGCAATCTCTAATCCCAATTGATTTAAACGCTTAAGCTCATCTTCTGTTTTATTTAGGATATTCTCAGCGGTTGCATAAATGCCCACTCTTCTACAATCGGGATAAGCTTGTTGAATGGTTAGAAGGGTTTCCTCAAGGATCGCCATGGGGGCTCCGAGAGCATCTCCATCACAGAGAAAAATTTTATCACCGTGAACTCCAGAATTTGCACAAAGAAGAATGTCTTTTTTAATGTCTTCAATAGGGCGCACTCGATAAGTCTTTGAACGATACATATCGCAGTATGTGCATAGATTATTTGAGCACCCGATAGTGACTTGAAAGAGTAGTGAGCGCCCCTCTGAAGGTGGTCTATAAACAGGGGGCTCATAAGTAATAGGGAAGTTATACATTGATATATCTAACCTAATAAAGCTTGATAGCGTTTAAAAGAATCTCTCCCACTAAGTCTTTCTTGCCACTTATTAATTGCAGGGTAGTCCGCTAGACTAACTCCTACTTGATCACATATCGCCACAACTGTAGAGACGTTTAAATCTGCGAGGCTGAAAGATTCTCCCAATAAGAAGGCGTTTTTTTCTAGGGCAAGATTAAGAATATTAAGCATTGCTGGAAGTTTCTCTTGAGACTTTTTAATAATAGCGTGGTCTTTTCTCTCTTCAGGAACAAAGATAAGTTGAATAAATATCGCGATGAGAGGAGGCTGAAGATCAGCAATAGACCAAATACTCCACTGATGAACTAGGCCTTTTTCCTTGGCCGTGCTACCTAAAATCTCCGGTTTGTAGGCCTCTGCCAAATAGAAGTTGATGGCCATTGACTCCCAAATGGTAAAGTCGCCATCAATAAGTGCCGGAACTTTTCCATTTGGATTAACAGCAAGAAACTCTGCAGATTTGTGTTCCTGATCTTTAAAGCTAATACTCTTTTGTTCATAGCTTGCACCTACTTCTTCTAAGCACCAAAAACAACGACCAGCACTAGATTGTGGGGACCCATAAATTGTCAACATATTTTCTCCTTAATATAGATTATGAAATTTGAGGTTTAGTAAAAATCCTTGAGAGGATAATAACTAAAAAGGGTCTTTATGCCAAAGAGGAGAGGTACAGCGGATAAAGCAGGTTGTTTAAAGCGGTTTGAAAATCAAAATGAATAAGGTTTTTTTTAAGTGCATAAGAAGCCATTATAAATATTGCGAATGCAAATCAAATGATTAATAATAGCGTATCGCTATTTGAAATTAATTACGGAGCTATGGTTATTTTATAACCATAATTTCCGCCACAATAAAGACCGCTTAATGAAGTCATTTCTAGCTATCATTTTTTTATGCATGGCATTTACGGTGAATGCAGTTGTTATTGAGGCCGTAGATCTTGAAGGCGCTACGAAAACAAAGAAATCAGCAATCATTAGGTGGGCAAGTATTCCCATTGGTGAAAATATTTCCCAGGAAGAGCTTGATTTTGTTATTGAGAAAATACACAGGATTTCACAGCTAAACCTCATAGACGTTAAATTTGAAAAAGGAATTTTAAAAATTAAAATTGAGGATAAGTGGAGTCTTTTTCCGGTTCCTATTGTTTCTCAAAGTGGTCAATATTTCTCTCGTGGTTTCTTGCTCTACGAAAATAATTTTCTTGGACGATTGGGGACTTTTGCCCCCGGAGTTTTCTGGACCAATTCTGGTTTAAACGCACTTGTTTACTGGCAAGAAGATAATATTATTTCAAAAAATGTGGGAATGAAGGTTATCTTGTTGCATAAGAATGACCTTACTCAGTTTGAAAGAAATGATAATATTGAAAAAGAATTTGAAAGTAGATTAGATAGCGTAATCCTCACGCCTAATTTTCAGCATGGTAATTTCGATCATAAGCTAGGTCCGATTTTTTTAAAGAGAATGATTTATGAAGGCCAAGAAAAGGTCTTTGATAGCAAGAGATACGGTCTCTATTATAGACAGCACTATAGAGGGTTTAAAAAGCTTCCTGTATTATTTGATGGTTTTAATGCCACTTATGACTTCTTTTTTATTCCTAAGGGAGAGGATTACGACTATCTAACAAGTGGGGAAGTCGTTTATTTGGATCCAATTGATAGAGACTTTCTGCAATATGGCCTTCATTTTAATTACACAAATAACAGTAGTTATCTTTCCCCAAAGACTCTTGGTGGTAATCAGGGGTACAGGGGATATGACCGAGAATCCCTACCTACACAATGGAATTATGGTGGTTTTGTTGAGTATAAGAAGCATTTATTTGGTACAGTATATAGCTCTGTTTTCTATGAATACAATCAATCAAAATTAATTAAACCTGTCATGGATGGGGCAACTTTATCTGAGAGCACTGTTGGGATAAATACGGCCTATTATTTTCAAAAAATCTCCATACCTGCACTTATTTGGGAATACGCATATAATGTGGATGATAAAAGTCATCATTTTCTATTTAACTTAGGATTAACACTATAAGATGATCTATTATCTATTATAGATATAGGCTTATATCTTTAGCTGAGTTAAATAGTTCTATTCTCTCCAAACATCTTCTTTGGTTTTAGTATCCGTAATTTGACACTTAAAGAGTTAATAATTGTTAGGTTAATTCCCAACCTGTGGATTGGAAGTAACCTGAAATGGGTTTAAAATTAGGGATGATCTTAAGCACTCTGTTTGTTCTATTCTTTAGCTCTATCTTCGCCCAAAACGGACTTGTTAAAGAAGGTTTTCTTGTTCAAGACTCACAAAAGGTATTTTTAAAACACATTCAACAAAATAAAGCTCTTGTTATCGATCATATGAGCAAGAAAAGTTATGAAGTTTATGGGCCAGAAGGACTTGGGCTTTGGTTAAAATCTATTGGTGCTCCAATTATTGATTTGGCCATTATTGAAGGATTAGATAATAAGAATACTGGCGATTATCCCACTCCCGAGAAAGTTGGTGATGATCTTTTAAAACTTTCAAAAAAATTTCCTGATATCATGACCCTCTTTTCTATTGGTAAATCGAGAGGAGGAAGAGATTTATGGGTTATTAAGATTTCAGATCATCCCAACGTTGACGAGACCGAACCGGAAGTAAAGTACATCGGTAATATGCACGGAAACGAAATTGTTGGCCGTGAACTATTGGTAAAACTCATCGAAGATATTGGAAATCGTTATTACTCTGGAGACACTGAAATAATAGATCTGGTAGATAATACCGAAGTCTTTATCATGCCTTCGATGAATCCTGATGGGGCCTTAAAGCGTCAGCGCGGTAATGGGGCGTGGAAAGATCTTAATCGTAACTTTCCTGATTTTTCTACTTTAGATAATCGTGATATCCCCGATGGGCGTGAGCCTGAGACAATGGCCGTTATGAAATGGCAAAATAGTCGTAAATTTTCTTTATCAGCTAATTTTCATGGGGGTACTAAAGTCGTTAATTATCCATGGGACACAACTCGTACACCGGCTCCGTTAACTGACATGACCATCGAATTAAGTAAAGAGTATGCTTCAAGTGTAGATGGTTTTTTCAATTCCACGGAATTTCCTGGCGGTATTGTAAATGGAAATGTTTGGTATGAAGTTAATGGTGGAATGCAGGATTGGAGTTACTATTATCACAATGATCTTCAAGTGACGATTGAGCTTTCTCATCAAAAATGGCCGCCCTATAGTGATATACCCCAGTACTATAGTGAAAACTCATGGTCTTTAGTTCGCTTCTTAAAACGGGTGCATCAAGGCCTTGGTGTGAAATTACCAAATAAGACTTCGGCCGGGAAGCTCTCCATTCTTAGGATAGAGAATGGTCGAAAAAAGAAAGTTGGTGATTATAGAATCAATAATGGTGAATTTTATAAAGTCCTTAATCAAGGCATTTATGAAGTTCAAGTTATCCTAGATAATGGTGAAACAAAATCAACAAGAGTTGAGGTTAATTTTGATACATTTCATTCCGATGGGAACTTTCTCTCTCTTTGGCCGTAGCAGCTATTTCTTCTAATTCAGAAATATTCTTCCTTACCTTCAAAAGAACATCAGGGTTAAGTGAAATACTATCAATCCCTTCCTCTACCAAGAACTTGGCAAAATCTGGATAATCACTTGGTGCTTGTCCACATATTCCTACTTTCTTCTTCATCTTTTTTCCTGCTTTTATGACTGAAGAAATTATTGTTTTTACGGCCTCATTTCTTTCATCAAATAGGTGAGAGATGATTTCAGAGTCTCTATCAACTCCTAGGGTAAGTTGTGTAAGGTCATTTGATCCTATAGAAAGGCCATCAAATATTTCTAGGAATTTATCGGCCAAAATAACATTACTTGGAACTTCACACATGACATATACTTCTAGATTTTTTTCACCTCTTTTAAGTCCATTTTTTTTCATCACTTCAAGGACCTTTTCTCCTTCTTCGATAGTACGACAAAATGGAATCATTAATTTTAAGTTGGTAAGGCCCATGACTTCTCTAACCTTTTTCATCGCCTTACACTCAAGAGCAAATCCTTCTAGATACCTTTCATTGTAATAGCGAGAGGCACCACGAAAACCGATCATTGGATTCTCTTCACTAGGCTCATAATCTACTCCACCTATTAGTTTTGCATATTCGTTAGTTTTAAAATCACTCATCCTAACGATAACTTCTTTTGGATAAAAGGCAGCAGCAATCGTCCCAACTCCTTCAGCAAGTTTGTCGATAAAGTAGTGAGTTTTATCTTCATAATTTTTAGTCATCTCTGAAATTGTCTCTTTGGTGCGATGATCAGTAAGTTTATCAAAGTTAACAAGTGCCATCGGATGGATCTTAATTGAGTGATTGATGATGAACTCCATTCTTACCAGTCCAACACCATTATTTGGTAAAAAAGACAAATGAAAGGCTTCATCAGGGTTCGCTAAAATCATCATAATTGATGTTTCTGTATTTTTAATTTCTTTCAGCCGAATTTTTTCTATTCTAAATGGCAGCTCTGTTTCATAGACAAAACCAGTGTCTCCCTCTGCACAGCTTACTGTCACGGTTTGGCCAGTTTTAAGAACTTCTGTTCCTTTCTCAGTCCCGACAATCGCCGCTAGCCCTAGCTCTCTGCTCACTATGGCAGCATGACAAGTTCTTCCTCCTCGGTTGGTGACAATGGCCGAAGCCTTTTTCATTACAGGTTCCCAATCTGGATCTGTTTTTTCTGTGACCAAGATCTCACCTTGTTGAAGTAACCCAAGCTCACTTGGATCATTTATAACTCGCACCTGGCCCGATACAATCTTCTCTCCAACACTACGGCCGGTAACAAGAATAGGTCCTCGCTCATTTAGATAATATGTTTCGACTTCTCCAATTGATTTTTGGGATTGAATAGTTTCAGGCCGTGCTTGAACAATATAAAGGTCTTCGGTTTCACCGTCTTTGGCCCACTCTATGTCCATAGGGGAGAAATGACCTAGCTTTTCGCAATAGTGATCTTCAATAATACAGGCCCATTTGGCCAGTCGCAGAAGTTCATCTTCATTAATTGAGTAGCGATTTCTGGCCTCTTTTGTTACCGGAATATTTTTTATCATCTTTGACCCGTTAAGATCGTAGACCATTGTTAATTCCTTAGTGCCTAATCGCTTACGTAAAATAGGCTTAAAGCCTTCTTTTAGGGTGGGTTTGAAAATATAAAACTCATCAGGATTAACAGTACCTTGAACAATATTTTCTCCAAGTCCATAGGAAGAATTGATTAATACGGCGTCTTTAAAGCCACTTTCTGTATCAATAGAAAACATAACACCAGAGGCAGCAAGGTCAGAGCGAACCATCTTCTGAACACCAATTGAAAGGGCGATCTTCTTATCAGCAAATCCTTTTTTTTCTCTGTAGGATAGAGCTCGATTAGTAAAAAGAGAGGCAAAGCACTTTCTACAGGCATTTAGAAGAGAAGTTTCTCCACGAATATTAAGAAAAGTTTCTTGTTGTCCTGCAAAACTAGCATCTGGAAGGTCTTCTGCGGTTGCACTACTTCTTACGGCAACATCTGGATTGTCAAAATACTCCTCACCGAGTTTAAGGTAGGCCGAAGAAATCTCTTCACTTAATTCTTCAGGAAAGTGAGCATTTAGAATTAACTGACGTATTTTGTGACCATTCTTTCTTAAGTTATCTAAATTGTCGGTATCCAAAGTTGATAAAATTTTGTGAATAGGTTCACTTAAACTATTGAATTCGATAAAATAATTGTAGGCATCAGCAGTGATGGCAAATCCATTAGGAATATTAATTCCTCTAGGTGTAAGTTCTCTAAACATCTCACCTAGAGACGCGTTCTTCCCGCCGACTCTGGGGACATCATCAATAGAAATATCATTAAACCATTTTATGAGATTAAATTCAGACATGAGTGTCCCTTCTTTTTATGGCCACCTATTAATAAATCGCCAGTTATTTCAAACTTCTTATATAGTATTAGCTTAATGCTTCCAAAAATATGACTTACATCAATTTAGTTTTAGAGTTAGAGCGCTTTCTGGTGCGCCTTTAAATCTTTCGTTGAGGATCTTTAAAGAGGGGAATGTGGATGGTTATTCTGTGTGAGTTACTGTTACTTTGTTATCAATGAAGGCCAGGGCAAGCTTACGATAGAGTTCTTCTCCCAAAACGAGATCTTCGATCTGGTGATCAATATTTGGGTTATCATTTACTTCTACAACTAATGCTTCACCATTATGTTCCTTGATATCAACGCCATAAAGTCCATTACCAACGAGACCCGTGACTTTAATCGCAGTATCTATGATGAATTTTGGCACTTCGTTTAGTGGAAGAGTTTCGGAGTCTCCAGAGAAATCTTCACCCTTTTTGGTATGGTCATAAATTTGCCAATGGCCTTTGCTCATAAAGTACTTGCATGCGAATAGTGCTTCACCTCTTAAAACTCCAATACGCCAATCAAAATCAGTTGGAAGGAATTTTTGAACAAGGACGAGTGCAGATTTTTTAAAGAATTCCACTAGGACATCTTTGAGCTGTTGGCGGTCCAAAACTTTCTTTACTCCTATACTAAAACTTCCATCTGGAATCTTTAGAATCATGGGGTAATCAAAACTCTTTTCTAAGTTTTCTAGTGCAGAGTCTTTACTATCGGATACAAAGCGGGAGGGAAGCTGAGGGATATTATTTCTTACCATAAGATTGTACATAAATACTTTATTTGTACACTTTAAGATACTTTCAGGGTCATCAATTACGACTAGTCCTTCTTGTTGGGCCCTATGGCTAAATGCATACGTGTGGTTTTTAATCGTCGTTGTTTCGCGAATAAAAAGGCCGTCAAATTCATTTAAACGAGAGAGATCCTTTCTTGTGACTCGCTCACTATATATACCCATCTCGGCACAAACTTTTTCAAAATTTTGTAAGGCCGTTTCGTCAGATGGTGATAGTTCTTCTTCTGGATTGGTTAATATAGCAAGATCAAAAATATATGTCCTCCTAGGATTAGGCAGCCTCCACATCTTTGTGGAATAAACCTCTAGGGATTTTCCGAAATACTCTTCTTCGTCTTCATTGAGCTCTGTAAAAGCAACGGGTGTTACAGAGTCAATTTTCCAAAGCTCTTTTAGATTAAGTTTAATTTCTAAAATCGGGCTTGGGAACTGCTCATAAATTTGTTGGGCAAGACCTTTAAAGACCGCTTCTTTACTGTGACCAAAGTAGCATCTAAAAGCAATGGCCTTTAAGTCATCTGATTTCTTTGTGAAACGTTCTGCGGCCTCTTTAGCCACTTCTTGGAGCTCATCCAGGTCATAGAGATAGAGTTTCTTCTTACTAAGGTCATTGAGAGTTTTTAGAGACGGAATAATTCTGTGGCCACGAGACTCTGCTAATAGTGAAGAGTAGTAACCGACAGAGAGATATTTGTAACTCTTGCATAGATTGATAACTCTTGTAGGTCGTTTTCTTCCACTCCCTAGGTTTAAATCAAAGAGGTAGTCTTTAGCGAGCATTAAATGTTCGGTTGGATAGTAGGCCTTCCAGTCCTCGATATTATCAACTAGTACTATGAGCTCTTTCATTTTTCCTCATTAAGCCTATTTGTGTTTTTTTTATTAAGCCAATATTTAGCTTTGATGTTAGTATGGGACAACTTTTTGGTCACTAAAATAAGAGAGAAAAAATGAAATTTCGGGCCGGAAAAAAGTCAGACATATCTGCCCTTGTGGGGTTGGAAAAGAAATCCTTTGATAGTGATCAACTTAGTGACAGAAGCTTCAAGTATTTTATGGACTTATCTCATGGAGAGATTCTTGTCCTTGAGGTAGGGGGAGAAATTGTTGGTTATGGAGTACTCGTTTTTCATCGAGGTACGGCCTTGGCCCGCCTTTACTCTCTTGCGATTGATAAACGCCATAGTGGCAAGGGTCTTGGCCGTAAACTCCTGAATCGTTTAGAGGGGCTGGCCCGTGAAAGAGGCTGCACCTACCTTCGCTTGGAGGTCAAGTCTTCCAATAAATCAGCTATCTCCCTTTATGACTCTTGCGGCTACCGGCGCTTTGCTCACAAAGAGAATTACTATGAAGACCAAGAAGATGCTGAATGTTATGAAAAGAGGATTCGTGAGCTTGAGGGCAAGCTTATTAAGGGACCTAAGGTTCCATACTATCAACAAACTACCGACTTTACCTGTGGCCCTTCGAGCCTCTTAATGGGGATGAAAGCTCTTAACCGAAAGATAAAGTTGAATCGTGAGCATGAGATTGAGCTTTGGAGAGAGGCGACGACAATATTTATGACCAGCGGTCACGGAGGTTGTGGTCCTCACGGGCTTGCTCTAGCAGCCCATATTAGGGGTTTTGAAGTTGAACTTTATATAAATACTTCTGCTTCTTTATTCGTGCAAGGGGTTCGTTCAGCTCATAAAAAAGAAGTCATCCAGCTAGTTCAAAAGTCTTTTGAAAAGAAAATTAGGAAAGAAAAAATTAAGGTTTTTAAAGATGAATATGATTGGGACACCATTAAAGATATTTTTGCTTATGGGGGCATACCAGTCCTCCTGATAAGTGCTTACAGGCTTACCGAGACTAAGGCGCCCCATTGGATAGTGTTGACTGCCATGGAAGGAGATTTTATCTATTTTCATGATCCAGAAGTAGATAAGGATCAGTTGGCAACGGATAATATTAACGTGCCTGTAAGACGAGATGAGTTTGAACTTATGGCCAAATTTGGGTCTAGCCAATTAAAGTCGATTGTCGCCATTTATAAAAAGTAAGGAAGATTAGTTTGAATTAAGGTTTCGTGCCAAAACTTTATGGAAGGTTATTTTAACTATATAATGAGCTTATTTTTTGTAAATGAACCTTTCTTTACTAAGTCTATTTCTATAGACTTGTCCTTCCATTGAAGCCCCATAGCAGAGAAATTTATCTTCACAAACAAAGAATGAGCTTGAACCAAGAGATTCAACGGTACCAAAGACATTGTCATTCTCTAAACTGGTCACAGTAAATTTTGTGAAGGTATTATCGCCATTATAGAATACTTCGTCTTCTACTTTTATTTGACTGTAAGGTAGAAGATAGTAGGTCTCGCCCAATTTAATTTCGAATGATTGAAAGCTAGGGTCCAGTAATGCTGGAAAAGTATTTAACTGATATTTATTAATTGGAAAGTTATCGTGCCACTGTGAAACGGCAAAATTTGGGGCATAGAGTGAATCATGATCCCAATTGTGGGCAGAAGCTGTACCTAGGTCATACCACGTTTGATCTAGGCGACAAAGAAGGGGACCACCAGAGTCGCCTGGCATAAGTTCAACCTTGTACACACCTTCTAAATAGATCAGTTTGTTTTTGAGTTTTAACCTTGTAGGGGAAAAGCTACTGCCATGAAGCTCCCCAGTTTTTGTAGGTGCCCCTTCATTAAGGCCGTAACCGCTGACGAGGCACTCTGTAAATTTAGGCAAGAGTTTTTCTAACCTCTCTCTCGTAGAGATAAGGGTAAAGGCAGGAATCTTAGGTGATGTCTCTAGTTGAATAAGGGCGTGGTCTTGCCAACGATTAAATTCTTCTCTGTTGATAAGACGATGATCATACTTTGGGAAAACTTTAGTGCTTACTCCATAGAACGTTTCATTTGTTCCATTACAGGAGATGTTCAAAACATTCGATTTATGAAGACAGTGGCCTGCCGTTTTAACAAGTCCATTCCCCACATAGCTTCCTGTGCAGTGAAAGCTCTCCTGATTATATTCTTTTTCTAAAGTAATGAGACAAAGTCCTTTTGGAAGAGACTCTGGAATAACTTTTTCTCCAAGTGATGAATGGAGGGAAAAAGAAAATAGAAAGAGGCCAATTAAGGTAAAAGCATAAGTCATATTCGCATACTAACCCAAAACATCGTGGGGCTGTATTAGGGCCGTAAAAAAGTTAAGACTTTTTGAGGACTAATAGGGCGTTTTCATTTATTTGATCTTCTTTTGGCGTAAATAAGTGATATGGCCAGTCTCTATGCCATTAAAGGACTGGGGAATGGTTTCGGTTATAACGTAGCCCATTTTGTCATAGAGCGCCTGTGCCGGCTCCATATAGGGCTCATCTGACGTGTAAAGCCTTAGATAGCTAATTTGCTGGGATAAGGCATAGTCTTCAGCAAAGTTGATCAGCGCTCTTCCGAGACCGAGGCCTCTTGCACTTTCGCTAACGACTAATGAGGTTATCCAAAGGGCCTCTTTGTGATCTTTTTTACTCTTATAAAGACCAATGACTGCTCGTACAACTTGCGTTTCCGGGTCCTTTGAGATGAAGTACTTAATCCATCCATCCCGGTACCAGTTGTTCATAATTTTCTTATAACGAGGATCACCTAATGAACCTCTAACATCATTTCTAATGAGCTTTAAATGTACCTTGTCCTCACTATCGGCAAAGTATTTTTGAATGAGTTTGATCGTTTGATCCCGGTCACCTTGAGATAGGGGGTGAATAGTACTCATAGGCGACAGTAGAAGTCTGGCATTGTCGTAACATGTTCCCTGGATTGGATTAATCCAGATAAAAAACGTCAGCAATAGGATTTTCAATAAATGATATCGATTCACCAACATTTATCGTCACGAATTATTAAAGGCTTTAGTTTGAGATGTCGAAAAGTCTAAGGCATTTAAAGTAGAGGGAGTTATCACTTGAAACTGTTTAATTTTAAATATCTAATTCCTTTGATCTTAATGATCTCCATATCTTGTAGTGTCTCCTATGATTATTCTTCGGCATTTAGAAATCCTTCTTCGGATGATCCCGAGTATCAAAAAATTGTGAACAAAGATTTAGTTAGTTATGGTGAGAAAGGTCCTAGTGAATGGGTTAAATCTCAAGTTGAGACATTTCTAAGTAATACTGACTCTCTTGATGCATCCTTACCACCTAACCTAAATGAGTCACGCTCCGTGAGCATAGTGGCAAAGAGAAATCCCTTTAGGGATATTCTTTATAAAGAAGGCTTCGTTGAGGCCAGTGATCGTACACTTTTTATGTTTGATAAATTATTTATGGCAAGGATTCTTGAGAATTACCTAGGTGAGTCCTTTAGAACCTATCACCAAAAGACAGATGGCCTTAAAGAATTTCTTATGAATAAGGGAATTGTGGCCAGAGATGGGCGAGTCGTAAAGTCTGCCCAAGAAATCAAGGCTTTATTTGAACTTGAATTTCCTCAAGGCTTTATCTTAAAGCCACCTGTTGGGATGAGTTCTGCAGGAAAATCATTTTATAAAGATCCTCAAGAAATTGTGGAATTAATTATGAAGCAAGATGGAGAAATCTATTCTCCAGAAGAGGTCGAGCGCCCCTTTCATTGGAAGAGGGTCCGTCGCTTTACTTCCGGAGAGCGCTATATCATTCAAGAGAAGCTTGAAGGGACCAGTGGTGTTGGTGGTAATGGTAATTATGGCGATTTTAATGAGTTTAGAGTGCACTCATTTTATGACAAAGTTGTTGATGGTGGTACGGAGACTCGTTGGTACACAAAGAATAGTGAACAAAAGAACAAACAAGTTAATGAGTTTGTTCAGGGTCTATTAGATAAACTGCCTAAAGAGTTAACCTACAAGCAGGCATGGTCCTTTGACGTTTTCTGGCTACCAGACGGACAAATGCGTCTGATAGAAGTAAATACCAATTGGGGTGAGGCCGGAAATTGGTCAGGCTTCTTTAGAACACCAAAAACTCTCGGGGCCTATATTCGTCATTTTGAAAAGCGTTTTAAATGGAGATTTGAAGGAGTTTCAGGGTGGTTGCTTCGTAATAATTGGGGCAATCTTCGCAATCATATTGATCATGAAAAATATGAGTACTGGGAAGACCTTAAGAATTGGTTCAAAGATAATGTTGCAGATAAATTTGTTAAGAGGAAAACTGCGGAGAGCTTAGAGTATTTTAGAGAGACTCCTTGTGAAGGGGCAATGTGCTTTAGCTCGCGTTTCTTCTATGCTCCCTACGAAGCTCCTCGCGTTGGATTAGAAGTTGAACTTACTGGTCTTAGTCAAAAACAAATAGTCACTGAACTTCAACAAAGTATTGGTGGGATTATCGAGTCTCGTGATGATGCTTATGAGTATATAGATCCGGCCACAAAGAAAAAGAAAACGGTAAATTCACAGGTTTGGAAGATTAAAAAAAGCAAGATTGGTAAAGTCCTTGTTGTCGTGGAAGACAATGGTCTTGATATGAACGATCTTCAGACCTCGACAAGAGAATCCAAAGTCATCGAAGTTATAACTGAACCCATAGAGCATAAACAGGTGCAATTATTTCAAATGGGTCTTAACCGGTTAGTGGCGGCCGGTGCAAGAGGCACCAATAGCGAAACACCGGTTTCAATTCAGGTGAATGTTGAAATCGTTGATAAAAAACATCCAAAGTTAGAGAGTGAATTTCTCATCAACCTAATGAGGAACTATTATCGAGATGAAAACTTTTCCACGATCCAAAAAGAAATTCCCCTTATTGCGGGGAGAGAAAACTATGTGGGGGTCTATAGTCCAGGCTTCATGGATCGCTTATTTGAACAAGACTATAAACCTAGCATGCGTGAACTCTTTGATGATTTCTTCTATCGCCAAAGTGCAGAGTATCTTGGCAACTTAGAAGCATGGGATGATGACATTACAAGCATTCAAAAGTTTGTTAAAGAACAACTTCCCGCACAGGGGTTTGAGTCCATTCTAAAGGTATTTAAGTGGAATGATTTGAGAGTGAGTTCTGCTCTTATAGAGCAATACCCCGATGATTGGATAAGTGATTACTTAGTTAAAACAGATTGGGTTAAACCACGACCTCTTGTAGAGTTTCGCAGGCCTAACAATAACTTTAATGCTCTAGAAGCAACAAAGAGTGTTGTTGGTATTGTTCAACGCTCAAGAGAAGGCGAGTTTAGCTACCCCGAAGAAGTTGCCAAACGCCATGGCATAGACGTCGATGGGGTAAAAGCAATCATGGCGATTGAGAACCCTTACGAGAAACCTTATATCGTCAGACAATTCTTAGGGGATCCAGAAAATCTCAGTGACTCTAAGGAGTATGACGAGTTCTTAAGTTTGAAGAAGTTCGCTTATAAACGCTCCGTTGCCCTTTGGGTGGATATGAAAAAACCTGTGCGAGCGCCATTTATTCTACCTGGGGAGAGTGTTGTCTTTCATCGTTTACCCGACACTGGTCTTAATATTATGGGTAAGTACAACCCCGCGCTAGTAAATGCAGAGCTTTCCAAGGTTTTAGATCATAAGTATGTTGAGGCGATGTTTTGGGAGAAGTATGCTCCAAGTGTCATGCCTAAGACAAAGCTTCTCGGTGAGATGACAACGGATAAGATAAAACCAAAAGACTTAAGAGGGCTTCTTAATAAAGAATTTCCTAATGGTTGGGTAATTAAAGGGGTTTGGGATAATGCAACTCAAGCGGACTTCCTTGTTACTAATGAGACTGATCTTGAAGAGGAAATTCAAAAATATAAGAACAACCAAGTTGATTTTATAAAGTACATGCAGGAACTACAAAAGGATTTTGGTGCCTCAAACCCCGACCTCTTTGTGAGAAAGCTTAGAGAGAGGCCAGAGTTCATGGGCTATCGAATAAATAAATTTTTAAAGAGCCCCGAACTTTCTATTGTTCAAGAAAAACTTAGTATTCAAGAAGAGTTTCGAGTTGAGGTAATTTCTGGCCGAGTATTGGGGGATGGTTCAACTATTCCTAGGTATCAATATGAATATCCTGATAATGATAATTGGCAGAATGATCCAAATATTAAGAGAGTGGAGAGTTACGCTCAGGATGCGTTAGATAAACTGCCACCGGAATTAAGAGGCATGACCTTTGGGATGGATGTCGCAGTTTTAAAAGATGGAACAATTAAAATGATCGAATCCAACCCTCAAGGTAATTCTGGATTTCTTGCCTATGATAAAAGGTCTGTGAAGGCGCTCGATAAATTTCTCATAAAGTATCCTGAGATGGTTAAAAGTGGGAAAGTTCAATTAGGCATGGAGCCTGTTAATCAGATAAAATGGATGAAGACTTTTATCGAAGGCGAGTTAAAAATGGATATGGAAGTTCACTATCCGCATCTTACATTTTTGAATACTAAGGTCGTCTATACCAAACGCTATGGCCGCTCATGTCGCGCTCTTCTTCTTCCTTTGTTGAGATTAAAGTCTAATTAGCTATAGTATTGATATTTCATGGGTTTAGCTAGTGCTTAAGTTCAAAGTATGTATAAAGAATTGACACTAAATAAAGTCTTTTCAACCTTCCACATCGAAACTTAGTTTCCTGATAAATTGGTTTTCTTTTCAAAGGAAACACATGAAACTTTTTTTCCTCTTTGCTCTACTTTTAATGGCGTCCTCAGCTTGGTCACTAGATGTATGCCAAACAAAATACACTCTGATGCATTTAGCTGAAAGCCGCTGCCTAGAAGTTGAAAGACCTATTGGTTATGAGAGTTTTAACATTCGTAGCGTAGTCGTTTCTAAAAAACTCGCGGATATTGATACACGGCCTTTAATCGTTATGATTCCGGGGGGACCAGGAGAGAGTCATGGGCCTCTTAGAAGGGCGCTTCAAGAAAGAGAGATTCTCAATGCTATTTTGCATGGGTTCAATCACAACATCGTGATGTTTGACCCAAGAGGAACTGGGGGCTCTTTACTTCCTAGGCCGGTTACAACCTATCAAAATGATGTGATTTCAACGGCAAACTTTGTTGATGATCTCAATGCTGTTATTGATGCTACCTCTCAAAATCAACCAGTAATTTTGATGGCGCATTCTGCGGGAGGGCAAGTCGCCTTAGAAATGGCAATAAAATACCCAAGTAAAGTAAAGAAGATAATTTTAATGGCCGCAAGTCCTAGTGCTCGTTTAATGGGGGTTACCAACCTTGAGTTCTTTGAGACTAGTGCCCCTGAGTTTTTAACTAAGTACTTGCGTGATTTTTCTTATGAAGAACGTCAGGACTTATTAAGTAAGTTTTATTTTATTGAAGATTATATGGCCCAGCAGCTTAAGGCCCGGGTTCTAAAAAAGCATGTTCATTTAGAATTTCAAAAGCAAGTACTTACTCGCAGCTTTAAAGACCCACGAGATTTTCGTAATGTTTTGCGAATAGCGATTGAAGTCCAAAGCCAGGTAAGTGCTGCAAACCGTATTCAAAAGATTTATCAGATGATTAAAGAAGTAGAGTCGTCGGCGAAGGAGCGTATTATCCCTGAGGAGTTGCGGATGCTGAAGCTCGATCCAACTCCCTTAACGAAGGGAAAGCATAGTAATAAAGAATGGATTCAAAAAATCATCATGTGTGGAGAAGGGCTAAGTAAAAGTGAATTGAGCCTACCCATCTTTTACGATGGACGAACCATGAACTATTTTTGTGACGGAATCTACAATAAATCAGGGGTATTTCTTAATAATGAAAGATTGGAAAGAGTCACGCAGCCTGTTCTAGTATTGGCCGGAGATAAAGATACTCAGGTTCCATTAAGCCTACAACGGGATGCCTATGCTCATCTTCCTAATGCTAAATTTGTAGTTATTAAAGATGGTGGCCATACATTTTTTAGGAGTCATCCAATGGATGTTTATAACGCTCTAGAAAAATTTCTCGTGAATTCTGGAAATTAATCCTTCGATTAAACGTCAATACTCTTTAACTGTACGCAACTGTGTACAGTTAAAAATATGCTGGATGGCGATCATAGCTTCTCCTTCTCTAAAAATATTTTAAGGGAGAGAAATTACTCCAAACCGTATAATTATACTTTTCAAAATAGTTGTTTTTACCCATCTCTTGGGCATTTTTTGGGTACATTTTTTTAGGATTTAGATATTTGACTTGCGAGAATACTGTTGCGTGTTATGAGTTGTTGACCCAAAATTTTAGGAGAGTATGATGACAAAATTAGCTTTTATTATGGCCTCAATATGTGTTTTAAGCTCATTCGCTGCAACAACAGTTGAAACAACTCAAAATGGAGCTGATTCAAGAAGTTCTGCTAGGATCACTATTACTGGTGAAGAGGCCAAGAAAATGATCGATTACTTAGGAGAGGTTTCTCAGTATACGGGGAGTTTCGTCGCTGAGGATGGGGGAATGGGGAAGTATTATATAAGTGGTCCAGGTATCACTTGTAGAACTCTCAATATGGGTCATGTTGAGCCTGAAGATAGAGATATTGATCGTCTCTATAGCTGTGAGATTTCTTTTGGTGCAAATGGTTCCGTGAATCTATAGGTTTTAAATAACTAAACGGACTATCCCTTTGCAATGGATTGATTTTTAATCAAATAGGCCCTAAATTTGAAGGGTATCTTTCAACTGGGACTAAAATGTCTAAAGTAATCGCTGTATTAAAGGCCATATCTGTAACAGGCGTTAATTCTGAAGATATCAGCAAAGCGCTGATTTGTTGGGACGAAACGGCAATGGACTCAGCGAACTTTTGCCTCAAATCAATTAATGATCAATTCTCTTCTGAATTTGTTGAAAATCTTAGAATCGCACTTATTGAATATAATTCGGCACCACAAACATCTCTAAACTCCTGTTTGAAAGCATTGGAGGCTCTTGTTGATCTTCCTGCCTCAACCCAACTTAACCCGGATTTCTTTCAAAATCTTAGAGTAGCCTTTCTTGAGTTCGAATCTGCTCCAGAGACTTCTCTCAATTGTTGCTTAAAGGCCTTTGAGTCATTGAGTCCCTTGTCTCAAGCTCCAGAGGAAGAAGCCGATAAATTTCAAAACTTGAGAATAGCTTTTTTAGAATCTATTGAAGACCCAAAACAAGCATTGAATTTAATTCTAAAAGTGATTGAGACGTTGCCGGAATTTTCTATTGTTTCCGATTTAAGAAAGGGCTTTCTCTCCTTTGAAGAAAAGTCAGAATTAGAATCGATTAATCATTTTCTTCGCTATTTTGGAGAGTTAGAAAAGTCACCTTTTATTTCAGATATTCGTAAATCGATTCAAAAGTTTCCACAGGCCAATTGGGCGGACGCTTTTAGTTTTGGACAAATTCAAAGTAAAGTATGGCTAATAGAAGAGTGGAGTAAGCTCAAACTTCCCCTTCCTAAAATGAGTTTTATTCTAGGTGGGTGGTACGGCCTACTCGCGGCCCTTGCTGAGGCCAGAAATCAAGCTCTTAGTGAAAAGTATCGAAGTTTTGATGTTGATGCTGAGTGCACGCTTATTGCGGACTCTATTAATAAAACTCTGCTTCTAAATGATTGGAAATTTAAAGCGACGACAGAAGACATGCACAAGATCAATTACCACGGACACGACTATCACACTCTTAAGTCAGATGGCTCTGAAGTTCGACTGATTGAAAGCCCTGATTTGATCATTAACACGTCTTGTGAACACATCGGTCATTTTTCTGAGTGGTACGCCACAATTCCTGACGGAACGACTCTCATTTTACAATCTAATGACTTCTTTGATGAGGCCACCCATATCAACTGCTCAAAAAACCTTCAAGAGTTTCAGTCACAATGCAAAATGAGCAAAGTCCTTTTCGCAGGAGAAAAAGAGTTTCCTCTCTATAAACGTTTTATGCTTATTGGAATAAAATCTTAGAATATTTGTCTTTATTAAAGTGCAATTTACCTGTGTTGAATATAGCTTAGTTTCTGTTACGATGGGGCTATCTTCAACAAGGATTTAGTTCTATCAACACTGAAAAAAACTTAAATAAGAATGTTTTCTTTAGCTCTGTGTTTTTTATTCTTATCATTACCATTTTGGCCTCCGTTTTCCCAAAATCTTTTGCCCAGGTCTTTATTGAAATTCAAAGCTGGATAGTTGAATCAACGAGTTGGTTATATGTTTTATCTGTCGGCATAATCATGTTTATTGTGCTGTGGATGATGCTCTCTAAAGTCGGTGAAATAAAGCTAGGTCCTGACCATTCTACGCCTGAGTACGGCAATCTCTCGTGGTTCTCAATGTTATTTTCTGCAGGGATGGGAATTGGCCTTCTCTTCTTTGGTGTGGCCGAACCTATCATGCACTTTTCTTCTCCACCTATGGGAGATCCTAATACATTAGAGAGTGCCCGAGAGGCGATGAAGATTACCTTTTTTCATTGGGGTCTGCATGCTTGGGCCATATATTCGATAATGGCCGTAACTTTGGCCTATTTTTGTTATCGAAAAAACCTTCCTCTTCTACCGCGCTCTGCTTTCTTTCCTTTAATAGGAGATAAAATATTCGGAGTAACGGGAGATATCATCGATACCTTCGCCGTTATTGGGACAATGTTTGGTGTGGCCACTAGTCTTGGTTTTGGTGTTACTCAGGTTAATGCCGGTCTAAACTATCTTTTTGATGTTCCACAAACCAGTATGGTTCAAGTGGGTCTCATTGCCATTATCACTCTTATGGCCACAGTTTCTGTCGTATTAGGTCTTGATGGGGGAATTAAAAAGCTTTCAAATGCTAATATCATTTTGGCGGTTCTGCTGTTATTGGCCGTTCTCATTCTTGGGGATACAGGGGAGCTTATGCGCTCTTATGTCCAAAATACGGGCGCCTATCTTTCTGATTTGATGTATAAAACTTTTAATCTCTATGCCTATGAAAGAAAAGATAAATGGCTCGGTGGCTGGACTCTTCTTTATTGGGGATGGTGGATTTCTTGGTCACCTTTCGTAGGGATGTTTATTGCGCGAATTAGTCGTGGGCGAACAATTCGCGAGTTTCTCTTGGGAGTTCTCTTTGTTCCTTCAGCATTTACCTTTTTGTGGATGACCGTTTTTGGAAACTCTGCGATTAATCTTGTGCTTAAAGATGGCGCAACTGAATTAGTCACAGTTGTTAATGAAAATGTCCCCGTCGCGCTTTTTAAGTTCTTTGAGTACTTTCCCTTCTCAGGTGCCTTAACTTGTCTTGGGTTGTTACTAGTCGTAACATTCTTTGTTAGTTCCTCAGATTCTGGCTCTCTTGTTATAGACACCCTGACCTCTGGTGGTGCAGAAGAGCCTCCTGTTTGGCAGCGAATTTTTTGGGCCTTACTTGAAGGTGTTGTTGCGGCGACTCTCTTACTTGCAGGAGGACTTGAGGCATTACAAACAATGACTATTGTCTCGGCCCTTCCTATGATCTTCTTGATTCTTATTGGTGCCTTTGCTCTCGTGCGATCTTTGAATGATGATGTCATGCATATGAAGGCCGTGATGAATCATACGACTACCGTTCAATTTTCTAATTCAAGCACCTCATGGGAGTCTAGATTGGACTCCATCGTGAGTTTACCTAAAATAACTGAAGTAAAAACCTTTTTAAAAAAAGACGTGGCGAGTGCTATTAAAGAGCTCTCTACTACCATGAATAGTAAGGGGTTAAATACCAAAACTGTTATTGATGAATCAAGTGCAAAAATTGTCGTCATAAATAACGATGTTGAAGACTTTGTTTATAAAGTAGTGATCCGTAAATTTAGTGTTCCAGACTATGCCAATGATGAGCAAGATGGTTATTGCCGTGCCGAAGTCTTTCTTTTATCTGGTGGTCAGGATTATGATATCTTTGGTTACACTAAAGAGCAGATTATTACGGATATAATCACTCAATATGAAAAGCACTTTCACTACTTACACCAATCTAATTCTGAGGTTTACTCTTAGATAATATGGAAGCCTCATTCTTATGATTTTGAGTGGGGTTCCTTATTTCCATTTGCGATAAATGGAAGTTCCAACCATTGGCCTTTGTAATTTTAGTAAGTCCCTTTCGCATATCTGATTTTAAATTCCAACCACTACTTGGGTTCTTCGCCCAGGCGGCCAGCCAGAATTTAACTGAGTCCTTATCTGTACCCATAAACCATAGTTTTGGTTCCTCATTATCTTGGACATGAAAGTATGTGGATTTTTTTGTTATTTTTATTAATTCTGTTTCTAAAAGATCAAAGTCAGCATTAGGTTCAATAAAGAATTCGATATATGCCCAGACATAGAGGTCATTTAAACTGTAATTGAGAAACTCTTTTGATATGAGTGTGGAGTTGGGTACCAGGTAACGGCGCCAATCCCATAGCTTTATCGTAGTGTAGGTCAGGTTAATCTCTTCAATAGTGCCATAATGTCCATCCACTTCTACAGTATCGCCAATTCTTGCTGAGTTACTGAAAGACACAACCATTCCCGCAAAGAGATTTTCAATATAGGGTTTTGCGGCCATAGAGATAAGAACGGTAATAATAGCAACAAGAATGGAAGTGTATGTTTTAGAGGCACCATCTAAAAAAGGGAGCAGAAGGAGGATGATCCATACACCTAAAATGAAAGGGCGAGTGAAGCGTTGAAAGAAAATAAATCGTGTCTCGATATTTTCAAGACCGCGAATAAGAGACTCTTCGTGATTGTCTGTAATGGGAGACTCTGTCATAATTGATTCGAGATTCTTTCTCTTCTCTAAAAGCCTTGTCTTCTTTTTTTCCATCCTATTCATCATTCCCCTCAAAAGAAGCCAAATGGTTAAGAGGGATCCTGTTACAATTCCACTATATATAAAATAAGATTGGTTCAATTCACTTTTCCTTTTAGGTCCTAAAAACTTTGCTGAAATTTTAATGTTGTTAACATTACACCGACTTAGTTAAGAATCACTATTAGTTTGATGGTCTAAAATAGAATTTACAAATATTGAGTGAGGTATTTATACTTTGGCCGTGAGGGTAGGCTAAGTTGCTGTTTTTACTTATATCTAAAGTCGCTCTTTTTCTTCTAAGTCTACTCATTTATTGGTGTTAGAAAACTAACAGGCGTAATTTTTATCTGTTTTTCCTGTCTGAAAGACCAAAGTGTTATTGTCTCCCATGACTATTTTAAAAGCGCTTTTGCTATCAGTATTTCTTTGGCAGCCCCTCTCGTGGGCGCAAGTTTCACCTACCGAAAATATTGTAAGAAACCTTTTTGATGGCACCCAAATAATATCTTCAGAATATATTTATCGATTAGATATTCTTGAACAAACAAAGATTTATTCAAAAAGTGGTAAATTGACCGCATGGTTAAAATGGCAATTACTTGAAAATGGTCATTGGTTGCGAGACAGACTCGATCCAGAAAGTGGTTTATTAAAGGCAAGAGAAGAACTTAGATTTAAGGATGGTATTACTCCTAGAAACGCTAAACTAAAAAATACGACGATTATTAAAAAATGGAATTTTCCCGATAATATTGAAAAAACCCCAACAACGATTGAAATATTTGAAGATAGGGGAGTCGTTCATGGCCCTAATCGTCCACTCAAGAAGCAGATTTTGGACTCTACGGGAAATATCGTCTCTGAATTAAAATTCTTTTATAACGGGCAAGAGAGCAAGCCTTATCGCTATGAAGAATATCAAAATAATCAGGTCACTAATATTTACGAGCTATATGAGGCCTTTAATCCTGAATTAGTTTGGCAAAATTCTCATCTGAGCGCAGAAGAAATAGAAAAGAGAAGGCGCAACCTCTATCGCGGAGATAAATTTCTTGTGGCGATTATTGATAGCGGTTTTGATTACAATCATGAAGAACTTGCTCATCACTGGTATCAAAACCCAAAAGATCCTGTCGATGGTGTTGATAATGATAACAACGGTTGGGTTGATGATTTTATGGGTTGGGAGAGAGAGAAGGGGGTTGGTCTACCTTCAGAGAGTTCAACGGGGATGGCCGAAGGCTGGAGACCCTTATCCCACGGAACCCATGTGGCCCATATCGCGACTCGCAACATGACGGGAGTTGGGATCATAGGTTTTGCGGGAAATTATACAAATACAGATTACCTAAAAGATATAAATCGCTTTTTAAAAGAACATAAAGTGAAAGTCGTTAACATGAGTTTTGGATTTCCGGCGGACATAAGGAATCATATGGGCCTAAGAGATGCCAATAAGGTTTTAAAGCAAATGGTCAAGGAGAACTCTGAAACTCTCTTTGTTGTGGCCTCTGGGAATTCAATACCTGGAGTGGATATCGATATTTTCGCTAACCGTCAGTATCCAGCGATTATTTCGGGCAAGAATATCATCACTGTCGGCTCAATCAACAGCGATACTATTGAGGCGGACCTTCTAGACGAATATCTCATGGCAGACTTTAGTAATTTTGGTGAGAAAAGTGTTGATATTCTAGCACCAGGACAAGGTGTTTATGCGGCCTCTCTTGGCGGTGGTGAAATTCGTCACTCTGGTACCTCTATGGCCTCTCCCTACATGGCAAACGAGGCCATTAGACTATGGCAAAAATATCCTGACTTCAGTGCTAGTGAGATAAAAGAGATTTTTATGGAAAGTGCTTATCCAATGACCACAGCACCGCTAATTTTTGGCCGAGGTTTTGTTTATAGGGAAAAGGCACAAGAGCTCGCAAGAGAAAAATTCGTCAGTAAACGCTGGCAACGCGCCAAATCTCTCACACAAACCAAGAATGGTCCAAACTGCTGGAACACCTCACTCTATCTCTCAGGACTTACAGAAGGTCTTCGCTACGTGAGCGGTGAAGAATTTAGAGCGACAATTGATTCTCCCCTGTGCATAGAGGTCGAAATACCACAACTAGGTGATGTCGTCGCTCTTAGGCGGACAGATTTAGAAGGAAGACCTCTTAAGCACGCCATGCACTCAGAGATCCATGCTTATACATATTTTGATGAGGAGAAGGGTCTTACTAAAAATGGCCAACATGTTTTAAATAAATATGAGGAGAAGTCTCATGGATCTATTTTTCAAAAATATAAGAATCTTTCTAGAAAAGATTGCAGGATTTATGGCATTCCTAAAGAATATTGCAATTTGAGGTCAAAGTATTATCGCTGCCAAAGTGCTGCCAGCTATCTTTCAAAAAATCCTTGGGCCAATTCTTCATATGAGTCCCTCTATCAAAATATTTTGTCCCTTGAAAAATCAAAAGAAAATCAAAACTTTGGTGGAGAAGAATTTAAAGAAGTCTCTCTAGAACTGCCTGCCCAAGGTGAAAGTGATCTTGATGACATCATTTTGGAGCGCCTTCGTTCTCTTGGTAGCAGAATAGATTAGGGGATTATCTATATTTCCTGGTTTTAAACCGCACTAATTACTTGAGTGATTTGCTTTGTTTGACGCTCTTTCATTTGTCTGTAGTCTTATCTTTCTTTATAATTTCGCTATGAATAAAGGCATTGGGTGTGCATTTCCTAACTTTCATCTTCAAATAAAACCAGGCGGAATTACTAAGCCTTGCTGTCGCTTCATTATTGACGATGATTTGGCGCGCATGGGTGGTAATGCTAATTTGAGTGATTACTTAACTTCAGACTACTGGAGTAATTTACGGAAAACTCTAGAGAAAGGTTTAAAACCCAGTGGCTGCTCAAAGTGTTTTAATGAAGAAGATTCTGGCCAATTCTCAATGAGGTTAACTCATGAGGAGGCCGAGAAAAAACTTGATTACAATACACGAGAGAATATCGACCTCATCGATTTGGAAGTAGGCTTTAGTAATATCTGTAATTTGGCCTGTCGAAGTTGTGATTCAAATTTGAGCACACGTTGGTATGAAGATGATCAAAAACTTACCGAGGCAGGAATTCTTGAAAGAGGAAGACCAAAAGTTAAAATCAAACCGGCCTTTAATGATCTTAAAAACCTATCCATACCTAATACGATAAAATCAGTTAAATTTACTGGTGGGGAGCCATTTCTTCACAAAGAACTGCCGATTTTCTTAGATAAAATGGTAAAAATGGATATTTCTAAAAATGTAGAGTTAAGATTTTGTACAAATGGAACCATTCTTCCTAGTGACCAAATAATTGATACATTAAAAAAGTTTAAGAGCATTGATTTTAGCCTCAGCCTAGATGGTATTGAGAAGGCAAATGATTATCTAAGGTATCCTTCTCGTTGGGACGAAATTTTAAAAGTCATTGAAAAGCTTAAGGCCCTAGTGAAAGAAGATCGCAGGTTTAGCATCACTAGGTGCACAACAGTAAGTATCTATAGCCTAGAGATTCTAGATAAAATGGAGTCATGGTGGAATTCCTTCGTAGAAGATATTCCTCATGAAAAAGGAAAGTCTATCTATCAAATGGTTCATGCTCCGTCCTATTTATCACCTGAAATTGTGCCAAAAGAAATTATGGAGGAGTTTGACGTTCCTGCATCGGTTAAAAATATGTTTACAGGCTTGAAAAGTGGGAAAGAAACGTTAAATCTATTTAAAACTTATACACAATCTTTGGATGAACTAAGAGGCGAAGATTTTGAAAATGTGTTTCCAAAGCTCTCTAAGTTAATTGATCAATATGAATTTTAAGAAAGAAGAATTAAAAAAAAGTAAGACTTTCTGTCTCTACCCCTTTGTTCATCTAAATTATAAAGTGGATGGACTTACGGCCCCATGTTTTCGTTCTAAACCTGTCTCTTCTTCCGAGGAGAATGATAGCGGTTGGAACTCGAAAGAATGGACTGAGCTTCGATCTGACCTCCTCAATGGTAAGAAAAATGAAAACTGCAAGGCGTGCTGGGACTTAGAGGATTCTGGTGTGGGTTCCTATAGAGAATCAACATTAAAAGAAGTCGGATCTTTTAAGAATTGGTGGGACCTACAAGACGTTCTGAATGAGGACTTTTCTATCAAGAGAGGACCGCGCCAGCTTGAACTGCGATTCAGTAATAAGTGTAATCTTCAGTGTCGAATGTGTGGTCCATTATTTTCTTCGAAGTGGGAAACTGAGTATCGCGAAATTAAAGATGATCTGAATGAGCTTGGAATTAAATATAATAGAGAATCTCTGGGACCTAAGCTCTCTCTTCTTGGCCAAAAAATGCTCAAGGATATCGTTTCATGGAAGGATTCACTAGAGTACATCATGATAGCGGGGGGAGAGGCTCTCATTCAAGATGAGCACTTGGAGTTTCTAAATATTATTTCGAGTAATGCAAAAAACATAACGTTGGAATATTCCTCAAACCTTTCCAAGCTCACGTATAAGGGAGTGGATTACATTGAGGAGTGGTCCAAATTTAAAGCATTGGTTATGAAGGTCTCGATTGATGGTGATCCCTATATTTATCCCTATGTACGAAAATATGGGAAAATAGAGACTGTTGTTGAGAATATTTCCCGTTTAAAGAAAGCGAAGAATATTAATATTGAGCGTCTCCTAGGAACGATAACAGTAAGTGCTTATAATATAGAACGACTTATTCCTTCAATAGAGTTTTTACTAGAGAATGGCCTTTTGGTGCATGCTAGCCAAGTTAGTGAACCTCAAATACTTCGCACCCAAGTATTACCTAAAGAAATTAAAGAGAAAATTTCTTATGATGCAGGGGTATTTTTGGAAAAAATAGATGAAGTATTGGAACGCTATCTGCTACATGAAACTGTCGAAATGATTGAAAATCAAAGGAAGAGAGTCATACGTATGGTAAATGACTGTCTTAACTTTATGATGGCAGAGGATCGTGAAGAAGATTTTCATAAATTCTTGAAGTATGATGCCACTTTAAATGGGGGAGAGAGTAAGCTATTTGAATACTACCCTCACTGGAAAAATTATCTCTAACATGGATATGAATTACGCTAGGAATTTAACGGAGATTCAGGTTGAGTTATCAACTGTATGTAATGCTCTATGTGTTGGTTGTGTAAGAACTGCTTCTAACTTAGTTGAAACTAAGGACACAATACCGAAGGGTAAGTTTCTACAAAAGAGTGTTCTTCTAAATCTATTACAAGACGAAGCTGCTCGAGACATCTATAAAATTGAGTTTTGTGGCAACATTGATGAACCTTTGGCCTACCCAGAACTTTTAGAGCTTATTGAAGACATTGGTAAGATTTCATATAAATACAGAATTATTATTCACACTAATGGATCTTTAAGGGATGAAGAGTACCATCACCGATTGGGTTCATTGCTTAAAAGGTTTCAGGGTGGATCAGTATTAAGATATGGCATTGATGGAACAGATCATGTTCATGAGTTTTATCGCTATCAAACAAGTTTTTCAAAGTCTTTTGCCAATATGAAAGCTGCTGTAGAGAGTGGTGTTGATGTAACATGGCAGTTTCTTATTTTTCCTTGGAATAAACATCAGGTTGATGATGCCAAGAAAATGGCGTCTGAAGTCGGGTGTAAAGAAATTCGTTTTCGAGAGGATCGTAGCCTTGCTTCAGAAATGGGTGAAGAAGAAATAAAGAGAAGACGCCAGGAAAAGGTTCCTCAACAAATAAGCGCTGGTGAATTTGATATGAACCGTTTTTTACCGATTAAAGCTACAGAGAAAATTTCTTGTAAATTTAAAGGAAATGACGAAACAATGCTTTTTCTTAGTTGGGAAGGGAAGGTATGGCCTTGTTGCTTTCATTCTAATGCTCTTTATGCCAAGCCTGCTGTTAAGGAAGCATTTCTCAAACTTGTAACAAAAGACTGTGGGCCTGACTTTAATTCTCTCCATAATTCTTCGCTTACTGAGGTTTTGAATCATTCTTTTTTTAAAAAACAGCTTGTAGAGAGTTGGAGTGATTCTAGTAATGAAAGGTCATGGAGATGTGCAGAAAAGTGTAAGGTAAAAAAAGATTATACTGTGGAACTCAATAGCTATGAGGTGATTGAATTTTAATAGATTCGCATATTCCTTTTTTGTTAGTTAGGATTAAGCGAAATATAAATACTTATTTTAAATGGAGATGAAGTCGTTGAGCGCTGGAAGAACTAATATTGTGGCCCGCTATAAAGAGTGGAGTACGGATGTTGCTAACTACAAGAAGTGGAGAGTACTGATCTGCATTCTTGTGTCCGAGAAGGATTACAATGAAGAAAATGCAAGTATTGTAAAGGGACTCTTTGAATATGAAGTGTGTCGCTTGCTTACTGAACCCACTTTTAAAATGTGCTTTTATAGAAACATAGAGAAGGCCATTAAGGAGAGCTCTAAAAGAGATGATTTTGATTTCTTAATCATCAGTAAACTAGGCCATGATTATAGGGATTTCTTCTACCTATTAACGGAGCATCTTAATTATAATATAGGGTTAATGGGACATATCCTTGATCGAAAAGAGCGCTATTATGAACTTCATGACCAGCATATAGTGATAAATCGAAAACTCTTGTTGAAATTGAATGAAGTTCCCTTTTACAAAAACGAAAATGCAAATAAAGAGCTAATTCATATTAAACGATCAAAGGAAAACTTTCATGACGACTACACTCCTATAAGTGTGTGTGCTGGAGAAGGGCAAATACGTGTTAAGGATATTGCGAATGGCGGCCTTTGGATTCATGAAGCACTGTCGGCCGGTCTTGATGTGGTTCCCTTTAATGAGGAATTACGAAGAGAAAAGAGATTCTTCTATCCAAATGAGAAATTAATAACCTGTGAAGCCTTAAGAATTGAACAGACAGGTCGATATGATCCCTTTTTCCCAATCAGCTTAGAAAAGGCGATCATAACAAGAGAGTTTATAGGCCCTCTTAGAAATTTAATTTCAGTTTGTTCTTCACTTAGGCCTTTCCTCCTATTAAAAGAGTACGGCCATTCCCATGAAACTAAAATTTGCTTGATTGATTTTTCAAAGATTTCGTTGGAAATAATGAGGTTTCTTTTTATTGAGTGGGACGGTTTGGACTATCCAGAGCTAATGGAGTCCTTGAAACCAATCATAAGAAGAAGCTCTAAAAGTGATCTTGATGAGTATTGGAATTACTTCTTAAGCTTTTGGGAAAGTGAAGAAGAGTGGCTTCTCTTTCTAAAAGATATCAGAGAGAAAAGTACTATAGTGTTTAAAGAAATAAATTTATGTGAGAGCGATTCCTTAGATTTCTATTTTAATAAGGAAAGTGATGGGAAGGGTGACTACTTATGGCTTAGTAACTCCTTCAATTACAAACCCACTATGACAATGCTTGATAGTGACGTCATTCGGGCCAGCGCGATGAATTTTTTCACTAAAGCAAAAAAAAATAAGCCTGAATTGTTCTATGATGGGTTTGTGCCAAACAATTTGCGGCGAGCAGGTGATTTCATAAAAAATATTCATCTGTTTAAAGATCTTACCCTAGAAAATGCTGTTGATTATGGTGAGGCCTTTTGTTTTTTTCAAGAAAATGTCTTTGGATATAAGGATTTGGATGCTGAAGATTCTCCTTTTCCTCTTTTAAACGCCGATTTTCCCCACGATGAAGTCTTATCAGAAGTGATCTCTTTAGAGGGGAGCTATGTTAAGCATCGCTTGGATGCTGATGGATGGACGAGTGTTGCCTTACATGGCATTTCAGACTCTCATACTCAGTCCCATTCTCACTATGGTTATCAAACAGATGATGAGGTTCCTTATCAATGGACAAGTGCTATTGAGAAAGCACCGGCCCTTAGTAAATGGTTAGAAGACTTTTTAAGGGAAGGGGATCTCTTTGAAAAGTATTATCGGGTGAGGATCATGAGGTTAGCTCCAAACGGCCATATCCTTCCTCATCAAGATCATGAAAGTGGTGAAAGAAAGTTTTTTGCCGTTAATATTGCGATAAATAATCCTGATCTTGCAAAAATTGTCTTCAAGGGATTTGGGGTCACTCCATGGGAGGCCGGTGATGTACGGTTATACGATGTTTCTGTGGCCCATAGTGCATGTAACTCAAGTGATTCTCCTCGCTATCATTTGATTATTCACGGAAAATTTAAAAGAACTCAAAGCGAACTCTTAAAGTTAGTAAAGAGGAATCAATGAACTTTAACAATTTTAAAATTACAAAGTTATGTTTAGAGTTGAGCTCTGAGTGCGAAGCTTTGTGTGTCGGTTGTATTCGTACTGCTAGGAACTACAGTGAAGCTAATCCTCATATAAAAAGAGGCGTTTTCTTAGAGGAAGAAATTTTATTAAATATCTTTAATTCTAAGACTACTGAAAATCTCGATTGTATTGAATTTAGCGGTAATATTGATGATCCATTATCGTATCCTAATTTTTTAAATGTATTAGAAATGATAGAGAGGTCTTCTTTTAATGGGGTTGTTAACGTCTATACAAATGGTTTTCTAGGGACACCTGTTGATCATTTTGAATTAGGAAAGAAACTTTTGGCGATAAGTCCAAACTCCAGGATTATCTATGGCATTGATGGCCTAGGAGAAGTCGCGAATTTATTAAAATTTGGTATAAAAACAGAAGCCGTTTTGAAAAATATGAAATCAGCCATTGATTCAGGTATCCCTGTAACATGGAAGTTCTTTGAGTTTAATTTGAATAAACATCAAGTTGAGTCCGCGAGAGAAATGGCAAGGGACCTTGGCTGTAATGATTTTTTTGTAAGGGAAGATGGTAGCGATGCATATAATGTGAATAAGGACCTGATAAGTATCTTACGAAATGTCACTGGTTATCATAAGGAAAGAGAAAACTTTGATTTGGATAGTTACTGGCAGAAGATTAATAAACGAAAGGTATCCTGTAGGGCGATCATGGGATCAAGTAGAACTCTCTTTATTGATCATTTAGGCAAGGTTTGGCCTTGTACTTTTATGAGTAATAAAAATTATATAGGTCGTAGGGTAAGAGAAGAATTTGATAGTCATGTACTCAAAAATCTTAATGAAGATTTTAATGATCTTCATAAGAATTCTCTTGATAGCGTTTTAAAAGAAGGCTTCTTTAATGATTTACTGACAAATTCTTGGAGTAACGAAACTGATAAGAGAAGTTGGTACTGTCGTGAAAAATGTGAGAACAAGGCAATTAAAAACTCATAACTGGTTTAGCTCTTATGATGTTGATCATAAAAATTGCTAACCAACTTCATCTTGAAAATTAAACTTAGAAGAGTAATACTGGTCTTGTTTGAAGGTAGCGAAGCTAGCTGATCCTCCGCAGGTGAAAGTCCTGCCGAAAAGGGGTCTCATGATTTTCGCGATCTCCGCCACAAGTTTATAGGGTGACCTCTAGATTTGGTGCT
>Ga0129324_10000181_pt1 | contig 45177 bp, 44 predicted proteins | sample CPBDNA_7_FD_96879 | JGI IMG/M metagenome (GOLD analysis project Ga0129324, IMG submission 96879) | Freshwater to marine salinity gradient microbial communities from Chesapeake Bay, USA - CPBay_Spr_15_0.2_DNA | ecosystem: Environmental > Aquatic > Marine > Coastal | place: USA: Chesapeake Bay... | reverse complement strand
CTAGATTTTAATTTTCTTTTAAGATTTAATAGAATTCTTATATCGCGGGGTGGAGCAGTCTGGTAGCTCGTCAGGCTCATAACCTGAAGGTCCTTGGTTCAAATCCAAGCCCCGCAACCAATATAATAAAATAAAAAAATTCAATATATATAACAGAAATAAAATTAAAAATTTATTTTTCTTTAAAGTATTTTTTCATACCATAATGTATTTATTTAAATATATTATATTTTAAAATACAATATATAGCTGCAAATCCATCTCTCCATGTTATTTTTTTTCCTTCAGAATATTTTCGTCCATGATATTGAACCCCAACCTCGTAAATTTTAATATTTAATTTTGAAATTTTTGCTGTAATTTCTGGTTCAAACCCAAATCTATTCTCTTTAAGTTTTATACTTTTCAAAATACTTGATTTAAATAATTTATAACAACATTCCATATCTGTTAGATTTAAGTTGGTAAAAGCATTAGACAAATACGTTAAAAATGCATTTCCTAATCTATGCCAAAAAAATAATACTCTTTTTTCTTCAGATCCAACAAATCTTGAACCGTATACAACATCTGCAGAATTTTTTAAAATTGGCTTTAATAATTTGTAATAATCTTCAGGATCATATTCCAAATCAGCATCTTGAATAATTATAACATCTCCAGTTGCCTTTTTTATTCCCTGTCTTAAAGAATAACCTTTGCCATAATTTTTTTCATTAAAAATAATATGATCAACTTTAATAAAATTATTTTCTTTTAGTTTTTCTCTAGAACCATCAGTTGAAAAATCATCTATAATTATAATTTCTTTTTCATCTTTATAAACTTCATTTATATTTTGAACAATTTTTTCAATTGTTTGAATTTCATTAAAGCATGGTATTATTATACTCAGTTTCATGAATAAAGATTACAACAACTTGAAAATTTTACAAAGAAAATTAATGGTGGGCGTGGCAAGGATCGAACTTGCTACCTCTACGATGTCAACGCAGCATTCTACCAGTGAACTACACGCCCAAGTCACAAATTAATCTAAAGATTTTGAGATTTCTTCTACCATTTTTTTAGCGTCAGCAAATAGCATTAAGGTATTATCTTTAAAAAATAATTCATTATCAACACCAGCGTAGCCCGCGGCCATACCTCTTTTGACAAATAAAACTGATTTTGCTTTTTCAACATCTAAAATGGGCATTCCATAAATAGGACTTTGTGGATCTGTTTTTGCAGCCGGATTAGTTACATCATTTGCACCGATGACAAATGCAACATCAGTGTTTGAAAAATCACTATTAATACTTTCTAACTCAAATACTTCATCATAAGGAACATTTGCTTCGGCCAACAAAACATTCATATGACCTGGCATTCTGCCAGCAACTGGATGAATTGCGTAACTTACTTTTACACCGTTATGTTTTAATTTATCGGACATTTCCCTTAACGCATGCTGTGCTTGTGCAACTGCCATTCCATAACCTGGAACAATAATAACGGAAGATGCATTTTTCATTAAAAAAGCTGCATCTTCAGCTCCAGCTTGTTTTACAGGTTTTGCTGTTTTTGTCTGAGTTTGTCCTGCAGTTTCCTCACCACCAAAACCGCCCAATATGACATTAAAAAAAGATCGGTTCATACCTTTGCACATTATATAAGAAAGAATTGCGCCGGATGATCCTACTAGTGCACCTGTTATAATCAATGCAGTGTTTTCTAGAGTAAATCCTATTCCTGCCGCTGCCCATCCAGAGTAAGAGTTTAGCATTGAAACTACAACTGGCATATCAGCTCCACCGATTGGAATAATAATTAAAAAACCAATTAATAAAGATAATATTACCGTAATCCAAAAATAACTAACTGCTTGCTCTTTTACTAAAAAAACAATTGAAGCGATTATCAAAATTCCTAATATAAAATTAAAAACATGTTGTCCTTTAAATGTTATGGGTGAACCAGACATTAATCCTTGTAGTTTTAAAAATGCAATACATGACCCTGTAAAAGTAATTGCTCCTATTGAAACGCCTAAAGACATTTCAATTAAGGAAGACATTTTTATAATACCGAATTGACCTATGCCAAATGCAGATGGATTATAAAAGGCAGCTACAGCAATTAAAACCGCAGCTAAACCAACTAAACTATGAAAACCTGCAACAAGTTGTGGCATAGCTGTCATCGCAATTCTAGCCGCTACAAATCCACCAACTAAACCTCCAAGTAGCAAAGGAACTACAATAAACTCAATATTATTGAGCAATATATCAATATTACTTACACTAAAAAGTGTAGAAACAATTGAAATGGTCATTCCAGTCATTCCAAAAAGATTTCCTGTTCTGGATGTCTCAGGAGAAGACAACCCTCTTAATGCTAGGATAAAAAATATTCCAGAAACTAAGTATAAAATTGCTATAAGATTAATAGATAACATTTATTTTTTTTTACCTTTTTTATACATGGCCAACATTCTCATAGTAACTAAAAACCCACCAAATATATTTATTGCAGCCAAAAAAACTGCAATAGCTCCAACATAAAGAGAAATTTGACTAGACTCTGCATTGGATACTGCGACTGCAATCAAGGCACCAACAATAATTACAGATGAAATTGCATTTGTTACAGACATTAAAGGTGTATGCAGTGCTGGAGTTACACTCCACACAACATAATAACCTACAAAAATAGATAATATGAAGATAGCTAATCTAAAAATAAACGGATCTATTGCTTCCATAATTAAATTCTAACTCCTTTTATAATTTCATCCTCAAAATCTATTTTGAGTGATTTACTTTCTTTATTAATTAACAAAGATATAAAATTAATAATATTTTTTGCCAGTAATCCTGATGCTGAATAAGCAATTCTAGAAGCATAATTTGAATAACCAATAATTTTTACACCATTTTTTTCAATAATTTTATCTCTTTCTGAAAATGCAACATTTCCACCTTGCGATGTAGCTAAATCACAAATAATAGATCCAGGTTTCATAGATAATACCATCTCCTCTGAAATGATTAAGGGTGCTTTTTTTCCAGGAATTAATGCTGTTGTAATCACCACATCTTGATTTTTAACTGTTTGTTTCATTAACTCTGCTTGTTTTTTTTTATACTCTTCTGTCGCTTCTTTTGCATAGCCACCTTCAGTTTCTAAATTTTCCTCACTTTCTACAAATACAAATTTTGCACCTAAACTTTCTACTTGTTCTTTAGAAGCTAATCTTACATCTGTTGCTGAAACCACTGCTCCTAATCTTTTAGCGGTTGCAATTGCTTGCAATCCTGCGACACCAGCTCCAATAATAAAATATTTTGCTGGAGTGATAGTACCTGCAGCAGTCATCATCATAGGTAAAGCTTTGCCAAACTCATAGGCAGTGTCAATAACCGCCTTGTAACCTGCTAGATTTGATTGAGATGACAGAACATCCATAGCTTGTGCTCTTGTAATTCTAGGTAAATAATTTAATCCAAAAATCTCTAATTTTTTTTCATTTTTAATTTTTATGTATTCGCTATTATTTTTATCAAAAAATGCAGTAATAATTATAGTCTCTTTTTTAAAATCAAATTTTTCTAAATCTTTTCCAGAAATTTTAACTACTATATCAGATTCTTTCGTAACATCGTTTTCTGATTTTGCTTCTGCGCCAGAACTTACAAAAAGACTATCTTGTAAATTTAATTTTTTTCCATATTCATTAGATATCAAAACTTTAAAACCAAGTTTAATTAATATGCTAACGTGCTCTGGTAGCAGCATCGAACGATTTTCAAACTCATCATTTTCTCTTAAAAAACCAATGATCATAAATTTTAGTTAAATGATTTTTTTTCTATTTCAAGTTAAAGATTAGGGTAAAAACAAGTTAAAGATTTGGGTAAAAGATTGAACTATAGAAGAAAAATTGCCATCAAAACTAAGATCAGAATAACTGCCACTGATCCAAAAGTCACAAGTTTAGTAAAATTATTCCAAGTTTCTTTCTGATGTTTTATATCCATCAACCTTGTCTTGCCTTCATTCTTGGATTTTTTTTATTAATAACGTAAAGTTTTCCTCGTCTTTTAACTAATTTATTATTTAGATCTCTTTTTTTTAGTGATTTTAAAGAACTAACAACTTTCATAAAATTAACTTTCTTTTTAAGCCTGGCAACGACCTACTCTCCCATACCTTAAGGCAAAGTACCATCGGCGCTGAAGAGCTTGACTTCCGAGTTCGGGATGGGATCGGGTATTACCTCTTCGCAATAATTACCAGGCAGATGCCTTATACTTATAAGAAAAGGTTATGTAAAGAGAGTTTTAGCCTGCTATTCTTAAATTTTTGAATAATTTATGATCTGTGTATATAATCATTAAGGCAATTTAGATTAAAAATTTAAGATACAATAATCTTTTGCATAGATTAAAATCTTCAATTCGGTTTAAAATATTTATCAAATTTTAATATGATACTTAATAAAAAAATTATAAGTCTATTTACAATATTAAATATTCTATTTTTTACCTACAATATTTTAAATTTTAATGAAATTATAAAAAAAAAACCACTATCATACGATGAAGTAAATTTAAAAATTGCTACTCAAAGTAATTTGAAAGATATTTGGCTTGGAAAAGAATCGATAAGCTTTAAAGAATTTTTAAATATTGGGATTAAAAAAATTAATAAGCAAAGTATTTCCGAAACAAGTATTGCTAGAGAAAATGATAATTTTTATTTAAGAAATCATCATGGAATTTTAAATTTAATTTTAAGTAAATTATTTGAAAAAAAAAATTTTAATGGAATTAATAATCAAAACTATTTTATATTATTTATATCTATCATAATTTTTTTCTTATATTTTAAGAAAACCATATTTTTTAATCACTTAATAAATCTAATTATATTTGTAATTTCATCTACATGGTTTTTACATTCATTTGTAAGTACTACACATCATGTTATTTTAGGTATCTCATTTGTAATAATTAGTGCATCAATTTTGGAGTATAATACAAAAAAAAAAAATAATTATTTATTTTTTTTAATATTAGCAATTGCAATTGCAATTCTAACTTTAGAAACTTCAATTTTATTTATACCTATTTTTTTATTATTTTTTTTTATAAGAAATTATAAAGACTTTAACTTCAAAAAAATAATAAAATATTTTTTTCTACTATTAATAATAATTTTTATTATTTATCCTGGTTTTTATTATACACTAGATTATTTTAAATCTTCTTTAATACTTTTTTATAGAATTTTTTTTGATAACACGCTAAATACATCAGAAACAATTTCACTTTTAGATCTTGCTTTAAATAATTTTATATTTTTAATATTTATTTTAATTTCTTTAATTGTATTAATATTTAAATCAAATAAAAATAAAATTTATTTATCTTTTTTGTTAGTCACAGGTTTATTATACATTGGAATTATGATCCCCAATTTATTTGATAAGTCATATTTATTTCCTGGATTAATAGTGATTACATATGCATCAGTCTATTCTTTAAAAGATGAAATCAATCAAAACAAATTCTTAACGCTCATTTTAATACCAATTTTTTTTTTAAATCAATTTAATTTTTTTTATTTAAATAAAAAATACACAAAGAAACCTGATATGCTTTTTCAAGAATTAACAGGCTACGAATATTCTAGTGAATGGTTTAAAGACCTCAATAAAATAAGTTTGTACTTAAAAAATAAAAATAATCTTGAAAACAAGAATAATATTTATTCTGACTATCCAAGAATATTTCAATTATACCAAGATGAATTAAAGCTTGCAATTTTTGAAGCTTATATTGAAAATGAGGACATAATTATATCAAAAAACTATGAACGCAAAAATTTTTTTAATCAAAAATTTAATTTAAAAAATATTAATAATATTTTGATTCTTCAGACGAGACTTCTTAATTCAAATATAGAACAAAAATTAATTAACTTAAAATTTTATAAAAAAAATTTAAAACTTTATAATTTTACAATATTTGAAAATAAAAATTAAACTATAAAATAATAGTAATAATAATAAACAAAAAACAAAATTAAAGTTTAAAAAAAAATATAAAAAATGTGGAATAAAATAACTCAAAAAAATAATAAATACTGATAAATTATATTTAAATAATGTTAAAAAAATATGATGAATATGATTATTGTCAGCCACGAAAGGGTTCTTTCCATTAGCTATTCTTATAACAAAAAGTCTCAATAAATCTAATACTGGATAAATTAGTAATAACACGACTTCTTCAGCAGAAATCAATTTTTTTAGATTATAATATTTTAAAATAAAAAAAATAATTATAAAAGACAACAAAAATGAACCAGAATTACCTAAAAAAATAAATCCTCTATAATTTAAAAAAAGAAAAAATACTAATAGGAAAAAAATTAATATTAAAAAATAATTAATTGGAAATTTAAAAATAAGAACACATATTATTGACAAAACATACAGAGCTAATTGCATATTTATTCCATCAAACATATTAAAAGCATTTATTAAAATCATACAACAAATTATTGAAAAAAATATGGAGATACCTTTTAAATTTAATTTAAAATCAAAATAATTAAATGATAAGCTTTCAATGACTAAAGTACCATCAACTTCAACTAAAAAATAAAAAACTAAAGCCAAAACAAATGTCTTTGTGTATGGTGATAGATCATATTTATCATCTAAAACTCCTAAGAAAAAAATAAATATTATAGAAACAAAAAAACTTAAAATATGCACGTAGTTAAAAAAGAAAAATGAATTATTTAAATTATTGTAATTTAAAATACTATACAAAATTATATTTAGAAAAAAAATATGACCTCCAACTAAATAAGCTTTCGAAGTATGAATTTTTCTTTTTAAATTAGGCTTGTCAACTATATTAATATAATTACAAAAATTTTTTTTTTTTATAAAAATTAATAAATTTAATATTATAAAAAAAAGTATTTGAAACTCTGCTTTCATTTAATTTTTTTTTTTTTGATTATAATAAATATAAAAACCCAAAGGTAAATATGTTATCGCAGAAAACCAATTATTAAATAAATTTCCAGATGGGAAAAATGGAAACAAATTTATAATAAATGTAGTTAACAAAATTTTTTCTATATAACTTTCATTGGAAAAAAATATTTTTTTACAAAGTAATACCATAGCAAAACAATATAGAAAAAAACCAAAAATTCCCAATTCTGCTAATATTTGCAATGGGATATTATGCGGATGAGTAGAGCATGATTCCTTGTTATGCGCAAATTTACTTTTAAAACACAAGTGTCTGAATGTATTAACACCATTGCCAAATAATTTTTTATCTAAAAACATGTTGTATGACGTAAAATATAAACTTGTGTGCTTTGGTGTGAAAAAATTAATTTTGGAGATGTTATTTTTTTTTTCAATAAATTCTTTTTTAACTAAGTCTATATAGCGATTTTTGTATCCATTTTGTGATAGTACAAATAAAAAAATAGATAAAAAAGTAAAAAAAATTAATAATATTTTTTTTAATTTAACTTTTGAAATAAAAAAAAACATCAATAAAAACAAAATAAAAATTCCTATTGCAGTTCTTTCTCCAGACAAAACAACAATTATAATTGTTATTAATAAAAAAAAATAAATTTTTTTATCAGTTGGCAAAAAATAAATTAATAATAATGGAAATAACCTTGAAATATAACTTCCTAATATCATCTCTTTGTGAAAAAAACTACTAAGTCTATCATTAGATTCGGGCGTTAACATTCCAATTAAATTTAATTTATTTTCATTAAAAAATTGAAATACACTGTCAATGAATAATACAAAAAAACAAGATCCAAGAGTAAATGTGAAATATTTAATAAAATGCTTATCATTTTCAATTGCATAATATATTGCCAACGCAACCAATAAAAATCTAATATAAAAAAGTGAACTTTTAAAAGAAATTAAAATTTCGACTGACAGCAATGAATTTATTAGCAGATAAATCCAAATAAATAAAAATAATTTAACAATATTATTATTAAAATAATAATACGTTTTTTTTTTTATTATTTCATAAAAAAAAAAAATAATTGAAAAAAAAATAAGCATTTCTAGTATCGCTGGTCCAGCAATGAATGCTATTGGAAATAAGATTATAATTTTTGAAATTGGTTGCAAGTCATTATTTTGATTTTGTATTAATGTAATATTCATTTTAATTTATTTTAATATTTTTTTTAAATCTATAATTTTTCCATTTTTTTTAATTGATTTATAAATTTTATTTTTTAATTTTTTAAAAATTTTATGAGCAACCGCTATTAATACAATATTATAATTATTTACTTTAATTTTGTTAATTAATTTAATATCATAAAGCTTTTTTGCTTCTTTTTTATCAACTATGGGATCATATACATCAATTATATATTTTTTTTTTTTTAATTTATCATAAATTTTCACTACTTGAGTATTTCGTAAATCTTTGCAGTCTTCCTTAAAAGACAATCCCATTATTAATAATTTTTTGCCCGCCTGCTCTTCAATTTGATTACTTACATGCGTAAAATAATTATTATTTATAGATCTTCCAGCTAATATAATTTTAGGATTTATTCCAATCTTTTTAGCTTTGTAAGACAAGTAATATGGATCAACACCGATGCAATGTCCGCCTACCAAACCTGGAACAAATTTTACGAAGTTCCATTTTGTAGAGGCTGCCTTTATAACTTCGTGGTGGTCTATATTCATTTTTTTAAAAATCATTGAAAGTTCATTCATTAAAGCTATGTTAATATCACGTTGAATATTCTCTATAATTTTAGCAGACTCCGCAACTTTAATCGAAGATGCTTTAAACGTACCAGCGTTTATAACTGACTTGTATAAAAAATTAATTTTATTAGCAGTTTGAAAATTTGATCCAGATGTAACTTTTACTATATTTTCAATTTTTCTTAACTTGTCACCTGGATTTACTCTCTCTGGAGAATATCCATAAAAAAAATCTGTATTAGCTTTTAATTTAGAGTATTTTTCTAATTGTGGAATGCAATAATCCTCGGTTAATCCGGGATAAACTGTTGATTCATAAATAACTATATCTTTTTTTTTTAAAACTCTAGAAACTAAATAATTTGCTTTTTTTAAATAACTTAGATTTGGATTGTTACTAGTATCTATGGGAGTTGGAACTGCTATTATAAAATAGTTACAGTCATAAAGATCATTTATAAAATTTGTATAAATAATATTTTTACTTAAAATATTTTTTTTTCTAAATTCATTATTTCTGTCAATTCCTTTATTAAGTTCTTTTATTCTACTTGCATTATAATCAAAAGCTACAACACTGAACTTTTTTGCTAAACAGATTGTTAATGGAAGTCCCACATAACCAATGCCAATTATACCCACATTAATTTTTCTGCGAGAGTCTATTGATTTGTTGTACATATATATTTATCACTTTGTTAATACTATACTTTGATCTTACTAATTTTCTGCTGTTTAATCCAAATTTTTTTACTTCATGGTGTGAAAGATTAATAAATTTTTCAATACACTTAACTATGCCTTTATAATTTTTTGGAGGGCATAAAAAGCCATTATAACTAGATTTAACTAATTCTTTACACCCAGGAACATTAGTAGAAATTAATGGCAAAGAGCAGGAAGCAGCCTCCAAGAGACTTCTAGATAAACCCTCTCTATAAGATGGTAAAATAAAACAGTCTGCTTGTTTATAAAATCTTAATATTTTATCGGTAAATTTATAATGATTAATTAATTTATTTACTTTCATATATTTTAGTAACTTTTTATTTAAAGGAAACAAATTATTATTATCAATATCACCTACAATTATAAAATTTAAATTTTTGTATTTAATTTTAATTGCTTTAATGGCCTCGAATAATTCATAAATACCTTTATCTTTAATTAATCTTCCCGCATATAAAAAATTTATTTTTTGTCTTCTCTTTTTAATATTTAGTTTAAAATAATTCATATCAATACCAGATCCTGGTAAGACAAAACTTAAATGTTTTTTATTATTAATAATTTTTTTTTTTTCAAAAATAAATTTATCATTATTATTTTGAAAAAAAATTACTTTTGATTTTTTTAACGCTATTTTATAAAAAAAAATTATTAAATATTTTAAAAAAAAAGAATTTAGAAAGCCACTGCCTAACCCAGTAATGTTATTTATTGTTATAACTTTAAAGAAACTGCATACTAGTGAACCAAAAATATTTGGTTTAATGGTAAAGGGCAAATAAAAAAATGGATTGATACTTTTTATTAAAGAATAATAATTAATTATTAATTTAATAGAGTCAATTACCCCTTTTTTTTCTCTACTGAAATTTAGTGTATGACAAAAACATCCTTTTTTTTTAAAAAAAAATAAGTTTTTATCAAATGGAGCAGCTAAGTGAACTTCAAACTTTAATTCAATTAGTTTTTTAATTAATTCTCTTCTAAAATTAAAAAAGTTCCAGTACGAGTTAGATGATAGTAATATTTTTTTTTTCAATTTAAATTCTATTTTTAAAATAATTATAAATTATTGACAAATACTCATGAAAAATAATCTGTAATAAAATTATTTTTTTTTGGAATATTAATTTATTAAAATTAATTGAATTTAAGTTATTAAAAAAAATAATATCATCAATATTTAATTTTTTTGACATTAAATTTGCCCTTGTTGAATGAAATGGATGAGTATAAATACCTATTTTTTTTAAGTTATATATTTTTTTAAAATTATCAATTGCTTTTAAGTTTTCAAATGTATTAATTATTTCTTGATTGTTTATTATAAAAATATTTTCTCTATTAATTCCATAAGCTTGCAAGCTTGTGATTGCAGAATTTAAATTCTCATTTGAATAATTTTGGGATGTCAATATTATTTTACTTGATAAATCTTTATTAATTAATTGCGCAGCCTCCTTGATACGTAACAAGAAATCTGCTGATTGAAAATCTCCAGATGTGCCACTCAATACAAACACCGCACCAACTTTTTCCTCATTTTTATTAGTTACCAGAGGTTTTGAAATTATTTGTATTCCAATTGAGGTGAAGAGAAAAAAAATAATAAAAGAAGTCAAAAATAAATATTTTAATTTAAATATATTTAAAAAAGAAAATTGTCTTTTAATTAAATTTACAATTTCAACATATTCAAAGTTTATTTCCAAAAACTTTTTATCTATAATTTTATTAATGAATTCAAACTTTTCTTCCCATGAGCAACTATTAACATATTTTTTAATTAATTTATTAGTTTTAAAATGAGAATTTTTATCTAATTTTTTTTCTATGCTTTTTAAAAAAATATTTTTATTTTTTGCGACAGTAATTAAATTTGGGTATTTTTGATTGAAATAATTTACCTCTTTAATATTGACACTAATAACTTCGCAACCACTTGCAATATATTCACTAAGTTTTGTTGGAAAAACAGTTTCTGTATATTTATTTTTTTTATAAGGAATAATACCAATTTTTATATTATTGTAATAAGAAATAATTTCAGGAAAATTTTTTTTATCTAGAATTTCAATATTTTTATATTTTTTTAAAAAATCTAAATTACAATAAGATGGCCCTAGTAATAAAATTTTTTTATTATAAAATTTTTTTGCAATATTTATAATTAAATTAAAGTCTAAAAGATTACTGATTGATCCAATATAACCAATATCATATATTCTATTTTTTTTTATATCTTTAGTTCTATTAAAAAAATTATTTAATCCATTATTAATTAAATAACTATTGTAATTTATTTTTTTTATTTTTTTTTCTAATATAGTTGACGGCGTAAAAATAAAATCAGATTTTTTTATAGTTTTATCAATCCATGGTTTTAGATATTTTGTATCTTTCGAATTTTTATCCAAAGAGTCGGCATAATAGAAAATTTTAATATTAGAATTTATTTTTTTAATTATCTTATAGTTTAGTGGTGTTGGCAAAAAACAGATTGTTACAATTTTTTTAAACTCAGATTGTCTTAGCCAATAATTTATTTTTGGCATTAAAATTCTAGAATTTATATATTCTATTATTTTTGAGTTTGGGAAAGGTATAGAAATAGGTGAATACAACAACAATCCATTTTTATTAAATCTAAAACCTGCAGAACTATTCCACCAAGCTTTGATTCTTTTAAAAATTCTTGAAAAATCATTTAAATTATTAATTGCTCTTGAGCCGGTATTTTCAATAAATAATACATTGTTTCCTATTTTTTTAAAATAAAGCGCAATTTCTTGATGTAATTGCCAATTATCATCCCAATCTATAGAAGAAAATATTATTATATTTTTCATATTACAAAAATAAATGAATAGTTTTTAAATGAATTAAAAACATTTCCGTTCAATGCCCAAATTATATAAAAACTATAATAAAATATAATATTGAATATTATTATTAAAGAATAAATCCTCTTATTTTTTTCAAATAAAACTGAAAATCTTGTAATTACTATCATTTGTATAATACCTGAAAAAATTAATAATCTGTCAGCTGCAGTTGAATTAATAGGAATTAAAAACAAAAAAAATATTGTAAAAAAAATTAGCACTTCAATTATATTTTTCTCTTCGATAAATTTTTGCTTATAATAATTTTTCATAAGAAAAAAAAAGAATATCGAAAATATAATTGGAATAATTCTTAAATATACTCCAGAAGAATTTAGTCCTTCGCTTTTTATTACATAGTTAAAAAACATTCTTGATATTTCTTGATGTCTATAAATAAAAACTCCAATTAATATGAAAAAAAAAAATAAAATATGCTTTATTGATATTTTTTTATAAACAGATTGCAGTATTAAAAAAAAAACTAATGATTTGTGAAATAAAATACCTACAATCATATAGAGGTAAGATTTAAATATTTTGTTTTTCTGTATAATTACAATTGCCATTAAAAAAAAACTAAATGCCATAGATTGTCTCATTGCACTCATTGAAAAATTAAAAATATAAAAAGGCATACTTATAAATAAACCTAACCACGGATTAGCTGTTATTCTTAAAAAAAAATATAAAGATATGAAAAAAGTTGCAGATACCACTGTAGTTAAATAGTAAAATGGAAAATTAAATCTTGTAAAAATATAATTTAAATAATCAAAAGCTAAATCGCCAGATAAAGACAATTTAAATTCATCGAGTTTATAAAAACTATAATAATATCTCAGATAAATTTGATAATCTGAGCCAACCGCTCTAAAGCTAACTATTAAAAATAAAAAAATAAATATTAATATAAAAAAATAATTATAAATTTTTTTATTACTATTATTTTCAGTAAAAATAAAAAATAAAGGTACTGACATTGCTAACAAATAGAAGTACATTTATTGATTATCCATCCAACTTTGAAACATTGCTATACTCCAAATTTTATTACCCCACTGTCTTTTATTTGAAAAATGTTCAGATAATATTTTTTTAACTAATTTTGAATTCAAATAACCTTGTTCAATTATTTTTTTTTCATCCAGGATAGTACAAATCCAATCTTTCAAATCTTCTCTTAACCATTTATCTATAGGCATGCCGAATCCCATTTTTGGTCTTTCAAAGTATTTGTTAGGAATATGTCTACTTAAAATATTTCTTAATATAATTTTTCCTTTGTAATTTTTTATTTTTTGAGAAATTGGTAATTGACTTGAAAAATTTAAAATTTTAGAATTTAAAAAAGGAGCCCTAGTTTCTAAACTATGAAACATAGATGCCCTATCTACTTTGCACATGATATCATCTGGTAAATATGTAATTTTATCTTCGATCATCATTTTTTCTATCTCGCTTAATTCTAAGCTATTTAAATCATCATGAAATTTCAAATTTAAATCAATTTTATTATTAAGAATATTTTCATCCGGTCTATACTCAACAACTAAACTAAAATACAAATCTTCTAAACTTTCTACATATTTCAGTCTATTGGCTAATTTTTTTATTTTACTATCTAACATTTTTATATTTAATGAAGAATTAAAAATTGTTTCTAAAATATTCCAAAATTTTTCTGGTGTTATCATCAAACAATATCCGATAATTTTTCTTACATGAAATGGAAGAAAAGAAATTAATTTCCAAACACTGCTTACCCATAAGTATCTGTTGTAACCACCAAATAGTTCGTCACCGCCATCTCCAGATAATGCTACTTTAACTTTGTTTCTGGCTAGTTTAGAAACAAAAAAAGTTGGTATTTGAGATGAATCGGAAAAGGGCTCATCGTAAACTTGATGCATTTTAGTAATTATATTAAAAATATCTGCTGGTTTTAAAATCATTTCTGTGTGATCTGATCCAATAAAATTAGAAATATTTTTTGCATAAATAGATTCATCAAAATTTAAATCCTCAAATCCAATTGTAAAAGTCTTTATTTTTTTTTTAGATACTTTTTGCATTAATAAACTAATTAAAGTTGAATCGATTCCTCCTGATAAAAAACATCCCAAAGGTACATCTGAGATCATTTGTGAATGAATACTTTCGGTTAATAATATTTCTAGTTGATGGCTATTTTTTTCAAGATTATTAGAACTAATAAACGACTTCTTTTCTTTGTAATCATCAAATACTGACCACCATTTTTTAATTTGAAATTCATTAATTTTATTAAATTGTGAATTATAATCAGTAAATTTATTAAGTTCTTTATGACTAAATTTTAATAAAGATCCTGGAAATAATTTAAAAATATTTTTATAAATGGAATGTGGTGCTTTGATGTAATTATACGAAAAATAACAATTAATAGAATCTATTGAAATTTTTTTTAAAAAATTAGGATGTGCTTTAATTGTTTTAAGCTCTGATGCAAAAATAAAACTTTTTCCAATTGTGCCGAAGTATAGTGGTTTTTCACCAATCCGATCTCTGGCTAAAATTAATTCATTTTGTTTATTATCCCATACACCAAAAGCAAACATTCCCTCAATTTTTGCAAGTGATTTTTCAACACCATAAATCTCAAATAATTCTAATAAAGTTTCAGTATCAGAATTACTTTTCCAATATATTTTTTTTTTAATACTATTAATCATTTGTCTTATTGTTTTATGATTATATATTTCTCCATTATAAACTATTGTATACCGTCCCGAACTAGAGTGCATTGGCTGACATCCTTTATGTGAAAGATCTAAAATTGAAAGTCTAGTGTGGGCAAAGAATAAATTTTTTTCTTGGTTAGTCCAAGATCCCGATTGATCAGGACCTCTATGAAGCATTGATTGAAAAATAGTTTTTAAATTTAATTGTTTTTCTGTGTTGGTTAATGATAATAATCCAAAAATACCACACATAAATATACAATATTAAAAATATTTTTGATTAAATTTAAAAAAATGCCCCTTTTTATCTTTTGCAGAAATTTTTATGTTTTTAAAATTAGGCCAAGATATGCCGAGATTTGGGTCGTTCCATTTTAATGTTTTCTCATATTTAGGGTTATAAAAATCAGATGTTAAATAACAAACTAAAGTATCATTTGATAATGAATAAAAACCATGTGCAAATCCCTTGGGCACATACAATGAATAATTTTTATTATGGTCAAGGATATAAGAGAAACTTTTGCCAAAAGATCTTGAATTCTTTCTTAAATCAACACATACATCGAGTATTTTACCCTTTAATACTGTAATTAGCTTAGCTTGGGCATTTTTTGTCTGATAATGCAATCCTCTAACAACTCCTTTTTTTGATTGACTAATATTTATCTGCTTAAAATTATTTATAATTTTTTTTTTTTTATTATAAAGTTCAAAAAAATACCCTCTTTGATCTTTATATTTTTTATATTTTACTAACTTAATTGATTTCATTTTATTTTTTTTGAAAGATAATGTAAGTCAGACAAAGTTTTTCTTTTTTTATTTGTCAAATTAAAAACTTTATTTGAAGCTAATAACATATCTGAATATGTGCCAGCATCAAACCATGAGCAGTTTTTATCTAAAAACCTAACTTTCATCAAAGAATTTTCCAAAAATAAATTATTTAAATCTGTAATTTCCAATTCACCTCTTTTTGATAATTTAATTTTCTTAACAAACTTAGAAACTTCTTTAGTATAAAAGTACAAACCTGTTACTGCATAATTTGATATTTTTTTTTTTGGTTTTTCAATAATTTTATATTTTTCTTTATTTATAAATTTAAGTACACCGTATTTATTTGGTTTCAAAACATTCTTAACAAATATTGAACTTACTTTTTGTCCTGCTGCTTTAAATAACTGTGTATCAAAATTGCCACCAAAAAAAATGTTATCTCCTAGTAATAAGATACAATTATCATTTTTAATAAATTTTTTTGAGAGAATTATGGATTGTGCTATTCCATTAGGTTTGAATTGTGTTGTATATGAAATTTTTATTTTAAATTCCTTGCCATCCCCTAAAAGTTTTTTATATTTTAAGATGTTAACAGGATCAGAAATTATATTTATCATTTTAATACCAAGTCTAATTAAATTAGCCATAGAATAATATATCATAGGCTTGTCATATACTGGTAATAACTGTTTGGAGATAACTTTGGTTGCTGGATACAATCTTGTACCAAGACCTCCTGCTAAAATAATTCCTTTTTTAAATATTTGCATAATTTAATTTTTGAAAAAAATTATTTAAATCATTTTTCCAATGCGGAAGCTTAATTTTTAATAATTTTTCAATTTTTTTAACTCTTAAATTTGAAAATTTTGGTCTTTTTATTTTGTTTTTGTTTGTTGAAATCTTTTTTAATATTTTATTATCAATATTAATTTTATTTTTTAAAAAAAATGCAAGATCATATCTTGAAACCATTCCTTTATTTGAAATGTTGTATAGACCAAAGATTTTTTTTTTCAATGCGAATTGCAAAAGCTTGATACTAATTTTTGCAATAAATTTAGAACTGTTTGGTGTGCCAAATTCATCATCAACAACATTTATAACTTTTTTATTTTTTGACACAAACTGCTTAATGACTTTCATCACAAAATTATTTGGTTTTTCCGAATAAACCCAGGATACTCTAGCAATTAAATATTTTTTCATATTTTTTCTAATATAATTATCAGCTAATAACTTTGTTTTTCCATAATAATTTAATGGTCTTTCCTCATCATTTTCACTATAACTTTTTTTTTTACCATCAAAAACATAATCAGTCGAATAATGAAAAAAAAGACTTCCTATTCTTTTTGAGATCTTGCAAATCTCTTTAACAGAATTATAATTTATTTTTAAAGCTAATTGTTTTTTTTTAGAGCTTAAATTAACGTTAGTATATGCTGCTGCATTTATTATTACATCTGGTTTTATGTCGATAATTTTTTGTTTAATTTTTTTTATATTTATTAGATTTAATTGTTTTTTGTTAAAAAAAAAAAATTTAATTTTTTTTTTTTTTAAAATTTTTTTTAATTCACCTCCTATTTGACCTTCGCTACCTAGTAAAAGAAATTTCATTTATTTTTTATATACCAATCTATAGTATTACTTAAATTATCTAAAAAATTATTTTCACACTTCCAATTAAGAAATTTTGAAATTTTTTTTGAATTAATTGAATATCTAAAATCATGTCCCGGTCTATCTTTAACAAATTCTAAAAGTTTATTATAATTAAACTTATTTCTTAATTTATTTTGAATAATTTTAATTATTAATTTTGCTAAATTGATATTAGTGATCTCATTTGAACCTCCTATATTATAACTTTCTCCTATTTTTCCATTTTTTAATACCTCGATTATAGCGCTACAGTGATCTTCAACATAAATCCAATCACGAATTTGATTTCCATTTCCATATATAGGTATTTTTTTTTTATGAATGGCATTATTTATAATCATTGGTATAAATTTTTCTTTATTTTGAAATGGACCAAAATTATTTGAGCAATTAGTAATTATTCCAGGAAAACTATAAGTATTATTATATGATCTAACTATATGATCGCTAGATGCCTTGCTCGCAGCGTACGGATTTAAAGGATTATACTTTGAATTTTCAGTAAAACTTTTTTCACTTTTTTTTAAACTTCCAAAAACTTCGTCTGTAGAAATATGAATAAATTTAAAGTTTTTAATTTTTTTTTTTTCAAGATAAGATCTACATTCCTCTAACAATGAAAGTAGATCCAAAACATTTGATTGAAAAAATATTTTTGAAGATTTAATTGATCTGTCCACATGTGTTTCTGCTGCAAAATTAATTATAGCCCTAGGTTTATATTTATCTAAAACTGTTCTAATTTTATTTTTTTCCCCAATGCTAAAAATAAAGCGCTTATCTTCATATTTAAATCTTAAATATTCTTTTGAAGCATAACTTTGTAAATCGATATTAATTATAAGTTCTTTGCTAATTTTTTTATGATATCGAATGAAATTTTTCCCAATAAATCCTAATCCACCAGTTACAATAATGCTCATAATAAATTAATTTTTTTCCAAAAAACTTTTTGCATATCTTCTATTGAATACTTCTTTATAACAACATCTTTTGAATATTTTCCAAAATTTTTCCTAACTTTCAAATTTTTATATAAATAATATAAGTAATTGAACCAATCAGAATTATTATATGCTAAAAAACCATTTTTTTTATGACTTATAACACTTATATTTTCTCCAACAGCAGATCCTATTACGGGCAAACCTGCTCCCATGTATTGTATTAATTTGAATGCACATTTTCCTTGTTCCCAAAAAGTATTATTTAACGGCATTATTCCCACGTGAGATTGTGATAATAAGATATTTTCTGTGTCTTTGCTCCACGGAAAACTTTCTATAGGTAGGTATGATGTTTCAATGGACTGGGAACCAATAAGTCTTAAAACAAATTTAATTTTTTTATTTAATGCTTCTAATGCTGGAAAAATATTAATCAAGTATTTTGTTGTAGAGGGAGATCCTATCCAAACAATTGTAAATACTTTATTTTTTTTTATCTTATTAAATTTTTTATAATCATTATAAATAATTCCTGTTGGAATTATAATTGTTTTTTTTGCTCCAAACTCCCTGGCTTTTTTATTTAAATATTTGCTACCTAAAATTGATAAAAAAGCATTTTTAAAAATATAATGATATTTTTTTTTTAAAAAAAAATTTATTAAGAAATTATTACTTTGATCATATCTATGAAAAAAAGCATCATCAAGATCAATAATATATTTAATTTTTTTATAAACTAAAATTTTTTCAATTAAATTTGGGAAATATGGTAATAATTCAGATTGTATTATAATTTTACTTTTTTTTGGTAAAATTAATAATTTATATATTCTATTTAAATAAGAAAAAAATATTTTTATTATTGGTATATTTTTATTTAATATTTTTTTTGAAAAATATTGATTATCGAATAAGATATTGGTTTCAATATTTATATTTTTTGGCTTATATTTAAAATATGATAAAAATCTTTGGCGCGTACTTGCGGAAATAAAATCATATTTTAGAAAAAAATATATTTTTTTTTTATCTTCTTGTTTCATATATTTCCGAATAATACTTATCTACTAAATGCATTGAAAAAAAATTTCTCGATTTAATCTTTAGCAGATTCTTATCAAGACATAATAAATTATCAATTTTGTTAAATATTGGTAATTTATTATTAAAATTATTTATTACGATACCACCATTTATTTTTTTTAAAATTTCATCTAAATCTCCAATATTATTATTGGTTATAATTGGAACGCCCATTGAAAGAAACTCATTAGTTCTAGTTGGCGACTGAGCAATTCTGGGGAAGCCATTTTTAATATAATTAACACCGATATCCACAATTGATAAATAATTTTTTATTTCTTTCCATTTAATAGAGAGAACTTTAATTCTATTTTTTAATGAAAAATATTTTGTTTTAGAAATTATACTTTTGGTCAATTTGAGATTATTTGTTAAAATTAAAAAAGATGAAAAATAATATTTTTTTTTAATTAATATAAAAATATCTAAGACTTTTTCCAAATCATATATTCCACCTACAGATCCTAAATAACAAAAAATTTTATTTTTCTCATTAAAACCTATTTTTTTTTTAAATATTTTTTTTTTTAAATAATTTGGATTAGAGTAGTTATAAAAATTATTTACACATGGTATTAGATATACTTTATTTTTAATATCAAAATTTAAATATAAAAATTCTTTAAATGTTTTAGTTAAAACAATTATTTTATAAGAATTTTTAAGTGTTTTTTTTTCTAATAATTTAAATATTAAAAAAAAAAAATTATAGATTAAACCTTTTTTCCAACTTCTATTTTCAATTCTCTCTTCTATCCACAACCCTCTAAAATCAAATATAAAATCAATTTTAAAAAAAAATTTTAGCAACAAGCAGATATATGCTGATAAATGACTTCTTGCGTGTATAAAGCTAATTTTATTTTTAATTAATAATTTAAAAGAATAAAAAAATAACTTTAGCATATCTAAAATTTTTCCTAATTTGCCAAAACTATCTGAAAACTTTAATTTTATTAAAAAGATATTTTCACTAATATAAATATTTTTATTTATGTTTTTTTTTTTTTCAAATGAAATTACATATAGTTTAGAAACTTTTTTTGAAATTATTTTTAAATAAGGTATAATTTGGCTTTGACCTAAAGGATCGTGCAACCCATCGTAAGTTAAATAAAGACAATTTTTAAACATTTATTTTATTTCTAATATAGTTTGATTTTCTATTTTAAATTTTCTGTTACATATTTCAAAAACTGACTGGTCATGCGAAACTAAGATTACAAGTTTAATATTTGAAATGTTTTTCAAGTTCTCAATAATTTTTAATTGCGCTGGTTTATCTAGCGCATTTGTAAATTCATCTAAAATAAGAATTTGAGGATTATTGTATAATGCTCTAGCAATTCCAATTTTTTGTCTCTGACCACCCGAAATGTTTTTTCCCGCTTCTCCTATAATTGTTTTTTCCTTTTGAGGCATTTTTGATATCAGATCCTCTAAATCTGAAATTTTTAAAATTTTATAAAATTGTTCATTTTGATTAGTTTCATCATCAAGATCTCTATTTAAAGTTATATTTTTCTCTATTGTATCTTCAAAAATAAAAATATTTTGTGGTAAATAAAAAATTTTTCCTAAATATTGTTTATATAAATTTTGAACTTTTATTTGATCAACAAAAATATCTCCATCATTTTGATTTATCAAACCAAGAAAAATATTTAAAAAAGTAGATTTTCCAGACCCACTAGATCCGCAAAGTCCAATAATATCCTTGTTATTAAACTCTAAATTTATATTTTTTAATATTTGGTTCTTTTGATTTGAAAATTTATAACTTATATTTTTTACTATTATTTTTTTAAAATCTTTATCAATTTTATTTTTTTCAAAATTAAAATCTGAATATTCTTTGTTGGTAAAAACTCCATTATATATTCTTTCTACAACTGGCAGTCCAAATTTCAAAAGTTGAAATCCCACAATTATTCTATTAATACTGGGTAAAATTTTTAACATAATTCCTACAGTTAATCCTATTAGGACTAAAGAATTACTATCACCCCCAACTTTGTTTGATGATATTAATATAAATAAAGAAAAAAATAAAATTGAAATAAATTCTAAAAAAATTTTTGGAAAATCTAAAAAAGTATTTTGTAATTTATGATATTTTGCTAATTCAAAACTGTAATTAGTAAATTTTTCTATAAATAAATTTTCTAATTTAGAAATTTTAATTTCTTTTATTGCGTCAAAAGTCTCTTTTATTTTTTTTATTCTATGACCATCAATTTCTTCTCTTTTTTTTCCCCAAAATAAAATTTTGTTTTTTATCACAAAAAAATAAAAAAAAATTGTTAAAAAAAAAATTGGCGCTATTACGATTGTAATTTTAAACGTATAAAAAAGTAAAATTGCTGTTAATGCTATAATTACAAGCAATTCTGAAATTATTCTTATTATTGGCAAAATTACATTAAATGATAAAATTGATGAATCTATAATAAAACTTTGCATAATTTTATAATTTTTATCATCAATAATTTCCAAGTAATTTTTTTTTATAGTTTGAACATACAATTTTTTACAAATATCAGCCTCGAAGTTAAAAGAAAATTTATTGATATACCATGATGAAATAAATGAAATGATTAATTTTATAACTGAAACTAAAAGTAAAATTATAATTAAAATACTTGCAGCCTGATATGTATTTTCGATTAATATAAATTTATTCAATATTAATATAAAAAAATTATTAGGAGTTTGGTCTGATGATAAAAAAGATAAAACTGGAATAATCATAGATACACCAATAGCATCTAAAGAAACAGCTAAAATTAGAAATGTTATTATTATCAAGTAAACTCTTTTTGGTCTTATTTTTAATAATTCAAATAATTGACCTAAATCTTTTTTTTTCATTATTTTTTTATTTTAATTACAGCTGCTTCCATATTTGAATATTTTACATAACCACTAAAAATAACTTCACATTTTTTCTTTTTAAGATAATTTACCATTTCCGATATTTTTATTGGATTATCGTAAACTGGCGCAAACATATCTAAAGTATCTAAAACAATCCATTTTCTTAATAATTTTTTAGATATATTTTTTGGAATGGTATTTTTAATATCACAAATTGGTAAAAATCTTGTTAAGAAATGTAATCCAGATTTATCTAAAATTTTGTATAACAGGTGTACTATTTCAATATTTTTGCTTATCAACTTATATAATTTTTCATAACTTACATGTTTAGTAATGTTTCTAAAAATATATTTTGCGTGAATTTTTGTTAAAAAATTTTTATATGGATAAAAATCAATAACCATTTCTCCTCCCTTTTTTAGTTTTTCTAACAAGCAATCAACCGCTTTAAAAGAATTGGGTGTGTGTTGCAAAACTCCAAAACAAAAAATTTTGTCAAAAACCTTATTGGGGAAAGGCAAATTATAGATATCTGCCTGAAATAATTTAAATTTTCCATTTTTTATGTATTTTAAATTATTTATTTTGCTAGCATCTACTGCGTTGGAAGAGTCTATACTATACAACATTGCATTACTTTTGTTTAGTACAACACTAGAGAAGCGTCCCGCTCCACATCCAACTTCTAAAATATTATTATTTGATAAATCCTTAATTGCCCATTTTGTTTCTTTAAAAAATCTAATTTCATTAATATTATTATTCTTATTAAAAATTTGTGTTTTTCTAAATTTGTTCCATTGAAAACCGAAGTTAGAAGTATAACTATTCTTTAAAATTCTTGGAATCTTATTAACAATTTTAAATTTATTACCATTATCGTCTTGTAGAAAGTTTTTTTTAATAAATAATTTTTTTTTATTAAACGGATTTATAAGTTCAATTTTTTTCAATGATCTATATATGATAATTTTTTAAATACCACTTTAAAAAATTATTAATACCTAATTTTATATTTGTTTTTGGTTTAAAGTTAATTACTTTAAATAGTTTTCTACTATTAGAGTAAGTTGATTTAACATCACCTAATTGCATTGGAAAAAATTTATACTTAATCTTTAATTTTAAAGCTTTTTCTAGTTCTAATATAAATTTCATCAACTGGACAGGAGAGTTATTTCCAACATTGAATATTTCATTCTGAAATTTTTTTTTAACTTTCGATAATCGATATATACTTTCAATTACATCATCGATGTAAGTAAAATCTCTAAGCATTTTACCATAATTATAAATATCTATTTTTTGATTATTTAATATTTTTTTTGTGAATTTAAATAATGCCATGTCAGGTCTGCCCCATGGACCGTAAACAGTAAAAAATCTTAAGCCAATTGAATTCATTTTGAACATTCTACTGTATGATTCACATAAAATTTCATTAGATAATTTTGTGGCTGCATATAAACTTATTGGACTTTTTACCTCATCGCTTTCAGAAAAAGGTATAGACGAATTGGCTCCATATACACTTGAGCTACTTGCGTAAATAAATTTATTTACATTAAAATCCTTGCTTATTTGCATTATATTATAAAAGCCAATCAAATTAGAGGTTATATAAGCTTCTGGATTTGTAATAGAATATCTGACACCAGCCTGGGCGGCCAAATTAATTACTTGTGAAATTTTATATTTTTTAAAAATTTTTTCTATTTTTATTTTATTACTTAAATCAATTTTGTGAAATTTAAAATTTTTATATTTTTTTAGAATTTTTAATCTCTTTAATTTTAACGAAACATCATAATAGTTATTTAAATTATCAATTCCAATAACCTTTTTATTATTATCTAAAAATTTTTTTGATAAATGAAATCCAATAAAACCTGCGCAACCCGTTATAAGTATATTCATAATATTTTTGTTTTTTTTATTGCAATTACTAAATAAATAAAAAATAAAAATCCAAACATCAAAAATAAAGTTAATCCAAAAGTATAATATAAACTTTTCTTATAATAGTATGTGAATTCTTCATTAATTTTTATTTTTTTTAAAAAATTTTGTTTTAAATTTGTATTTAGAAATTTATCTTTTATTACATTTTGATCTATAATTGACTTTATTAAAATAATATTTTTTTCATCAAAATTAAAAAAATTTGTTTTGCCTAAAATGATCCAATTTTTCTTTTGCAAATTTAAAAATCTTAAACTATCTTTAATTTTTTCTATTTCATCATTATCTTTCTCTATACTGTTTATATCTTTAATACGTTTATCAAGACTTTTAATTTTTACTTCTATCAATTCCAAATAAGTTTTATTTAATTTTTTCTTGTCAAATAAATTTAAATAATCCTTAGTATCTATACCCATAAAATAAGAATCAAAATAATAAAATATTTCAATCATATTATTAGACATATTTTCAATGAAGTTTTCATTGTCAATAACGGCATCTTGTAATTCATCTAATAAAATTTTTTGAAAAACATTTTTTAATCTCACCTTTTTAAAAAGTTTATGTCTTATTTGAAAATCTAATAAAATTTTTTCCGTCATGGCATAAGTTGCTTCTTCAGCTATTTTTCTACATTTTTTTTTTTTTAAGTAATATTCGGATGATGTTATCAATAGCTTTAATTCACCGCTATACTGATCAAGCATGAATTTTAAATCATCTATTTTTTTTATATTACAATAAGCAAGTAGTTTAATTTTAAATTGGTTACTGTTATAAAATTCAACTTCATTCAATAAAATTTTTATTTCACTAAAAAAAGTTAAGTTATCCATTAAATTATTTTTATTGTCATATATTTGACTAAACGAAATATTTTTTGTTAAAATTCCTTTAGAAAGATGAGGAGATACAAAAAAAAATAACGCTGAGTTTAAGATGATGAAAAAAAAAAAATAAATTAATTTATATTTACTTATTGTTGTTGCCAAAAATAAAAAAAAATATGTTAAAGATGGAAAACTTCTATTTTTAATCTCTCTTTTCATCATCTAATTTATTTTATATTGTAATATATATAGATTGTTTATTTTATTTACTATAATTAGTAAAAAACTATGTTTAAAAATTTATATAAAGATAAAAAAATATTAGTGACAGGTCATACAGGATTTAAGGGGTCGTGGTTGATTGCATGGTTAAAAAAATTGAAGACAAAAAAAATTATTGGAATTTCACTAAAGCCCCATACTAATCCATCTCACTATAAATACGGAAAAATAAACAATGGTATAAAAAGCTATATTTTAGATCTTAAAAAGTTTAAAAATATAAAAAAAATTATTTTAAAAGAAAATCCTGACTTTATATTTCATCTAGCAGCTGATCCTCTAGTTAAAGAATCTTACAAAAATCCTATCAAAACTTGGGAAACTAATCTTATGGGTACAATTCATATTTTGGAATCGGCAAAATTTCTGAAAAAAAAATGCGTATTAGTAATGATTACTAGTGATAAGAGCTATAAAAATAATGAATGGATTTGGGGGTATAGAGAAAACGATATTTTAGGAGGTGATGATCCATATAGCGCTTCGAAGGGTGCTTGCGAACTTGCAATAAATTCTTATGTAAAATCATTTTACCAAAAATCTGACACTTTGATCAGAGTAGGTATTGCAAGGGCGGGAAATGTTATAGGTGGAGGTGACTGGTCAAATGATAGAATTGTACCAGATTGTATTAAGGCTTGGGCAAAAAAAAAAATTTGCAAAATTAGAAATCCTTTTTCCACCAGACCATGGCAACATGTAATGGAACCTATAGTTGGTTATTTAATTATTGGCCAAAAACTTTACGAAAATAAAAAACTTCATGGTGAATCTTTTAATTTTGGACCTGGAATTAGTGAAGATCGTAATGTATCATCGCTTGTAAAAGAAATTAGCAAAAACTGGGAAAATTCTAAATGGATGATTGCTTCAAAAAAAATCAGGGGTACTAGTGAGGCAAGGCTTTTAAAACTAAATTGTGATAAATCTAATATATTACTTAACTGGAAATCAATATTAGATTTTCAAAAAACTGCCAAATTGACTATAGTTTGGTATAAAAATTTTTATAAAAATAAATTCAATATTTCAAAAACTACGAATGAACAAATAGAATATTATTGCAAGTTAGCGAGATCAAATAATTTAAAATGGATAAAATAAATTTAATTAATTTCCAAAAAATTAATATTATTAAAAATAACAAAGGTAATTTATATAAGATTTTAAATAATAAAAAAAAATTACATAATATAAACGAAATATACTGCTCAACAATAAAACCAAAGAAAATTAAGGCCTGGAGATTGCACAAAAAGATTACAAATAAATTTGTTTTGTTAAGAGGCAAAGTTATTTTGATAGCTCATAAAAACAACAAATATCAAAAAATACTAATCAGTAAAAAAAAATTTGGTTTTTTTATTATAAAACCAAATACTTGGTATGGATTTAAATGTATAGGCAATGAAGAATCATTAATTTTAAATTTAATTAATAAAAAATTTAAAGAAAATGAAATTCTTAGAGCAGAAAATTCAAAATTTAATTTTATCTGGTAAATAATGAAAGTTGTAATTCTAGCAGGTGGGTATGGAACAAGACTGGGGGAGTATACTAATAAAATTCCTAAACCTATGGTTTTATTAGATGATAAACCGATTTTATGGCATATTATGAAATCTTATTCAAAATTTGGATACAACGAATTTATTATTGCATTAGGTTATAAGCAGGAAAAAATAAAAGAATTTTTTTTAAACTATATTCATAATAATTCTAATATCGAAGTAGATCTGCAAACAAAAAAAATAATTGTTAAAAAAAATAATTCAGAAAATTGGAAAATAAACTTAGTGAATACAGGAATAAATACTATGACTGGTGGAAGGATAAAAAGATTACAAAACCTAATTGGCAATAAATCATTCCTACTAACTTATGGAGATGGAGTGTCTAATATAAACATTCAAAAACTTGTTAAGTTTCATAATAAAAATAAAAAAATTCTAACACTTACAGCCGTAAGACCCCCCGCGCGCTTTGGTGAGGTCATTATCAAAAATAACTTAGTTAGAATTTTTAAGGAAAAACCAAATATAGATACTGGATGGATTAATGGAGGTTTTTTCGTAGTAGAGCCAGAAATTTTTAATTACTTAAAAAATGATAAAGAAATGCTTGAAAGAGAACCTTTGGAAAAATTAGTAAAAGAAAAAAAAGTAAAGGCGTACAAGCATACGGGATTTTGGAGGTGCATGGATAATATTAAAGATTTAGAATATTTAAAAAATATATGTGCTAAGAAAAAAATTCCGTGGCTTTAAAAAAAAATGTATTAATTACTGGTGGATCGGGTTATTTAAGTGGAAGAATAGGGAATTTTCTAATTAAAGAGAAATTTAATGTAAGATTTGCGTCAAGAAAAAAAAAAATAAGAAAAAATTTTTCATATATTAACTGGAATAGTTCAAAAAGTATTAAAAAAAATTTTACAGATATTGACTCTATCATTCATACTGCTGGTCCAAATTATGATGAATGCAAAAAAAATTTCAATAAATCAAAAAAATTTTATGATAAAATAACAAAAAAGATAATTTACATTGCCAATCAGTGCAAAATAAAAAAAATAATTTTTTTTTCCACAATAATGGTTTATGATCAGAATCTAAAAATTATATCTGAAAAAACAAAAAAATTTTCAAAAGATAATTATGCAAAATTAAATCTGATTGCAGAAAATCACATCCTTAATTACTTGCCACAAACAAAATTAAACAGAATTGTTGTTAGAATATCTAATGCTATTGGAGCACCAATTAATAAATCTGCAAATTGTTGGCATTTATTATGTAATAATATTTGTAAATCTTTAATACTTAAAAATAAGATTATTTTGGACACTAATGGTCAGCAAAAAAAAAATTTTATATCTATTAATGAAATTTGTAAAAAAATTAAATATTTATTAAATTCAAACAAAAATAATATTTCTATAAATTTAGTTTCAAATCATAATTTGAAAGTTTTAGAAATCACTAATATTATAAAAATGATTTATGAGAAAATTTATAAAAAAAAAAGTATCATTAAAATTGGAAATAAAAGGGTAAAAAATAATTTTAAGAAAATCAATACTATTTATAATTTTAATAAAATTAAAAATAATAACATGGAATTATTAAAAACAGAGATTAAAAATACTTTATTATTTTGTAAGAAAACATTTAAATAATGGTTGCAAAATTTAATATAATACTTCCAACATATAATAGTGGTCAATTTATTGAAAAATGTATTAGTTCCATAAATAATCAAACCTTTGATGACTGGCATTTGACTGTAATAGATAACTTCTCAACAGATAAAACAGTAGAAATAATAAAAAAAAAAATTAACCCAGAAAAACTAAAAATTTTTTTTATTAATAATAATGGTATTATTGCCAAATCAAGAAACCTCGGAATTAAAAATTCACAAAGTGAATGGATTGCACTATTAGATTCCGATGATTTTTGGCATAAAGATAAATTATTTTTATGTAATTCTATTATCAATAATCATGTAGATATTATTTACCATGATGTAGAAATTATAAACAAAGTAAAAAAAAATAAATTAGTGAAAATCGGAAAATTAAAAAAACCAATTATTATAGATTTACTAAATAAAGGCAATGTCATTTACAACTCATCGTTAATAATTAGAAAAAATATTTTATTAGATGTTGGATTAATTGATGAATCAAAAAACATGATTAGCTCAGAAGATTTTAATTTGTTGCTTAAAATTTCAAATATAACTGACAAATTTATATATCTACCTAAAAATCTTTGTCAGTATACTTTGCATGATAAAAATACTTCAAAACAAAATTTCGATTGGTCTATAAGTGCAAGAAATGCATATAAAAAATACTTACATTGTTTAGATAAAAAAACAGTTATTAAAAAAAAAATTGAATTTCTTTATTTGAAGTCCAAATACTACCTATTAAATAAAAAATACAATAAATCTTTTAAATTATGGATAATTTGTTTTTTAAAAGGAAATTTTAAAATTAAATGTAAATCTTTATTACTAATTATTATATATTTTTTTAAAAAAATGAAATAAACCTCAATTAAATTAAAAATATATTTATGAATATTTTAGTCACAGGCGGATCGGGATACAAAGGATCAATTCTCATACCAAAACTATTAAACAAAAATCATAAAGTTTATAATGTAGATACAAACTGGTTTGGAAATTTTCTTCCAAAACATAAAAATCTTATAAACATAAACGAGGATATAAGGAATTTTAAATTTGATATAAAAACAAAAATTGATGCAATAATTCACTTAGCCTCCATAGCAAATGATCCAATGGCTGAACTTGATAAAAACCTCAGTTGGGAAATCTCGCTTTTAGGTACTAAGAATTTAATTGAGAATGCTATTAAAAAAAAAGTTAAAAGATTCATTTACGCCTCTTCTGGATCTGTTTATGGTATTAAAAAAGAACTAAGAGTGCACGAGAAATTAACTTTAGATCCAATTTCTCTTTATAACAAAGTGAAAATGTCAACTGAAAGATTAATTCTTTCATATAAAGAAAAAATTGAGATATTTATTATAAGACCAGCAACTGTATGCGGCTACTCTCCAAGAATGCGTTATGATCTATCGGTAAATGCATTATCATATGCCGCTTTAACAAAAGGTAAAATTTCCGTGTTTGGTGGAAGTCAAATAAGACCCAATATACACATACAGGATATAACTAATCTCTACATTTTTTTATTAACCACTAATAAAAAAAATTGTGGAACATACAATGCTGGATTTGAAAATTACTCCATTCTCAAGATTGCAAAAAAAGTTCAAAAATTAATTCCTGCACAAATTAAAATTATTAAATCTAAATCAGATCCAAGATCTTATAGGCAAGATTCGTCGAAATTACTAAAAATTGGATTTAAAAACTGTTGGGGGATTGAGGATGCCATTAAAGAATTGAATGAAATATTTAAACAACGAAAATTAAAAAATAATCCAAGATTTTTTTCAGTAGATTGGTTAAAAAAGATTAAAGTTTCATAATTAAAAATTTAAAAACTAGATAAACTTTTTTTTTTTAAAAAAAAATTTTTTATAACCTTAATTACATAGTCAACTTCTTTTTTTTTCATAAAATGATTGCAAGGTAAACTGATCATTTCTTTTGATACCTGATTGGTAATTGGCAAATTTACATTTTTACTTATTTTTTTAAAAGCAGATAGTTCATGAATGTTTTTTACATAATGTATTTTAACATCTATTTTTTTTTCTCTAAGATAGTTGAACAATTTATTTCTTTTTTTGGTCATAATCACATACCTATGATAGGTATGATATACTTTTTTACAACATCCTAAAAAAGGAACTTTAACATACTTGCTTAATTCTGAATTGTATTTTTCAGCTATTTTATTTCTTATAACAATATCTTTTTTTAAATCTTTTATTCTTAAAGCTGCATATTCTGCGTGAATATTATCTAATCTACTATTTCTTCCAATTAAATTAACATTTTGATTTTTTTCTAGTCCATGATTTCTAATACTAATAATTTTATTATAAAAGATTTTGTTGTTTGTAGTAACAAAACCTCCATCACCTATTACTCCTAAGTTTTTAGTTGGATGCATACTAAAACAACCCACATCACCAATGGTCCCGGTATATTTGTTGTCGTAAACACTTAGTATAGATTGTGCAGCATCTTCGATTACTTTTAATTTGTATTTTTTTTTTATTTTATTAATTTTATTCATACAGCAAGGAAGTCCATTTAGGTGCACTGGCATAATTGCAAAAGTTTTTTTTGTAATTAAATTTTCTATTTTGTCAGGATTGATATTAAAAGTATTATCAATATCAGCAAAAATTGGTTTAGCACCTACGTTTAATATTGCATTGGCAGTAGAAACAAAACTATTTGAAACTGTGATTACTTCATCGCCAGGCTTAATACCAGTGGCCAAAAGAGCTAATTCAAGAGCATCTGTACCATTGGCTACTCCGACAACATATTTAACATTTAATAATTTTTTTAAATTATTTTCTAATTTTAATACTGACGATCCTAAAATAAAATCTCCATTTTTTCCAAGATTAGAAATTTTTTTAAAGAAATTTTTTTTTATTCTTAAAAAATCTTTGTTTATTTTGTAATAATCTACTCTCATGAAAAAAATTGTTTAATTTTTTTAAACATAAATTTTAATTGAGATTCACTAATAAATTCATGAACGGGAAGGGATATTGTAGTATCTGCAATTAACTCTGCATTCGGAAAGTCTCCTTTTTTGTATCCGTATTTTTTTGCAGCTGGCTGCAAATGCATTGGTGTCGGATAATGAATTTTGGCATCTATTTTATTATTTCTTAAAAAGGTCAATAACTTATTCCTACTTTGTTTTTTTTTTACTCTAAATTCATATAAGTGAAAAACTTCTTTTGAGCTTTTATCTCTTTTAATTAAATTAATATCTTTTATAGTTGATAAATATTTGTCGAGTTTATGAGCATTTGATATTCTTTTATTAGTAATATTTTGAATTTTTTTTAACATTTCAATTGCTACAGCAGCTTGAATGGTATCCAATCGCGAATTGTAGGCGAAGATTAAATTTTTGTTTCTTCCAACTAAACCATGATTTCGTAACAACATTAATTTTTCATAATTTTTTTTTTTTTTAACTAAGACAAAACCACCATCACCCCATACATTTAAATTTTTAAGAGGGTGCATGCTAAAGCAACCAAACTCTCCGTAATTTCCTGCTATTTTTCCATGTTTTTTTGATAGTATTGCGTGGCAAGCATCTTCAACAACTGGTAATTTATATTTTTTTGAAATTTTTAAAATTTTTTTCATGTTGCATATTCTTCCACTCCAATGAACGGGCAATATTGCTTTTGTTTTTTTTGAAATTTTTTTTTCTATTAAATTTTCATCAATATTATAATCATTCTTTACATCGACAAATATTGGCTTTGCACCAGCTGTAACAATGGCTCCAATAGTAGCGTAAAAAGTATATGGTGTTGTGATAACTTCATCGCCCTCTTTAATATTAAGTGCTTTCAAACTCAGCATAAGAGCGTCCGTTCCACTTCCAACGCTCACTACATATTTAGATTGTAGTAAAGATTTAATTTTATTTTCAAATAAATTGACTGATTTTCCCAAAGTAAAATCTGTATTTTTAACTACGCCAGTTATAGCTTTAAAAATATTTTTTTTATTTGATAAAAATTGTTTTTTTAAGTAATTGTGATTTATTTTAAAAATTGAATCTTTTTTATACTGATTAATTAAAAAATTTTTCATTTATAGTTTATTTGAGTTTTTTTCAAAATTTTGAAGTTTTGATTAACATAATTAATAACTTTTTCTATGCCAATCTCAAATGAAACTTTACATTTCCATGAAAGTAGTTTTTTTGTTTTTTTACAATCTAGTTTGTAGAATTTATCTTTTCCAACTCTTTCCTTGCTATGAGAAATGAATTTATTTGCATTAATTTTTAATAATTTAGCAATTTTTATAATAGTTTGATTTACGGTAAAATATTCATCATTGGAAAAATGATAAATATTATTTGGTTTACCTTTTAAAATAATTTTATATATACCGCTACAAAAATCATCTGAAAAAATAAAATTTCTTAAAGAATCACCCTTTCCATGTATATAAAATTTTAAATTTTTTTTAACTGAAATAATAAATTTAGGTATTAATCTGTACATTGGTTGTCCAGGGCCATAAAAATTTGAAAACCTAGCTATAATTCCATTAAATGAAAAATTTTTATTGTAGTTTTTTATTAATAATTCAGCAGCTAATTTGGAGGAGGCGTAAGGAGTTGATGGATTAAATAAATTATAATCTTCTTTAATTTTACTTATTGCAGATCCAAAAACTTCAGGTGTTGAAATGTATATATATTTTTTTACGAAAGTTAAATTTTTAATTCTATCTAATAAAATAATTTTACTGTTCACATTAATTGAAAAATATTTTTCTGGTTCGTGCCAACTTTCATTCACCATACATATTGATGCAAAATCTATAATTACAGTTGGTTTAAAATTTTTAATAATTTTTATTAATTTATGTATATTATTTTTTTTTTGTAAGTTAATTTTTTCTAATTTTAAATTTTTAAATTTTTTATTTTTTTTAAAAAGTAAATAAGGATTTATTTTTTTTTTATTATATGTTCCACATATCTGAAAATTTTTATTTAATAAATAGTCTACTAAAGAAGATCCAGAAAAACTGGAAACACCTAATATTAGAACTTTAGATTTTTTCATATCTTCATTTATTTTTATTTTAAAATAAAATTCTAATTATAATTTTTTAGAATTTTTCTTTATTTGATAAATATTTTCAATTTTTTGAATATCTTTGTTTGAATTCAGCTGCATTTCCTCTAAAGCAAAATGTAATTTTTTTTTATTAGAAATAATTTTTTTATATATTTTAAATCTATCCTTTTGATTATCAGGTAGCATAAAAAGACTGTAAAAAACTATCCCATCAATCTTTGCAATTTCTTTCATTACTGAATTAAACATAAGGTAACAATTTTTCATCTTATATTCTGTTGCGCTCAGTTTAAAAAAAATATTATTTCTATCGCAATAATCCTTTACTACTAAATTTTGAACACGCTGGGGGATAAAATTTGATTCAATCTCTCGAGAAAAAATATAACCTCTAAAACCTAACATACTTTACCTTTGGTTCCTGATACTCCATTCCAGATATTGAAGCTGGCCTTAGTGTTATAGGGAAAAATGTTTCTCCAATACTTTTATCATCGTATGGCGAAAATACAGATTTAAATCTACAATTAAAGCTCCACCTTGTATTTTTCTCTTTATTCACCATATTTCCATGCATCGTAGAATGTAAAAAAATTAAACCTTGCCCATACTTTAAATTTAACCATTTTACTTTTTTTTGAACCTTCTTTTCTATTTCGCTGACAGAATTATAATTCTGCATTTTTTTATAATATTTTTCGTTCAATTTTTTTGGCATTATAAACATTGATTGGGTTTTTTTACAATTTACTAGAGGTATCCATAATACAACTTCGAAAGGAGAACACCCGGACCAAACATCGGAATGCAATGGTAGTAATGAACTATCATCATTTGGCATCTGAATACTTAAATTAACTTTTCTTTGCATAACTAATTCATTACCGCAGATAATATTCAAAATTTTACTTCCTAGTAAATAATAATTTCTCAAAAAATCTTTTGATTTATTTAAATCAGAATAAATTTTCATCCTGTATTTATTAAGTTCGGAAGATTCAATTAAATTATGTATATTCTCTAATTTAATTTCGTTATTTTTTTTATGTATTTTTTTTAATTGAATAATTACTTTCTTTTTTATTTTATTTAATTCTTTTTTATTAAGGTTAAAAATTATGTAATTATCCCTATTAAATTTATTTATTATTTTATTTTCAAATTTTGAGAAAAATTTTTTCATAAAGTATTCATTCAAAGTATATCAATATTTAATAATTAATTAAAATATATAAACTCTAAGTCTCCCTTAAAATCAAATTTTTTGAATAGATATATCCATTCTTTTTTAGATAAAAATAAGTTCGCTGTTAAAGCCCAGCACTGAAGATTAAATAGTTGTTTTAAATTGTGATAGCTTTCTACCATAACATAAGATCTTTTAGAAATTCTGTTAATTTCTCTAATGGCTTTTTCGAGGTCATAGATGTATAAATTGTGCAAACATCCCGTGGAGATAACTAAGTCAAAATATTTTGATTTAAAATTAGTTTTTTTTTCTAGACTGTGCACATGCAAAAAAGGCTTTAACTCTTTTTTGCAATTTTTAATTGCATACTTAGAGATATCATACCCCGTAATTTGGATCTCTGGTATGATTTTCTTTATTTCATAAAGCAAAAAACCTTTTCCACAACCTGCATCAAGTATTTTTGATTTTGAGTTCAAATTATATGTTTTAATAATTTTTTTTGCTACGTTAGTCCACCTACCCTCGATATATTTATAACCACCATAACCATATTTTCTATCTCCATCCCAATAATCATAATTATATCTTCTGGCAACTCTCATGCAATGAATTTTAGAATTATTCATTCTAGGTAAATATTCTCTTTTAGTTTTTAAATGATTAACAGTAATAATTTTTTTTATTTTCATACTGAAGTACTAAGCTCTTTTAAAATTTTTTTTTCGATGTTATCTGCATCTATTTTTAAGTAGGAAAATAATTCTTTTTGTGTTCCATATTTATTTACAAATTTATTTTCAATTCCTAATCTGACAACTTTTTTTTTGTAAAATCCGTTACTTTCTGAGATAATTTCACTTACTAGACTTCCCAAGCCGCCAGTTGAAAAATGCTCTTCGACAGTAAATATATGAGTTGCATTAACAATGCTTTTTAAAAAAATTTTTTTATTAAATGGCTTAATAGTATGTACGTGAATAAGCCCGCACTTTATATTTTTTTTTTTTAATGATTTAACAACTCTTATACACTCTTGAGTCATAACCCCAGTTGAGACAATAGTTATTTTTTCTGGCTTATAATAGATAATATTTTTTCCAATTTTAAATTTTTTATTTTTACTTATAATTTCATCACCTCCCCTTGCTAATCTTATGTACATTGGATGTGGCCAATTTATGCTTGCATCTATCAAATTTTTCATCTCAACTTTGTCACTCACTGCAAAAATTGAAATATTTGGTAACGTTCTCATGATTGCAATATCCTCCACTGCTTGATGAGTGGGTCCCAAAGGAGCATAAACAACTCCACCCCCATTTCCAATTAATCTTACTGGCAGATTATGCAAACAAAGATCAATTGCTATTTGTTCGAAACATCTTCTGGTTAAAAATGTAGCAATCGTATTTACATATGGCACAAATCCCTCCTTTGCAATTCCAGCAGCCATTCCAATAATGTGCTGTTCTGAAATTCCTTCCATAAAAAATCTGCTAGGAATTTGTTTTTTAAATTGACTTAATACTCCCGCACCCAAATCTGAACCAATAAAAACAATTTTTTTATTATTTTTAGCAATTCTAAATATACTATTTAGACATTCGTTTCTCATATTTTATCTAATTCTAAATTCATTTTTTCAATTATTTTTTCATCTATTGAAGATCTATGATGCCATTCAGATTTATTTTCTGCAAATTTTAAACCTTTGCCTTTGATTGTATAACAAATTACTACAACAGGTTTTCCAAAATTTAATTTTGTTTTTTTTAAAACTTTCTCTAATTCAACAATATCATGACCATTAATTTCAACTACCTTAAAACCAAAACTTTTCCATTTATTTTTCAAAGATGTCATATTAGAAACTTCTTCTAGCGGTCCATAAGATTGAAATTTATTATAATCAATAATTGTTATAAGATTGTTAAGTTGATGCTTTGAAACTGACAGTGCTGACTCCCAAACTGAACCTTCATTAATTTCACCATCTCCCATTAAAACAAAAATTTTATGTTTTTTATTTTTAATTTTTGCTGCAAGAGCCATGCCGCATGCTACAGAAAATCCATGACCAAGGGCACCAGTTGAAAATTCAACTCCTGGGATAAAATGTTCTGGATGTCCTCCCAGAATAGAATTAAATTTGCCAACACTTATAAGCTGATCAAAAGTAATAAATTTTTTATCATACAATAACGCGTATAGTGCAAGACAACCATGACCCTTGCTTAAAATAAATCTATCTCTTTTATCAAGTGATGGTTTTTTATTGCTAAACTTTAAAATCTTATCATATAAAACTCTAATTATCTCAACTAGCGAAAGAGAAGAACCAACGTGTCCTCTTTGTTCATGCTTTAAACACTCCACTATTAATTTTCTTAATTTAATTGATCTATAATCAAGATTAATTGACTTTGCTAATTTATGAATATTTTTTCTCATATCACTTATTTATTTCAATACATGTTCTAAAATTTTTAACAAATTTTTTGATTCAATTTTAAAACTATTTGCAAAATTTTTAACATTTTCTGCAGCTGCTAATGATGCGATAAATAAAGAAAGAAGCGGACACTTACTTACATAAAAAAATATAGAAAAAATAGATAAAAGTGTATCACCTGCACCTACTTTATCTACAGGATTTACTGCAAAAGCTGGACAATATGTAAATTCATTTGTTTGTGATTGATAACAAATTGATCCATCTTTGCCCCTTGTTAGAATTATATTTTTAAATTTTTTATTTTTAGAAAAATTTTTTATCAAATATTCAATTTTACTTTCCTTATCTCTTAATTCATGCCTTAATTCTGTTTCATTAATTACGATACAATGACAAAAATTGTATTTTTGTAAAGAATGATGTCCTATGTTACCAGCATTTAACTGAGCATTAAGAAATAATTTATTTTTTTTATTTGAAATTATGTCTGCAAATTCTTTGTTTATTAATCCATGGCCATAATCAGCAACAATAACAATGTCTGAATTTTTTTCTAATTTTTTATAGATTTTATTTAGTTTTTTATTTTCAGATTTATTTAGGCTTTTATCATTATAATTATAAACTCCTAAAAGTTTAAAATTAGATACCTCATCAACAAACCTTGATTTTACTATAGTGGGTGAATTTTCCTTAAAAATAAAGTGATTTGCAACATTTTTTGGTTTGGGTTTTTTTATTAAATCAAAATATTCCTTTTTTTTTCCTAAAAAACTTAACAAATTAATTTTCTTACAAAAACTTCCTAAATTGTAGGTAATTGGAATTGATCCACCCAAGTAAATTTCTTGTCTATTTTTTTTAATTGATAAAACAGCATCTTTACCAGATTTTCCTAATGCCTCACAAAAAAAATATTGATCTATTATAGTCTCTCCAATTACAAGGGTATTTGTTTTTTTTATTTTTTCAAAAAAATTAACTATATCCAAAAATGAATGTTTGTCTTTAATTATTTTAATAATTCTTTTTTGATCTTCAGTAAATATATTCAAATTATTATTTATTAATTTACTTGAACTATAAGTTTTCCCACTTGTCGAAATAAACTTTCCACCTACTGTTTCAATAGCTTTTATTTCAGATAAAATATTTTTTGATATATCATTTTTTGAAAACTTATAATCTGGTCCTTTAAAATAAAAGTCTGGTTTTATTTTTTTTATAATTTCAACTGATGTTTGAAATTGACTCGGAATAACAAAATCAATTATTTTAAGTTCCTCTAAAATTTTTTTTCTTTGATTTAATGTAAAATATGGCCTTCCAGGTCCTTTATTAACATATTTATCAACTGTTAAAGATACTATTAAAATATCACATATTTTTTTTGACTCTTCAAAATATTCAAGGTGGCCATGATGAATAAGATCGAATACTCCATGACACAAACCAATTTTAATATAGGGTTTTTTTTTTCTTATATTTTCAATTTTATTAAAGATGTTCAATTTTTTAATTTTTGGATTTATTTGATTTAAAAATTACAAATTCAATCTATAACAAATAATACAAAAATCAAACATACTTTAAAATCAAAGCGAAATATTTAATTAAATTTTATAATAAATTTACTGATTTATAATATGAAATACTTCGTCAACTATTCTCATTGATTGAATAGTTTTTGAACAATCAGAAATTGGTGTCGTCTTGTTTTTTACTGAATTTAAAAAATCTATATGCTGATTATAGAAACTCCAATTAAAAGAAAAATTTTCTAGTTTTTGAGAATTTATCAAACCTCCTTTTCCATACTTATTAATTGTTACTAATGACGAAATATTTTTTAAAAAAGCTGGATTTAGCTTTACATCTACTGAACCTTTATCAAAGTATATATTAAAACCTTCATACCATTGATTTGCATTTATTTTTCTCCATTTAAAATTTATTGGAATATTATTTGCGTTTAGCAACAAATTACTAATTTTTGATGGATTATAGTCTAATTGCTTTATATTTAATTTCTCATCCAAAACGTAACTCATTAAATCTAAATCATGTATATAAACATTTAGAAATTCTTCATAATATCTTCCATATTTTTTCTTTAACCACAATGGGTATCTTGGGCAGAGAGTTTCATTAAACTTTGGTTCATTTGTAGAAATATAGTTTCCAATATTACAATAATCACCACCTGCAAAACAAAAAAAATCAGCACCAATTAAATTTCCTAAAGTATTATTTTTTTTAAATTTATTAATAAGTTTTTTTGCATACTTAATACCCTCGTCATGCCTTCTCATTAATCCAGTGGCGTAGACTAACTTATTTTTTTTAGCAATTTTTACCAAATTTTTTGCTCCCTGATATGTAGAGGCTTGAGGTTTCTCAGTAAAAAGATTTAATTTTTTTTTTAATATTTTTTCTGCATGAAATGCTGTATGATTTCTATTTACAATCAATACGACTGCATCTAAATTCTCTTTGTCTATCATTTCCTCATAGTTTAAATAAACATTTTTAATATTATTTTTTATTGAAACTTTTTTGGCTAACTTTGCTCTTAATTCAGATAGACAGGTAATTTTAGCGATATTTATGTCCTCATATAAATTTAAATGTCCAACTTGACCGATAAAGCCTGATCCAATCCATCCTATTTTTAAATATGACATTTGATTTAATTAACTAAAATATATATTACTACATTACATTATGAATAATAAAATAACAAATTGTCGTCTTTGCAATTCCAAAGGTTTAAAAAAAATAATAAATTTAAAAAAAATGCCTCTAGGCGATAAATATGCAAAAAAAAAAAATCAGTACAATGAACTAATAGAAATAAATATTCTTCAGTGCACAAAATGCCTACATATGCAAACATCAACAGTTCCTTCTAGAGAAAAACTTTATAAAAATTACCTATCAAGGCCTGCTGCTGTTAATAGTAATTTGTCAAATTCTTATAAAATTTATGCTCAAGACTTAACAAAATATATTAAAAAGGATGAATTAATTTGTGAAATTGGAAGTAATGACGGCTCTTTTTCAAATTTTTTTAAGTTAAATGGTTATAAAAAAATTATTGGAGTTGAACCCGCAAAAAACTTAGCAAAAAAATCTTTAATTAAAACTTATAATAATTTTTTTGGTGATGAAACATGCTTCAAAATTTTAAAAAATTTTCAACAAAGGGCAAAACTCATTATCAATAATCATTCACTTTCAAACATAAGTGATATTAGAGATGTTTTTAAAAATGTTAAATCTTTATTAGATAGAAATGGTGTATATACAATTCAAACATTTTATACGGTTGATGTATTTAAAAAATTCTTATTAGAAAATTTTAATCATGAACATTTGCATTATTTTTTTGTGACCACGATTAATAATTTAGCCAAAAAAAATGGCCTGGAAGTTTTTAAAGTCTTCAAAATAAATGCAAAAGGTGGGTCGATCAGAACTTACATAGGACATATTGGCGATCATAAGATTGATAAAAGTGTAAGTAAGGTTATTAAAGAAGAAGAGAAATATTTAAAAAATAGAAAATATTCCAACAGCGTGGAAAAATATATTGCTAAAAATGGAAAAAAAATAAGAGATTTAATCAAAGAAAATAAATTTAAAAAAATAGTTGGGTACGGAACATCTATTGGCGCAACTACATTTTTAACACAGTATAAAATTAATAATAAAATAAATTATTTAATTGATGATGATCCATTTAGACAAAAGAGGTTTAGTCCAGCATGCAATATTCCAACGGTCAGCAATAAAATTATTTCGCAATTTAAACCGGATGTAATAATAGTTTTGGCTCCATTATATTTTGATAATATTAAAAATAAAATTGTTAAAAATTTTGGCAAACAAAACATAATAAAAATATGGCCAAAAGCACTTCTTATAAAAAAATAAATTTTTTAGAAAATTCAATTTTAAAAAAAAAAATTAAAGTTTTTATGAAATCAGATAAGTTATTTCATAGAATTATACTACATGAGCATGAAAAAAATTTGATTCAAATTATGATTATGATGTATAAAAAAAAATTTAGTTATCCTTTTCATTATACAAAAAATAAATCAGAGTCATTTACAGTAATTAGAGGAAAATTTAAAATTTTGTTTAAAGAAAAAAATAAAATAAAAAAAATTATTTTAGATACAAAAAATAAATTTATTTACAAACTCAATTCAAATGTTTTTCATAAAATTATACCTATTAGTAATATAGCAATTGCATTGGAAATATTAGAAGGTCCATACAAAAAAAATTCTGTAAAAATTTTAAATGAATAAAAATATAAATAATAAAAAATCAATTTTTTATATTTCAAAAAAAAATTTAAAAAAAATTAACAACGTTAAAAATGCTACTGGCAGAAAAAGATTTAATCTGCACAAAAATTACAAAAGTATCATTCAAGAAATGATAATAAATTTCAATAAAGGATCTTATGTCAAACCTCACTTCTTTTTAAAAAAACATACTATATTTAGACTTATGGAAGGATCTTTTAAAATAAATATTTATAATAAAAAAAAGACTGACACAATTTATTTGAAAAAAAAAAATCAAATAATTATTATAAAACCCAAAACTAAATATGATATTAAAAGTCTAAAAAAAAATTCAATTATCCATGAGCTTATGGAAGGACCTTTCAATAAAAAAGTATTTAAAATTTAAAATTATTAATTACTCTACAAACTCTCAGTAAATCTTTTTTAGATAGTTTTTCGTGCACAGGAAGACAAAGAATTTCTTTTTTAAGAATATTGGCATTTTTAAATTTTTTTTTGTAGATATTGTATTTTTTTAAACCACTGTGATCATAAATTGTCTTATTATGTTGTATCTTTGTTTCAATTTTATTTTTTTTTAAATAATTTATTAATTGATCTCTTTTTTTAGTTCTTATTACATAAGTATAATAAATATGCTCAAAGTTATCCTTAAAAATTGGTTTTATAACTTTATTAGTTAAATGCTTATTGTATATTTTTGCATTATTTATTCTCTGAATAATTACTTTTTTAAGAAGTGGTAATCTATAATTTAGTATCAATGCTTGTAGAGTATCAATTTTATTATTTAAATCTGGAAATTTACAATCGTCTAATTTCATGTCAACTCCAGCGTATCTTAAAATATTAGCCTTATTAAATAATTTTTTTTTATTCATTGAAATAAATCCTGCATCACCTATTGCTGCAAAAACTTTCATAGGATTCATGCTATAAGATGCAATATCAGAATAATGACCAACTTTTATACCATTTGTTTTGGCACCAAATGACTGGGCACAATCCTCAACCAAAAAAAGTTTTTTTTTATTACAAATTTTTTTTAAATAAGTTAAAGATTTACTTAAACCAGTAAAATGAACATAAATCATAGCTTTTGTTTTTTTAGTAATGCTTTCAATTATTTTGGTTTGATCAAGTTGTAAATCATCACTTATATCCACTCCAATTGGTATTGCTCCAAGCATTGTTACCGCTGTAAAAGTAGAGTACCAGGACATGCATGGCACAATTACCTCATCTCCTTTTGAGATACCTAATGTTTTTAAAGCTAAATAAAGGGCATTAGTTCCTGAAGAAACACCTACAGAAAATTTTTTATTATTATATTTAGAAATTTTTTTTTCAAAAGAATCGACATCTTTTCCTAATACAAAAATTCCTTTTTTTAAGAATTTTTTAAATATATTTTGATAATTTTTTAAATCATGCTTTGAAACTATGGATAAATTTAAAAATTTAATTGTTTTCATAAAGTTTTATAAAAGTATTAATTTGATCAATTATATAACTATCATTATTATTTTCTTCGCTAATAACAATTTGTTTTTTAGTAGCCCACTTAAATTGGCTATTTGAATCATACGTATCACTAATGTCATAATTATTTTGAAATATTAAAGAATTTTGAATACTTTTAAGAAAAATATAACTAATTTTCTTACTATATACAACTAGTTCAAAGGGTCCTGAGTCTGAAAAGATGTTTAAAAAAGAGGTTTCATAAAGCTTTAATCTAAAAGCTAAATTATAACAAGCAGCCATAGATACATTGGTAACAAATTTTTCAAGTTCTTTTATTAATTCAGGATTTTCAACATCTGGTATAATTAAAATTTCAAATTCGCTTTCGAATTGTTTAATAATATTCATAACTTGTTTTTGGTTGGTATTTCTTATGATATCAAACTTTGAATTTCTAATTGTAAAGGTTATTTTTCTTAATTTTTTTTGTTTATTAATCTGATTAAAAGTTTTATTAATATTTTCTGGAACTCTTAAAAAGTTTTCAAATTGGTTTTGACATAGGAATTTATGTAATGGTTGGTCAAATCCTTTATTTATAGCTGGTTTTTCATAATAATTTTTAGGAAATACATCTTTGAACTTATTTTCTTTTAAGAATTTGTCCCTTTCAAATATGTAATGAAAAGATTTGCAATTGGGCAAGAGTGAACATAATGCAGGAAATAAATTTAAATTTCTATAATTTAAATTTTCGCCTAAACTATAAACAAATTCTTGATGCTGTAATTTTTTAGGTAAATTATTTTCTAAAATATAAATATTAAAATAATCAAATGCATTTTTTTTTCTATAAATTTCACAAAGAATTAAAAAGGGGATAAAATTAAAAGACCTAGAATTATAATTTAAATCATAAATTGCATTAAAATTTTTTTTTTTAGTACTTGAAGAACCTAGTAATGTTAAATAAAAATTATCGCTACTTTCAGTGCTAAAAAAAATAATAAATCTTTTGAATAAAACTGTGGGATTGAGCAAATAATATATTAGTTTTTTTAAACTCATTTGCAGAATTAATTCTATTAAAGACTTTTCATAATCAAATGTCCAATAATCATTTGAAAATCTTCAGAAATTTGCATATCATTAATGTTGACGTGAATACAATTTTTAATAGTTTTTTTACAAATTCCCCCGTCAAATCCGACAACTGCAAAAATATTCATTTTTAGTTTTTTTGCGACTGTAGCAGCTTCAATTATATTTTGGGAATTACCGCTTCCTGAAAAAATTAACAATAAATCATTTTTTTTTGCTTTTGTTTCAAGTTGCTTAGAAAAAATATATTTGTAACCAATGTCATTAGCTAAACATGTTACTACAGCAGTGTTAGCAGTCAAAGCTTCAACATCAATACTTTTTTTTGATATTTTTGAGTATAGTAAGTCATTTGCTAAATGGACCGCATTAGCGCCACTTCCTCCATTTCCACAAATAAATAGCCTATTATTATTTTTTTTTAATTTTTTTACTTCTTGTATTAATAAATTTATTTTTTTTTTTGAGATTAAATTTAAAGTTAAAATAAAATTTTTAAAATAATTATTAATAATTTTTGTCATAAAAATATTTATATTACACAATTTTTAATTTCAATTTTAATTCCTTAATCCAACTTTTAGAAAAACCTAAAGACTTATCATCTATAAATAGGTCAAAATTTGGCTTTCCCATGTATAGCTTATGATATTTAATTTTCCATTTTTTTAATTGATCTTTGGTTTCCTTTAAATATTTTTTTTTAACCAAGCTGACGTTTTCATTAGTTCTGCCCATATACCTTGCTGTATAAATTTT
>Ga0129324_10000180_pt1 | contig 45198 bp, 36 predicted proteins | sample CPBDNA_7_FD_96879 | JGI IMG/M metagenome (GOLD analysis project Ga0129324, IMG submission 96879) | Freshwater to marine salinity gradient microbial communities from Chesapeake Bay, USA - CPBay_Spr_15_0.2_DNA | ecosystem: Environmental > Aquatic > Marine > Coastal | place: USA: Chesapeake Bay... | reverse complement strand
GGAGGCAGGCAGCCTGATTTGGGACATTGATCGTTGCTTTTTTGAGGATGGTATTCATTCTGCGGGAAAATTCATTCGGAAATATCATGAGGAATGGAGTTTGCTAAGAGGTAAAGAAAAACCTATTTTTAAAGACAACTTTTGTCAGCCTAAAAATATCAATTTGGTTGGAGTGACAAAAAACATTGCACAAGCAAAGTATGCAGCTCAATTGGCAGAACGGATCCAAGAAAAAGGGAGTGATGAGAAAACTGCCGTTGTATTGGGTAATGAATCTCTTTTGATTCCTGCGCTCTCCTCTCTTTCAGTTGCCCAGAAAAAATGGAATGTAACCATGGGCTATCCACTGGAGGAGACAACTGCAGCAACTTTTTTTGATACTTTTTTAAAATTACATTCTAATGTTTCAAAGGGAAGTTTTTATTTTAAAAATCTACAATCGTTTTTCACTACCGCTTGGTGCGATGCGCTTTTTGAATCTAAAAAAATTAACATACGAGGAACACTCTCTGAGTTGCGAAAAAAGAATTTGAGTTATGTGTCTCCATCTTTTTTCTTAAACAAAGAAGATTCAGTTTCCTTAAGTGCTATTTGTTTTAAGCCCTTCACGACGGTGGCTGACATGCTTGATCGGCTGGTGCAATTGTCTGAACATTTCATCGCCTTTTTAGAAAACCAAAAAGGAGAAGAAGCATTGTTGCACCTTGCCTATTTCCAGCGGTTTAGACAAAACTTTAATCAAATGATTTTGATCAATCAAAGGCATCCGTTTGTAAAAAGCATTTCATTATTGGTGTTAATTTTTAAAGAGTTAACCAAGTCTGAAAAAATTGATTTTGTGGGAGAGCCACTCATGGGAATTCAGTTTATGGGATTACTTGAAACCCGTCTTTTGGATTTTGACAACATCATCATTACTAACTTGAATGAGGGAATACTTCCAGCTGGAAAAAAGACAGTTTCTTTTTTACCTTTTGATTTAAAGAAAAAATTTGGTCTTCCAACTTTCGTTGAAAACGATGCCATTTATACTTATCATTTCTACCGATTACTCCAAAGAGCAAAAAACGTATATTTGCTATACAACACAGAAAGTGAGGGTCTCAATGCCGGCGAAAAGAGTCGATTTCTACATCAGCTTATTTTTGAAAATCAGCCTAATCACAAGCTTGTTGAACAACAATTAACATTGGACTATCAGCCATCCGCCACTCCTATTTCGACGGTTGTGAAGAACGATGAAATAATGAATAAACTTAACGCCATAGGAGTCAAGGGTTTTTCGCCATCTTCTCTTTCGTTGTATTTGAGAGACCCTCTAGCGTTCTATTATCAAAGGGTTTTAGGGATTTCTGAAACTCAAAAAATGGAGAGTTCCATTAACAATATGGATAAAGGAACTTTGGTACATGAGGTGGTGGAGAGTTTGTACACCCCCTTTATTGGAAAAACATTAACAGTTGAAGATTTTGATTCAATGTTTGAACGTTTGCCGTCTTTGATGGAAGAGAAATATAAAAGTATTTACCACGGAAATAAAGAGCGAACAGGTCGTAATTATATCATTTTTGAAGTACTTCAAAAATCTGTGATTGATCTTTTAAATGCGGAGCAAAAAATTGTAGAGCAGGGGAACCAGTTAAAGGTTCTTCATTTGGAGAAAAAATTTGAAAAGGAAATCTCTATTCCAGGGTTATCTCAACCAGTAAAACTTATTGGTGTGGTGGATCGCATTGATGAGTTTAATGGAACCTTGAGAATTATAGATTATAAGACGGGTCGCGTCAATCCAAATCAACTAATAATTCCCGACTGGGATTTGCTTTTGAGCAATAGAGACTACGCTTACTTGTTTCAAATTTTACTGTATTCTTATGTGCATCCAGAATTCATCAATAGTCATAAAACTGTCGAAGCAGGAATCATTTCATTTAGAAATTTGCCCAGCTATTTTATGAAATTCTCTATTAAATTTAAGAAAAGTGATCCCCCTGTTTCTCAAGGTATTTGTAAAGTAAACCTGTCATATTTTGAAAAAATTTTGTTTGAGATTATTCTCGATATCTTTAACCAAAAAATAAATTTCATTCATAAAAATTAACACAGTAAATTTTATGTTAACTTTAATTCGATTAAAATTAATTAACTTCTATGGATAAGAAAGAAGAAGGAATAGATAAGCAACAGTTGAGTTGGTTCATGCGAATCATCACGCTTGGAGATCGATTTTCAATTCAGGACTTTTACGATAGAATCAAAAAAGGATTTGTTGAATTTTTGATTGTATTTTTTGGTGTATTGGTTTCTTTTGGTGTAGAAAGTCAGGGAGAAGACTTTGGAGATCGGGAGTCAAACATTGACAATTTGGTCGGTTTAAGGGATGAAATGAGAGATATCCAAGCCTATACTCAAGATTATATATTAGAAAACCAATGGATTAAAGTGCTCTACAAAGCGCTTTATGATCAGTGGGAGGATAACAATGAGAATGTTTTTATTTTTCTAGATCAAGAAGATGAAGAGCCATACTCTCCATTGTCTTTTTACACTAATTATAATCCTTTTAATCCTCCTCGTGTCGTTTATGAGTCGATTAAATTGGATGGAACATTCCGATTCTTAGGTTCAGAAGTAGGAAGGTTTGTCAACGACACCTATGACGGAACCGACTTAAAGTATTTAATCTTGAACACCGACAGGGAAGAAAAAGTTTATGTAGAACAATTTGAAGCACGAGTTGCAAATAAATGGATTTACGAATTAGAGGAGGTTGATCTTTATGAAGTAGAGTTCTGGATTAAAAACAGAAAATATATACAAGATGACAGGTTTTTAAAATACAACTTGTTTAAAAGATTGGGACTCTGGGATCAAATTTCAGAACAGCTTACTAAATATGACCAAACGTTGGAAAAGAACATAAAAAAACTAGATTCCGTGATTAAAGTGAAGGAAGAACAGTTTACATTTATCTATTGGTGGTGGTAGTCTTCTCTATTAAGCCCGCAACTAATTTACCAGAGATTAATGCCGGAGGTACTCCTGGGCCTGGAACGGTAAGCTGACCCGAGAAAAATAAATTTTCAACTTTTTTACTTTTAAGTTTTGGTCTTAAAAAAGCGGTTTGTAATAACGTATTTGCCATTCCATAGGCATTCCCCTTGTAGGAATTATATTCAGATTTAAAATTATTAACACAAAAGGATTTTCTAAATAAAATATTTTTTCTTAAGCTTTGACCAGTGAGTTCTTCCAAGCGTTTAAATACGATCTCGAAATACGTCTCTCTTAAGGCCTCTGTGTCTTCTAATCCTGGAGCAATGGGAACCAATAAAAAACAACCTTCTTTTCCTTCTGGTGCCATTGAAGCATCACTTTTCGAAGGGAAATTAGCATAAAACAAAGGCTCTTCTGGCCATTTTGGGTCATCATAAATACTTTCGGCATGTACATCAAAATCGACATCAAAAAACAAGGTGTGATGGGATACGTTTTTAACCTTTTTATCCAAACCAATAAAGAACAGTAATGAAGATGGAGCAAACACCTTCTTAGACCAATAAGCCTCGCTGTAAGCCCTGTATTCGGGTTCGAGAAGTGTTTCGGTGTGGTGATAGTCGGCGCCACTTAAAACCACATCAGATAAGATTTCTTTCCCTTTAATTTTTACACCAAAAGCTTTCTTGTTTTTAACCAAAATAGAATCAATAGGACTGTTGAGCTCAATCTTAACTCCAAGACTTTCGGCAAGTGCAACCATTCCCTTCACAATACTGTACATCCCTTCTTTTGGGTGCCAGGTACCTAATCCAAAATCTGCATAATTCATAAAATTATAAAAGGCAGGAGTGTTGGACGGTTTTGCTCCTAGAAACAAAACAGGAAATTGAAGTATTTGTGCCAGTTTGGGGTTTTTAAACTCCTTAACGACTTCTCGTTTTACGGTAGTAAAAAAGTACCCTAATTTTTTAATGGTATCAGGAGTCACTAGCTCTAGTGGAGATATTCCGGGACGATAAACCAACTCGTCAATTGCGATTTTATAATTATGAGCAGCTTTCCCAATAAACCGTTTTAACTTCTTAGCACTTCCAGTTTCAACCTTTTCAAATTCTGCATATATTTTTTCTAAGGAATCTCCAATCAACATAGAATCATCTTTACCAAAATAGACTTGGTAGCCGGGATCAAGACGTTCCAACTGGTAATAATCACTTGGCTTTTTCCCAAAGTCAGCAAAAAACTTTTCAAAGACATCTGGCATCCAATACCACGAGGGACCAATGTCGAAAACAAAACCGTCTTGGTGCATTTGTCTTGCGCGTCCCCCAGGACTACTGTTTTTTTCGAAGATTGTAACTTGATTTCCAGCTTGTGCGAGATAACAAGCTGCAGAAAGGGAGGAAAACCCTGATCCAATGATGGTGATTTTTCTTTTCATGAACCTAGCAAAGATATCTCTATTTTAAATGGTAATCAAACAATCAATTACTTCTTATCGGGCTTAATTGAGGATGGTTTTTTTTCTCGCACCAATCGAATTTCTTCAACAAAGGATGCGCTAATAATTCCTGTTGGGATCGCCACGATTCCGATTCCAATTAAAGAAATTAGAGAAGCAAACATTTTACCACCAACTGTGATGGGATAGACATCGCCATAGCCAACGGTTGCCAAGGAGACAGTTGCCCACCAAATTGATTCTGAGATACTTGAGAACTTTTCTGGTTGAGCATCATTTTCTAAGTAGTAAATCGCGGAGGCAGAAAACAAGATCATTAAAGTAGAAAGAAAAAGGGTAAACCTTAGCTCGTTTCTTACCGAAAACAACGCTTTGGTAAATAGCTTTAATGAGGAGCTGTCCCTTCCTAATTTGAAAATTCGTGTCAAACGGAAAAGCCTTAATATTCTAAGAAAACGTCCATCTACTTTTATAAACGTGTTTAAGTAAAATGGCAAAATTGAAATCAAATCAATTATTCCAAAAACACTAAAAACATATTTAGAGACTCCTTTCAGTTTATCATCTTTAAAAGCAATGAATACCCTGTAGAGGTATTCAAAAGAGAAAATAAAAATCGAAGTGGCTTCAAAAATGCTAAATGCATTTCCATAAGTCAAACGAAGGTTTTCATGCGATTCCATAATCATCGCAACGATGTTTAGGATAATCAACACATAGATAAACTTATCAAATAAAATCGGAGACTTCACCTGATTTAATCTTTAGACATATCAATGAAAATCACCAATAGGACAATTACGGTAGTTATTATGACTACGACTGCTACAGAAAATATGGACATAAATAAAATAGTTATATCTCAAAGATATGGAATTTTGATTATTTCAGATTGTACAGCAAGCTTATTTATGTCATATCGAGATATATTTTAAAGTAAATAATTTTTAATAGGTTTTTTAAAACAACATCAATTTATATAATTCATATTCTTCTTTTCTTTTTACCTTAGTTTTAATTCTAAAACTATAGCATATGGACAGCTTTACCACTGTCACTTTTTTTAAATTTAATTCACATAAATTTTGGGCTTTTAAGCAAATGGGACTGATGCCGATGCATTTGTCAAAAGCCAATGGTCTTAAGTTCTTCAAGCTAATGGGAACTGGTGGAGGCAACGGTTTTAGTCTTTGGCCAGACTTTGGTACTTATGCTTTATTGGGGGTATGGAATTCTGAAAAAGAAGCAAATGATTTTTATTCAAAAAGTACGGTGATTAAAAAATACATGAAAAAGGCAAACGTTTTCAGGACAATAAAACTTAAACCGATTCACAGTCATGGACTTTGGAGTGGTCAAAATCCTTTTCAATTAAGGAAGGAAACAAAACCAAATATTAATCCCACCGCTCCCGTAGCAGTAATTACTCGCGCAACTTTGAAATGGAACCGCTTGTTACCATTTTGGAAAGCAGTACCCGCTGCGAGTGATGCCATAGAAAATGCAAAAGGGGTGTCCTTTTTTAAGGGAATTGGCGAATGGCCTTTTGTTCAGCAAGCGACTTTGAGTCTTTGGGAAAACATGGAAGCGGTTAAGACCTTTGCTTATAAAGGGAAAGCACATGCAGAGATTATAAAAAAAACAAAATCTCAAGGCTGGTATAGCGAAGATCTTTTTGCAAGATTTCACTTAATCTCAGATACAGGATTTAAAAAAATAGAGGATATTCAATGAAGACAGCGGTTGTGATCGGTGCAGGAATTGCTGGAATTGCCGCCAGTATAAGAATGGCAAAAAAAGGATATCAAGTTGCTGTTTACGAAGCAAATGATTATCCCGGAGGAAAGCTCAGTGCATTTACGTTGGGAAAGTATCGATTTGACGCTGGCCCATCCTTGTTTACGATGCCCGACTTTGTAACCGAACTCTTTGAGCTGTCTGAAGAAGACCATCGGGAATATTTTAATTTTAAAAAGAAAGAAATTGCATGTAAGTATTTTTGGGAGGATCAGACTCAAATCACCGCTTATGACGATCAAGAGCTTTTTTTTAAAGAAATTCAGGAAAAATTAAACATTGACACCAAACCATTAAAAAAATATTTAAGGCGAGCCAAAAAGAAATTTGATTTAACAGCGCCACTTTTTCTGGAAAAATCACTACATCAGTTTAAGACTTTTTTAAACTTAAACACCCTAAAGGCCTTGTCTAGTTTAAGCCTTTATGAAATCAATCAAACTTTGCATGGCGTCAATTCAAAGCAATTGAAAGAGCCACATTTGATTCAGATGTATGATCGCTATGCTACTTATAATGGCTCTAGTCCATTTAAAACTCCTGGAATAATGACCCTTGTTCAACACCTCGAACAGGAATTTGGAACTTTTATTCCTGAAGGTGGAATGGAACAAATCTCGCACTCGCTTTATGAACTGGCAAAACGACAGGGAGTCAAATTCCACTTCAGCGAACAAGTGGAGGAAATCATTACGGATCAGGGAAGAGCAACTGGGGTTGTTGTGAATAATGTTAAGATCAATTACGATGTCACTATTTCCAACATGGATGTTCATCCAACCTACCGAAAATTGCTTAAAAACAAGCCAGCCCCCGAGCGTGTTCTGTCACAAGAGCGATCAAGTTCGGCGGTTATTTTTTATTGGGGAATTAAGCATTCTTTTCCAAATTTGGATTTACACAATATCTTCTTTGCCAATGATTATAAAAATGAATTTGATTTTATTTTTAATAAAAATAAGCTAGCGGACGATTTTACGATTTACGTTAATATTTCCTCAAAAGATGTTCCAAAAGATGCGCCTGATGGTTGCGAAAACTGGTTTGTGATGATCAATACCCCGTCCGACAAAGGCCAGGATTGGGATGCAATCACCACCGAATTAAGAAAAAGAGTTATTCATAAATTGAATAAAATATTAAAAACTGATTTGGAAAAATTTATTGAGGTGGAACAGGAATTGACACCGCCTATGATAGAAGAAAAAACAGCTTCCTATGGAGGGGCACTGTACGGAAGTTCAAGTAATAATAAAATGGCAGCCTTTTTAAGGCATCCTAATTTCACTTCCAAAATCAAAAATTTATATTTTTGTGGAGGCAGTGTTCATCCAGGTGGAGGAATTCCACTTTGTTTATTGTCCGCAAAAATCACAACCGATTTAATCCCTAAAGGAACTGATGATACCGACTAAATTAACTAAGGAAAATCTCTCCATTGCAACTATTTGGTTATTTCATGTCAGTGGAATTCTTGGAATGCTCTATGGGAATTCTGACTGGTTCATCTCCGCAACTCCATTAAACCTTTTGATAAGTTTTTTTTTATTACTTCTTAATTCGAAAGGACACAAATGGTTTTTTCCAATGGTATTTATCGCTTTCTTGGTCGGTATGATTTCTGAAATCTTAGGGGTTCAATTTGGATGGATTTTTGGGAATTATCAATATGGAGAACAATTGGGTATTAAGTTGCTGGGAGTTCCATTGATGATTGGAGTCAATTGGGCAATGCTTACAATCATAACAGGGGCAATAGCCCACCAGTTTTACGAAAACACATTCATGCGAATTATTACAGGAGTTGGTCTCATGCTTCTTTTAGATCTTTTGATAGAACCAGTAGCACCACGCCTCGATTTTTGGGTTTTTGAGGGAGGAGAAGCACCATTGCAAAACTATGTTGGTTGGGGAGCAGTAGCATTGTGCCTCCAATTTGGATATCAATTTCTGAAAATTAAGGTAGAAAGTGGATTTCCATATCACTTATATTTACTTCAGATCATATTTTTTACTGTATTATTAATCAAACAAACCACCATAGGATTGTAATTCACTATTTTTGATAAATCATGCGATATTTAATTCTGTTTATTGTTGTTCTTAGCCTTGGTTCTTGCAAGCAGATTCAGCCTAAAATTGAAATTGATGAAAGTGTTAAGCAAGATTCATTAAAGATCGATACTCCTGAAATTATAGTCAAGTTTATTGAGTTCACGCCTGAGTTTATGGTTGAAAATAAAATTGACAAATGGCTAGATTTTATTGCCTTTAAAGACGCAATTGAAGACATTTCAAAACTCAATCCAGAGGGTATTGTTGTTTTCCTGAAAGGTTTGCAGAAATTAACCTTTCTGCTGCTAAAGTCTCCGCATCCCGAACCCTTTAATACCTTGCCCATATTTAGCCGTATTAGAGTCGTACAGACTCAAATCAATAAATGTTATTTCTACGCTTCAAACAATCAAAATGAAAAACTTAATGATGCTTTGAAATTGCTCTATAAAGATTACAATATCCTATTAGAAAGAATGATAAGTATCGGTGATGAGAAAGAAATTAAGTTAAAACCCGAGGATTCAGAATTAGATGGGAGTTAAGAGTTTAGCGTAAACGCTTTATTTTCGTAAAACTGATTGTTTTGAACAATTATGTCTTCAATTTTAAATTTATGAGTTTTGACAATCTCAAAAGAATCGTCTAAGTCCAAAGCTTTTTCATACAATTCGAGTAGCTTTTTGTCCAATTTAAAACAATTTTCAAAAACATTCAACTTTGGTTTCCCCAGCGAGGAGGCCAACCTTTGTTCAAAGTTCAATCGATTGATCACTAGGTCATCAATTTCCACTTTTTTTGATCTTAAGACTACAATAATATCCTGAAAATAACGGTTTCTAAGTGTAGATTGAAGATTGAAAAATCGCTTGTGATTTAAATCATTGTGGCGGTCAGAAGCCTTTAAATACTCTAACTTAGAATTCTTAAGATAGGTAAGAATCTGTTCAAGTGTTGCAATAAAAAGTGTATTACTGGACATTGATTTATCTTTACCCTAAAATAGAGATTAAGGCTCTTTAGAATCAATCAGTGGTCAATTTAATATTAACAAGTTATCCACTAAAAAAGTAAAATCAATTTTATCCAATACTTTTTGGGAACTGATCTTGCCTCTGACAGTACCCTCTGGTTGGAAATCAGGTGGGCTTATGTTTGCAATACTCGCCATTTCAGTATAATAATTTTTTCTAGAAGGTTGGAAAGGCGTTACTGCATTATAAATCTCGTTGGGTTGCCAAGTTTCTATTAATTTAAGTATAATTTTGACTGCATCCCTTTGGTGAATGAAATTGATAGGGGAATCTGGATTAGGGATGTTCTTTTTAAGGCTTAAAGAGTAAACGGGATGTCTTTCAGGCCCCATGAGCCCTCCCAACCTGATCACACAAGTTTCAAATTCTTCTGATTCTAGCAGCATTTTCTCGCTAATCAATAGTTGAATTGCTGAGCTTGTCGCTCCTAATGTTGGACTTTCCTCGGTAATTTCCTCTTCCTGAAAACCATAAACAGAAGTGCTGCTTAAAAAGACAACTTTTTTGATTTTAAAACCTTTGATTTTGACAATAACTTGACCAATGATCTTATCAAAATTCCGATAGGGGTTCTTCCTCAAACCTGGCGGAATTGCAATGATAAGCGTTGAAACATCTTTAAAAAAATGGTCTTCCCCATTTATTTCATTTTCGTTAACCTCAAGCAAGAAAGGAGTTATTTGAGTCAGTTGTAATTTGTGTTTCTTCGATGGGGTTGTTGTAGTGGCGTTGACCCGAAATCCTTTTTCAATTGCTTTTTTGGCGAAGGCCAGACCTAACCAACCACATCCCAAAACTCCTATTTTTTCCATTGAGCTTAATTCCTAATTATTTGGTAACATTATCGAATATTTATCACAAAATCAAATAGAAATATAAAAATCATTATATTTAGGAAACACAAAAACCAAAAGGTATGCCAGTCAAGAGTTTTCAAGGGGAGCGTGCTAAAACCCCAAAAGTCCAAAATAAAAACATTTTAGTCTCCGATATCATGTGTCGAAACTTGATTTTGTTTAGCCCAGATCAAAGTATTCATGATGTGATGGAATTGTTTATTAAACATCGAATATCTGGAGGCCCTGTAGTGGACACTGCGGGAAATCTTATTGGGGTTATTTCAGAAGCGGATTGTATGAAAGAGATTTCAGAAAGCCGTTATTTTAATATGCCCATTTTAGATAAAACAGTGAATCATTTTATGACGTCACCGGTGGACACCATCGACGCTTCTTTGAGCATTTTTGAAGCAGCATCAATGTTTTCTAAATCCAGTAGAAGGCGTTATCCTGTATTAGACAAAAACAGATTGGTGGGACAACTCAGTAGGAAAGACATCGTGATTGCTGTAATTAACATGAAAAGCCAGACTTGGCATTAGCCAAAAACACTTTGTGCAACCCGATAAGTATTGGCATGGGCTTCAATGATAAGTTTTATCTCTTTTGAATAGCCGCCACCCATACTACACTGCACAGGAATTTCATTTTCTTTACAAAATGTTAAAACAATTTGATCTCTTTTTTTACAACCCTCGAGCGTCATGCCTAACCTTCCTAGTCGATCGGTGGCCAAGACATCTACACCTGAGAGGTAAAAGATAAAATCAGGCTTTGTCTTTAGAATAAGATCAGGCAATGTTTTTTCTAATATATTCAGAAAAGTATCATCTGTTGTTTGGTCCTCAAGTGCAATGTCCAAATCACTTTTTTCTTTTTTAAAAGGGTAGTTTTTCTGACCATGCATTGAGAAAGTAAAAACGCGATCCTCTACTTCAAAGATTTTGGCGGTTCCATTCCCTTGATGAACATCAAGATCTATGATGAGTATTTTATTGGCTAATTTTTGATCCAATAGAAATTGGGCTGCAATCGCTTGATCATTGAGCAGGCAAAAGGCTTCGCCATGATCGCGATAAGCGTGATGGGTACCCCCCGCAATGTTAAACGCAATCCCAGTGTTATAGGATTTTAAACAACCCTCAATGGTGCCCCCGGCAATTATGAATTCTCTATCTACGAGTTGATTTGAAATTGGAAACCCGTTTTTTCTTATTTCCGAAGCGCTTAAATCCATGGCTTTGAGTCGATCTACATATTTTGGCTCATGAATTGCTTTGACAACAAGATCAGTTGCAGGTGATGGTGAGAAGAAATCAGTCGCATCGCAGGTTCCTTCATGTATTAATTGTTTTGGTAAAAGGTCATACTTTTCCATTGGAAACCGATGCCGCTCGGGCAATGGCAAAACATAGATGGGATCGAATGCAATGGGAATCAAAGGGAAGTCTTAGCTAATTGGTAATCCGTTTGCTGCATCTGGATCTTCAGGTGAGACAAACATCAAACGACCGTCCTTATCCTCTCCCATGAGTAACATTCCTTGGCTTTCAACACCTCTGATTTCTCTTGGTTCAAGATTGGTTAAGACTGTGACTTTTTTACCGATTATATCCTCGGCGTTGTAGCTTTCAGCAATTCCTGAAACAATGGTTCTTTCTTCATTTTCTAGGGCAACTTTAATGACCAAGAGTTTTTTTGTCTTAGCCATTTTCTCTGCAGTGATAATGGTTCCTGTTCTTAAGTCTAATTTAGAAAAATCATCAAAACTAATATTTTCTTTTGCTTTAACATTCTTACTTGACTCTTCCATTTTATTTGCATTTAACTTTTCCGATTGTTTTTCAATTTCAGCATCCTCAATTTTATCGAATAGGAGTTCAGCACTATTGAGTTGGTGGCTTTCTTCAAGGACATTACGGCTGACTTCATTCCAAGAGTTACTAAAATTAAACATTTTTTTCATTTTACCTGAAGTAAACGGAAGTAATGGCTCAGATAATATTGCCAAACTTGCTGCAATTTGTAATGCAGTATTCATAATGGTTTTTACTCTTTCTGGATCTTCTTTTATTAGTTTCCAAGGTTCTTGCTCCGCCAAATATTTATTTCCCAGACGGGCAAGATTCATTAACTGTTGGCTGTACTCTCTAAAATGATATTTTTCAATGGCGTTCTCCAACTTTTTTGGAAAAGCAATCATTGTATTTAAGGTATCCTGATCCATTTCATTCAGAATTCCAGCAGCAGGAACTTTCCCTTCATAATACTTGTGAGTCAAGACCATAACGCGATTGATGAAGTTCCCGAAAATAGCAACCAATTCGCTGTTATTTCTTATTTGAAACTCCTTCCAAGTAAAATCGTTGTCTTTTGTTTCAGGAGCATTCGCAGTAAGTACATACCGCAATACATCTTGTTTGTTTGGAAAATCTTGAAGGTATTCGTGTAACCAGACTGCCCAGTTTTTTGAAGTTGAGATTTTATTCCCTTCTAAATTTAAAAACTCATTGGCAGGAACATTTTCGGGTAAGATAAATCCCCCAAGGGTTTTCAATATTATTGGGAAAATAATACAATGAAAAACAATATTGTCTTTACCTATGAAATGAACCAATTGGGTGTCTTCAGATTTCCAATAAGGCTCCCAGTCAATGTTTTTACCTTTTGCCCATTCTTTGGTTGAAGAGACATAACCAATGGGGGCATCAAACCAGACATAAAGGACTTTTCCTGCTGCGTCTGTATCAGGAACAGGAATCCCCCAGTCCAAGTCACGCGTTACTGCTCTGGGCTGAAGGCCATTGTCAATCCACGACTTTACTTGACCATAAACATTGGGTTTCCAATCTGATTTGTGACCTTTAAGAATCCATTGTTTTATAAAATCTTCATGTTTGTCTAGGGGTAAAAACCAGTGTTTTGTTTTCTTAAATTCAGGAACACTTCCGGATAATGTTGATTTGGGATTGATTAAATCAGTAGCGTTTAAAGAACTTCCACACGACTCACATTGATCTCCATAAGCCTCTGTATTTTGGCAGACAGGACAAGTTCCAGTCACAAAACGATCTGCAAGAAATTGCTTGGCTTCTGGGTCAAAAAGCTGTTTTGTCTCTTGAACTATAAACTCGTTTTTGTCGTTAAGATTTTTAAAAAATTCAGCTGCAGTTTCGTGGTGAATAGCCCTTGAAGTTCTAGAATAATTATCAAAAGTTATTCCAAACTCATCAAACGCTTCTCGTATAACTTTGTCATATTTATCAATTATCTCTTGAGGTGTTTTACCTTCCTTCTTTGCTTTTATTGAAATTGCGACTCCATGCTCGTCACTCCCACAAATAAAAGCCACGTCTCTCCCTTTGAGTCTCAGATAACGGGCATAAATATCTGCAGGCACATAAACTCCCGCAAGGTGACCAATGTGAACCGGGCCATTGGTATAAGGCAACGCTGCAGTTATCGTATATCTTTTAGGTACTAGTGACATGCTGTTTTTTTGCAAAAATAATGATTTTATTGCCCTAAAGAGAATTTAATTTTATCTTAAGGCAAATACTTGTCCCATGAGTAAATCTTACGATTTCGGAATAGAATCCGAAAACCGCGCCGTTAAATATCTTGTGAAAAGTGGATATAAAATCCTAGCAAGGAACTATCGCTATTTGAAAGCAGAGATCGATATCATTGCTTTAAAAAAAAATATTCTTGTAGTAGTGGAGGTAAAGGCTAGATCAGCCAGCATTTTTGGAAATCCAGAAGATGCTGTTTCTTCAAAAAAAATCAAACTCCTAGTTTTGGCTGCGGATCATTTTATTCAAACCAGAGAACTTAATTATGATGTCAGGTTTGATGTGATCACTTATGTCGTAGAAAAACAACAGTGGACTCAAAATCACATTGAAAATGCATTCTATTCTTTCGAATGAAATGTTGTGAATTAAACAATTTGTTTTATTTTATTAATTTTGTATTCTAATAACAATACATTTTATCACTTTGAAAACAATTGCTTCTCAAGTTTCGGAATACGTTAAGACAAAACCCTATCTGTCCTCAGCACTCTCTCAGGGTATTATTAACCTGACTTCTTTGGCCAGACAAATCCAGCCAGACATCGAGAAATCTCTTAAGAAACCTGCCAGAAGTGGCGCAATAGTGATGGCTTTAAAAAGAATTTCTGACAATGAAGAGTTTCTTTCAACGCATCGAATTGTTAGTGTTTTAAAAAACCTGGGAGACATCACTGTTCGCTCAGCATTGACAGATTATTGTTTTAAGTTAACCGATACCTTGCTGCTTGCTCAAGCCAAATTTCTTACAGAGATTAAGGACAGAAACGATGTTTTTTATACTTCCTCAAGAGGAGTTGGTGAATCCAATATTGTGGTTAGTAGTAATATTTCTTATTTGGTGGAAGAGATTTTTAAGGACGAGATCTGTATTGACAAACTTAAAAACCTATCTGCAATCACAGTAAAGCTTCCGACGGAAAACGTCAAAATTCCAGGAATATATTATTTTATATTTCAGCGCTTGTCTTGGGAGGGTGTAAACATAAGTGAAGTTATTTCTACCTCGAATGAGTTTACGATCTTGATGGATGAAGAATCGGTCAATGTTGCTTTTGAGGTAATTAAAAATTTAAAATCACTTTAGGGGTGTAAGAATAGCCTCTAGTTTTTGATGTAGTTTTTCTATAGAATAAACGTTTTCTAAAACAAACAATAACCTCAATCCGTTTCGAGTCTGTTTTTCCTTAATGCTCATCGATTGAGAATCAGATTGAACAGCATTTAAAATAAGACCAAACACAGGGGTTTGGAAAAAATCACTTTGTTGATCAGATATAAAATATCCAATGCATTTGTTTTGTTTAATAATTAAACGTTCCAAACCGAATTTAGAGGCCAACCATTTCAATCTTAATGTATTTAATAATTCAATCCCTTGTGGTGGAATTTCGCCAAAACGATCTTCCAAATTTTTCTCAAATTCTTTAAGTTTTTCCTCTTCTTTAATCTTACTAAGTTCGTTGTAGAGCATTAGCCTTTCGCTAACAATATTGATGTATTCATCGGGAAATAAAATCTCAATATCCGTATCGATTTGAACTTCTCTTACGTAGGTTTTTTCTTTGCCCTCTCCATCTGCTGGAAACAGGTCTTTAAATTCATTTTCCTTGAGTTCGTCAATGGCTTCTTCAAGTATTTTTTGATAAGTATCAAAGCCAATTTCATTAATAAAACCACTCTGTTCCCCCCCTAGGATATCTCCCGCTCCTCTTATTTCAAGGTCCTTCATCGCGATTTGAATTCCAGAACCTAATTCAGAAAACTGTTCAATTGCTTTCATTCTTTTTTGGGCATCTGTTGCCATTGCACTGAGCGGAGGGGTGATAAAATAACAGAAGGCTTTTTTATTACTTCTCCCAACTCTCCCACGCATTTGGTGCAGGTCACTCAACCCAAAACTTTGAGCATTATTGATGAATATTGTGTTGGCGTTAGGAACATCTAATCCATTTTCGATGATGGTCGTTGCAATTAATATGTCATATTTTCCCTCCATGAAACCCACCAAGGTTTTTTCTAATTTATTTCCGTCCATCTGCCCATGACCCACTGCAATTCTTGCATCGGGAATCAATCTCTGAACCAATCCCGCCACTTCCAGAATGTTTTCTACTCGGTTGTGAATGAAGAACACCTGTCCACCTCTTTGCATTTCGTAGATGACACCATCTCTTATCAAGGTCTCACTGAATCTAACAATCTCACTTTGAATGGGGTAGCGGTTGGGTGGAGGCGTATTGATGACGGAGAGGTCTCTGGCCGCCATCAAACTAAATTGAAGCGTCCGCGGAATAGGGGTCGCCGTTAGGGTCAAGACATCAACATTTGTTTTTATGTCTCTTAGTTTTTCTTTAACAGCGACACCAAATTTTTGTTCTTCATCCACTATCAAAAGTCCTAAGTCTTTAAATTTAACGGATTTATTGACCAACTGATGGGTCCCAATAATAATATCAATTTTACCTTCCTCCAGCTCACCGAGAATTCTTTTTCGATCCTTAGCCGAACGGAATCGATTGATGTAATCAACTTTAACAGGGAACTCTTTTAGACGCTTTGAAAAAGTATTAAAATGTTGAAAGGCGAGTATTGTTGTCGGAACCAAAACGGCCACTTGCTTGCTGTCATCTGCTGCTTTAAATGCTGCCCGAATGGCAACTTCAGTTTTTCCAAATCCCACATCACCGCAGATCAGTCGGTCCATGGGTCGTTCACTTTCCATGTCGCTTTTCACATCTGCCGTTGATTTGCTTTGGTCGGGAGTGTCTTCAAACAGAAATGAAGCTTCCAGCTCTAGCTGTAGATAACTGTCTGGAGGATAGGAGTGCCCTATCTTTTTTCGACGTTTTGCATAGAGTTGAATTAAATTGAAAGCAATTTCCTTAACCTTACTTTTTGTTTTTTGCTTCAGGACTTTCCAAGCTTTCGAACCGAGTTTAAAGAGTTTGGGGGCATGTCCATCTTTACCATTAAACTTTGCGATTTTGTGCAAAGAATGAATACTCAAATACAGAATATCTCCTTCACCATAGATCAACTTAATGGCCTCCTGCTGAACTCCCTCAACATCAATTTTTTTAAGCCCTCCAAATTTTCCAATACCATGATCGATATGAGTCACAAAGTCTCCAACATTAAGATGAGTAAGCTCTTTAAGTGTTAAAGTTTCTTTTTTAGCAGCAGCTGATTTAAGGTTGTATTTGTGGTACCGCTCAAAAATTTGATGGTCCGTAAAACAGGCCAACTTAGCGTCTGAGTCCTGAAAACCAATATAAAGCGGACAAACTTCGGTTTTGTAATGCACCGTAATTTGCATCTCCTGAAAGATGTCGTTCAAGCGCTTGCGTTGCGCCTCACTGGTGCAAAAAATCCAATTTGAATAGCCTTGCTCATGATTTTCATTTAAAATTTCAATCAAACGGTCAAACTGTTTGTTGATTGAAGGTTGAGGGCTTTGTTTGATTAATAAAGTACGGTTGGGTTTTAAATATTCTGAATTATTGAGAATAATGATTCCCCTGTTTTTAAGCAATTCTGACAATGCAGCCCTTGGGGTAAATAAGATTTCAGGTGGGAATTGAACTTCCGATTCAACTTTTTCAAATTCTTTTATGGATTTTTTAAACAATGAATCCATGCGATCCAAACATAGATCCATCTGATCAATAATCAATGAACTCTGCTTTGGCAAGGATTCAATTAAGTTTTTTCTTTTTTCAGTAAAGGAAATTAGAGAAGTATTCGGCAATAAATCTAATTTATCAAGAATCCCAATGGAGAGCTGTGTGTTGACATCAAAACTTCTCAAACTTTCTACCTTGTCCCCGAAAAACTCAATTCGATAGGGGTGTTGGTGAGAAAAAGAAAAAACATCAATAATCCCTCCTCTAACTGAAAATTCCCCAGGTTGGGTAACGAAGTTGACCCGATCAAAACCATATTCAAACAAGGTTTCGTTGATAAAATCCAAATTTAAAAGATCGCCCATATTCACTCGAAGGGTTTTCTTTTTTAAGGTTTGTTGAGAAATTACTTTTTCAAAAATCGCATCAGGATAACTAATAATGAGTTGCGGTTTTTTTGAGTCACTAATTTTTTTTAAAACTTCCGAACGCAACAGAACATTTGCATTATCCGTGGCCTCTGGATTATAAGCTTGACGATAACTGGCAGGAAAATAAAGCACTTCCGTAAGCTTCAAGAGCCCTTCCATATCGTTTAAGTAATAGGCCGCTTGTTCAGAATTCTCAAGAATTAATAGAGTGGTTTTTTTTAACTTTTTAAAAGCAGTCGCCAGACGAAAACTCAATCCTGATCCAACCAAACCTTTCACATAAGTGCATGTTTCACCATGAAGCGCCTCTTCAAACGCTTCTTGATTTTTACTTTTACTTAAAACACCAAACAGTTGTTCGATTGTATTTTTTTTTCAAAGATAAGTGCTTCTTTAACGATAAGGAAACCCAAAATGATTTCTTTGTTCAAGGAGATTTATTTTTTTATTAATTTAGTACAACCTTTAATCTCAACTCAGTGAAATCTCCTCAACCTACGATTCAAATGAACCTCGTTGTTTCTCATAGCGTCACAGTAGATGCGAGTCCCGAAAGCTTGTGGGAAGTGCTGACCGACCCCGAGAAAATAAAAATATATCTTTTTGGTACAGAGACAATTACCGATTGGAATGTGGGAAGTCCCATTTCGTTTCAGGGGAATTATGAGGGACAGAACTATCATGACAAAGGAAACGTTTTGGAGGTTGAAAAATACAAAACCCTTAAGTATAATTATTGGAGTAGTTTTTCTGGATTAAAAGATAAACTAGAAAATTATGCTGTAGTTACGTATAAACTAGAGCAGAAGAACAATGGTCAGACGGTCTTTACATGGCAGCAAGAAGGGTTTGCTAATGAAGCTGGAAAGTGTCATTCGGAAAATGGTTTAAAAACCATGCTTGATCAAATCAAAAAGATAGCAGAGGTTTAGTTTTTTTAAGATGTTTTAAAAAAAGACATCCGTTGATAACTCCTAGAAAAATCTTTCGAAGAAGCCTGTTTTAAAAACTATATTAGTATCTCTAAAATACGTTATGTTTTTAATTTTTGATACTGAAACCACTGGTTTACCTAAAAACTGGAAAGCTCCTTTGACTGATGGAGAAAATTGGCCACGCTGTATTCAAATCGCCTGGCAATTGCATGACGGAGACGGTAACTGTATTTCTCATGAGGACTATCTGATTCATCCAGAAGGTTATACGATTCCTTATGATGCTGAAAAAATTCATGGAATTTCTACTGCTTTGGCAGCTGAAGAAGGATTGAAGCTTAATACGGTTTTAGAGAAATTTCAAGCAGCACTTTCAAAATGTGAATTTGTAGGAGGACACAATGTCAAGTTTGACCTCAATATTATGGGGGCTGAGTTTTACAGACAAACTGGGAAAAACCCCCTCGAAGATTTTCAAATAATTGATACTTGTACGGAGCAAACTGCCACTTTGTGTCAGCTGAAAGGAGGAAGAGGAGGTAAGTTTAAATTACCTACACTTAGCGAATTGCACGCACATCTTTTTGAAAAAGGATTTGATGAAGCACATAATGCGACTGCTGATGTTGAAGCAACTGCACGTTGCTTTTTTGAATTGTTTCGTAAAGGTTACGTCCAACCCAAGGCGTTGAGTGAAAGAGTTGAGGTTTTAGAAAACCTTAAAGAAGTTTTAACCGAGCCTGTAAAAGGCATTGGACTGAGTCATGTGAATCTTAAAGAAGCTTCAGCTCTATTGGCAAAAGAAGCTGAAATGGAGGAAGAAGTTCCGCCACAGCCAGCGGTAGACTTGGGTGTTTTAGAAGAAATCCCTTTTGTGCATTTGCATACTCATTCACAGTTCTCCATTTTACAATCTACCTCGAGAATTACAGATCTTGTCAAAGCTGCTGCGGCCGATAATATGCCGGCTTTAGCATTGACCGATCATGCCAATATGATGGGGGCTTTTCATTTCATCAAGGCGGTTAAAAAACATAATGCCGAGTTAGAGGAAGGAAAAGACAAATTGAAACCCATTTTGGGATGCGAGTTTTTTGTTTGCGAAAATCATCGGGACAAATCCAGGAGGGATGATGGTTATCAAATGGTGCTAATTGCCAAAAACAAAAATGGCTATCAGAATATTTCTAAAATGAGTTCCATCGCTTACACAGATGGGTTTTATTATGTACCAAGGATTGACAAAGCGATCGTAGAAAAATATAAATCTGATCTGATTGTTTTAACAGGAAATTTATATGGTGAAATAGCCTCTAAAATTCTGAATCTAGGCGACCGTCAGGCAGAAGAAGCCCTTGTGTGGTGGAAGCAACAGTTTGGAGAAGATTTATACGTCGAACTGATGCGTCACAATCAGGAGGATGAAAAGCGAGCGAATAAGGTGCTTTTAGAGCTGTCTAAAAAGCACAACATAAAGATAATCGCATCAAATAATTCCTATTATACAACAAAAGAAGAAGCCAATGCGCATGATATTTTATTGTGTGTAAAAGAAGGAGAAAAGCAAGCCACTCCCATCGGAAGAGGAAGGGGCTATCGATTCGGATTTCCCAACCAAGAGTATTATTTTAAGTCGCAACAAGAGATGAAATCTCTTTTTTCAGATTTACCTCAGGCGATTGTCAATGTTGAAGAGGTAATTAATAAAGTCGAATCTTATGAATTGGCTCGGGATGTATTGCTCCCAAAATTTGAGATCCCCCCCGAATTTGATTCCCCCCATGCGCTTGATCCCATTAAAATTGAAAATGATTATTTGAGTCATCTAACGCAAATAGGAGCCAAAGAGCGTTACAAAATTATTACCCCAGAGATTCAAGAGAGAATTGATTTTGAGTTAAAGGTTATTGCAAACACGGGTTACCCGGGATATTTCTTAATTGTTCAGGATTTGATTGCCGCTGCAAGGGCAATGGATGTTTCCGTTGGTCCGGGTCGAGGGTCGGCTGCAGGTTCGGTAGTTGCCTATTGTTTAAAAATAACCAACTTGGATCCCATTGCTTACGATTTGCTTTTTGAGCGTTTCTTAAATCCGGATCGTGTGAGTATGCCCGATATTGATATTGATTTTGATGACGAAGGTCGAGGTCGCGTAATGGATTATGTAATTGAAAAATACGGTTCGAATCAGGTTGCACAAATCATTACTTATGGAACGATGGCTGCCAAATCCTCCATAAGAGATACGGCAAGGGTATTGGATCTTTCATTGGGAGATGCAGACCGTATAGCAAAATTGGTTCCCAACATCAAGTTGGCTGCAGTTTTTGGGCTTGATGATAGAGCGTTAAAAGAAAAGGTTAGGTCTGACGAGTTTAGTCAGGTAAAAGAACTTCAGGAAATTTTCAAAGGAGACGACCTTGCGGGACAAACCCTTCAACAGGCAAAAATGCTGGAGGGGTCAATTAGAAACACCGGGACTCACGCTTGTGGAGTGATCATTACTCCAGATGATATCACCCAATTTGTTCCTATCGCAACAGCCAAAGACTCGGATCTTTTTGTAACTCAGTTTGACAACTCCGTCGTTGAAGAAGCTGGTTTGTTGAAAATGGACTTCTTGGGTTTGAAGACTTTAACATTGATCAAGGACACGGTCAAGCTGGTTAAATATAAGCACAATGTTGACCTAAATCCTGATGATTTTCCTTTAGACGACGAAGCAACATATGCGTTGTTTCAGAAAGGAGAAACGGTTGGGATTTTTCAATACGAATCAGTGGGAATGCAAAAGTATCTCAAGGATTTAAAACCTAATATTTTTGCTGATCTGATTGCTATGAATGCACTATATAGGCCAGGACCTTTGGAATACATTCCTAGTTTTGTAAGCCGAAAAAGCGGAGAGGAACCTATCACTTATGACCTTCCAGAAATGGAAGAGTATTTGAAAGAAACTTATGGGATTACGGTCTATCAAGAACAGGTGATGTTGTTGTCTCAAAAGTTGGCTGGCTTCAGTAAAGGTGATGCAGATTTACTGAGAAAGGCAATGGGGAAAAAGATTTTTGCCCTATTGGAAAAATTAAAACCTAAGTTTATTGAGGGTGGTGTGGCGAACAATCATCCACGAGAAGTTTTAGGGAAAATCTGGAAGGATTGGGAAGCCTTTGCTTCTTACGCCTTTAATAAATCACACTCTACGTGTTATGCTTGGATCGGTTATCAGACCGCTTATTTAAAAGCACACTACCCTGCCGAGTATATGGCAGCCGTTTTATCAAACAACATGAATGACATCAAGCAGGTAACTTTCTTTATGGAGGAATGCCGCAGAATGGGCTTAAACGTTTTAGGGCCTGACATCAATGAGTCTTTCTATAAGTTCACGGTCAATGATGAGAATGCCATACGGTTTGGAATGGGGGCCATCAAAGGTGTAGGAAAAGGAGCGGTAGAAACCATTATTGAACACAGAAAAGATGAAAAATACAATTCGATTTTCGACCTCGTCAAGCGGATTGACCTGCGAGCAGCAAACAAAAAAGCATTTGAAAATTTAGCTTTAGCGGGCGGATTCGATTCTTTTTCACAGACCCACCGTTCGCAATATTTTAACCCAGATGGTGAGGGGATTACTTTTTTAGAAAAAGTCATGCGATTTGGTTCAAAATATCAAGAATCAAAAAATTCATCACAGACCAATCTTTTTGGAAGTCAATCAGATGAAGTTTATCAAGAGCTGAAAATTCCTTACTGCGATCCGTGGGATAACTTAGAAAAATTAAAAAGAGAAAAAGAAGTCGTTGGAATTTATATTTCTGGTCATCCTCTGGATGATTATAAAAAGGAAATGGATTTTTTCACTACCAATCGTTTAAGTGACTTGAAGGATTTAAAACCTTTTGTAAATAAAACACTCTTTTTTGGAGGGATAATAAACAGTATTGATCACCTCGAATCAAAAAACAACAAAGGTTGGGGCAAGTTTGTATTGGAAGACTTTAAAGACCAATATGAGTTTAAGATTTTTGGTGAGGAGTACCTTAAATTTAAGCACTTTATTGGGATGAATCTATTTATTCGACTTAAAATAAATGTTCGAGAGGGTTGGACAAACAGAGAAACAGGTAGGGTAGGAGAACCTAGGGTGCAGTTTTTGAATTTTGAAATGCTTCAGGATGTGGTCAATAATAATTCGAAAAAGATAACCCTTCAACTCGATATTCGAACGCTGGAACCACCTGCAATTGAAAAGCTTAAAAAAGAGTTAAAAGGATTCCGTGGTGATAAACCTTTGTTTTTTGATGTTATCGATCCCGAAAAGTCTGTGAAATTAACCCTCTTGAGCCGGAAGCAAAAGGTGAAAATTTCAACTGAATTGTTAAATCACTTGGAAAGTAACTCTTGGCATTACAAACTCAACTGATAGGGATTTAGTTTTCTAATCCTTGCATAAGTAAATTTGATGCAGATTAAAAAAAACAATTTAAAATTGACTAGTTTTGTATTAAATAAAAAACAGAATGAAATGGCACTAGAAATAACTGATGCAAATTTTGATGAGATAGTTTTGAAATCTGAACAACCCGTAATGGTCGATTTTTGGGCAGCCTGGTGTGGCCCTTGTCGTATGGTAGGTCCGATTATTGAGGACATCAGTAAGGATTATGATGGCAAGGCAGTTGTTGGAAAACTTGATGTAGATGCACACCAAGAATTTGCAGCAAAATATGGCGTCAGGAACATACCTACGGTTTTAGTTTTTAAAGGAGGAGAGCTCGTTGGAAGACAAGTAGGAGTCGCTCCAAAGAAAGCTTATTCAGACGCACTCGATGCAGTATTATAGAAATTCTAATTTCTCCTTTTTTTGTTTGCTTTAAATTTGGCAATACCAAAATGGGGTGTATATTTGCATCCGCTAACAATAAGGTCTGGTAGTTCAGTTGGTTAGAATACCTGCCTGTCACGCAGGGGGTCGCGGGTTCGAGTCCCGTCCAGACCGCAAAATAGCTTTAAATGCCCCACCAAAAAGTGGGGTTTTTTTTATTTCAGAATGTTAGCAGGTTTTAATCCGTTTGTATTTTCAAAAAAAAATCTTTTGTCAGTGTTGATCAAGGTTTTTGTGAAGCGAAATCCACAGTTTTACTATTTGACGACCTCAATAGACAAAAAGTTTACGAACCTTTCTTTGTTCTTTACTAAAAGAAGCATTTTATCATCAGGATATTAAATTTACATCGCCTGATTTTGGTAAAACTAACTTCAGCCAAAACTTTAGAGAGTGAGTTGTAATCCCACGTACATAAATGTTTATAGTTTCCAAACATATAGGTTAAAAGAGATTTAAGACCTTTTTACTTTCTTCTACTCCTAAGCAACTGTTTTCATGAACTTATTACAACCATCAGGGTCTGACTTGTCTAAGCTTGACAAATATTATTTACAAAGAAAGTCCATGTCAGGCAAAGTCTGAGGGTAGACTCTGCCATACTTTACAATGCTTAAAACAAGGGTTCTTTCTCACAATATGTTCGCTATTAAATTAATTAAATCCCGTAATATTCAATTATTTAACTTGTTTTAGTAACTTTGTATGAATTTAATAATAAAAAACATTTGGATTAATTTATAATCCTTTTTAATATAAACACGTTGTGTGTTGTTAAAATTGGGAAACCAATAGCTTAGCAACTGATGAGAAGCTTTCCAGTATAACGGGGAGCTTTTTTTAGTTTATTAGACAGGAACAATCACTTCTAAAGCATGTTTTAGAGTAATGATCTTTAAAAAATCGTCTTTCAGAGGTAAATGTTCTCCATCAATTTGGATCAGGATTTTTTTAGTATTGTTTGGAGTAACTCTAAGTTCTTTAACACTAATCGAATTGAATTTTTTAAGCCTAATTTTTTCATAAAACAACACTTGAGAAGCAAACTGCACGAGGGTTAACCAAGATGGTTTTTCCATCCACACCATTTTTAATTTTCCGTCATCACTCTTAGCGTCTTTGGTAATTGAAAAATTATATCCTTGTTGATTTGTGTTGGAAAGCATAAAAATAAAAGGTTTCATTTTTTTATTCAGCCCCTCATACTCAACCTGTATTTCAGGGCGTTTAAAAACACTCAAAGCATTAATAAAAGCTATAAAATAGGCCCATAAACCATGAGATTTATTCTTTCCATATTGTTGAATAAAGCGCGCTTCAAAACCAATTCCCATGTTACAGAAAAAATAATTATCATTAACACTTCCTACATCAAAGGGTACTGTTTTTCTGATTAAAATATTTTGCACCGCCTTGGCGTTGTTCAAAGAGATTTTTAAGTGTCTTGCCAAACCATTTCCCGAGCCTAAGGGAATAATTCCAAGAGGAATTGCACGATGAACCATGGCCTGCCCCACCTCATTAATTGTTCCATCTCCTCCACAAGCGACAATGACATCAGCTTTTTCATCAACTGCTTTTTTTGACAACTCGATTGCATGACCTTTGTATAGAGACTTCCATAGAAAAAGGGTCACGGCCTCCTCTTTAAAAGTGGTTTTTATAAGAGATTCAAGCCGCTTTGATTTGCTTGGGGAAAGCGGTTTTATTATAAAATAAATCTTTTTCACTCTTCGCTTTTTATTGTGTGCATTTTATTGTCTACAATACTGTTAAAGTAATTTTGAAGGAAAATTCCACACTTTTTTTCCAACTGATTCATCGAATCATTTCGTTCAGCAATTAGATTGTTTTGCATGTTTTTATCCTTGCTGTCATAAAATCCAATTGCTTTCCCACCATCATGAACACAGATGTATTTTTCGTCCATCATGAAATAACTTCCACCACTAAAATAATTGATTACAAATGGGCTTTGCTGTTCATCAGAAATTAAACTTCTCCCCCAACTCCTAAAGGGCTCTTCATAGCCAATAAGATCTGCAATGGTGGGAAAAATATCCATGTGGCTTGCGAGTGTATTGTCAATGCCCTTCAGCTCGCCATTGGGCTTATAGAGCATTATCGGAGTGGCAAAACGGTTGACAGTCTCTTCATAAAACGGAAAATGGGATTGATTCCCATGATCTGCTGTAAAAACAAAGATTGTATTTTCAAACCAAGGCTCTTTTTTGCTTTTATCAAAGAATTGTTTTAAGGCATAATCAGTATACCCAACACATTGATGCATGGGGATAAAGCCCTTGTCAAACTGACCGTCGTATTTCTGGGGAATAATATAAGGCTCATGAGAAGTAACTGTAAATATAGTACTCAGAAAAGGCGTTGATTTTGTATCTAAAACAGACTTCATGTATTGCAAAAAGGGTTCATCCCAAATGCCCCAAAACCCATCAAATTCCTTTTCGTCGTTAAACTCTGCACGGCCATAATAATGATTAAATCCCAATGTATTTGAAAACCCCAGAAACCCCATAGATCCATTGGATGCCCCATGAAAAAAAGAAGTGTCATAATCGAGGTCATTCGCAACAGAAACGATTGATTGGACTTTTTGTTTGGCATAGGGAGATGAGGCATAGGAAACTTCGAACGAAGGAATTCCAGCCAAAATAGAGGGCATTCCATGAATTGATTTTCTGCTGGTGGCAAATGCATTCGGAAAGATCAAACTCTGCTTAGAAAGCGAATCTAAAAAAGGGGTATAACTCACAAAGTCAGGGATGTCATTCCCTTCATTAAATGCTCCCCAATATTCTCTGCCCATGCTTTCAAGAATGAAGATTACAACATTGGGCTTGGGTTCTAATTTTTCAGCTTGAGGATATTGCTTTATGGGTCTTAGTATTTGATTAACTTCTTGCTCGCTGTAGCGATTTGACTTCTTGAATTTATTTTTATTAATGGTTCTGATTAATGTAAAAGTACTGTTCAATACCAAGTCAGCATGCTGCGGATTGTCGACATTGTCCATTGCGTCAATCAATGATATTGGTCGTGTACTTTTTTTAAAATCCCCTCCTCGGGCACCCATGATTGTTAGAGTAACAGTCCCAAAAAAGAAGATCAGAGAACTGAGGATGTATTTAGTGTAACTGATAATTCCAGAGGGAATTACTTTAACCTTTTTGTATGCCCATATCCAAGCAACCAATATAACGACAAATAATATAAGGAGATGAAAATAGGTAGCGAGGAAGTGAAAAAGTAATACTGATTTATTCGATTCTGACTGAATTGTTTCCATAACATTCATCATCATCCGATTTAAATTAAACCGATAATAGGCAAAGTCGATGAAGTTGATGAGCATTCCCAAAGTGTTAAAAGTAAAATAGATCCAAATTAAAAACCTCTGGTAACCTTTTGATGTGATTTTAATAATTGGAAGTATTGACAGTAAAATAAACGGCATATTGGTGTAAGCAATGGCCGTATTGTCAAATCGGAGTCCGAAATAACAAAGCTCTAGGAGCTGCATAAAACCTGTAACTTGAATTAAATCTTGATTGAAGTAATAAAAAAGAAGCCGACAAATTGTGTAACTAAAGTAGACCAATAGAATTCTGTACAAAAACACTTTAACTTCTTGAAGTCTTATATCCATCGGTGAGATTTAGATCAATCAAAAATAACAAATAATTAAGATTAATGCGTTATTTGGATAAAAGCTCAAGGAACTGTTTTTAAGGCATAAAAATTTATTTGTTTACTTTATAGAATTTATTATTCAAAACTTATGAAATCAAACCAGACGATTACTCGACGTTTTACGGTGTTTCTTTTTGGACTTTTTATATCACAAACCATCTTTTCACAAACTACTGTGACTCCTCCACCCAATATAGTTTTTATTATTGCTGATGATTTAGGTTGGATGGATGTAGGTTACAATGGACAGCAGTTTTATGAAACACCCAACATAGACCGATTGGCAAAAGAAGGAATGGTTATGAATAGGTTCTATCCGGGAGCTGCAAATTGTGCTCCTTCAAGAGCTTGTTTACTTACAGGAACCTATACTCCACGTCATAAGGTCTATTTGCCTCAGGGTGTTTCTCGAGGAGGTTTGGTTTCGAAAATGCGTTATAAAGTACCCACCAAAAATCAAGATGCTACTTTTGACACATTTCCAGTAAACATAAATCAGGTTGATGATGAGTTTATTTCCTTAGCAGAACTTTTAAAGCAATCGGGATATGTTTCAGCACGGTTTGGAAAATGGCATTTGGGGAACAGCAACCAAGGTTTTGACTTCAATTCCGCAAATGGAGAACCACAGTTTTATACCAACAAAAACGGAGATGAAGCTCGATTCTATAAAGACATTCATGTCGCAGAAAAATTGACAGACGGTGCTATAGCTTTTATTGAAAACCACCAGAAATCTCCCTTCTTTTTGTATCTGTCACATTGGGAAGTTCACACGCCAATCGTTGCAAGAAAAGAAAGAATCGAATACTTCGAAAAGAAAAATAAAACGAATCCACTTTGGCAAGAGTTTGACCCAGTTTATGCTGCTGAGGTCGAGCAAGTAGACCTAAGTGTGGGTAGGGTTCTTAAAAAACTGGAGGAACTGGATTTAGAGGAAAACACGGTGGTGTTTTTTACCTCAGACAATGGAGGACTTCTAGACAGAACATCAAATTTACCCTTAAGAGCAGGAAAAGGAACCTATTATGAGGGGGGAATTCGCGTGCCTTTTTGCGTTAAGTGGCCCGGAGTAATTCCTCCAGATTCTCAAACGGACGTCGCAGTAACTGGGGTGGATATGATGCCAACTTTTGCGGAAATCAGCAACACTAAATTATTCGAAAATCAAACAGTTGATGGGCGTTCGATTGTTCCGTTATTTAATAATAGACCTTTTGATAAAAACAGAAATATATTTTTTCATTTCCCCTTATATCTGGGGGAAGGCAAAGCATCAATTCTTCCCGCTTATGATGGCACAAAAAATTATTGGCGGGCAGTTCCATCCACGACGATGATCTCAGGAGATTATAAAGCCATATATTATTATGAATACGATCGGATGGAATTGTTTAATATTAAAAAGGACATTGGAGAGCAATTAGATCTTAGCCTAATAGAATTAGAAATCGCTTCAAGAATGAGGGAGGAAATCAGCTCATGGGTGGACAGGGTCGAAGCTCCAGTCCCCAGTTTAATTAACTTATAAAATTCAATTTTAATGAAAACCTTTATTTTTTTGTTCGTTTTAATGACTTTTTATGGCTGTCACAACGAGTCGAATCTTCCTAATATTGTGTTTATTCTAGCAGATGATCTGGGTACAGATCAAGTAAGCTCATATGGAAATGCTTATTATGAAACGCCTAACATAGATCGCCTTTCGAAAGAAGGCATGTTGTTTCAACAGGCCTATACTGCAGCAGCGATATGCTCGCCAACCCGCGCTTCGATTATGACTGGGAAGCATCCAGCAAGACTTCACCTCACCAATTATCTTGTAGGGTATAGTCCAAAAGATAAGCCACTTTTAGTTCCCGATAATTGGCAGAAATTTCTTCCATTGGAAGAGATTACGATTGCCGAGATGTTGAAGACAGCCGGTTACGAAACTGCCCTTTTTGGAAAGTGGCACCTCAGTAAAGAAAAAACACCCCCCAAAAGCATTTCACATAATCCTGACAAGCAGGGGTTTGACGTTTCTTTTGTGACTTACAAACCAATCATATCCATGAAAAGAGCATGGCAAGAGCCCGAGAATGATGCTCATAATATCGATACAATATCCAAGTTGGGAATTAATTTCATGAAAAGAAAATTGAAAAAACCATTTTTTTTAATGCTTTCTCATAATGCGATTCATGATCCGCTGGTTTCTAAAAGCATGTTGATTAAGAAATACGAACAAAAGGACCAAAATAACAAACCAGAAAACCATCCTATAATCGCATCGATGGTTCAAGAGTTAGATAAGAGTGTAGGGGATATATTGAATACCATTCAAGAATTGGGGATCAGTGATAATACGCTGGTCATTTTTTATTCAGACAATGGAGGAAAAGACGCCTATGCATTTCAAAAACCATTCCGTAAAGGAAAAGGATGGCTCTATGAAGGGGGAATTAGAGTTCCGTTAATTATACGTTGGCCAAGAAAAATTAAACCAGGGACAACTTCTGATGCGATGATATCCTCCGTAGACTTCATGCAATCTTTTATGGAAGTTGCAGGTGTTGTTCCAGATGAGGGAAACAAATTAGATGGAATTAGCATGGTCTCTGCGTTCAAACAAGAGGACCTAAAGAGAGAGAAACTCTTTTGGCATTATCCTCATTATCACAAAGGTTCTGGAATGAGTCCAGCCAGTGCGATGCGTTGGAAAAATTATAAATTGATAGAATGGCACGAACAAATGCTTAAAAATGAAAAGGGACAAATAGAACTCTATGATTTAAGTAATGATATTGGAGAGCAGGTCAGTCTTGTTGATGAAAAGCCTGAAATCGCAACGGCAATGCGCAAAGAACTTCATAAATGGTATAAAGAAGTAGGGGCACAATTTCCTTCTATAAATGAAAATTATAAAATAGTTAAATAATTTTTTTAACCTAAAAGTAGGGTGTTGAAAATCTCAATCGGGTTATAGATATAACACTTAAAATTACACATCATGAAATTAACAAACCTTTCTACTCTAGTATTAATTGCCACTTCTTTTATTGCTTGCGATAAAGGATCAGAAAGTAGCTTTTCCGAAAACTTAAGCACAACAACTGTTCTAGAAACCATTAATTCACTTTCCTTTAATGAGGATGTTGATGAAATGGTAGCTGAAAGTATGGAGCTCACAGACCGATTTTCAAGTTCCTCCAGAAGTGCAGATGCAACTGCTGACAAAGGACCGAAACATTTTGAAGGAGACAAGTATGGTAAGTGTGCAACAGTTGTTGATGATGAAGAAAACAACATCAAAACCGTTACATTCTCAGGCGAGTGTTATGGAAAAAGAGGACAACTTCGCCGTGGAACTATTGTCATTACCTATTCAGAAACTCGGAATGAGGTAGGAAGCTTTAGACAAGTCGAATACAGTGATTTTTACATGAACGATGTAAAAATAGAAGGAACCCGTAGATCAGAAATTTTAACGATAGATGTAAATGGAAATAGAACCACTCAAACCACTCATTCTGGTGGGAAAATGATTTATGACGACGGTACTTTTTCTACAAAATCATCTGAAATGATCAGGTTTACAAGCAAAGAAGACGATGTAAGAGTATCCAGCACGCTTACAGGTTCATCTTCTGGAATAAGTACAGAAGGAGTAAGCTTTAGCATGGAGATAACCTCTCCAATAAAATTTGTTTACGATTGTGATATTGATGGTAAATTAAAAAGAGGTAAAGTGCCAGTTGAAGGTACAAAAACAACTACGGTCGGGGAGAGTACAATCATCACTGATTTTGGAGACGGTACTTGTGACACTTTGGTTGAGATCACCAAAGATGGCGAAATAGAAACCGTAGATTTGAAAGATATTAAAAGAGGAGATCGATTTAAAAATATCCTTAAAAATAAAATGAAAAAATCTTAATAATGTATCTAGTTCATTTTGTTTAAATTGGTGAATTATTGTTCAATAATCTCTTTAGAGTTTCCTAGAGGGATTATTTAAAAATAAATAAATTTGACAGCTCAAGAGTTTAAAATGGTTTACGACGCACATTTTGACGCCATCAGGAGATATTTGATCTACCGGTCAGGGGATCGGGATCTGGCAAGTGACATTGCCCAGAATGTCTTTATGAAAGTTTGGACTAAGAAAATGGAAATAGCCAATGGTAATATAAAGAGCCTATTATACAAAATGGCTGGAGAAGATTTTATCAGCTATTTAAGACATAAAAAGGTAGAAAGTAATTACATTAATACTTTAGACTTTAAGATTATAAATGAAGAAGATGCTGCGGATTTTTATAGTGAAAAGAAAAAAGAATTTGAGAAGGCGTTAACAGAATTGCCCGAGAAACAGCGTACCGTTTTGTTGATGAATAAAATGGAGGGCTTAACATACAGCGAAATTGCCGAAAGTTTAGGATTAAGCAACAAGGCAATAGAAAAAAGAATGGGTCAAGCACTAAGCACACTTAAAACAAATCTTCGAACATTATGAATAAAAACAAAAATTCAGGTCAGGAAATAAATGACTTTTTAAGTAAAGTTGAAATTCCTTTGGGCAAAAGTAAAGAAGAGATCTGGGCAAAAAAGTTTGAAAATGTAGTCCTATCAGAAGAATCTCAGCAGTCGAAAAAAACAAAGACTACTCCTAAAGTCAGAAGTTTATTTCAATACAAATGGACCTATGCAATTGCTGCTTCCATAATGGTTTTATTGACCGTAACCCTTTACAACAGTGTGGTGAATTCTGATAATTCTATTGACGATCAAAACATAACATTCTCCGAGGAGATCGTTGTCTCTAACGACACAACCATCGAGTCTTTATTTGTAGAAGACAATGAATTTGATGATTGGTTTGAAGAAGAATATGTCCTTCAAATCATAAATTAAGAAACGAAAAATGATCATGAAAACGATAAAATATTTTTCATTAATTTTAATTATGAGCCTGATCTCAACCCATTTTTCTGTGGCTCAGGATATCGCTCAGCCTCCCGAAAAAATATTCAGCCCCAAGCAATTGGAAATGCTTGAAGCACAACGAGCTTTAGTTAAAGAAAATCGAGCATCATTCAAGAAAAGTTTATCTAAAGAACAACTATCGATTCTTTCCAACAAAGAACTTTCAAAGAGCCAAAAGCAAGAAGCATTGATGTCATCTTTTTCTGAAATTCAAAAAACATTACTCAAAGCAAATAGAGAAAGTGTCAGGGCATTGAAAAGAGAGTTTTCCAAATCCCTCACTGACAAACAAAAGATCGCGATTAAACAACGCGGAAAAAATCTCAAAGAAAGTCGTGAGAAAATGAAAGAATATAAAGGAGACATGAAGGGGCGAAAAGATAAAGTAAAAGAGAGAAAACGAAACATTAAGGATCGAATGAGAAAAGGTGAGGTTGAAAAAAATAAAATGCTGGAGGCTAACTAATTAAATAAGTATCCTCTACTTTTCGCTATATTTAGACAATGGGAAAAATTATTTTCGTTGCCTTTTTGTTTTCTGCCAGCTTTGTTTTTTCTCAAACAGACGAAGAGGAATCAGAATTAGACAATATTCTTGACGAACTGTTTGGTATAGAAAGTTTTGGCGTTGAAGCCAAAAAGTTGAGTTTCCTTTATGCCACATTTTCCTTCAGCGATAAAGCTTATTTTGCTGGCCGTGATTTTGGTGTTGACCAATATGGATTCACCCCGAGTTTGTCCTATATGAGTTCCAATAATTTCTTTCTAAGTATTGGCTCGGCATCCTACAGCGAACTAGATCCACAATGGGATTTTATTTCTTTAAGCGCAGGCTATTCTAAATTCATAGGGAAGAAGGAAAAGTTAAGTCTAACAGGAGTTTTTTCACGAAGTTTTTTCCTTTCGAATACCTCCGACTTGAATCCAAATAGAATATCAACCTCCATTTCTTTAAACGAAAAAATCCTTAAAATCAGGGTCTCTGGAGGATATCTTTTTGGAGGGTCAAGCACTTTTTACGCTTCAACAGATGCTGCATTTAGAATCAAATTAATTGAGGATCAAAAATTTACACTTGATTTTCGCCCAGGATTTAACTTTCTATTCAGTAAACAGACCATTAGTGAGGAGAACTCAGTTTCTTTATTCAATTCGATTGCAGCTGAAACAGATGTTTTTGACCTTATTAATTCACAATTCAGCTTCCCTTTTGAGGCGGATTATGGAAATTGGGATTTTCAATTCGCTTACACAATTAATGTACCGAAAGCAATTGGAAATGAAACGGATATAAATCAAAACGGCTTCTTCAGTTTTTCAATTGGCTATTTGATTGGTTTTTAGTATCTCGAACTCATTTTAAGCAGGACATCACAGGACATCGTTTTTGCGGTTTTTAATTATTTTTAAGAATTACAGGATCAACACATATTTTTTATATATTGTGTTAGAATAGTTCAATAAATTTTAATATTTAGGTTAATTATGCTTTTAAAACTATTTATGGGAGTAATAATTTTTCCACATAATTTAAGGTTTTATGTTTAAGAATTAAAAATAAAGTTGTCTTTCAAACAAAACCATGTTATAGTCAAACAAAATCGATGATTTCAACCAAATCTACAACGCAGTTTTTATTTCTTTCTTTAAGTATTTTATTCTTTAATTCTTGCCAACAGGAGCCAGAAAAAAGTTATTTGAAAGCGCCTTTCGCCAAATTAGACACCTTGTCAACAAATGATTGGTGGAATCGCGGGGTCTCAAAAATAATTGACATGAAGGTAGATCGTGATAAAGTAATTGCCTTTGGAATTTATACAACGTCCAACAATACATTGAAATTATCGGCTCAGCTATTCCCGCTTTACCCGAAAGAAACGAGATCAGTAAGATTGGCGATTTATCAAAATGACCGCTGGGAAGAAGTGCAGACTCAAGAAGTCAATGAACTGGGTTGGTCAGCTCAATTTAGGATTGAAGACTGGGACATGAATCAATCGTATAGATACAAACTTTTACATGGTTCTTCTGCAAGCTTTGAAGGGCTTATACGAAAAGATCCAATCGATAAAAAAGAAATTAAACTAGCGGCGCTCTCCTGTAATAGTAATAAAGACCGTGGAGGTCGTGAAAATTATGTCAAAAATATTAATGCCCTAGATCCAGATCTCGTTTTTTTTGCTGGAGATCAGTCTTATGACCACAAAGAACACACAGCTGCTTGGTTGAAATTTGGGATACAGTTCAGAGAAGTTTTTAGAACGCGCCCTGCCATAACCATTCCGGATGACCATGATATTGGTCAAGGAAATTTGTGGGGAGAAAACGGAAAAAAGTCCTTGAGAGCTGATGGAAACGATGGAGGATATTTTTTTCATCCTGAATACGTAAAAATGGTAGAGCGGGCACAAACCTCACATTTACCAGACCCATTTCACAAAGAACCTCTTGAGCAAGGAATAAATGCTTACTTCACAAATTTAGTAATCGGAGGCATAGACTTTGCGATTATAGAAGACAGGAAGTTTAAATCAGGTCCCAACGGGAAGATACCACTTCAAGGGCCAAGAGCGGATCACATTTTAAATCCAGATTATAATCCAGATGACATTAATCTTCCTGAGTTAAAACTGCTTGGAGATCTTCAGTTAAATTTTTTGAAACAATGGGGAGAAAATACAGATCAAAATCGAATGAAGGCTGTGCTCTCTGCAACTGGTTTTTGTGGCGGTGCTCACCTTCATGGGAAGCAAAGTAACCGGTTGCATGCTGATTTAGATTCTAATGGATGGCCACAAAACGGAAGAGATAGAGCCCTTGAGTTAATAAAAAAAGCGAGAGCCGTTCACATTGCAGGTGATCAACATTTACCGACATTAATTAAGCATGGAATAACTGAATTTGATGATGGTCCGTGGGCATTTGTAGTCCCGGCCATTATTAATAATTATTACAGCCGATGGTGGTGGCCAGAAGATGAAAAACCCGGGAAAAACGCCAACGATTTGCTTCCTTGGACTGGGCAATATTTAGATGGGTTTAACAACAAAATCACAATGCATGCTTATGCAAATCCGGATTCTGATTCTAATGGTTCTGGATTTGGTTTTATTCGATTTAACACCACTTCAAATGAAGTCACATTTGAGTGTTGGCCTCGTAATGTCGATGTGACCAATGAAGACGCAAAACAATTTTTAGGGTGGCCTTTAAAAGTAAAAAATTAAATGATTTATAAAACAGTAATAGCACTTATTACCTTTTCAAGTTTTAATCAGATTAGTGATTTAAATAAGGCAGCCTATCAACAGTCTATTCCAGGAACTACTCAAAAAATTGACATGGTTTATGTCCCTGGAGGTAACTTTGTGATGGGGAGTCCAAAATCAGAGAAAAATCATTTTGGAGATGAAGGGCCCCAACATGAGGTTGAGATCGCGCCATTTTGGATGGGAAAATATGAAATCACTTGGGACTTGTATGAGCTATTTGTCTCCAGAGAAATTGACAGCAAAAAACCAGAAAAAGCAGAAGGAAACGAGGTAACAATTGATGTGGATGGTGTCTCAGGAGCAACTGCGCCTTATGTGGAAATGAGCTTTGGAATGGGAACAGAAGGGTATCCTGCAATTTGCATGACTCAGCTGGCTGCCGTTAAATTCTGTAAATGGCTTTCCGCAATGACAGGTAATTTTTATCGTTTACCAACGGAAGCTGAATGGGAATATGCATGTCGAGCAGGAACAAAATCCGCCTATTCGTTTGGCGATGATGCTTCCCTTTTGGATGAATATGCTTGGTATGAAGGAAATAGTAATGGAGCTTACCATAAAGTCGGTGTCAAAAAACCCAATCCATTTGGATTGCACGACATGCATGGAAATGTTTCTGAGTGGACGTTAGATCAATATGTTCCAACGGAATACAAATCAAGAAAAAGAAAAAAATCAATCAATCCTTATGTTCAACCCACTAAAACTTATCCGAAATCAGTTAGAGGTGGCGCATGGACTGATAGTGAAAGCAGACTCAGAAGTGCTGCGCGAAGACCTTCTTCTAAACAATGGAAGAAAAGAGACCCTCAAATACCGAAGAGTCTTTGGTGGCATACTGACGCTCCCTTTGTTGGGTTCAGAATTGTGCGCCCTGTGAATCCCCCTCCCCCCGAAGAACAAAAATCATATTGGAATTAAAAAACAAAAAAATGAAATCAAACGAAAACCTGTCAAGAAGAAATTTTGTAAAACGAACAACGTTGGCGACCACGGGAATTCTTTCCGCTACTTTGCCCCTTGAAGCCATGGCAAATGTCCATGCAGAGAAGAAGTTAAAAATAGCTTTGGTCGGCTGTGGAGGTCGAGGAAGTGGCGCAATTGTTCAAGCTTTAAACGCTGATGAAAACACCGAGTTAGTTGCAATGGCCGACGCATTTCCAGATAGAATTGAAAAAAGTTTAGCTGGAATTCAAGAACACTTTGACGGTGTTAAAAAAATAAAAGTCAATCCAAAACACCGTTTTTCAGGATTTGATGCTTACAAAAAAGCCATTGATATGGCTGATGTTGTGATTTTAACAACCCCCCCTGGATTTAGACCCTATCATTTTGAATACGCAATTGCAAATGACAAGCACGTGTTTATGGAAAAACCTGTAGCAACTGACCCTGTTGGGATTAGGAAGGTTCTAGAGGTAGCTAAAATAGCCAAACAAAAGAAACTGAACGTGGTCGTCGGACTTCAGCGCCACTATCAAAAGAAGTATACTGAGTTGTATGCAAGAATACAAGATGGGCAAGCTGGGAAGATAATGAGCGGTCAAGTCTACTGGAATAGCCGAGGAGTTTGGGTTCGTGAAAGACAAGCGGGTCAGACCGAGTTAGAGTACCAGATGAGAAATTGGTACTATTTTAATTGGTTGTGTGGGGATCATATTCTTGAACAACACATCCATAACATTGATGTTGCCAACTGGTTTGTAGGAGGCTATCCAACAGAGGCGCAAGGAATGGGAGGAAGAGAAGTTAGAAATGGAATAGATCACGGAGAAATTTATGATCATCATTTTGTAGAATTCAGCTATGCAAATGGAGCTGTGATTTCTAGTCAATGCCGTCATCAGCCCGGATGTATGAACAAGGTTGAGGAAAATTTCCAAGGAACTAAAGGGACCGTTTCAACTCGAAAAGGGATCATTAAAAACTTAGACGGTGATGTTAGTTATAACTATAACGGAATAGAGAACCCCTCTGCTTCTATGAAAAATAAAGGTGACGGGAATCCCTACCAAGTAGAGCATGATAAATTATTTGCTTCAATTAGAAATGGAGACGTAATTGCAGATGCAGAAAATGGAGCAAAAAGTACATTGACGGCTATCATGGGAAGAATGGCGACTTACTCGGGTAAAGTAATTACTTGGGATCAGGCGCTAAATTCCGACTTACAGCTGATGCCTGAAATGATGACTTGGGGGAGCACGCCACCGACACTTCCAGATAGTGAAGGCAGATATAAAATACCTGTTCCTGGAAAAACAAAATTCTACTAATATCACTTTTAAATACAACTAAATGGAAAGAAGATCATTTATAAAAAAAAGCGCGGCAGCAGCCTCTATTTTAGGTGTTGGCATACAAGGAGTAAACGCTTTTAACTCTCCAGAATCAAATGGATTAGTGGGTGGACACAATTTTAACTTAAAATATGCTCCTCATCTTGGTATGTTTAAAAATCATGCAGGAAATGACCCTATTGATCAGTTAAACTTTATGGCGGATCAAGGTTTTACCGCTTTTGAAGATAACCGTATGATGAAAAGGGATATTGCAACTCAAACCAAAATGGGAGAAACACTTGCCAAACATAATATGAGCATGGGTGTATTCGTGGTTGACAAAGGTGGTAATATGAATAACACTCTTGCGGCAGGAAAAAAAGAGCATGTTGATATATTCTTAGATGGCTGTAAAAAAGCGGTCGAAGTAGCTAAACGTGTGAATGCAAAATGGATGACTGTTGTACCTGGAGGTTATCAAAGAAGATTACCTATTGGAGTTCAAGATGGACATGTGATTGAAGCATTACGCAGGGGAGCAGAAATTTTTGAACCACATGGATTAACGATGGTTTTAGAACCACTATCAGATTCCCCAGACTTGTATTTACAGCGCTCTGATCAAACTTATATGATTTGTAAGGCAGTTAATAGTCCTGCATGTAAAATTTTATTTGACATCTATCACCTTCAAAAAACAGAAGGGCATATCATTCGAAACATAGACCTTACATGGGATGAAATTGCTTATTTCCAAATTGGTGACAATCCAGGGAGAAAAGAACCTACAACGGGTGAAATCAATTACACAAATATTTTTAAACACATTCATTCAAAAGGTTTTAAAGGAGTTTTAGGCATGGAACACGGAAATTCATTGAAAGGCAAAGAAGGAGAGCAAGCGGTCATAACTGCTTATAAAAAAGTAGATTCTTTTTTATAAACCCTAGTGGATGGCAGATCTAAATATTTGTATCGATTAATATTTTTTAATAATAAAACTTAAACTTTTTAAAAAAAACACAATCAAAAAATAAGACCTAACATAGACAACATATTTATTTATCGTTAAAAGTTACAATAAATTGAAAGAATTCCTCCCTTCAAACTCAAATCCTTGGAATAAAGAAAAGGCACAGCTTTTATTGAGGCGGATGGGATTCTGTGTTGATCTCAACTCGATCAATCGCTATCTTCTTATGACTCCAAGCGATGTCGTTGATGAATTAATCCAAGAAGCTAAGGATTTGCCCCCAACAGAAGCTCCAGAATGGGGTTTTTGGGACAATAAAGAATTTAATGATTCTGGAAAAAATAAGGGCTATTATCATACGATTTTGCAAAAACAAGCCTTTACTGATTTTCAAAACAATGCTTTTAGAGAACGCTTGGTTCTATTTTGGAGCAATCATTTTGTGGTCGAGTATTTAGACGTTAATCAACCGGCATATCTTTATCAATATTATGCTTTGTTACAAACTCAAGCACTGGGTAATTTCAAAACTTTCGTTCATCAGGTTGGTTTAACCCCTGCAATGTTGCGTTACCTCAACGGCTATGACAATAAAAACTCAAGTCCGAATGAGAATTACGGCAGAGAATTATATGAACTTTTCACTTTAGGGCAAGGAAATGGTTATGTTCAAGAAGATATTACCGAAACCTCTAGAGCCTTGACAGGGTATAACAAAACGGTGAGATTTGGACCTATTACTTTTAATGAAAACACTTTTGATAAAGGCAGCAAAAATATTTTTGGTAGAACAGGCAATTGGGGGTATGATGATGTAATTGATATCTTATTTGAGGAGAAGAAAGATCTTATCGCAAACTTTATTTGCGAAAAATTATATAAATATTTTGTGAGTCCTACCCACGATGATGCTATCGTTTCATCACTTGCCACAACTTTGATTTCAAACAATTTCGAGTTGACTCCTGTTTACAGTCAACTGTTTAAAAGCGAGCATTTTTTCGACGTAAAAAACAGAAATGTTTTAATAAAAAGCCCGGTTGACTTGATGGTAGGATTGCATAAAACTCTTGGATTCACTTTTAATGATACGATTGATTTAGAGGTGCAATTTAAAAACAAATGCAGAGACATGGGGCAGATTGTTTTCTCTCCTGTTGACGTTGCTGGATGGCAAGGGAATCACGATTGGATCAATTCTGAAACCTTACCCAAGCGTTGGGAATTTACCGATTATTTGTTAATAATATATTGGAAAAATAATAATAATCAATTTAAGAAATTAATTATATCATTAGTTGGTGAAAAGGAAACCAACCCTAAAGTTATTGTAAATGCATTAAAAGATTTTATGTTTTGTCCTTATGAAATGAAGGAGGAGGAGCGCTTGGAAGCCATAGCCGTTTTTAGGGGTGAAGTTCCAGAAAATTATTTTGAAGATGGAACATGGAATATCAATGATGACTCAGTTCCAAGACAAGTTTATGACCTGATGCGTTTTTTTATAACACTTCCCGAATTTCAATTAAAATGAAAAAGAACAGCGCTAACAAAGACAAAGGTAAAGCCCATGACGAAGAGCATGCGCAATGGGACAGGCGTGGTTTTTTAAAGACACTAGGAGTAGCAGGAGCTGGTGCAATTTCTTTTGGAAGCAACACACTTTCCGTAGTAGACTCTCAAATGTTAACCACTGCTTTGGCTGAGGTTGATAATGATCGAGTGTTGGTTTTGATTCGTTTAAAGGGAGGTAATGATGGTTTAAACACGATCGTCCCCATCTATGACTTCGATACCTATGCAAACAAACGTCCTAAAATTCATATTCCTCAAAACAGTCTGGTCAAACTCAACGATGATTTCGGAATCCCAGATTACATGAAAAAGATTGAGGGGCTATGGAAAAATGGAGCGATGAAAGTGGTCCATGGGGTGGGTTATGAAAATCAAAATTTATCACACTTTAAGTCTTCTGAAATCTGGGCTTCTACCTCAGAAGACAGCTCAGTCACTTCAGGTTGGATGGGTAGGTATTTTGAGGAAAAATATATGGACTATTTGATCAACCCTCCTAAAAACCCATTGGCCATTCAGGTTGGCAATGGAGGAAACTTAGTTTTTAACGGTGATTTAACTACTTACGCTTTTTCAGTATCCAGTCCAGAACGGTTGAAAAAAGTTGCTGAAAGTGGAACTATTTTTGATACCAGCAATCCACCAGATTCATTGCACGGAAATCAGGTTAGTTTCCTCCGAGAAGCTGTAAACTCGACCTATAGATACGCTTCGGTGATTCATGAGGCATACGATAATTCAAAAGAATACAGTGGTTATGGGGACAGCTCGATCGACCTTCAGCTGCGTTTGGTCTCTCGATTTATTAAGGGAGGTTTGGGTTCAAAAGTTTATATGGTAACCTTGAACGGTTTTGACACTCATGCCAACCAGCCAACGCGACACGAAACTTTGATGATCCAACTTTCGAATTCTATTAATACTTTTTATGCAGATTTAAAAAATCATGGTGTTGACGACAAGGTTTTATCCATGACTTTTTCAGAATTTGGAAGGCGTGTTGCTGAAAACGGTTCTAGCGGGACGGATCATGGTTCTGCAGCACCAATTATGCTTTTTGGTCCCTGTTTGAATGGAAATTCTTTTGTCGGTGAACACCCCAGTTTAAGCACTTTGGATAAAAAAGGTAACATGGCCACCAGCACTAATTTTAGATCTGTTTATGCTACGCTACTAACCGATTGGTTGTGTGCAGATCCTGACTTAATAAGCAAGGCAATGATTGGATCGGAGTATAATCTTTTGGGCTTGGGCTTGGGTTGTAATGGAGAGCAGTTTTTAAAACTGACGAACGATCCTATTTTACCAATACATGCCGTAGTTTATTCAAAAAATGACATTGATTTATATCTTAATATTAATAAAAGCAGTCAAGTCGAAATTGTTATTTATGACCTATTGGGAAGAAAAATAGGGACTGTATTTAAAAATATTTTGACCTCTGGAAAACACAACCTACCCCTTCGGGTTGATCCATATAATAAATTACCTTCAGGTCAATATATCTATAAAATTGAAGTCGATGGGAGCAGTACCTATAGCAAGGCGTTTTTAGTTAAGTAAGATTTATTCAGTTCTTAATTCCACTAATTTCTTGGACTTTCTCAACCAATAAAGCCAGTTCTAGAGCGTTTTGGTTACTCCAAAGTGAACTTTCTATTTTACCCTGGGCAATGCATTGATTCACCTCATTTATTTCATTCGTATAGCCAATTCCTAAAGTGGGTAACTCGGTAGTTGTTGCCTCACCATTTCTGATTAAAGTGATGGCTTCCGTATCGTGCCATCTTCCGGGCAAAACAATTTCAGCTTCTGTTCCGCAAATTTTAGCTTCGTTGTCGCTGTTGTTCGTAATCCCACAATATAAAATGGCTTGAGCATTTTCATATTGAAAAATCATTGAGGTTTGAACATCCACACCTGTAGGGCCAAACTGCGATTGCGCACTTATTTTTTCAGGTATACCTAGAATTAAATAGGTCAAAAAAATTGGATAAATACCGATGTCATACAAAGCACCTCCTCCTTTGTTTAAATCCATAAGTCGATGAGAAGGATCCGCATCCATTTTATAAAAAGAAAATTCAGAATATATAAATCGAACCGCTCCTAACCTTCCCTCATCTGACCATTTTTTCGCTTTTTGAATTGCAGGATTAAACCGAGACCACAATGCTTCCATAAGAAAGCACTGATTATTATTTGCCGCAGCAATCATTTGCTTAATTTCTCCAGAATTTAAGCCCAAAGGCTTTTCGCACAAGACCGCTTTGCCTTTTGCAATGGCAGCAAGCACAACCGTTTTGTGATGGTTGTTAAGCCCTGCCACATAAACAACCATAACTTCGGGATCATCAAATAAATCCTTATAACTACCATAACACCGATCGGCATTGAAGTCTTTTTTAAAACTTTCAGCCCGATGAATGTCACTAGAAGCGACAGCTACCAACTGGGCTTCGGCAACTAAATTCAGATCAGAAGCGAATTTCTTTGCAATATTTCCAAGCCCAGCGATGCCCCATTTGATTTTTTTATTCATGTTAGATATTTCAATCCAATTTAGTGAAATTCATGATTGTTTTTTTTTAAGCCTAACAAAAGTTTGCATTTTTAAAATTTAAAGTGATCTAAAATTTAAATACTCTTGTGATATTTTATAAATTGTTGGCAATAACGAAAATCAACTAAACCAATGAAAAAGTATATTATATTAATGTTTCTAACCTCTGTTCTTATTTCATGTGAAGAAACGCAACCGCCAAACATCGTCTTTATAATGTCTGATGATCATGCTTATCAAGCTATTAGTGCTTATGGTCATGATTTAAATAACACCCCAAATATTGATCGAATTGCAAATGAAGGAGCCTTATTCGAAAAAGGTTTTGTTACCAATTCAATATGCGCGCCCAGCCGTGCAGTAATGTTGACGGGAAAACATAGTTTTGTGAATGGAAAAGTTGACAATGTTCAAAAATTTGATTGGGACCAGCCAAATTTTGCAAAAGTTTTAAAAGCCAATGGCTATCAAACTGCAATGATTGGTAAAATCCACCTCAACGGACTTCCTCAGGGGTTTGATTATTCTGCCGTTTTGCCTGGTCAGGGTCATTATTACAATCCAGATTTCATTGTTAATGGAATTAAGCAGCGTATTCAGGGCTATGTTACCAAAATTACAACTGAGTTAAGCCTTGATTGGTTGAAAAACAAAAGAGAAAAAGACAAGCCGTTTTTACTATTATACCATCAAAAAGCACCCCACAGAAACTGGCAGTCTGAAGAGAAATATTTAACGCTGTTTGATGACAAAACTTTTGATTTTCCCTCTAATTTTTTTGATGAATATGAAGGAAGAAATGCGGCTGCAGCTCAAGAAATGTTAATTGCCGCTACCGAAGAACAGATTGAGGCTGCCCACGGAAATGGCGGCCATGGACGTTGGGGTCATGATTTTAAATTTTTAGTAGACCCTTATGGAAATGAAACCAGCTTTAAGCGAGAGTTAGATCGATTTACTCCTGAACAAAAGGAAGCCTGGCTAAACGTTTACACCCCTAAAAATGACGCCATGAAAGCTGCCAATCTTGAAGGAAAAGAATTGGCTTTGTGGAAATTCAATCGTTATTTAAAAGATTATCTAAGAACCATTCAATCCGTTGATGACGGTGTTGGGGAAGTATTAGATTACTTGGATGAAAATGGTTTAGCAGAAAACACTATCGTGGTTTATACTTCGGACCAAGGATTTTACTTAGGAGAACACGGTTGGTTCGATAAAAGATTCATGTATGAAGAGTCCTTAAGAACTCCAATCCTGATGCGATATCCGAAAGAAATTAAGGCAGGAACTAAGATCAATCAAATGATTCAAAACTTAGATTTTGCACCAACATTTTTAGATTATGCAAACGTTTCGATTCCTGAGGACTTACAAGGAGAATCTTTTAGGAAAATAGTCAGCAAGGAACAAAGTGAATGGAGAGATGCAATTTATTACACTTATTACGAATACCCCTCTGTTCATATGGTGAAAAGACACAATGGCGTAAGAACAGACCGATATAAATTAATTCATTTTTATTATGATATTGACGAATGGGAGTTGTTTGATCTATACACTGACCCTCAGGAAATGAAAAACCTATACGGTGATCCTGAATATGCAGAAGTTAAACAAATGATGCATAATAGATTTACAGAAATGCGAGATAAATATGGAGATTCAGATAAGTTGGATCAAATGCATATTGAAAGTTATTTAAGTCAAATGAAAAAATAATATTTTTTGGAGGGCATTACATAAACTCTAGGGGAAACCTAAGCATTATTTCATTTGATTTGTACGATTTAATTGTTCGATCTGAGCTTAAGAAAAAACTTATCTGTATCCGATTTTAAATAATTGTTGTCAAAGTTTGTCAGAACTAAATAAGTAAAGGAACTTTGATAAAAAAAGATGAAGACCCTAAAAGAACTTGTCGACCTGATTTCACTTAAAAAAATTGATGAAAATCGATTTGAAGGAGAAAACTTTCAAACCCCTTGGGGAAGAGTTTTTGGTGGACAGGTATTGGCGCAATCCCTTCATGCGGCATATCAAACAGTCCCTAATGATCGATTTGCACATTCCATGCACGGATATTTTATTTTGGGGGGGAACCTAGATTTACCCATAACTTATGAAGTTGATATCATCAGGGATGGAAAGAACTTTACGACCCGACGAGTGGTTGCCTTTCAAGAGGGGCGGGCCATATTTAATATGTCAG
>Ga0129324_10000178_pt1 | contig 45437 bp, 38 predicted proteins | sample CPBDNA_7_FD_96879 | JGI IMG/M metagenome (GOLD analysis project Ga0129324, IMG submission 96879) | Freshwater to marine salinity gradient microbial communities from Chesapeake Bay, USA - CPBay_Spr_15_0.2_DNA | ecosystem: Environmental > Aquatic > Marine > Coastal | place: USA: Chesapeake Bay... | reverse complement strand
GCTGAATCTTTTCATGAGTCCCCTACCTTGAACACCTGTTCCAATTAATCCTAGATTAATTTGATCACTTGGTGCTACAAACCCTCGACCCAATACATGACGCGGAAGAATAAAAACTCCTGCGCCCATTGTTAAACTTTGCTTTAAAAAGGTTCTTCTTTTATTGTTCATATATATTTATCTTTAATTCGAAAAATGTCCATTTTTTAAATTTACTATAAATTTGTTGTTTGTAGGTGAATGTTTTTTAATGTATGCTTTTATCTGTTGAACGATTAGAGGATTTTCGGATGCGACATCAACATCCACCTTACCCAAAGAAGCTTGATCAAAAATCTTAATGGAAGAAGACTTGTCCTCTGGTACCAAAATTTTATAATCATTAAATCGTATAAAGTATTTCCATTTTGGTTCCTTTGGAATATTGCTTTTCAATTCATCAATGACTTTCTGATGTTTAGTTTGATTGGCTAAATTTTCAAACTGATTTGGATCTTTCTTTAAATCATACAATTCAAAAGTGCCATCAAAATATGAAATTAATTGCCATTTTTCGTTAGAAATGGTATGAGATCCTATTGCAAAAGTTGTAACGGTAGATTGATCCCAATTAATTTTTGGATTATTTATTAAAGGTAAAAGGCTGTTCCCTTCCCACATCTTTTGTTTTGGGATTCCCGAAATATCAGCTAATGTTGGAGCAAGATCAATCAGATTAACAGCTTGGGTAATTTGCACCCTCTGATTTTTACCTTTTGGTGGAATGATTAAGAACGGAACTCTGGTACTTCGATACCAACCTGTCCCCTTTCCCCAGTGAGATTTTTCACCCAAGTGCCATCCATGGTCAGACCAAAGAACGATCCAAGTATTATCTGATAACTTGTTTTGGTTAATTGCTTTTACTAAATCTCCAATGAGTTCATCAACAAAAGCTACGGAAGCACGATAAGAAGCAACAGCGTTTTTCCATTGATTATGTTTTATAACCGTTTCGTGTCTTCCCGAAGTTTTGGGATACAAGGCCAATTGTTTTGCACGATGTCCAAGATCATCAAAATCATCTTCTAAATAATTTGGAAGTTCAATCTTTTCTGATGGAAATAAATCATGAAACCTTTTGGGATTGAAAAGCGGCTGATGAGGTCGTTCGAACCCAATAGCCATAAAAAAAGGTTTTCCGTTTGACTCCTCTAATCTTTTAATGGCCCAATCCACACTTACTCGATCTGCAAACAAGCTGTCTGGCAGATCGACTGCCCCCCAATCAAAAGTATTTGACTTATTCCAATATCGATCAGCGGGCATTCCGTTTAACGGCAATAGAAATTTTTTCCCCTGTTTCATAACCTCATGAGCGGGATTTTGTTTGTTGTTTCGTAATTCTTTAGAATCAAAGGGTGCTGAAGATCCCATTCTACCTCCATATGCATCAAACGCATTGATGGGAGTGCCTTTTCCATGAAATATTTTCCCTACTCCAAAAACTTGGTACCCATTTGATTTAAAGTGTTCTGGTAGACTTTTAGTTTCTGGAAAATCCTTGGCAAAATTCACCTGATTATCATAGACGCCGGTTGTGACAGGGTATTTACCGGAAAGAATCGCTGTTCTCGATGGACCACATACAGGTGCTGGGCAATGCGCATTTAAAAAGGAATATCCCTTGCTCGCAAGGGAATCCATATGGGGGGTGATGGCATCTTTGTCCCCCAAAAAGCCAACCCAATCATTTAAATCGTCAACTGAGATGAATACAACATTTGGTGGTTTAGAAATAATCGTCTGCTGTTTTTGTTCACAGGAAACAAAAAAAGAGAAACATCCCAGACACAACCAAATATTTTTAAACATCATTATTTAATATTTAATATTGGTTTCTCTTTAGGTAAATCTGGATATTGATCAAGGTTTTTCTGTAGTTTTTCCTTAATTAACAATTGTGACTCGCTTAGCTCCATGTCTTTTAATGATTTCTTTTCAAAAAGATCATATTTCATATCATAAAACTCACCTGATTTGTATAGTTTGTACCTGTCAGTTTGAGAAAATACATTTCTAAAACCACTGTTATTTCCCCACATAGGGTCATAATAGATCGTTGCAGTTTCTCTATTTAATTCTTCCTCGTCCATCAGTACATCCTTAAAACTAATTCCATCCGAATTGTCTTTTTCAACATTTAGGAGGGCAGCAAAAGTGGCGTAAAAGTCACTGAAATTAATGAGACCATTATAACTTTTTGGTTTCTTCACCGAGGCTGGCCAGCTGGCCACCATGGGAACATGATTCCCATGAGTGATCGTATTCCCTTTTGCTCCTTTTACTGGTCCGTTATTTGTATTTGAAACAATATTTAAATTTGTTCCATTGTCACCCACAAAAATCACCAAGGTGTTTTCAGCGATGCCTTGTACTTTTAGCTCGTTCACAATATTGCCTATGATTTTGTCCATATAAGCCACCATGTCAATGAAAAACCTGTTGTCTGGCTTTACTCTGGTTTCCAAAGAATTCCATGCTTTGGAATCGGGGGTAGGTACAAATGGATTATGAACCAATAACATCGGATAATAAATGAAAAAAGGATTGTCTTTATTTCGTTTTATGAAGTCAATTGCATAATTAGACACGACATCAGGCCCGTATGCGTCAGGGTCTCTATCCAAAAGCTTTCCGTTTTGTTCAATCAAAGGGTTCGAAAACCGTTCTCCTTGTTTTTTTAATTGGGTTAATTGCCACAAGCTGTATTCGTCAAAACCAAAATGGTGAGGGCGAGTATTATCTTCATAGCCATCAATTTTTTGCTGGAGTCCATTCAGCTGCCATTTACCAACGATGGCTGTTTTATAGCCATTTTCCTTAAATAAATTCCCAAAGGTTTTCTGATCTGGATTTAAATACGTAAAATATTCATAGTTTTTATAATTCCTTTTTCCTGTCATTATTTTCACTCGAGAGGGGGTACACAAGGGTTGTGAGATTGCTCTAGTAAAATTCACTCCTGTTCTCGCTAAGGAGTCAAGAACTGGTGTTTTATAGGAAGTGCTTCCATTAACACTTAAACATTCAAAACCAATATCATCTGCCATAATCAGAATAACATTGGGACGTTTGGGTAGTTTTTTTTGAGATTCACAATTTGAAAAAACAAAAAACATCACCAGTATCACTAATGGAAATTTCACTTTTATTAAATTTTTAAAATAACACATTTTACTTTTTATTGTTAAATAATATTTTCAATATTTCCTTTTGATCGATAGAGCGCATTGATGAAGGCAACTGATTTTCTTGCTTCATTGACACCGACTAGTGGTTCTTTTTCGTATTTTACAGCCGCTATCATATTAGTTATTGAATCAATATGAAATTGTTCTCCAATTCCCATTGGATCAGAAGCACCTGAGCCATTCGAATCCACTTTTATATCCAACAAATCTTTGATTTCAGGAAGACTGGAAGAAACGATTTGACCTCCTTTAAACTGAACATTTCCCAAAGTCCCGAAAACACCAATGGATTCTGGTTCGCCAGGATAAAGTGCTGTTCCACCCGAAAGTGTCCCTAGGGCACCATTCTTAAATCTAAAGGAAGCGACCCCAACATCTTCTCCTTCAATATTATGATGTAATGTGTCAATGAAGCCACTGATTTCTGCTACATCACCAATTAGGTTTATCATAAGATCAATGGTGTGTATGCCTTGATTTATAAAAGTTGCACCTCCATCTATTTCTTTTGTACCTCGCCAAGAGTCTTCATAGTATTCTAAAGATCTGTACCAATTTACACTGGTTTGAACCAAAAGTATTTTACCTAATAAGCCCTCGGCTAAAATCTTTTTTAATTGAATAAATTCTGGATTCATTCTGTTTTGAAAAACACAGCCTAGCTTTACATTGTGTTCCTTAATTATTTTTGAAATCGTGTCAATTCTGTCTGTAGTGATTTCAAGTGGTTTTTCACACAGTATATTTAAACCATATTTTGCAATTTTAGATATGGTCTCAAGATGTAACCCGCTTTCATTACAAATACAAACAATCTCTAAATCAGGGGTTTTTAAAAGCTGATCAATATCCCAAAACACTGGCGAGGAGAAATTTTCTTGAACGGATTCAGCTCTAGACTTTGTCTTGCTTACTACTCCTAACAGCTTTGCATTAGGAATTGCTTCAATGCAACGTGCGTGTAGCCTTGCAATATTGCCTGTCCCAATGATCCCAAAACCTATTTTATTTTCCAAAAATTAAAATTTATAATTATTAATCTGACATGCTACTAGGAAGAGTTTCTGGATTCACCGCCCAATCTAAATTTGGGCTTTCATCTAAAACATATTCTAGTTTTCCTCCATTAATTAGAACATCGTGATAAAACCAAGATTGGTTTAAAGGCACTCCATTAAGTTTCACACTTTGAATGTACTTATTTTTTAAATTGTTATTCTGAGTTGTAATCGTAAAACTCTTTCCTGAGTAATAATCTGAATCTAAATGAATCTTAATTTCATCAAAAATCGGACTTGATATATCATAAGCTGGCTTTTGATTTGTCCCTCCTTTCATTTCAAACAAACCAATTTTCATCAATACTGAAAGAGCTCCCATTAACCCTTGATCCTCGTCACCGCTGTAACCTTTTTGTGGCGTGTTGTCGCTGTATACAACCTCTAATACATCACGCACCCATTTCTGAGTAAGCCAAGGTTGACCCATATAATTAAAAATATAAGCCGTTTGCATAGAAGGCTGATTTCCATAGTTGAGGTAGGCTCTTCTTCTTTGATCGGCTACAAACTTATCGCCACGATAATTGTGTGTCACAAACTGGTGTTGTTCTGCAATTAGGAAAGATTGATTTAATCTTTTTGCTGCGATTGACTTGCCTCCCATTAGTCTGGCCAAACCGGCCAAATCATGCGGGACAAACCAAGTTCCTGAAGCGGCAGTAGCTTCTACAAAACCAGATCCTGGACCACCAAAAGCATCACTTTCATAAACCAAAGGATCAAAAGGTTCTATCCATGAACCATCGAGCGTTCTTCCTCGCATCCACCCCGTTTTTTTATCGTATATGTTTTTATAATTTTCTGCTCGTTTCATCAACATTGCGTAATCATCCTTTTTATTTAATGATTTAGCAAGTTGCGCTAAAGTCCAGTCTTGATAAGCATATTCCATTGTAGTTCCTGGGCCACACTGATGAAGACCGTATTTTTTATCTGACAGAGGAAAGGGAACATAACCTCGATCTATATAATATTCAATTCCTCCTCCAATGTTAGTGTAGTGCTCATAGCCAACTTTACTCATCATTCCACCGGGCATAGCATTTTTAAGCATTCCTTCATAAGCTTTATTAATGTCAAAACCACGGATTCCTTTCATATAGGCACTAACAATGAAAGGCGTAGAAGAAGCGCCTGTCATTACATAGGTATAATTCCCTCCTGAGGGGCCTCTGGGTATTAGACCACCATCATCATACATCAACAACATCGAGTTTACAAACTCCTCAGAAATTTTAGGGTAAACCAAATGCCAAAGTGTATTCAGTGTCCATTGTGCTCCCCAAAAAGAATCTGAATTATAGTGATTGAATTTAGGCTTCCCGTCAGTCCCAATTGGTATTTGACGTATTTTTTGCTTTTCTCCAGTCATGTCACTATATTTCCCATTGACGTCACTGATGATTCTTCTTCCTTGAAGAGCATGCCATAAATCTGTGTAAAAACGTACTTGCTGATCTTTTGTATTTCCTTTGATTTCGATCCTACTTAAGTGATCGTTCCACTGCTTTTTAGAATCAGAAACAACTGCATCAAAATCCCAATGCTCCAATTCTGTAGTCAGGTTTAATTCGGCTTGATTCATACTTACATAGGAAATACCAACTTTCATCAATAGCTGCTCTCCTTCCTTACTTTTAAAAACAGGATAAACCCCTCCATTAGTTCCTTCGAACTTATTGACTTTGCCAGTCAACTCACCATCTTTCCAAGCATTAAGCGTTTCGAATGATTTGTTAAAATGAATGGCAAAAAACACTTTTGTATCCTTGGGTCTTCTGCTCGTTTTTTCCATCACGGCATAGCCTTTGATTTTAGAATTCGAAACTTTCTTAGCATAGCCACTTTTGGTGCCCCCTGGGCCTAGTTGAGCTGAAAGATCAATAATGATTGAATTTTGATCCGATGCGGGGAAGGTATAACGATGAAAACCAACTCTTGTCGTGGAAGTTAATTCTACTTTAATTCCATAATCTTCCAAAACAACAGAATGGTATCCGGGGGTGGCTGTTTCATTATCATGAGAATAGGCTGAACCATAATTTTTAGGTCCTAAATGTGCTTTGATTTTTCCTGTAGTCGGCATCACAGGAATTCCTGAAAGTTGCCATGCGTGTATATGACTGAAAAAATTAATGGTCTTTTCGTTGTAACGATAACCTGATTCCCATGCACCAGCTGTTCCCATGTCTGGACTTAGGTTAACCATCCCAAATGGTCGGGAGGCTGAGGTAAAGAAGAACCACCTTGAATTAGCAGAATCAACAAATGGATTGACCAAATCAACGGGTTGTTGTGAATAAATAACTGTTGTTAGTAATATTAAGAAGAGTCTTAGTTTTTTCATTATTAATTAAATATTTAAGTGTGAATCAGCTAGTGATAATAATTTTTTTTCATTAACCTTTAATCCAAATCCAGGTTTAAAGTTTACTTCAACCTTTCCTTCAGAATTTAGATAGGTTGCTTTATCGATGACGCAATTAAGAAAAGAATCGTTTTCTTGTGGTTTTTCCATGGCTTCCACCCATGAAGCCTCATTCCCCACAGCAAGTTGTTGCCAAAAGGTGCAGGCGGCACCAACCAGACTAGAATCCCCAATCATAATTCCTTTTTTTGAAGCCCTAACTATGGAAGACAATTTGTTGATTTCAAGAAAAGTCCCCATGGTATTGGGATGAAAATTAAAATAATCACCCATTTTACTGTCAAAGAATTCGATGCTCTTCTTTGCTGGACGCATAATGTGATCAGGTATAATTGAAAGTTCTCCTACTTTACTTTGTATATAAATAAATTCCTCTTTAGATAAAGAAGAAGGATCTTCGATAGCATTCATCCCAGCCTTGTTCAACTCAATCAAAACATTGGCAAGTTGGTCTAAATCTTTAATGTATTTGTACCCTCGGTTAGGATCTCCCACGATGAATGAATCAGGACCTAAAAAAGCTCTCAAGGCACTTATGTTTTTCTTATCAGTTTCAAAATCTCCAAACATCTTTACTTTTACATAACGGTGCATGTTTTGAACTTTGGCTATTTTTGCTTGAATGACCACCGCTTCGGCATTTTTTTCTAGTATGCAGAAAATAGCAGGAATGGGTTGATCGCCCTGAAGTCCCCACATTTTAATCGTAGGTTTATTTGCGATTTTCCCCATTAAGTCATAAAGCGCCATAAGGACTCCCTCACTAATCACAGCAGACCATTTCTTGTCAAAAAAACAATTTCGTCCTTTTTCAATGGCAGCATTTAAATCCATGCCTTTAATCCCACTGAATTCAGCAGCCCAATTGTTTAAATCAAAGTCTGGATTATTACTTGAAACTTTTGTTTCTCCCCAACCCGTATGTCCACCAGCTTTTATGCTGAGCATTACATGTTGTCGGTTTTTCCATACGCCATAACTAAAATGTCTTTCTTTTTTGACATTGATTAAATACAAATCAATTGCTTCAATTTTTACTTTTGATGCTTCTAAATTTGAGCAATTTGAAAAAAATGAAGGGACTAACAGCAAGGGTAAAATACCACTAGACTTTTTAAGAAAGTGCCTTCTAGAATTATTCATAAAGTCTATTTCTTTGAGTTTTGAATGATTTCAGCATTGGCATCATATAAAAAACTTATTAATTCTTTGTCTAATTCTTGAACCATCTCGGGGAGCTTATTAGACAGGTCATTCTTTTCTTCAATATCTTTTGAAAGGTCAAACAACTCATACATTTTCTCGTCCCAGTGTTTTACTAGTTTGAAATTTCCAGAGCGAATAGCAGACTTAGGTTTTCTATTGGCAGCTTGATGGAATATCAAATAAGGACTGTTTCTTTTTACTTTACCCTTGCCATTATTGTGGAGAATTTCTTTAATACTTCCCCCATCAATTTTTTCTGGTAGTACGCCATTAAATCCAGAAAGATCTGCAAGCGTTGGCAATATGTCGAGGCCTGTGATCGGTACGTCAGAAAACGAACCTTTATTAACTCCTGGGCCGACCACAACAAAAGGAACCCTAATTCCTCCCTCGTACATGGAGCCTTTGCCCCCTCTCAAAGGAAAGTTCCTTGGGGTGATTTGTTTCTTTCCAATAGGAATTGAAGACCGACCTCCATTGTCTGAGAGGAAAATGATATAAGTATTATCTAAAATCCCGAGTGCATCTACCTTGTCTAAAATCATTCCTATTCCCTCATCCATGTCCTCAGTCATGGCAGCAAATTCAGGGACAAAATGTTTCTCTCCCTTTTTTAAATTATTGTATTTATCTATTGATTTTTTGGAGTGGGTTATGGCAAGATGAACGGCATAATGAGAAATCTGTATGAAAAAAGGCTTGTTGTTTTTAGTTTGTTCCTCAATAAAATCATTGGACCTAGTGGTCAAATCAAAAATCAATTTTGGGTCATCATAAATCGCGGGCCATTCTTTACCCATTGCAAAAGGAATCTCTTGATTCCCAATTTCAATAATACTCTTTCCTCCTCCAGTATTGTTACCTGTCAATCCATCGCTAAAATCGTACCCCATTTCTTCGGGTGTATATTGATCATATCGGGCATCCCATTTTCCGAAATGTGCGGTAACATAATTTTCATCCGCCAATTTTAAAATCTTAGGGATGGTCATTTCTTTCCGAAAGACTTTTGTCCAATTGTCACGATCCTTTTGATATTCGTGTTTGGCTGGCGTTAGTCCTGTTAAGATACTTTTTCTAGTAGGTGAGCAATAAGGTGCCGGAGCATAACCATTCGTCAATCGCATTCCCATGCTGGCCAATCTTTCCATGTTTGGTGTTTCATAGAAATCACTTTTTGAACGATTATCTTTGGGGTCAGCTAAAAAAGAAGTTCCCACCCAACTCTGATCATCAGTTAGTATAACAATAAAATTTGGTCGTTTTTGTTTTTGAGTAAATCCTTTGAAAAAACAAACGAAGGCGATTAGAAAAAATATTTTTTTCCAAATGTGGATCTTGATGAAATTTGGTATCATTAAATAAAATTTAAATTTTGACATATGGCATAACAAATGGTTTAATTGTAAAACGAAACATATTAAATTCGTGCACGCGCACAATTGTTCAAAAATAACACATTTAATTTGGGATTAAAAAGTAAATTGTATATTAAAATTAATTCCAATTATTTTTAATGATTTCTAAAAGTTCAGCAGGGTCTTTTTGAGAATCTCCCGTTTGAAATCGCAACAAAGTTAATTCTGATTTAAGGGCGGAAATCACAGTACGGTTTTTAAAATTACTATACTCATTCTTTAACTCTTTTGGATCTTTCTTTAAATCATAAAACTCCCATTTGGGAGGCGTTGTTTCATTCGTATAAGCACCATTATATCCCAAAGAATGTCCATAATAAAAAATCAACTTGTATCGTTCATTACGGATTCCAAAATGAGCTGGCCGATCCAGGGAGTGTGCATAATATCTATAGTACATGCTTTTTCTCCAATCCTTTGGACTTTTCTTAATTAAGTTTTTACGAAAACTTTTTCCTTGAAAGTCAGAAGGCGTTGGCAAACCTGCATAATCTAAAATCAATGAAGAAAAATCAACATTTAAAACAATATCGTCCAACTTTTTATTGGCTGGAATTTCTTTGGGATATCTAATTACAAATGGCATTCTGAGGGATTCTTCAAGAAACATGCGTTTGTCAAAGAAACCATGTTCGCCCAAAAAGTAACCCTGATCAGATGTGTAAATCACTACGGTATTTTCTGCCAATCCGTTTTCGTCCAAATAATCTAACACCCTACCGATATTATCGTCAATGGCTGCTGCACATTTTAAGAAATCTTTCACCAATTTTTGGTAGGTTTTCTTTCTTAATTCTATGGCGCCTAAACCATTTACATCGAAAGGAAGTCCAGGATAGTTCCACGCTTTGGTGTTGTTAACAGAAGCTTTTTCCCAACGACCGGCAAGCGTTTCAAGTACCTGTCCTTTAAAAGCCCTCCCTGATTCTTGGGGGCCAAACTCAAGTAGTGAACCAGGTTCTGGTATGCTCATGTCATTAAAAAGCTCTTTGTATCGATCGGGATAATCAAAGGGTTCGTGAGTTGCCTTAAAATGAGTCATCAACATAAAAGGTTGGGTTTTATCTCTTTTATTCAACCACTCAAGAGAAGCATCAGTGATAACGTCTGTTGAAAACCCTTCGGAAACCGAGCCTCCTTTTTTCCCATCTTCCCAGTTTTCTGCTGTTTTCAATATTGGATCTTTGTATTTTCCCTGTCCAGGTAGGACTTTAAAATAATCAAAGCCAGAGGGTTTTGACTTTAGATGCCACTTCCCTATTATTGCAGTTTGATAGCCAGAGTTGCTCAATATTTTTGCCACATTATTTCGATTGGGATCAAGTTTATCGCTCAAGGTATATACCTGATTTTGGTGACTATACTGACCGGTTAGTATTGTGGCTCTGCTGGGAACACAAATGGAATTCGTACAGAAAGCATTTTCAAGCAATACGCCTTCATTCGCCAATCTCTTTATGTTTTTATTAATCACATAATCCTGAAGCACACCACCATAAAGCCCCCAAGCTTGACTTGTGTGATCATCGGCCATGATAAAAACAATGTTGGGGCGAACACTTTTATTAGCATTCTGACCAAAAGTAAAAGTGACGATAAAAAGTAATATTGTAAGGGTAACTGATCTCATTTAAATGTTATTCTTTAAAATTAAATTTATAAACTATTTTTTTAGTCTTTTAATTTCGAGGTATAAAACTAAGGGGGTGATCCAATTTCCAGCACGCTCAAAAAACTCTAAAAATGATTCCCCATAAATTGGTCTCATTGCGGCAGTCAAGAACCCCCAAAAAGTACACCACAACAGAACAATGGGGATTGGAAAAAAAACAACTGTCAAACCCAAAGAAATATCAAGTACCCCAATCATTTTCATTATAAAATAGGCTTCGGTCTCATTTTGAGTAATAAAAGAAAGGTATTCAACCCATTCTTCTTTCCCCAAATAAGCAATTATTCCATGAGAAATAAAAATTGAAGCTACCGCAAAACGAATCAGATACTGAATTATGCTATTTTTTTTATTCATTTCACTTATATGTGTTGTTAGATTAACAAAAATGATTAATTTTATCGTGTGCGTGCACTATAAAAATCATTCAAAACTAAATAAAAACCAAATGGTATTCAAAAATATTTTTCTTAAAACGCTTTTAACAACAACCTTAAGTGTTTTCTTTTGTATTTCATCAATTGCTCAAACAAATTGGATCTCCCTCTTTAATGGAAAAAACTTAAAAGGATGGGAAATTAAACAAGGTTCCGCAAATTTTGAGGTAATTAATAATACGATTGTTGCTACTACCTTATTGAAATCAAAAAGCACCTATTTAGCAACTAAAAAACAATATGGAGATTTCATTTTTGAGGCAGAGATGTATGCTACTCCAGGATTAAACTCTGGCATACAATTTAGAAGTCATGATGGAGAAAAAGGTGTTTATGGTTATCAGTGTGAATTTGACACCGATCCAGTTCGCGCCTGGTCAGGAGGGATTTATGACCAATCTAGAAGAGGTTGGATTTATCCATTAACAGAAAACAGAAAAGGAAGTGCTGCTTTTAAAAATGGGCATTGGAATAAGATCAGAATAGAAGCTGTAGGCAACAAAATACAAACATTTATTAACGGTGTTCAGTGTGCCAACCTTATTGATGATATGGATGTTGACGGTTTTATTGCACTCCAATTACACTCCATTAGTTCAGCGGATCAAGTCGGGAAAAAAGTGAAGTGGAGAAACATTAGAATCGCTACTGAAGATGTTAAAAAACATCAAACACCAACACAGGTGAATGCCAACGAGATCAGTTATTTAAAAAACACCCTTACCGAAGATCAAGTTAGAAAAGGATGGAGATTACTTTGGGATGGAAAAACCAGTAATGGTTGGAAAAGTGCTAAAAAAGCTGGTTTTCCAGAAAATGGTTGGGTCATGGAAGACGGAATCTTGACCGTACTTGAATCAGGAGGTGGCGAAGCTAGAAATGGGGGCGACATTGTTACCGTAGACAAATTTAGCAACTTTGAGCTGGAAGTTGATTTTATGTTTACACCTGGTGCGAATAGTGGAATTAAATATTTTGTTGACACTTCGCTCAATCAAGGAGTGGGCTCATCAATAGGTTGTGAGTTTCAAATTTTGGATGACAACCTTCATCCTGATGCAAAAAAGGGAATAAAATCAAATCGAACTTTGGGTTCATTATACGACCTTATTAGATCCGAAAGCCTTCAAGAACCACGTGATCAAAGAAGAGGCGTGAAACCAAATGGATGGAACAGGGCAAAAGTGGTTGTAAACGGAGGAAAAGTAGAACACTGGCTTAACAATATGAAAATTGTTGAGTATGATCGTTATTCTCAAATGTTTAAATACTTAGTATATTATAGCAAATATTCCAAATATGAAAACTTTGGAAGGGCAACTGAAGGTCGTATTCTCCTTCAAGATCATGGGAATACCGTATCTTTTAAAAATATAAAAATTCGTGAATTTTAAATTAAAAACAACAGTATTAATCCTTCTTGGATTATTTGTAAACTGTCAAAATAAAGAACAAAAACAGTCTAAACCCAATGTTATCTTGGTAATCGTAGATGATATGGGTTTTTCTGATTTAGGAGCTTATGGAAGCGAAATAAGCACACCCAACATCGATCGTTTGGCAGCGGAAGGGGTTCGCTTTTCAAATGCTTACAACACTTCGAAATGTTTCCCTTCACGCGCTTGTATTCTTACTGGTCTTTATTCACAACAAACAGGATATAATAAAGATTTTAGGCAACCCATGCGAAATGCCATTACCCTAGGAGAATTGTTCAAATCTGCGGGGTATACCACCTTATGGTCTGGAAAGCATCACAGTACAGAAAACCCAATTGATCGTGGGTTTGATCATTACAGTGGCTTGTTGGATGGAGCTTCAAATCATTTTAATCCGGGTAAACAAAGAGAAGGTGAAGCGACTCCCGCCCATAAAGTTGGAAAAACAAGAAGCTGGATCATTGAAGGGGAAATTTTCACCCCATACACCCCTGAATCAAAAGACTTTTATACGACGGACACTTTTACAGACTATGCGTTGGATTGGATAAATGAAATCGAAGCAGAACAACCTTTCTTTTTATACCTTTCCTACACTGCCCCGCACGATCCATTGATGGCATGGCCAGAGGACATAAAGAAGTATGAGGACAAATATAATGATGGTTATGAAGCCATTCGGGAAGCTAGATTTAAAAAACAGCTAGAATTAGGGATCCTACCAAAAAACAGTAAGCTGTCAATCGCCTATCACAAAAAATGGTCAACACTTTCAGAGGAAAAAAGAAAAGAAGAAAGCCGCACCATGGCCGTTTATGCTGCAATGATAGATCGAATTGATCAAAATATTGGACGGTTAACTGATAAATTAAAAGAACATGGAACTCTCAAAAACACCTTAATACTTTTCACCTCGGACAATGGTGCATCTGGAGAAGTCGTTAACGTTCCCGGAGGAACGGGAGAAATAGGGGCGGCGACCAACTGGAAATCTTTAGGTAAAAATTGGGCCAATGTTTCAAATACGCCTTATAAGTTTTTCAAAAACTGGAGTCATGAAGGGGGGATTAAAACTCCTTTAATTGCTTATTGGCCAGAAAAAATTAAAGCTTCAAACCGGGTGGTTCATACCCCGGTTCATTTTATTGATTTTATGAAAACATTTTCAGAACTACTTGGGATTGATTATCCAAGTAATTACAAAGGTGAAGAAATCATTCCAAGCCCAGGAATTAGTTTTTTAAAAGCGTTAAAAAATCAAAAAACCGATGCCAAAACTCGGGCTATATTTTGGGAATGGACCAAAGGAAAAGCTATAAGAAAAGGAGATTGGAAGCTGGTCGCTTATGATGGTGTTTGGGAGCTGTATGATTTAAAAAATGATCCAATTGAACAAAATAATGTTATTGCAAAAAATCCAGCAGTAGAAGAAGAATTAAAGAAGCTGCACCTCAAATGGATGGCTGAAACAAAAAAATAAACTACAAAACTGATCATAGTGAATGCGAAGTCTCTCATTTATTTGTACCAAAAAGTGAAAAATATTTTTTTTGGTTTCAGATAGTTCGTGTTACTGGATATTCATAGCTGATTTTATAGATATTAAATCAAAAAGACATTTTTAATGACCAATAAAATTAAATACTGGGGATTTATTTTTTTAATATATGCTGCGGTCAGTGGACAATCCGTAAATATAAAACAACCCAATATTCTATGGATTAGTATTGAAGACATAAGTCCTGATTTAGGATGTTATGGAGACAAGCTTGCAAAAACTCCAGTTTTAGACGAATTAGCCAAGAAGGGGTTTAGATATACGAATGCGATTGCCACCGCACCGGTTTGTGCACCGGCTCGAAATTCAATTATTACAGGAATGTACCCAACTTCAACAGGAGGTGCAGACATGAGGACTATGGGAAAACTGCCAAAAAACGTTTTGCTGTATCCCGAAATATTAAGAAAACAGGGGTATTATTGCACGAATAATGTCAAAGAAGATTACAACCTAGATCTTAAAAGAAATATTTGGGATGAATCTAGCACCAGTGCTCATTGGAAAAACAGACCTTCTCCTGAAACACCTTTTTTTGCGATTTTCAATCTTACATTGACCCATGAAAGTTGTATTAACAATGAGGTAAAACACAATTTAAAAACAAAAAATCTTCCAGAAGATTTACGAATAAATCCTAAAGAGGTGACAGTCCCCTCCTACTTTCCAGACACTCCTGTGGTTCGTGAATTATTGGCACGGCATTATGATAACATTTCAGAAATGGATCGCGTTGTGGGAGGCTTATTGGAAGAACTTAAACAAAATGGGTTAAGTGAAAATACAATTGTATTTTTTTATTCAGATCATGGAACGGGATTGCCCCGACACAAACGTTGGTTGTTTGATACTGGAGTAAAAGTCCCTTTTATTGTTTACCTCCCCGAAGCCTTTAAAGACCTCTACCCTACTGCTCCTGGAAAGGAACAAGATCGATTGATCAGTTTTGTTGATTTAGCACCTACAGTACTTAATTTGGCAAATATTACGATTCCTAAAAACATGCAAGGACAAGCTTTTTTAGGAAAACAATTAAAGGCAGAGAAAGCATACGTATTCATTGGAAGAGGAAGAATGGATGAGCGCTATGATATGCAAAGAGGAGTGAGGACGAAAAAGTACAAGTACATTCGTTACTATGAACCCAATAAGCCTTTTATCCAATTTATGAATACGCCCGAGAGCGGCCCTCTCATGACCGAGTTAAGGATTGCCGAAAAAGCAGGAACACTGTCCCCAGAAGCAATGCAACTTGTTGCAACAACAAAACCAAAAGAATCCCTTTTCGATCTAGAAAATGATCCCGATGAATTTAATGACTTGGCTCTAAACCCAGAATACAAAAAGGAATTGTTAAAACTCAGAGGAGTTCATGAGCAATGGATGTTTGACGTTCTCGATGTCGGATTGATTCCAGAACCCATTTTAAGAGATTGGGAAGTGAGACACAATGCCTCGATCTATGACATCTTGAGAAAAGATTCTACATATTATAAAGAGTTATTATTAATGTCCTCATCAAAGGACGAAAAAGAACTAAAAAAAGGATTGGCTCATGAGAATGAAGCCGTTAGGTACTGGGCTGCCAATGGAATTTCCAACCTTCATTCTAAACCTGATTCGAATTTAATTAAGAAATTAAAATTAATGTTGCGAGATCAAAACATCAATGTAGCAATCGCAGCTGCTGCTGCGCTGCTCAAACACGAAAATGAATCGAAGGATCTCTTAGCCCCAATAAAAAAAGGTTTTAAGTCCAAAAATGAATGGACAAGACTGCAATCAGCTTTGGTCGTAGATGATTTTAGTTTTGTTGCTGCTGCTATGGAAAACACAATTCAAAAGCAAAAAGAATCAGATCCCAACAAGTATGTTGTTCGGGTATTAAATCACGCTTTGAACAGGCTAAACAAAACAAGCTTCAACGTAAAATAGGCTTTATAAATTATTTAATATTAGCCTTTTTAAACTTTTTCAACAAAAAAGAGTCTATTTTTTATGTGTAAATCATTTGATTAAAAAAACTTATTAATCATTCAACAATTAATATTTTTTTATACTTTTGAATAGTAACTACATTTCGTGCACGCACACTTAACAATAATAATTTAACGAGACATAAAAATGGATTTAAACCGAAGAAAATTTATTAGAGGAGCCTCCTTAGTATCTGCTGGTGTAATCACAGGGGTTAGCGGCGTCAGTGCTGCTACAAGTTCAATGAGCGCAAAAAGCTATAATCGAATTATCGGATCAAACGATCGAATCAACCTAGGTATCGTCGGGTTTTCAAATCGTGTCAAGGGTTCTTTAATTCCAGCATTCCTTAATCACTCCAAAAAACAAAACTGTCAAATTGTTGGTGTTTCTGACATTTGGAACAGACGAAGAGCCGAAGGAAAAGAATATATCGGGAAATTGACTGGAGACAACATCACAACTTGGAGAAACAACGAAGAGATGTATGACAAAAATGAGATTGATGCAGTGATCATCTCTACAGCAGATTTTCAACATGCTTTGCATACGGTTCAAGCGGCCAATGCAAAAAAAGACGTTTATGTTGAAAAACCATTTGCTGAAACCATGGATGATGCAAGAATTGGTCTCAAAGCCGTTAATGAAGCTGGTATAGTTTTACAAGTCGGTTCTCAAAGAAGAAGTGGAAAGAACTACCACGCAGCTGATAAATACGTCAAATCGGGAGCGTTTGGAGACATCGTAATGGTAGAAATGTCATGGAATGTTAACCAACCTGGTCGATGGAGAGTCTATCCAAATCAAGTAAGTGATATTAGAGAATCTGATACCGACTGGAAAAGATACTTAATGAATCGTCCCTACGAAAAATGGGATCCAAGAAAATATTTAGAGTATCGATTGTTCTGGCCCTTTTCTTCAGGAATTCCTGGTCAATGGATGGCGCATCAAATTGACACGGTGCACTGGTTCTCTGGTCTTGACCATCCTAGAAGTGTCGCTGCAAATGGCGGTATTTATTTATGGAAAGATGGTCGCAGTAATTTTGACACCATGACTGCTGTGTTTGATTATGGACCACTAAACGATCCTACCAATGGATTTCAAGTAGTTTACTCCTCAAGATTTACAAACTCTGCTGGAGGGACTAAAGAGATTTATTACTCAAATGGTGGTGAATTGAACTTAAAAACAAATAAAGTGACCCCTAACGGAGGATTAATTGAACGTTATTCAAAGGCGATGAACATGAAGCCAAATCTGTTGGATAGCTTCTCTTTGAGTGATCGTGAAGCTAAGGTTGTTACTTCTGCCAACACTGGTGTAGACAACACTACTTCTAATCACATGTTAAACTGGTTAGAATGCTTGAGAAGCAGAGAAACTACAAATGCTCCTGTAAAAGCAGGATACAACCATTCGATTGCAAACATCATGACTACAGCTTCTTTGAGAACAGGTCTTAAGGCTACTTTTGATGAAAAGAATCAAGAAGTTTTAGCAGGTGGAAAAGTGTTTAAATATTAAAATGAAACAATGGTTAAAACATATTTATTAATTTTAATTTTCGCAATTACGATGAGTGCTTGTGGAGAAAAACCCAAAACTACCGCAGCAGATCCTGTTGCGGTAGTTTTCGTTAACGATACTTTGAATAAGAAAGTCGAAGTGCACCTAAATGGGTCTTTGTTTACCAATTATTTGTACCAGGCTGAATTACCAAAGCCAGTACTTTTTCCTTTAAAAACCTCAAGTGGCAAATCTCTTACTAGAGGTTTCCCTATTGAACCTAAAAAGGGTGAACGAATCGATCATCCCCACCACATGGGGCATTGGTTTAACTATGGTGATGTTAATGGCTTAGATTTTTGGAACAACTCGGATGCGATTGCGAAAGATAAATTACACAATTACGGAAAGATCGTTCATGTTGATTTAATCGATCTCAACCAAAAAGACGGAAGTATATCCACCAAAAGCAGATGGGATTCAACAACAGGAGAGTCGCTTTTAACCGAAGAAACTACTTTTAAATTTTCTCAAAAAGGAAACACACGTATTGTAGACAGAATTACGAAAATAAAAGCCTTAATCGATATTTCTTTTAAAGACAACAAGGAAGGTGTTTTTGGTGTTCGAGTAACAAGAGCGATGGAGCTTCCTTCAAAAAAACCTGCCAAATACGTTGATGCTCAAGGTATTCCAACGAAGGTTGCTGTTTTGGACAACACTGGCGTGAATGGAAATTATATCAGCAGCGAAGGCGTGGAAGGAAAAGACGTTTGGGGAACAAGAGCCAAATGGGTTAAGCTTTACAGCACCATGGAGGATGAGCCAGTTTCTATTACGATCATTGATAATCCTAAAAACGTAGGTTATCCAACCTACTGGCATGCTCGAGATTACGGTCTATTCGCCGCGAATCCTTTAGGGCAAGAGGTGTTTTCAAAAGGAAAGGAAAAACTCAATTTTTCACTTAAAAAAGACAAATCTGTAACATTTCATTACAGAATGTTAATTCACAATGGAAGTGTTTTAAGTGCAGAGGATATCAACGCATTTACTTTTAAATAATGTAAAACTAGCCCATAATGAATTCTATCAATTTTTTAAAAATTTATTTGTTGTCTTTGTTACTCGTTTTCAATCTATCTTTTGCAAAACAAACTGGAGCCCCTGATGTTGAAATAACCTTACCTGAAAAGACGGTTAAATTTGAAAGCACAAACAAACCTCCTTATAAAAAATATTTTAACGGAAGAAATTTTTCAAAATGGGTCTTGCCTGAAGGTAATATTTGGTGGAAAATAGAAGATAAAATAATTAAAGCAAAAAGTGGTCTCAATAAAAAAGGTAGTATCTTGTGGACTGAAAAAGATTTCGAAAATTACAAAGTTCGTTTAAAATTTAAATTTATTGGCGGCACAATTGACTCTGGTATTTTTATGAGAGGAGACAATCAATTAAATCCACAAATACAAATCGGAATTTCTGGATCTCTGAAAAGGGATATGACTGGCTCTCCCTACGTACCAAAAAAAGGCTATCCAAAAGAAGCAACTGCTGCTGCTTCAGTTCTTAAAATGAATGGTTGGAACACCATTGAGGCGCAAGCAATTGATAACAACTATAAAGTTTGGATAAACGGAAAATATGTGATGGATTACGATTTAGAAAATGCCAATCTGAATGGTCCTGTAGGAATTCAATTACACCCGAATAGGGAAATGGAAATTTGGTTTAAAGACATCTCAATTGCGAAAATTAAATAAAAAAAAATCAAAGAAGAATAATATTAAAGGAATATTACCACTCTTCGCACTACTTTTTTGTACTTTTTCATTTGGTCAAAAAGAAAAGAAGCCAAAAGATCTAAGTGAAATAGTCAAAACATGGGCGCAACCCGATGTCTATCCTGACCATATTGTATTGAGTGCTGCTGAAGATCCAACAACCGCTATTGGGATAAATTGGAGAACAAGTCCCACCTATAAAACTGGTTATGTTGAGATTGCTGTTTCGAATGGTACACCTTATTTCTCATTAAATAGCCAACGAATAGAGGCCACAAAAATCAACTATGATTCCTCTAAAGATCAAAAGAATGGTTTTATATCTTCTTTTTATGGAATCACGATTAAAGAGTTAAAGCCCAACACACTCTATGCTTATCGTGTTGGGAACGATGCCTTTAAGAGTGAATGGTTTCAATTTAAAACAGCTGGTGATTCTAAAAAAGAACCTTATTCATTTATTTATGTTGGAGACGCTCAGAATTATATTTTAGAATTATGGTCAAGGCTAATAAGAACTGCTTTTAAGACGATGCCCGAAGCGAAGTTCATCATCCACGCTGGTGATTTGGTGAATTATGCGCATAGCGAAACAGAATGGAATGACTGGTTTGATGCAGGAGGGTTCATCCACAGCGAAATTCCTACCATCGCTGTCCCAGGAAATCATGAATACCAACGTTTGAATAAGAAAAGTCCTGAAGATGAAAAAGTTCTGTCAGTGCAATGGCAACCCCAGTTTTCTTTTCCTGAGAACGGCCCTAAAAAACTCAAAGAAACTTGCTATTTTATTGATTATCCAGACTTAAAGGTAATTGCATTAAACAGTAACTTAGAAATTAGGATGCAAGGGAAATGGCTCAAAAAAGTTTTGGCTGAAAACGATAAAAAATGGACAGTAGTTACTTATCATCATCCTGCTTTTTCAGCCTCAAGAGAAGAGGGTAACGAAGAAATTATCAAATTTTGGAAACCCCTTTTCGAGGAATATAATGTCGATCTAGCACTTCAGGGGCATGATCATGCATATGCAAGAGGTGCTGTTTATAATGAAAAGTTAAAAAGTGAATTCCTTAAAGGGCCAGTCTATGTTGTTTCGGTAAGCGGAGGTAAAATGTATCCATTAAGCTCGGAAGGTTGGGAAGGATTTGGTGCTGTCAAAAATAAAAAAGGGCAATACCTTCAATTATTTCAGGTCATCACAATCGATGACAATCAGTTGTTTTATAAATCATACACAGCTTCAGGACAACTGTTCGACAGCTTTAGGTTGGAAAAAAAGGAGGGTACAACACAATATTTTAAATAAATAATGATACGGTTATTGTTGATTGTCACTTTTATTAGTGCTACTTGTATAATGGTAGTCGCACAAGACAACCTCAATAGTCCTAAGGATTTAATTCTCCTCATCGGACAATCCAATATGGCGGGTAGAGCTACTTTACTTCCAGTAGATAATAAAGTAATCGAAGGTGCGTTTCTATACGATAGTTTAAATCATTGGACACCGCTCAAAAATCCTTTAAACATTCATTCTTCAATTAGAAAAACAGCAAGGATGCAGAAATTAAATCTCGGTTATACCTTTGCGAAGAAAATGATCGAAACCAACACATTAAACCCAATAGGTTTGGTCGTAAACGCAAGAGGTGGGACTAAAATACAGGCATGGGTACCCGGGACATTCTATTACAAAGAAGCCGTAAGAAGAAGTCTTGAAGCAATGAAAGAAGGTGGTAAATTCAGAGCCGTTTTATGGCATCAAGGAGAAGGAAATCTTAATGATGATGACGATACAGATTACGACGATTATTTTGAGAAATTAAAATCAATAATTCATCAATTAAGAAAAGATTTAAAAAATGATAAATTGATTTTTATTGCCGGGGAACTCAATAAGGATAATCCTAAAAACATTCGATTCAAATCTATGTTGGCGAGGCTTGAAACCGAAGTTTCCTTCGCTGGATGTGTCAAATCAGAGGGTACAAAAACCAGAGACGGTACTCACTTTGACAACGAGGGGCTCAAAATCATGGGAAATCGATATGCAGAAAAATTAATTTCTATTATGAATTAAAGATTAAGGCACAGCTTGATATTTTTTTAAAAGAAATAAAACTCACAAATACTTTAATCGGGATTACACACATCTGAGATGAAGTGAAAATTTAGTCTTAAATTGTGGCGATGAAAAATATCGATCATATTGGGATTGCAGTTAAGGATATCGAAAAGTCTATTCTCCTTTTTGAGAAGTTATTAAACACCACTTGCTATAAAATTGAGGAAGTTAAAGACCAAGGTGTAAAAACTTCATTTTTTAAAACTGGAGATCAAAAAATAGAATTGATAGCTTCCCTAGGAAACCAAAGTCCTATCAAAAGCTTTTTAGAAAAAAAGGGAGAGGGATTACATCACATTGCATTTGAAGTAGCCGATATAAAATCAGAAGTTGAAAGACTTAAATCCGAGGGGTTCGTTCCTATTGACGAAATCCCTAAAAAAGGAGCAGATAATAAAATGGTTGTTTTCCTTCAGCCTAAAACCACAGATGGAGTTTTGATTGAGCTGTGCCAAGAAATAAAATGATAATGCATTCAGGAAAACAAAATTTCGATCTGAATCAATATATAAAAGGGATTCTTTCGGGAGATCGAGCGACACTCAGCAGAGCGATCACATTGAGAGAAAGCACTCTTTCCGAGCACAAACTTCTATCTGAAAAACTTCTTAAATCACTTATAAAGCATACAGGAAATTCAATAAGAATAGGAGTCACAGGCATTCCGGGTGCAGGAAAAAGCACATTTATTGATGTCTTTGGATCTTATTTAATTGAAAAATTTAATAAAAAAGTTGCAGTTCTGGCTGTCGATCCGAGCAGTAATGAAAATCAGGGAAGCATATTGGGTGATAAAACCAGAATGGAGCGCTTAAGCCGTCAAAAGAGTGCCTTTATACGCCCCTCTCCCAACAAAACTATTTTGGGAGGTGTCAATCAGTATACAAGAGAGAGCATGTTGTTTTGTGAAGCGGCAGGTTATGATATTATTCTAATCGAAACAGTTGGAGTGGGTCAATCAGAGGCTAAAGTCCACGATATGGTCGATTTTCTTATGATGCTTCAAATTGTCGGAGGGGGCGATGATTTACAGGCAATCAAAAAAGGGATTTATGAAAAGATTGATTTGATATTAATTCACAAAGCGGATCAAAATAATAAAATCGAAGCTGAAATAGAAAAGGTAAATTTCTTTAAAAACTTTGCACTATTCCCCAAACGCGATTCTGGTTGGCATCCTAGGGCTCAAACCTGTTCTTCAATTGAAAAAACCGGGATTAGTGAGGTTTGGAATACGATCGCGGAGTTTGAAAAAATTACAAGGGAAAATGATTCTTTTTTTAAAAACAGAAAATCTCAAAATTCGGTCTGGTTTCACCATTTGGTGGCAAATAAAATTCAAGACTTTATAACCAATCAATCGGATCTTAAAATTGAAATAAAAAATCTTCAGAAACGAATTCAAAATGATGAAATCAATTCCATAGAGGCTTCAGAAAGAATCACTGAGACATTGAAGAAAATTTTCGGACAAGTATGATTAATTAGAATACTTTTCCAATAGAAGATTTAATATTTCAATTGCAGCTTTGCTGATTTTTGTTCCTGGACCATAGATTCCCAAAACCCCAGATTTGATTAAAAACTCGTGATCTTGAACAGGTATCACACCACCAACAATTACCGAAATATCTTCTCTTTTGTATTGTGCGAGTGCATTTATCAATTGAGGCACAAGTGTTTTGTGTCCTGCCGCTAAAGACGATACTCCTAGGACATGTATATCATTTTCGACCGCTTGCTTGGCAGCTTCTTTAGGGGTTTGAAAAAGAGGGCCTATGTCAACGTCAAAGCCAAGATCCGCATAGGCTGAAGCGATTACTTTCGCCCCTCGGTCATGACCATCCTGCCCCATTTTAGCAATCATAATTCTAGGGTTCCTACCGAATTTCTTTTCAAAAACTGATATGAGTTCTCTTGCTTCTTTAAAAAATGGATCGTCTTTCACTGCTTTTGAATAAACTCCCGTAAAGGGTTGATTTTTTGCTTGATACCTTCCAAAAACTTCTTCCATGGCATTACTGATTTCTCCAAGGGTAGCTCTTTTTCTGGCTGCATCTATCGATAAAGCTAATAAATTCTCATCGGGGGTAGCCTCAGTTTCACTCATTTTTCTAAAAGCAGCATTTTTCAAACGAGTTAAGGATTCTTGAACTACAGTTTCGTTACGGTTTTGCTTAACAGACTTTAACCTCTCTAACTGTTGTTTGGTCACTTTTATATTGTCTACTTCTAAAAAATCCAAATCTTCTTCTACTTCAAGCTCATAGCTATTTAGACCAATGATATGATCCTGTCCACTATCAATTCTCGCTTGTTTAATTGCAGCAGCCTGTTCTATTCTCATTTTGGGAATTCCAGCCTCTATAGCCTTGGCCATGCCACCATAAGTCTCAATTTCTTGAATTAAAGACCAGGCTTCGTTTGCGATTGTATTTGTAAGATTTTCGACGAACTCGCTTCCACCCCAAGGGTCGACAGTATTGGTTAGATGGGCTTCTTCTTGTAAAAACAATTGATTGTTTCTTGCAATTCTGGAGGAAAAATCTGTGGGGAGTGCGATGGCTTCATCCAACGCGTTGGTGTGCAAGCTTTGTGTCCCTCCAAAGACAGCTGCCATTGCTGCAATGTTTGTCCTGGTAACATTATTAAAAGGATCTTGTACTGTTAAACTCCATCCACTGGTTTGGCAATGAGCTCGTAAGGCTAAAGATTTATTTATTTTTGGATCAAACTCTTTCATCATCTTCGCCCATAACAATCTGCCTGCTCGCATTTTAGCAATTTCTCTAAAATGATTCATACCGATTCCCCAAAAAAATGAAAGTCGAGGAGCAAAATCGTCTATTTTAAGTCCAGCCGCCAAGCCTGTTTTAACATATTCAATTCCGTCCGCGAGGGTATATGCCAATTCTATTTCAGAAGTAGCTCCCGCTTCTTGCATGTGATAGCCTGAAATGCTTATGCTATTGTATTTTGGCATCTGTTGACATGTAAATTGCATAATGTCAGACACAATTTGTAAGGACGGTTTGGGCGGATAGATATAGGTATTTCGAACCATGAATTCCTTAAGAATATCATTTTGAATGGTTCCACTAAGATTTTCTATACTTACCCCCTGCTCTTCCGCGGCAACGATATAAAACGCCATAATGGGCAAAACAGCTCCATTCATGGTCATTGAAACAGACATCTTGTCGAGTGGAATTCCATCAAACAATCGCTTCATGTCTTCAACAGTATCGATTGCCACACCGGCTTTCCCCACATCTCCCTTGACACGAGGATGATCACTGTCATATCCTCTGTGAGTGGGTAAGTCAAACGCTACAGAAAGGCCATTTTGTCCCATGGCTAAGTTTTTTCGATAAAAAGCATTGCTATCTTCAGCCGTTGAAAATCCAGCGTATTGACGAATGGTCCATGGACGATTTAGATACATTGTGGTATAGGGACCTCTTAGAAATGGTGGAACCCCTGAAAAAAATTCAGAATGAGAATGCTCTGATTCAGTACTTAAATCTTCTTCTAATCTCGTAATTTTTAAGTGATCGAATACTTTTCTACTGTTTGCCATCTTCGATTCTTTTTAATTCATTCTTCTCTGACAAACGTTTTTCTATAATGGGTCGAATGGAGGTTGAGTTATGATTTATTGACTTAAACAATAAATCAGCGATGGGAACTTCGCTCAAATTTTGATATTTATTGGTTCCAACCAGAATTCGAGAGCCTTGGTCAAATGCTTTTTGTTCTTCCTGTTCACTAATTAAAATTCTTTCTTGAACATAGCCTGTTTCTAAACATTTAATAAAACCACCTAGGCGTTCTATATCTTTAAATATCTCCAAAATATTCTCACTCAAATCATTTACCAATTGTTCAATAAAATAAGCGCCTTTTGCGGGATTCTCCAATTTATCAAAACAACTTTCATGTTTAAGTATCAACAACTGATTTCTTGCGATTCGGTTGCCAAAATCATTTGATGGATTAAAAACCTCATCATACGGTAAATTATTCACAACGTTCGCTCCCCCGATTATTGCAGCCATAGCAGCGGTTGAAGATCGTAACATGTTTAAATTAAAGTCAAATAAAGTCATGTTCCTTTTTGAAGGTTGCGCAATAATTTCACAAGGAATGTCATTGCCATATTCAGAAGAAACTAAGCTCCACATAGATCTAAGTGCATGAATTTTTGCGATTTCAAAAAAATAATTTTCTCCAATTGAAACTTCAAAACAAACCTTATCAGGTTGGATACCTTCATTGCTGAGTATCAATAAATATTCATTGGCTTGTGCCAAACAGAATGCAATTTCCTCAGCAATGGTAGCTCCAGCATTTTGAAAAACAACACCCGCAACTTTGAAAGATTTTGAGTTTGAATCAACATAAAACTTTAACCAATCTTGTAAATCATTTTCCTTTGTTTTTTTCCAATTTCCAGACTTTATTAAATCATGAATTGGATCAAAAATTAGCCAGAGTGATGCTCCATTTTTATCACAAACAGAAATTAGACCTTCTAAATTAGAAGGGCTTGGGAGCTCAGAAAAAACAATCTCAATTCTTTTTGACTTACATTTCACGCCTTTAAGAAGCGTCGCAAGGTCGATCTCCTTTTTATCGAAAAAAGTTAAAGCATCAACACCTCCTTTTAAAGCTTTATTTAAGAACAACAAACACGCTTCTTGCGTTCCGGCAACTATAATCTGACCTACAAGCCATCTAGAAGGAAAGTTATTGCTTAAAGAAACTTTTGAATCAAGGTTTTCTTTGTGATAAATAGGCTTTACAACAACCCCTTGCTCAACCCTGTCTTGAAGCGAAGTATCAGCTGCTATTTTGCTGATTTCTTTTCCAACAGTACCCGCTGAATTCCATTGATTAGATTCTAAAAACGAAACGAATAAATTTTCTTTTTGACTCATGTGTAACTATAAGGACGGAAAGTTAATTCAAATAGTAATAAACTAAATTTAATAAACACCGAGATTTGAAGTCTATAAAATTAAATCATTTAAAAAAACTATGCGCAAAGAACTCAATATTTTGTAATTCTTATTAACTTTAAAAAAAAACAAAATGGCTACATACGAATGTAAATCTTGTGGAATGGCAGTTAACGCTAGCTGTGCTAAATGCGACACCCCTCTAGTTGATGGTTTTTTAACGTTAGAGGACGGAACCAAAGTTCAAGTTTCTAGATGTCCTGACTGTGAAGGTAAAATCAAATCACCTTCTTGTTGTGGTGTTGAAATGTTTTGTGACATTTAGGAATTAAACTATTTGAAATATCTAAAGTCTAATACATAATTAAAAAAATCAAATGAAAAAATTTATTTTTATTCTGTTAGTTGCTTTTGCCTCAATGACACAAGCTCAAAATTTTAAAGGGCTTGACAAAAGTCCACTGGACAGGTCGACTTATCCAGCTTCCAACAAAATAACCGAGAAAGCTGTTATTCTCTATTATAGCCGACCTCAATTGAGAGGGAGGGCTTTAGAGGATATCGTCACACCTGATCAGATTTGGAGAACGGGTGCAAATGAATCTACGGAGATTATTTTTAACAAATCTGTTAAAATTGGAGCAACTGTTATTCAACCAGGAACTTATTCTTTGTATTCAATTCCTTCTGAAGGCAGTATTACAGTTATTATCAACACTGCAAAAAACACTTGGGGTGCCTATAACTATAACAAAGATAATGATGTCGTAAGAATCAATTTGGCTGTTCAGTCTGGTGATGAAGAACTTGAAGCTTTTTCAATGGTGTTTACAGGTGAAAAAAACAATGCAAAGCTTCACATGGGCTGGGGTAATGCTCGAGTGGAGATGCCTTTTACTATTCTCTAATCTTATTCTTTTATAAAGAAGAAACCTCTTCATTTGAAGGGGTTTTTTTTATCTTTATCTTTTAATTTTAATTGACCAACAATGGGCTTTAATTTCTATGATTTGTATTTAAGAGCTGGTTTATCTGATCCAATTGCAAAATCATTAGATTCGATTACCTCCTCTTTTATCGTTCTTGCACTTGCTTTTATTGTCACCCTAATTTTCAAAAAAGCATTACTTGTTTTTTTTAATCAAATTTCAAAAAGAACCAAATCTAATTTTGATGATTACTTAATAAAAAATAAAGTTCCAGCATCGCTCTCTTACTTTCCCGGATTGTTTGTTTTGATTTGGTTTTTACCAAATACCCTAGAAAACTTTTCAGTGCTTAAGAATCCAGTCTCTGTTGTTTTAGACGTTATCGGAGCGCTCCTGACGATCGGTATTATTAGAAAGTTATTAAATAGCTTAAAAGACTTTTTAAAAATATTACCTACATTTAAAGACAAACCTATAGACAGCTACATTCAAGTCTTTATGATATTTGTTTGGTTTGTTGGAATCATCACAATTCTCTCTTTGCTGTCTGGAAAAGACATAAGTACCTTTTTAACTACTCTGGGAGCGATGTCCGCAATAATTTTGCTCATTTTCAAGGATACCATCATGGGTTTTGTTGCCAGCATTCAAGTAACGATCAACGACACTGTCAGAATTGGAGATTGGATCACCATGAAAAGCTGTGATGCAGATGGTGACGTTATTGAAATCAATCTTTCTACCGTAAAAGTTCAGAATTTCGATAAAACCATTACGACTATTCCAACCTACAAACTAGTTTCTGACTCTTTCATAAACTGGAGAGGGATGAGTGAAGCTGGAGGTAGGCGGATTAAACGATCGATTCAGGTTAAGGTGTCAAGCATAAAATTCATAGATGAAAACTCAATAAGTAAGTATGCTAAGATTCAAAGAATCTCTGATTATGTATCACAAAAATCAAAAGAAATCAAAGATGACAATTCCAAAAAAGGAATTGATAAATCTTTAATGGTTAATGGAAGGAACATGACCAACTTAGGTCTCTTTAGACGTTACGCCCTCGCTTATCTAGAAACACATCCTGAAATCAATCAAGACATGACCGTAATGGTGCGTCAACTGGCTCCAACTCCACAAGGAATCCCTATTGAAATTTACGTTTTTATCAAGGATAAAGTTTGGCTTAATTATGAACAGATTGTCTCTGGTATTTTCGATCATCTCCTTGCATCACTCTCTTATTTTGAGTTAGAATCTTTTGAGCTTTTTGCTGATAAAAAAGTTTGAGTTTTAAAATAATCATTCTTTAAATTATTTATATTTACAAAAAAATAATATGTCAATTGAAGACCTGTATACCCCAAGCTTTAAAAACCGAAACCGTGGTCATTTCGCATCAATTGTTAAAATTGCTTTAGCAGATGGTATCATTACGAAAGAGGAAAAAGCTTTCATCGACCGATTGGCAATTTATTTAGAGATCGAACCAGAAATGGCAGATAAAATAATGAAATCTCCTGAGGATTATAAAATCAGCCCTCCTTCTGATGAAAAATCGAGGCTAGAACGTCTTTATGATATTGGACGCATGGTCTATGCTGACTACATCGCTGATGACGAAGAAAAAATGCTGATGAAGCGAATGGTTATTGGACTTGGATTTGAAATTGAAAGTGTAGAAACTGTTGTGAACCACGCATTAGACCTTATAGAAGAAGGTTTAGATCAGGACGATTTTGTAGAAAGGTTTAATATTTAAAATCACTTAATGTATAGGTGATTTCATCATCAGCTATTTGTTCCACAGGATCAAGAGCGATGCGGGTGGGAAAACCATATTGTTCGTCATAGCTTACTCCAAAAAAACTTGGATTACTTTTAGCTTTCATTTCAATAAAATCAAAAAAATCATTGATCGTCCTGAAGTCGTAATGCACTTCGGGATTGTAGCTCTCCCCGTTAATTGAAACGATCGTTCCGTTTACAACACGAACTTCCTTCGGAAGTAAATATTCCTCAGTACAATAGCACGAAATCGACTGAGTAAAGTAGTAATCGCTTATGTCTAATTCCTCCCACTTAGTAAAATTAGTTTCAAAATCTGTTTGAGAAACTTGAGCGTTATCCTCATTGCAAGCAATTAGAAAGATAGCAAATAATAAAAAAACATTATTGATTTTCATAATTCGATTTTAACTCTCTGATGACAAATTTAATGCCAGTATTTATTTTTTATAGAACTTATTGAAACGCCCGTAGGATAGAATCCCAAGTATAGAGATGATTGCAAGGGCATAATACACGAAATTAGGAGTGATGATTTTATCGCCACTTGCATAAGAATGAAGTCCAACCAAGTAGAAATTAACACCGAAATAAGTCATCAGAATACTTGCAAAAGCAATAATACTCATAAAGTTAAAAGTCCAATTACTCCGTAATCCAGGAACCAAGCGCATGTGAATTACAAATGCGTAAACCATGATACTGATAAGTGCCCAGGTTTCTTTTGGATCCCAACCCCAATATCTCCCCCAACTTTCATTGGCCCACATGCCTCCTAGAAAATTCCCAATGGTAAGCATAATTAAACCAACGGTTATTGATAATTCATTGATTATTGTGAGTTCTTTTATATTCAATTCAATTTTTTCTTTATTCTTTTTATTGGTCAACAGCATTAACAACAAAGTCACCACGCCTATGATCATTCCGAGTGCAAAAGGTCCATAGCTCCCAACAATAACAGCAACGTGTATCATGAGCCAATAACTGTCCAAAACAGGCTGTAAATTTGCAATGGCGGGGTCCATCCAGTTCCAATGTGCAATCATTAAAATCATGGAAGAAACAAAAGCTGTTGAAGCCAATGTTAAGTCAGATTTTCTTCCAAAAATTAACCCAAAAAACAAAGTTGCCCAAGCTACATAAATCATTGATTCATAGGCATCACTCCAAGGCGCATGCCCTGAAATAAACCACCTTGCGATCAAGCCTGCTGTGTGGAGGATAAAAAGGAAAAGAATTATATATTTTAAAAAAGCTATTAAATACTTTAGTGCTTTATTGTTTTTAAATATTTGAATTAAAAGAACAACAAACAAAAGCATGCCAGCATAGAGATACCAGCTGAAAAGCTTCTTAAATATGTCGTATTTATTGTAGGTGATTTCAGCATCTATTCTTTTGGCTGAGGGCAACACCAGCTTGCCGAATTTTCTTTGAAAGCCTTCTATACTTTCTAACAAACCATTAGATTGCTTATAGTCCCCTCCGGTTTTAGCCAACCTAAGGGCGTTGAAATACAAAGGTAATATGTTATAGACATAAAGTGAATCCTTTCCTTTGAAACTCGAATCTTTTAATTCTGGATAAGAAACCCATTTGTTAGAGGGTTCATTGGGAATTGGGAAAATTCTTAAAACCTTTCCTTCCAATGCTGAATACAACAAATTGACCCTTCGGTCTACTTCAATAAAGTCTTTTTGGAATTGATTCGGAACTGCAGCGCGATAAGCATTTTCTAATTGAGAAGATATTTTATAATTCCCTTGGTCATCAAAAAACGAAACCAAAGAAGCCTTTTTTTGCTTCGAATCTACTCCAAGAATTCTTCTTAAACTATCATTGCCTCTTTTTAGATAAATAATTGGGATGTTATACCAAACCGCAGGGTTTTCAATCATTGACATCATCACCTGATCGGCATTAAGTTCGCCATATTTGTCACTCTTACTTACTTTCCTCAACAACTCTGAAGAAAAAGTGTTTGCTGGCTTCATCCTTCCCCCAAGGTCTTGGATCACAAGACGACCAAATTTTCGCGCATGTTCTTTTGAAACTACATTTGTATTAACTACTGAGTCAAAATTAAATACGGGACGCGTAGTGTGTCCATGAGATTGTCCATTAGCAAAGGAAACACCAAACAACAACAGCATCAATGTTAAACTTTTCTTTTTTTGCTTTAACTTTTCAAGCTTTACAGATAAATCTTTAAATCGAGTTTTACCTATAAAAAAGATTCCCATCATACTTATATACAATAAAATATAACCAGCATAGGTAATATTCGTTCCCCAAAAATCATGATTTACCGAAAGTACCGTTCCGCGTTCGTCGGGGTCAAATGATGCTTGAAAAAAACGAAATCCTTGATGATCTAATACGTGATTCATATAAATCTCATATTCAAAGGGGTCTTTGTCCTCTACTGTAATCTCACTCTTAAATGAAGAATAGCTTTTTTCTGTACCAGGATATTTTTCTGCAATAAAATCATTCAATCTAATTGAAAAAGGCAATTGTTTTCTTAGAGAACCATATTTTAAATAAAAATCCAATCCCCCTAGAGTTATTTTCTTCATGTTATTAGAGATTCCTTTGCCTCCAAGAATCGTAATTGAATCAGATTGGTTTCCTGCAATTATGTTTAATCTTAGTGCATCTTCCGCTTGCTTTGTTTCTTCTGAAATTTTAACCCATTCAAATTGTCCTCTTAATGGCGGATCTGGAATTACAAATTGGAAATTGGCTAGATTATATAACGATCTCAATTGGAGTGACTGTTCAATTAATTCTTCAACATTTCCTGTTTGTTGATCGGCCATTCTCATGTAACTCCCCTCGAAAGGTGATGTTATGTAATGGAGTCCGCCTTCTGATCGCAGATTTATTGCGCCGGCAATAGGGTTGTTAAGAGTAAACAGAATGTTATGAATACTTGCAACCTCGCCTTCCTTTAAATAATGGTCATGACGCGAACCATCTCCCGATTCAACAATCTTTATGTATCGGTCTCCACTGTCGTTCAGGACCAGTTGTTCTTCAACATCCTCAGTATAGTTGAGATAATTTATAGAAAATGGAATTCCATTAAACTGATTCTCCCAACTGAAATCATTGTTGACATGCTCAGAAAACAAAAAGTCTTTTTCGAGTGTTTTACGCTGTGCAATACCATCAATCTCTCCTTCAACAAAGACTGTTAAATAAGTTTTATCTGTTAGAAAAGTGTTCTCAGTTGCTCCCTCTCTGATCGGCATTACGCCTTCATAACCAAAATATCTTGTAATAAATGCTCCGAAAATGATCAAAATAAAAGAAAGGTGAAGCATTAAAACCGCCCATTTTTCTTTTCTAAATAATTTATATTTAAAAATATTTCCGAAAAAATTAACAATTAATAAGACTAAAATAAGCTCAAACCACCAAGCGTTATAAATCCATATTTTGGAGGTATCCGTACTGTACCAACTCTCTATGAATGTTCCCAATGCCATTGCGGTAGGAAAAACAACAAAAAGAATTGCCATTAAACGGTTTGAAAACAAATACTTTAGAAAATATTCCTTCATTATCAATTGATATCTTTAAGCTTACAAAGATACTTGTTGAGATTTAATTACAACAAAATCAAACTATCAAATTGAATGCAATAAGAAATAATTCGATCAGAAGTGAAATGAAAAACACTTTGAAAACAATTTCGCGGCTAAACTGACCCAACATGGCAGCTAGGTAAGACATTGCTGCTAAAACAGATAACGCCAATTGAATGAAGTTAAAGATGTTCATGCCTTTCATCGTGATATACATCGCAGCAAACGAGCCGCTACATCCAACCAATAGGATGGAAACGGGAATCATTAAATAATATTTTGAAAGATAATTACGCCGTAGGGTATTGTAGAAATTCATTAGTAAAAGATTTAGGTAATATAAATTTAGGTAAAAATATCTTTATGTATTTTTGAAAATGATTAAAATCGTATTGTTAGGAGCTGGAAATCTCGGTCATCATTTTCAAAAGCTTTTTCATGAAGCTGAAAATGTTGATTTGGTTCAATGGTATAATAGAGATTTAAACGCAATTGAGTTTGCTGAAAAAGACACTAAGATCACTAATATCCTTACCCAATTAGAAGACGCAGATCTATATGTAATGGCCGTTTCAGATAATTCCATAGCCAAAGTAAGTTCCCAAATGAATAGGCAACGCTTGGTTGTCCATTGTGCAGGTGGCGTTGACATGAAAATCTTAGAATCTGGAGGAAGAAAAGGCGTGTTTTACCCTTTGCAAACTTTTACAAAATCGCATGAATTGTCTTTTAAAGACCTTCCCATTTGCATTGAAGCTGAAGATGAAAAGGACAAAGTCACATTATTTAACCTCGCAAAAGAACTTGGCGCACTCCCTTATGAAATGAATTCTAGTCAGAGGGGAGTGTTGCATTTAAGTGCAGTTTTTATCAATAATTTTGGAAATCATCTTTTTAATATTGGGAATAAAATAGCCAAATCAAACAACATCCCTTTTGAAATTCTGAAACCAATCATTCTTGAAACAGCAAAAAAGGCAATTGCACATGGACCTGAAAAGTCTCAAACTGGACCTGCGATTAGAAATGACGAAAACACAATTAAAAAGCACTTGGATTTATTAGAAAAGACTCAATACAAAGAATTATATTTAACCCTTACAGCTTCAATCAAACAGAACAATGAGTAAAAAAAATTACAAAGAAAAATTAAACAACATCAGAGCTTTTGTTTTCGATGTTGACGGAGTGCTTACCGATGGTAGGGTATTAGTGACCACCTCTGGAGAAATGCATCGTTCTATGAACACAAAAGATGGATTTGCAATGAAATTTGCCCTTACAAACGGCTATAAGATTGCCATCATATCTGGTGGGACAAACGAAGGCGTTAGAGATCGTTTTGAAGAACTAGGCGTTCAAAAAGTTTATTTAGGCGCACATCAAAAAGACGATTCTTTTGACGATTTTGTAAAAGAAAACAATCTCAATTCAAGTGAAGTTTTGTACATGGGTGACGACATTCCTGATCTCTCAGTGATGGAAAAGTCGGGTCTTTCGACCTGTCCCAACGATGCAGTAACTGACGTAAAAAATGCTGCAGATTATATTTCTCATAAAAAAGGAGGGGACGGCTGTGTTCGTGAAATCATAGAACAAGTCCTCCGAGTTCAGGGGAATTGGCCTTTCGGGAAAAATAACAACTAAAGCTTTTGAATATCTATTCACTTAATGGTTATGAAATAATTCTGGCCTCTGGATCTCCAAGAAGGAAAGATTTTTTGAATCAAATCGGCTTGCCTTTTACCATCAAGACATTTGATGTGGAAGAAAGTTTCCCCAACAATCTAAAGGGCAGAGAAATTGCTGATTACATTGTCGCAAAAAAGTCAGCCCCTTTCAAAGAAATCATTCAGCCAAAACAAATTGTCATCACTGCCGATACAATCGTTTGGTGTGAAAATGAATATTTGGGAAAGCCAAAAGACGAAGCAGATGCAAAAAACATGTTGCAAAAACTTTCTGGAAAATCTCACGAAGTGATTACAGCAGTTGGGTTTCTTTTTGATGGTCAATTTGACATTATCACAGAAGTAACTGAAGTGCATTTTAAAGCGCTTTCGGAAATTGAAATTAATCAATACATCAGTCAACACGATCCGTTAGACAAGGCTGGAGCCTATGGCATACAGGACTGGATCGGGGAAATTGGGATTATTAAAATTAATGGCAGTTACACCAATGTGGTCGGATTACCTCTCGCTCAGGTTTTTCAAAAAATTAAATCTATAATTCAGATTTGATTCCTTTTTAAATAATGTAACTTAAACCTTAAAATCAAAACAAGTGATACACAAAATATTTAGCATTCTGTTTCTTGTTTCTTCTTTGATCAGCTGCTCAGAACAGCAGTTAAATCCAGAAAAAGTTAATCTTAGCAACGAATTCAAGTCTTATTGGTTTGATGGGAAAGCAGAAATATCTACTTACAGTTTGTCTCAATCGAGGTATGGGGAAATGCGTTCGGGAAATGCTGTTTTGATTTTTGTAACAGAAGATTTTTTAAAAAAAGAACAAGTAAAAGCTAATGTTTCTTCTGAAAAAAGTGAGTCTGTACTAAAGTTAAATCGTAACGTTAATTTCTTAACCGGAATCTATCCTTATCACATCATGAACAGTTCTTTCGTTTCATTGGAGGAGAAAGAATCTTTAAGGAAAATAACAGCTTCCATTCAAGAATGGTGTGGACATACTTACCTTCAGCTCAATAAAAAATCAGAGCTCAAGATCAAAAGACATTCTTATTTTGAAGGAGAAGCAGATCAAGAACTTAATTTTAAAAATGCCTTGACAGAAGCGGAGCTTTGGAATACAATCAGAATAAATCCTAGCAGCTTGCCCATTGGAAATTTAAACATAATTCCCTCCTTGGATTTATTGCAGCTGAATCACTTAAAAATAAAACCCTATCCAGCGATTGCAAAATTAGATTTCGAGAATAATTATTTTACCTATAGTCTTGAATTTCAAGATTTAAATCGTTTACTTAAAATTAAATTCAAAAATAGTTTTCCCTACCAAATAGAAGGATGGGAAGAGTTTTCACTTAAGGAAAATAATCAACTGAGCAGGGCAAATCGATTGACCACAAAAAAAATTAGTTATTGGCAAAATAATAAACTAGGAGATGAAAAATACAGAGACAGCTTACTGCTCAATCCATAAGATTATGATGCGTTTCATTATCTTTATTATGAGCATGAACGTCATTTATGCTCAAAGTTCTTCAGAGACCTACAAAAAGATTCAGAAGTTAAATTTTCTGGGTTCAGTACTTTATGTTGCAGCACATCCAGATGATGAAAACACGAGAATGATTTCTTATTTTTCAAATCATCTTCTTGCTCGAACTGCCTATTTATCACTGACAAGAGGCGATGGAGGACAGAATTTAATTGGATCCGAATTAAGGGAAGCCTTGGGTTTAATAAGAACACAAGAGCTGTTATCAGCCCGAGGCATTGATGGTGGAGAGCAATATTTTACAATGGCCAACGACTTTGGTTACTCAAAACATCCAGATGAAACATTTTCGATTTGGGATAAAGAAAAAGTTCTTTCACAAACCATTGAAAGAATAAGACAATTCAAACCCGATATTGTCATCAATCGTTTTGACCACAGAACTCCTGGAAAAACACATGGTCATCACACCAGTTCAGCAATTATAAGCACCGAAGCCTTTGAACTCTCTGGCTCAAAAAACACTCTTTCTATCTCTGAAATCTGGCAGCCCAAAAGACTTTTTTTCAACACCTCATGGTGGTTCCATGGAAGTCGCGAAAAGTTTAACAAATCGGATAGATCCAATTTAATTGAATTTGATACTGGTGTTTTTGATCCTTTAACGGGTAGAAGTAATTCTGAAATTGCTGCAATGAGTAGAAGTCAGCATAAGTCGCAGGGGTTTGGAAGTGCTGCGCAACAAGGTCGTCAGTTAGAGTACCTAGAGTTGATTAAAGGAACGCCACTAAAATCAAACAATCCATTTGAAGGGATTAATACAAGTTGGACGCGCCTTGCAGGCGGTGCTGAAATTGAGAAGCTGATTGTTGACATTATCAATGAATTTAATTTCTCAAAACCTTATCTGAGTGTTTCGAAACTTGTTCTGGCCTATGATAAAATCAAAAAACTGAAGAACAAGCATTGGAGTGAAATAAAATCAAAAGAAATTGAAGGTATTATTTTGCAGTGTCTTGGGGTTAATCTTCAGGCAAATGCTTCAGTGCCTTATGCGGTTTTTGGCGAAGAAATAAACATAACAATTAAAGCAGTCAATCCCAGTCCGATAAAAGTTATCATTAAACAGCTTGAAAAAATCAAGCAAACCGAATCAATCGAAAAATCATTGATGCAAAACTTCGTTTTTGAAAAAAAATTAAACCATATAATACAAGGGGAGATTAGTAGCCCCTATTGGCTTTCTGAGGAAAGTTCAACAGGAATGTACAGCACGTCTAAAAAAAACCTGATCGGGTTGGCAGAAACTCCAGCAGCAATTGTCATTGACTTTACGCTCCTAATTGAGGGTGTGGAGATAAAAGCGACCCTGCCACTCTCCTATCGCAAGACAGACCCTGTCAGAGGGGAAGTTGTCGTGCCATTCCAAATACTTCCTGCCACCACAACTCAAATCGAAGAACCAGTTTATTTGTTTTCTGGAAAAGAAAAAAAATCAATTAATATAAAGGTCAAAAATAATGGTGAAAGTTTTAAAGGAAGCATTCACTTAAAGGGAAATAAACATTGGAAAATTTCACCAGAAAATCATAGCATTGTTATTGATGGAAAGGGCGCCGAGAAAAACCTTTTATTTGAAATAACACCCCCTGACTTTCCAGATCAATTCGCGCTTAATCCTTTAATAGAAACTAGGAATAAAAGTTTTAACGCATCGATGCAGGAAATCGAATACGATCACTTCCCCAAGCAATACATGGTTGTTCCGGCAATTTCAAAAGCAATTACATTAGATTTAAAAACAGACGTAAATAAAATTGGTTACATCAATGGCGCTGGAGACAAAATCCCTGAAAGTTTACGAGCAGTGGGAATCGAAGTTGAAACGCTTGATGCGGATCAAATTAGTCTTGAAAAACTGAACAACTATGCCTCAGTGGTGATGGGTATTCGGGCGTTTAATGTGAATGAATCCTTGCCCTTTAAAAATAAAATTTTATGGGAATATGTCTCTCAAGGTGGAACCTTATTAATTCAATACAATACCAGCAGAGGACTAAAAACAAATGAAATTGCGCCCCTTAATCTAACGCTTTCGAGGGATCGTGTAACTGATGAAAATGCTGCTGTAACAATTTTAGATGGTAAGCACCTCCTCTTAAACCATCCAAACAAAATAAGCTCTAAAGACTTTGAAGGTTGGGTGCAGGAGCGCGGATTGTATTTCCCTAACCAATGGCACGATGATTTTAAACCATTATTAAGAATGAATGATCCCGGAGAAAATCCGAAAGATGGCGCGTTGTTGTTCGCAGATTACGGAAAAGGAAAGATTGTTTACACTGGATTAAGTTTTTTCAGGCTTTTACCGGCTGGAGTTCCGGGAGCTTATCGATTGTTTTTTAATTTAATCGCACCTAAAAATGAAAAAAAATAAAATTTCAAAAATATATTTTGGTTTAGTTTTAACTCAAATTGCCTATTGGTCACTCTTTTATTTATTTATGAAATATTATAATTAATGGGAAATATTGACTGGATCATCTTGGGTTTTACCCTAATTTTCATCATCCTCTACGGGATAAGAAAAAACAACTCTCACAAAAACATTCAAGATTATATTAAAGGAGGAAATAAAGCCTCTTGGTTTACCGTAGGTCTGTCTGTTATGGCAACTCAAGCCAGTGCAATTACTTTTCTCTCTACTCCAGGACAAGCATTTAATGATGGCATGGGGTTTGTGCAGTTTTATTTTGGTTTACCTTTTGCGATGGTGATCATCTGTCTTTTTTTTCTACCCGTTTATCATAAATTAAAAGTATTCACAGCTTATGAATTTTTAGAAAAAAGATTTGATCTTAAAACAAGAATTTTAACTGCAATACTTTTCCTTATTCAGCGAGGGTTAGCAGCAGGAATAACAATTTATGCACCGGCGATAATCCTAAGCGTAGTTTTAGGTTGGGATTTAAAAATGCTTATCGTAATCATAGGACTCTTAGTTGTTTTTTATACAATGATTGGTGGAACCCAAGCTGTCAGTGTCACCCAAAAACAACAAATGTTCATTATTTTTTCAGGAATGATCGCCGCTTTTATTTTTATCGTTTATGCTTTGCCCGAAAATATAAATTTTTCCAATGCACTAGAATTGGCAGGAATCAATGATAAATTAAATGTGTTGGATTTTAGTTTTGACCCAAACAATCGATACACTTTCTGGAGTGGAATAACGGGAGGGCTTTTTTTAGCTCTTTCTTATTTTGGTACTGACCAAAGTCAGGTACAACGCTACCTATCAGGAAAATCATTGAAAGAAAGTCAACGAGGCCTAATCATGAATGGATTTTTAAAAATCCCAATGCAGTTTTTTATATTGTTAACGGGAGTTATGGTTTTTGTTTTTTTTCAGTTTGAAAAAGCCCCAATACATTTCAACAAGAATGCCATTGAAAAGGTAAAAGAGTCCACTCATCGAAGTGCATTTGTTGAATTAGAAAAACTAAATGATCAGTTGCACCTTGAAAAACAACAATACATTAATAAAACGTTATTTTTTGAAAGCGAACAGCTAAAAGAGAAATACCTTCAAGTTCAAAATCAGTATGAGCAAAACCGAAAAGCTGCCAAAAAACTAATTGAACAAGTAGAGCCAAAAGTCGAGTCAAATGACAAGGATTATGTTTTTATTTATTTCATTTTAGAACACCTACCAAGGGGACTGATAGGGCTTCTTTTGGCTGTAATACTTTCAGCTGCCATGAGTTCCTCTGCCTCCGAAATTAATGCACTTTCAGCAACGAGTGTAGTGGATCTTTACAAAAGATTCAGACCCAACTCTGAACCCAAACATTATGTCTGGGCTACCAAAGGCTTCACCATACTTTGGGGATGTATTGCGATTTTATTCGCAATGGTGGGGAATTTGTTTGAGAATTTAATTCAATTAATTAACATCATTGGATCGCTTTTCTACGGAACCATTCTTGGAATTTTCTTAATTGCAATTTTCATTAAATTCATCAGAGGAAAAGCCATGTTTTTTGCTGCAATAATTTCAGAAATTATGGTATTGTATGTTTACAAAATGGACATCGTTAGTTTTCTTTGGCTCAACGTAATTGGCGCAACACTCACCATTATGTTGGCCCTAATTTTACAAGCAATTTTTAAAGAAACAGTAAAAGCTTAGTATCAGTTACTCCATTTTTCTATAGATTCATTGTTCATGATTTCATAATCTTTATTACCCGCCTTTATGGCAAGTGCCAAAGACTTCTTAGCTGCAGCAATAGCAGCAGAGGTTTCATTTAAACCTGCTAAAATTAAAGATTGTTGACGGAACATCCAAAAAGCATCATCCTGCATCTCAACTGCTTTAGATATCCAAGTTTTCGCCTGATTAAGGTCGTGTCCTTCGTTAAGATAATAAACCGCTGCGTTGTAATAATCTCCAGCTTTGGGATTATTAGATAATGTTTTTTCAATACTTAACATGGCTTGTTTAGCAGAGGGAACTTCCACAGGCAGAGAGATCGAAGTGTTTTCCCATGATAGGTTTATGTTGGCGCCACTACTTTTTATATCAGAGATGTCAATCGTAAAAGTTTCGACTTCTTTGTCAATCCTTTGGACTGGTAAAGAGATGCTAAGCGCAATTTTGCTTTCCTCCCACTCTTTAGGAACACCCCAAGAGTCCGTCTTACTATAAAAATACAACACCCAACTGTTTTCATCAGGCAGGGTGTAAATAGCGTATTTTCCTGAAGGTATCTCCTCACCCATAATCATTATTGAGTCAGAAAACTCAATGGTCGTATTTTTATTGGCACCCGTTCTCCATAATTCTCCAAAGCGTATTAAATTTCCAACAATTGCTCTGCCTCTTTTCGAAGGGCGTGAGTATTCAATCGTAAAATCTGTCATCCCAACAACTTGAGATATTTTAGCCTTAGGACTCGGCTGGGGTGTTCTTACTTGAGCAAATGTTATGCTACAAAATAATGAGATGGCTAATAATAAATGGTTTTTCATGTTATGTTTTAAATTTAATGCATCAAACTTCTACAAAAATATAATATTGAAATAGTTTTTAAGGTAAGTTAGCTTAAATCCTTTGTTAATTGTTTATATTTTGTTTAATTAAATATAAAAATAGTTAAACGTTTATTTATATTTGTATAAATAATAATCATAAATGAAAATTTATCGCAAGCATACTTTCCAGAATCTTCCAATAACTTGCGACCAGGCTTGGGATTTTTTGTGTGATCCAAACAACTTAAAAACCATCACTCCTGATTATATGGGGTTTGAAATTTTAAGTGGTGCAGAAAAAAAAATGTATGCCGGGCAAATTATTCAGTATATCGTTACCCCGGTCATGGGAATCCCTACGAAATGGGTGACTGAAATCACACATGTAAAGGAAGGTGAATATTTTGTAGACGAACAACGATTTGGCCCTTATGCATTATGGCACCACAAACACTTCATTCGCCCGATTGAAAACGGTGTTGAAATGGAAGACATTATTGACTATAAAATACCTTTTGGAACGCTCGGAAGATTGGCACATCCGATAATTGTCAAGCCCAAACTCAATGAAATATTTGATTATCGACAAAAAAAATTAATTGAACTTTTTGGTGAATATAAAAACTAAATATGAAAAAAAATATACTAATAATTGGGGGTAGCTCAGGAATTGGACTCGAATTGATCAAATTAATTGGGGGAGAAAATAACGTTTTTTCTGCCTGCAGAACCAACGAGCATTTGACTGGCTTGAATGTAACTCACATTCCTTTTGACGTTTTAACTGACACCTTGGATCTCTCTGTATTACCAGAATCGTTAGACGGTTTTGTTTACTGCCCTGGAAGCATAAATTTAAGACCATTCAAAGGACTTAAACCTGAAACTTTTCTTAATGATTTTTCAATCAATGTAATGGGAGCTGTCAAAACATTACAATCCGTATTAAGCAAATTACAAAGTGGAGATGTTACAGCAAGCGTTGTATTTTATAGCACTGTCGCAGTCCAAACCGGGATGGCCTTCCACGCAAGTGTTGCCGCTGCAAAAGGAGCATTAGAAGGTTTGGCGAGATCACTGGCAGCAGAATTAGCTCCAAAAGTAAGGGTCAACGTCATTGCACCTTCGATTACAGATACTCCGCTAGCGGATAAGTTCCTGAACAACGACACCAAAAAAGAAAATGCAGCTGGAAGACATCCACTACAACGTTTTGGCAGTGCCGAAGAGATGGCAGAAGCAACCGCATTTCTTTTAAGCAATAAAAGCAGTTGGATGACTGCTCAAGTTCTTCATATCGACGGAGGAATTGGAGACATAAAAAGTTAAATAAAAATGGGAAAGGTAACTTTATTTTGGTTTCGTCGTGACCTGAGAGTCATCGACAACAGAGGTCTTTATGAGGCCTTAAAGCATTCAAATAAAGTTCTGCCTATTTTTATTTTTGATGAAAAAATCCTAGACAAGCTTCCAAAAAAAGATGCTAGAATAACATTTTTGTTTAAAGCCTTGGGGGGCATCAATAAAGCGATGAAGGGGAACAGATGTACTGTAGGAATTTATAGAGGCGCTCCCAAGGCTATTTTTAAAAAACTCACCAATGATTATGAGATTGATAAAGTAATTGCTAATCATGATTATGAGCCATACGCCTTGGAACGTGATGGTGAAATAAAAGAACTATTAGGTGACAAAGGAATTGACTTTATTACCTACAAAGACCAAGTAATCTTTGAGAAAAATGAGATTTGTAAGAATGATGGAAAGCCATACCTCGTTTATACTCCCTATTCCAAAAAATGGATTGCGAATCTAAAGCCTCAAGATACAAATCATTATCCCTCAGAAAATAATCTTGGTAATTTATACAATGATTCGTCTCTTCCTACATTAACCATAGCGGATTTAGGTTTTGAATCCTCAGAAAAAGAACCACTTCCACATGTATTTACGGATGAAGTAATTGACAATTATGAAGCGACTCGAAATTTCCCAATGCTTGACAGTACTTCCCGTTTAGGAGCTCACCTTCGATTTGGTACAGTAAGTGTCAGACAGCTAGTTGAAAAAGCAGCTGTAGCAAAAGAAATTACATTTTTAAAAGAGCTGATTTGGAGAGAGTTTTTCATGCAGATTTTGTGGCATTTTCCTCATACCAAAGACAGTAATTTTAAATCAAAATACGATCGGATAGAGTGGCGAAATGACGAAGAGGAATTTGAGAAATGGTGTGCTGGTGAAACAGGTTATCCATTTGTAGATGCCGGAATGCGAGAATTAAACGAGACTGGTTTTATGCACAATCGAGTGCGGATGTTGGTGGGTAGTTTTTTGTGTAAACACCTTTTGATCGATTGGAGATGGGGGGAAGCTTATTTCGCTGAAAAGCTGTTGGATTATGAAATGTCAAGCAATGTAGGGAACTGGCAATGGGTAGCGGGTTGTGGTGTTGATGCAGCGCCCTATTTTAGAATCTTTAATCCTACCGAACAGATCAAAAAATTTGATATGGAACTCAAATACATCCAAAAGTGGGTTCCTAATTTTCAAGAGTTAGACTATCCCCAACCCATTGTTGATCATAAGTTTGCACGCGAACGTTGTTTGAGTGTTTATAAAGCAGCATTAAACATGGCATGAAGCGGGTATTAAAACAAAATTTACCTGAGAAAATTTGCCTGACTTGCAATCGTCCATTTCAGTGGAGAAAGAAATGGGAGCGTGATTGGGAAAATGTCAAATATTGTAGTAAAAAATGTAAATCCACATGATAACAGCTTTGGTTTGGTTACGAAATGATGTGCGTTTTCAAGATCAACAGTCCTTTTTCAATGCTTGCAAGTCTTATGAAAGGGTCGTGGCTTACTATACTTTTGAGCCAAAAGATTTTGAAAAAACAACTTGGGGTTTTCAAAAAACGGGAAAGTTTAGAACACGTTTCAATATTGAAACACTTCAATCCCTTCAACTTGAATTAAAAGAAAAAAATATTACGCTAATCGTTGAAAAGCGATCTGCAACGGTGGGAATTCCCCATTGGATTGAAGACCTAAACGCAAGCGCTTTGTTTTTTCAAAAAGAATGGACAGCTGAAGAAAAATTAATCTCAAATGCAGTTTGTGATAGTTTATCAAATAAAGTTCAGATTTTTACTCATTACGATCAATTCCTTTTTCATCCCGATGATATCCCCATGGACATTGATTCAATACCACAGGTGTTTACTGTTTTTAGAAAAAAATGTGAGAAATACAGCACTATCAAATCCTGCATTCCAGAACCCGCAATTTTAGATAAAAAATCTTTACTAGCTGCTCCCTTCACCATTCCTACTCTTGAAGAATTAGGGTTCGCATCCTTTGACACCCCAACGCATACCGCCTTTCCATTTTTGGGAGGAACGACGTCGGCATTGAATCGCATAACGGACTACTTTTGGAAATCCGAGCGCCTTTCATTTTATAAACAAACCAGAAATGGTTTATTAGGATCAGATTACAGTTCAAAATATTCACCTTGGTTAGCCAACGGTTCCCTTTCAGCAAGAATGATTTATTGGGAAGTACAACGCTATGAAAAAGAAATTCAAAAAAATGAATCCACCTATTGGTTAATTTTCGAATTGATTTGGCGAGATTATTTTAAGTACATCTCATTAAAGCATGGAAATGCAATCTTTCATCTGGGTGGTATTTTGGATAAAAAATATACTTGGGATTCCAATTCGGAAATTTTCCTAAAATGGACTGAAGGAAAAACCACTGAGCCTTTTGTCAACGCCAATATGATCGAACTGAAAAAAACAGGTTTTATGAGCAATCGAGGCAGGCAAAATGTTGCAAGTTTTTTTGCCAAAAGCATGTTGATGGATTGGCGCATGGGGGCTGCTTATTTTGAGCAACAACTTATTGATTACGATGTACATAGCAACTGGGGGAACTGGCTCTACGTTGCAGGTGTTGGCAACGACCCACGTGACCGAAAATTTAATATAAAACTACAAGCAGATCGTTATGATGCCAAAGGGCAATATCAAAAATGCTGGTTGCAAAACACCTTGTTTGAATGAAAGTACGATTAATCCTTGGCG
>Ga0129324_10000177_pt1 | contig 45437 bp, 37 predicted proteins | sample CPBDNA_7_FD_96879 | JGI IMG/M metagenome (GOLD analysis project Ga0129324, IMG submission 96879) | Freshwater to marine salinity gradient microbial communities from Chesapeake Bay, USA - CPBay_Spr_15_0.2_DNA | ecosystem: Environmental > Aquatic > Marine > Coastal | place: USA: Chesapeake Bay... | reverse complement strand
TTCCCACCTTGCTCTCCTGGATACAAATTATTATACATGATTAGCCATGTAAATGTGTCCGGAGTATATAAGGGTCTAGATTGCCTTAGATCTGCATTTATTAGTCTTGATATTATGGTGTGGACTCAACCCGCACTATATTTCAGGACTATGAAATTGTTGTGATATAAATGGATCTGTCACATACTCATCCTAAACAGGAAGTGAGTCTCTCAATGTAATTTTTGGCGCACAGATGGCGCACGTAAAAAATAACACTGCTCAGTCGTTGAAAGTTAGTCATAATGTTGAAATTACGGGGAAGGAGAATAAGAAGAGGTGGTGCCCCGACGCGGATTCGTGACTCAAGAATGCTTCCGTTTATATGTTTCAAATGCGAAATCGATTTAACTGGGACGGAAATAAAGAGGGAGAGCAAGGAAACTCTCCTAATAAAATCGTTCGGGTAATATGTGATAAAGATGAACTCGAATTATGAAAGAAAATTTATAAGATGGGGCTACAGTTCATTAAGTATATAAAACTGCATCAATCCATAGGCACCCTTCAAGGTCCTGTTTTGTTCATCAAGGATGTAATTTCTTAATTTATTTTGTCTTATTTGAGCCTCTTCTCGAGACTCCCTTCTCATATCAATCCTGACCTTTGCGATCTGTTTAGGAGAACATTTATAAACGCCTATTTTTGTACCAGCTTTTCTAGTGGGTTCAATATTACCAATAATACCGCCCCTTTCATGTGTAATGTTTTTTAAATTATTCAATACGATTTTTTCGTCATCATGATAAAGACTACTAAAAAACTCACCAATCCTTTCACAGTTTACAGCTACATGATCGCTTTTTAAAATATTTACATCGATAGCCTCAGGATTAAGGGGAACATCCTTAAACTTACAAGAAAATCCAAACGCCTCAACACTCTCTTTTCCGTAAGAGATAGTCGATTTTATGTCATCCTTACTGTAATAATTAACTCCCTTTTGAGCAGCTATTTTATTCAAAATTGCATTACTAGATAAAGTTTTACCGAAGAGACCGGATGAAGCCTTCGAATAAGAAAGAGTGTCTCCTTTTTTACAGAGATATTTAGACAACGGGTTTTTAAACTCTTTTAGTGCTATTGCTTCACTAGTAAGATTAACCGAACCACTAGAGCATGACACCAATAGAAAAATTAAAAAATACTTAGATCGTTTCAAGAAACACCCTTATTTTAATTTAATCGCTTTAATATAACTAAGATATCGGCAACTTCCTTTTTAAAATTTAACGACTTGGCAAAACTAATCACTATTTTTTAATCGCAGAACAAACACCCAAGACTAATCAAAAGGGACAAGAACCCTCAATCATTCAGGTTAGCTTAACTAGTGATAAAAACGAAACAAAGGCGACAAATCTGTCACGCAAAAACATCACTCAGTTTAAATAATTAGCCAAATTCAAACTCAAATATTCAGAGTAATTAACCGAAACGTATGTCATCTAATAAAAGGGGTTTCAATGTACAAAGTACCAGCCAAGTTTAAACGTTCAATTTCTACAGAGCTAAAAAAGTTTACAACTGTAATAAAGAACTTACAGTCTAAAGGAAAAGCAAGCTCAGAAGATGATGCAAGAATCATCATTAATGATGTATTGGCTGATGTCTTGGGTTATGACAAGTACAACGAAGTTAAGACAGAGCACCGAGAGAAAAATGGACGATTAGATTACGTCATCAAGGTTTCCGATAGCCCATACTCAAAGAAAAAAGACCAATATGATTTTGTGATTGAAGCAAAAGCAGCACATGTTTCTCTAAGCCAATCTCATGTAAATCAAACATTACAATATTGCCTCACTAATGGAATCGATTTTTTTGTCCTAACGAATACTGTACGGTGGCAACTTTACAGCGTAAAAAATACAAAACGTAACTCAGATGCAAACCTCATACACGAAGTAAACTTTGGTGTTGAATCAAATACGGATAACCTTGCTGAAGAGTTTTATCTTTTCTCTAAGAACTCGTATTTAAATGGTGACTGGAGAGATGTGCATAAAGTAGCAAATGCTACGAAGGTCGAAGATATTGTTGCAGTAATACTGAGCGATAAAATCATTAAAAGTATCACCAAGGAAGTAACAAGCATTCATGGTGTCAAAGTTCTTCCAGAGCAGCTTAAAGACATTATTGAAAATCAGATTATAAAAGCTGAAGTGGAAGATCTAAACAAGAGTCTTCTTCGAAAAATAAACAGTAAACCTAGTCGAAAAAAGACAAAAGATAAGTCAGCTAAAAATATGTCCCCTTGCGAATCAGAGGATTTAGAAGAGCAAGATAACGCTACTTTAAGTTCGGAGGACATTTCTGATGCTACTCCTTTAGAAAGTGGAGATGGGATTAATAAGGCTAGCTAAATATAGGTCTTCTAATCTCAATCTAGTTGTAGTGAATAACGTTTTTTTACAGATAATTAAGCGCACGCAAGGCGCACGTAAAAACTAAAGACAAACGAATTTGGGTAAAAATATAAGTAGCTGAAATAAAAAAAGCCCAGTGGGTTAAACTGGGCTTTTTAACTTTAAAAGAATGGTGCCCCGACGCGGATTCGAACCACGGACACAGGGATTTTCAGTCCCTTGCTCTACCAACTGAGCTATCGGGGCATGCTCATGTATCTCAAAAAGTAGACTTAATTTAAGGGTGAAGAGGTTTTTAGTCAATTTAAATCTCGCTGAAATTGAGCGTTTCTAGTAATCTGAATGCATGCCGGTAAAGATTCTAAAAACAGCTGTTCCCTTTCAAGATGAAAAAACTATTGTCTCAACAAATGCTTTTTGTTTTCTACCTGACGTTAGTTCAAAAGTAGCTCCAGCACTGAGTGTATTCACTCATGGCTTTACTAGCCACAAAGGCAGTATTTTTAACTGGTCATTGCGCTTAGCAGAAGAAGGCATCCCCTCGCTACTTTTTGACTTGCCTGGTCATTACCTTGGAGGCTTCACAGAAGTTTCAAGTCTTGAGGCCTTTCAGAGAAACGCTACCCTCATGTTTGAAAGTGGTCTCAAGATCTTAGAGGAGCTCCTTTTAGACGAGCTGGGCCTTCACAGTGACCACTGCTCCACCAAATTTATTCTCGGTGGTCATAGCTTAGGGGCCCTACTCTCTCTTAAGGCCTGTGACTCTCCCGCCTTTCAAAACTTTAAACAAACTCAAGTCATTGCCGTCGGTTTCGGACTGCCCCCTGAAGGAGTCACCCATATCTTTAATACGCCTTTTTATAAGTCGACCCTTGCTGTGCGCGCGCAACTTGTGAGCGAGGCCATTGGTCCTGATAAAATTTTTCCTTGGATAAAGGAAGAAAAAGAATCTCTCGATCTTACTAGTCAGAATATTTATCTTCTTACCGGTGAGGACGACGTGGTCGTAGGTAAGGACGGTACAGAGAGACTAAAAGCTCAACTTGAGAACCTTGGTAATAATGTCGTTCTCGAAAAACCTGCAAAGCTGGCCCACCACTTACCAGAGAATGCGGCCCCACACATCAAGAAGTGGTTAAAAGATCAGGGCTTTTTCCAAAAATAAAGATTCTTTAAAAAACCTCGTCGCCCAGTTCTCCCAAGAGGCGTATGGAGAAATTTTTTAACAAATCCCCTATTAGAAACCTCTTGTAAGTCGCCACTCAATTCAGTGAGATTTTTCTTTAAAATTTCTTCAATTAAAAACGAATTATTCTTTTCAAATATTTTAGTATCTTGAGCTTCAAGACCTAAGCGCACAGGCCGATCATTCCATGGACAGACGTCCTGACAAATATCACAACCAAACACCTCGCCACTTGCTTTCTCCATTCCAATAGGTGCATCAGGTCCTTCCTTAAAGTGTTCTATTGTCCAGGTTGATATACATTTTTCGGCAGTTAAAGTCCGGGTGTCCTCATCAATTGCTTGTGTTGGACAGGCGTCAACGCAGGCCCTGCACTGGCCACAATGATCAGTTTCAATTGGCCTCTTAGGAATTTCTAATTTCTTATTGAGAAGAAGAGAGCCAATAATAAAGAAAGAGCCCTTGTCCTTAGAAATTAGCATTGAGTTCTTACCAAACCAGCCAAGACCTGCTCGATGGGCCAAGTCTCTTTCTAAAACTGGCTGGATATCAAGACTGAGGCGCCACTTTAAATCATCATGACCTTCGCTAAGCTTAGTTGCTAGTTCTTCCAAAGATTCACGTACTCTTAAATGATAGTCTTTCCCCTCAAAGCCCAGAACGTAACTGGCGAGTTTAATCCCGTGACTATCAGGCCCTTTATAAAATTCTTCTAAGGCCAATTTTTCTTGATGGTAACTAAAGAGAAATACCAAGGTACTCTCGCACTCGGGAAAGACATTTTTTAAAGAACTTCGGACCTGCATACGATGATCGGCCAAATAGCCAAGACTACCATGCTCGCCCTTTTCAACCCAAGCCTCGAGGTTGTCATAGGAGTATGGTTCAAGCTCTTCTGTATAACCCCAATCAACGACCTTATGATGGGTTAGTAATTGGGGTTTAAAAAGAGGCATAGCTTTCTAATTATCCATGGGAAGAATTTCTATGGCACCAGTAGGACAAACGCGAATACATTCATAGTCCATGGTGCATTCACTAATCCGTGGTTCATTAATATAAGTATTAGAAAGTTCGTCATCCGTGACCTTCCATATGTCATGAGGACAAATATGCACACAGTTTTGGCAAGAAGCGCAGACGGAAGTATCAAGAAGAATTTTCTTCTTCTTATCACTGGCCTCCTTAAGAACTTCCTGGCCACCAGGTACTTTAGGTCGATCTTTAATGATTTCTACTTTTACAGAGTTTGAGGAACCACGAGCAAAGAACTTTCCGTCCCCTCTCGTAATGACTAGTTTATCTCCGTTCACGAGTTCTAAATCAGTTTTTACTTTTTCAATAATATCTTTTTGAAAATCAAAATTATCTTCATCGTAGTCGGCGAGATAAAAAGGCGTCACTCCCCAAAAAAGAGAAAGTTTTCTAACGGTTCCTATATTATTGGTAATTCCTAGGACAGGTGTGCGAGGACGAAACTGAGAGATCTTTAAACAAGAGTGTCCAGATTCAGTTACCGATAATATCCTTTTAGCATGAATTTTCTCCGCTATCATTGAAGCTGCGACCATCACTGAGGCATTAACGTTTGATAGATCCATATGGCGTAAGAAAGGTCTCTCCTTGGGCTCTTTTTCGGCCTCAAGGATTATAGAGTCCATCATTGCAATAGTTTCTACAGGATACTTACCTGCCGCCGTTTCCCCACTTAGCATTACGGCATCTGTTCCGTCCCAAATAGCATTTGCGACATCAGAGGCCTCTGCTCTAGTGGGTGTTGGGTTATCAGTCATCGTCTCAAGCATTTGAGTTGCAGTAATCACTGGAACATGGCGCTCGTTACACATTCTGATCATTTTCTTTTGAACGGCAGGAACCAAGTGGTTACCAAGCTCAACCCCCATATCCCCTCTGGCCACCATTATCACATCCGTCACTTCTATAATCTCTTCGAGATTATCGACTGCCTGAGGCTTTTCAATCTTTGAGATGATTGGAACGTTTTTCTTTAAGCTATGAAGGAGGTATTTAACTTCTTGAACATCTTCCTTTCGTCTTACGAAAGATAGGGCGATATAATCACAGTTTTCTTGAAGGCCAAAAATCAAGTCCTCTCTGTCTTTCTTTGTAAATGCCGGCGCCGAAACATCGCAATCAGGAAGATTAATTCCTTTATTACTTTTGAGTGTTCCACCAACCTCAACCTTAATCTTGTAAACTCCGCGATCTTTTGTAATCGCACGAGCAACCATAAGGCCATCATCAAAAAGAATTCGAGCGCCATCATGACAGTCATTAACAAGATTTTCATAAACTGTTGGTATAAAACAGTCTTTATATTCAGGGTATTTTTCTTTTTCTTTACTGGTACCAATAACCCATTCACTATTCGACTTAAGCTCTAGAGGTTCATCAAGTTTATCCACTCTAATCTTGGGGCCTTGAAGATCAATAAGAACGGCAACCTCTTGACCCACAATCTTTGAGGCCTCACGAATATTGGCGATGAGCTGTTTATGGGATTCATGGGTACCATGACTCATATTAACTCGGGCAATATTTAGACCCGCTTTAATCATCTTCGATATCATTTCAACGGTATTAGAAGCTGGTCCTAGGGTGGAGACAATCTTTGCCCTGCGCATGAGAAATCCTTAGTCATAATGGTCTTTTGCGATTTCTCTTAATTTAACAGTGATAGACGAAAGTTAAAGGGCGCACAGCAACATTAAACGGTTTTAGGTCGCGTGCTTTGAACTATATTGGCGACGCGATTGGCCTCGCGCAACTTATTGAGCTTGAGCTCATATTGATTGACCATGGAGTCTTTTTCCATATTCGTCTTATCAACAAGACGATTATAGTTTGCATTCATCATGCTGGTGCTTCTTTGCATTTGGGCATTGGCCTCTTGGCGCTCACGAGAGATCTGATTATTAAAACGCTCAGTAATTTTTGCTACATGAAGGTCATTGTTGGCCTTTGTTCTATCAAGGCGGCGATCATACTCTGTTCTTAAAGACATTAGCGTCTTTTTAAATTCTCTTTGTTGTTGGTCTAGCTGTCTCTCAGCAGCTCGCCGATCCTCTTTCCGTCTTTCATTTTCAAAAACTTTTAATTGCTCTAATTCTTTAGCCGATTTATTTTGAAGATCATCTAGTTTCTTTTGATACTTTTCTTCGAGTGCTACTTTTTTCTTTTCACTCATTTCGATTTTTTTCTGCATGCTGTCTTCTTTGCGAGAAAAAACATCGTTTAGGTCACTTTTAAGATCTGCCATTTCATTGTGAACATTTCTTTTGGTGTTTTCAATAAACTTGGTTTGCTCTTCTGACATTTCGACACGAGCGTCGGCCATCGCCCTTTGATTGGAATTATTTATATGATTAATGGAGCGACCAAACTCCTCTCTTTGCCTAGAAACAGTGTTCACTAACTTTTGGCGAGAAGTAACAGACTGTTCTTCTTTCTCTTGCTCAAGGCGCCTATTTCTTTTTCCCATGAGTTCTTGATAGCCTTCAAACTGCTCACGAAGCCCGCCTACTTCTTCTTGGCGGAGTTTTCTCATTTCTTCATTTTTCTTTTCAAGATTGGAACCACTCGTGATTTCCATTTTTTTCAATTCATCAGAGTGACTGCGACTAAGTCTCTCACTGAGTAAGTTGTTATTATAATTATTTTCTTCAATTGATTTTTTGAGATTTCCAATTTGACTTTCATGCTGAGCTTGTAATGACTTACGTGAGTTTTCAACCTTATTGTGGCTTCCCTCGTTCAATAATGCGTTTGTCCGCCGCTCAATTTGAATCCTATCTTGACCAAAAGTATTTTCAAGATCTCTCTTATCTGTTTTATTTTGTCTATTGAGGCGCTGTATTTCAGCTGTATTTCTGTCCTGAATTTTATTCGTCAACTTCTCAAACGTAATCCGTTGAGCTTCATTTTCTTCATTCTTCGTTTTTCTTAGTCCGCTATTAGCATTTTCAGCGTTATTTCTTAAAGTACTTTCATTTTGCTTGGCATTTTCACGCAATCTTTCCATATCAAGTTGGTGCCTACTGTTAGCACTATTTCTAGAAATATTTGCGTCTTGAACTAATTGTTTCTTTTGATTTGTGTGGTCCGTAATCATTTCGATTTTTTCACGACTTTGTTGATCACGGAACTCATTTAGCTTACCTGATGATGTTTTTTGTTGAGAACCTAGTTTTTCATTAAACTCTTTCTCTCTCTTTGATAGACCATCTTCATATCGCTCAACCATATTGTCTTTATACATTGCATGGAGCTTATCTTTCTCAGTATTGGCGGTATCAAATGATTGGGAAATAGAAGAGAGTTTCTGATTATAATCATTCATTTGTTTCTGACGATTAGAATCAAATTCCGAACGCTTCTCTTCAATATTTTTGTTATAGCGCTCAGTTCGCTCAGATAGAGCTTTCTTTAGATTATTGTCATAGCGCTCAAGTCTTTTTTGAGCCCCTACTTCCATCTCATCTTTTTGATTCAGGTAATTATCTTTTTGGTTTTTGACTTTATTGGCGTGTAACTTTTCAAGGTGCTCGACCTTATCGTTGTAATTATCTTTAAGCTCTTGAGACGCTTCACTGTAGCGGTTTCGGGTCTGAGCTAATCTGTTGTTGTAATCACTTATATCCATATAGTCTAAACAATGCTCCTAAAGGGTTTAGCGCTCTTCCATTATACACATTTGACCAATAGCAATAAAACCAAGGTAAAAGTTGCCAATTGGATATAAAAAAAGGGGCAATAATTGCCCCTTCTCTCTTCATATAAGTTTTAAAGAATTACTTAGCGAGTTCTTCGTCAATAAGTTCAGCGAAGACTTCCATAGGCTGAGCTCCATTAACCATTTTTCCATTAACAAAGAATGTAGGCGTAGACTTAACACCAATTTTTTGACCCTCTTGAATATCACTATCAATACTTTTAGCGAATTTCCCAGAATCTAAACATTTAGTGAACTTTTCTTTATTAAGACCCACACTTACGGCCTTTGCAATTAGGCCATTACGATCAAGACCTGCTTGGTCAGCAAACATTTTATCGTGAAGCTTCCAAAAGCTTGCAGACTTTTGCTCATGGGCACATAAACTAGCTTCTGCTGCTTTTTTAGCGTGATTGTGAAAAGGTAGTGGAAAGTTTTTGAAGGCCACCTTAATTTTATTACCATATTTCTTTTTAAGGTCAGTCATTAGAGTTGCCCCACGAGCACAGAAGGGACACTGAAAATCAGAGAACTCAACAATTGTCACTTTCGCATCAGCACCACCAATAAAGGGCGCGTCTCCGGCCATGACTTCTTTTACCGGACGAGTAGGCTTTATTAAGTAAACTTCAACTGGACTCTTCTTCGTTTTTTGTGAGATCCAATTATCAATAGCACCTTGCTTGGACTCATTTTCTAGGAACTTTTTAATCCTATCTTTTAATTGAGCATTTAGATTTTCCTTAGGAATGTTTCTTTCCTTAGCGAAGCCCATTATTTGTTTGTCAGTAACTTTTATGCTTTTTGCAATTTGATCATTTAAGAATTTATCATTGTCACCTTTATAGGCTGGATCAGCTTCCATGAACTTTTTAAGAACCAAGGCCTTTAGGCGATTCATTTTAATCTCATGAACTTTCATTTCGGCTTCATAAAGGTCATTTTCAACACCTTCAGTAAGCTCGCTAAAAGTAATAACTGTTCCATTAACCTTTGCAGCGGCATCTTTATTAGGAGCGGCCTTAAAGATAAACTGGGGTTTACTATCGACGTCCTTAGTACATGAAATAAAGAGCCCTAAAGCTGCAAGTAACATCATTCCTAAGAAAGAAAGAGTTTTAATTCGGTTTTTCATAGACCTGTTCTCCTCAATTAATATTTCTAAATCCCTGAAATAATAACCTATTGAACTTTAGATTGCGATAGTTCTGCAAGAAATCGACGGTAGACTTCTGATTCTTCTTTTAAAGAACCATGAGTACCCGACGCTTTTACACGGCCACCTTCGAGAACAATAATTTTATCGGCTTCTATTATTGTTTCCAGCCGGTGAGCGACAATGAAGGTAAGAGATTTTTCTTGAATAAGAAGCACCATCTTTCTTAAGGCCAACTCCAACTCACCATCAAGACCGGAGCTAATTTCATCAAAGAGAACAACTGGTTTTTGAAGATAACAGGATCGAATAGCGGCCAAAAGCTGCTTTTGTCCCATAGAGAGTCCACGCTGATCAAGCTTATCGGTTGGACCCTTGCCCCAAAGTTTGATGTATGGGATCTGCTCTCTGACGCTCTCCCAGAACTCGTTAAAGTCCTCAGGTGTTTCACGATTCATACAAATATTAAAGGCGATCGTATCAGAAAAAATATGTGAATCCTGACTGACGATACCAACCTGTTCACGATAACCAATAATATCCTCAACTGTCTCACCAGGAAAGGACATCGTAGTGCTGGGGGTTTTTAAATAAATGCCGCCCTCTTGTGGAACGATATTGGCGGCCATCATATTAAGGAGTGTAGATTTTCCACATCCCGAAAGACCCACAATTCCAACGAGTTCACCGGGAAAGGCCGTGAAGCGAATATCTTTTAAATTAAAAGGAACCTCTTCTTCTTGTGATGCCTTTCTAGGATATTCAAAAAGCTTTATATCAACCAAGACCTCTTGAAGTTCAATATTTCCTTTGGTGATATAACCTTTGGAACTCATTCCAGACTCAAGATCCCCTAAAAATTCATCTATTCTCTGCAGGCCAGTGTAGGCCCTTTGAATATTTGCAATCTTTGCAGCGACATCTTTTACAGGACCAATTGAACGTTGAATAAGATCCACAATAGCAAAAATTATGGCAGCTTCTGTGATCGCCGAATAAGGAAAGAGAAATACAATGAACGCCAAGAGAATTGGATAAAGAGATTCAGCAGTTGAATAATAGCCTGCATCCCAAATATTGGCAGTAAGCTGTTTCGTTAGAAAGTCTTGAAAAACAACCTCTCCTCTTTTTGAAGCATAATTTTCGTGGCGGGTATAATATGTCTCTTTAATCCCCCCTACCATATTAGAGAGAAGGCGACTCATGTCAGCGCGCGACTTTCGCACATCCATAAAGACTTCACGCATGTAACGTGAACCCCAAATAAGAAGAAGAGCAGCGACAACCTCTGCGAGAGCGAGGGAGATACCACTCACCTTATTTAAAGACACAAAACTAATAAGACATGAGATGACAAAGAAGACATCAATAAAGATGCCAAATGTCCCAGAAGTCATAAGCTCACGGAGAGACTCGGTATCATTCATGATTCTCGAAATGACTTCCCCCTGAGGGTAGCGTTCATTTCGACTATCTTTTGCCGTCTTTACATCATAAGTGTGAAGCCATTTTTCATAACAAAGACCACGAGTATTTTGCATGAGAAGCTGAATAAACTTATTGATACTTAGCTGATAGAAAACACGGTTTACATAAACACCAAAAAAGATGAGTGCCAGAGACCACATCGTTCCATAGAAGTCGGCCTCAACCTCATAATTCCTTGAGAGTTCGGAAATCTTTTGAGGTGTCATCGCGCCTAAAATTGCAGACACAAAAAGACATACAAGGACCACTAATAAATAGCGGCGCCCTCCTCTAAAGGAAAAATAATCAAACCATCTGTTGTTTAAAATATTCATAAGTTTCAAATTGTGGGTTTAGAAGTTCGAGGGACGATCCCTTTTCCACTAAACCTCTTTCTTTTTCTAAATATAAGCAATACTGGCATGCCCTAACGGTAGTCACTCTATGACTTGATAAAATGATCGTCTTACCGCTAAGCGCTTCCCAAGACTTAAGTTCTTTAATGATTTGTTTTTCAAGAATCAGATCAACTGAAGAAAATGGATCATCCCAAATAAGAATATCGGCTCGGGCCATAAGACTTCTCACCAACGCTAACCTCTTAGACTGACCACCACTCAACCTCTTTCCTTTCTCCCCCACTTCCATGTTAAGTAGAGACTCTTTACTTGAGGCCAAATAATCAAGGCCAAAGAGAACAAGAAGCTCATAGGCTTGATCTAAACGATCCTTTGTTTGCTCTTGACCAAGAAAAATATTATTCACGACAGAGTCACTATAGAGATAGGGATCTTGGGCAACAAAAGAGATATTTTCCTGACGAAGCCTCAAAGTATCTGCCAATTGGGTTAATACCGTCGATTTTCCACAGCCAGTTTTGCCGACAAGAACAGACCATGACCCTCTTGGAAAGTTCAGTTTTAATTTCTCTTCCCAAAAATCCACCGTAAGGTCGAGCTCTTGGCCTCGAAGATCTTCGGTAAGGTTATCCTTTAATAAACGCTCCTCATCTTTAGAGCTTTTATCGATGTCACTTACAAGTTCCTTAATTCTCTGCCAAGAACCATAAGAGCGCGCAAAGACCACCCCTATCCAAGACAAAAACATAATGGGTTCTAAGAATAAAAAGATGAAACCACTAAAGAGGATAAGGGAACTAGCTCCTAAGTTCTCTTGAAAAACAATATGAGCGCCCCATATCAGAGAGAGACCGATACCTAGTGGTAATAAAGGTAAACAAATCCCCACGCCAATACCGGCTTTGTAGAAGTACCACAGCTCTTTCCAACTATAGTCTCTGAACCACTTAATAAAAGACTCTTCAGCATGATAATTTTTGATCGTCTTTTTACCCGCATAGGTTTCAATGATGACGTTTTGGACTTCACCTTGAAGGTCCTGGGCCTTACGGTAATAAACTCTGTTTCTGCTCACAATAGTCGTGAATAAAATAAACGCGATTAACAAAGGAGATAGGGCAATGAGGAGATTTTCGTTAAAACTAATAATCTTGGGAATAAGAACGATCATCGCCACCAAAATATTCCCAACTTGAAGGAGGGCAAACCCAATAAGCGCCCGCAGTTGCTCCATATCCATCTGAAGAACTTGAAAAAGCTGACCATCAGAATGATGTCTATAACGAGTGGGACTGACCGCTTCTAATTTTTCAAGAATCTCAACACGTAGGTTCTTTTGTAGAACACGCGCTGGGAAGAAAAAGAGAAGTCTGGAGGAAGTCCGAAAGATAATGATCCCCAATGCTAAGGCAAAAAACTTCCAGGTTTCAATCGTCTCTGCGCCTTCCGAGACAATATCTGCGAGCTCTTTTGCCAGGAAAGGCAAATGGGACTGAATCCAGTGAGTGCCATAAAGACACCCTAAGGCCCCAATATAATAGGGCCAAAATTCTAAGAACTGGTGATATAAAACGCCACTAAGGCTTCTATGGAGTCGTTTATTCATGTGGCCGGGAGTCTATCGAAGTCCAACTTAAGTGTCATGAAATTAATCGCTTACGCCGTCTGTGCTAAGAAAAGTCCAACTGAAATCTTGACTAAATTCAGCCTTTTAACCTAATATGAGCCTTCATCTATCTCATTATGCGGCCGTAGCTCAGTGGGAGAGCACCTGCTCGACACGCAGGGGGTCACTGGTTCAATCCCAGTCGGCCGCACCATTAATTAATCAATTTCAAAAACTTTTCTTCATTAAACATACTCTTAAGGACCAAACTCTCCCTTGGATCCAAGAATATATATTAACCCCAGCATAAACAAAGTGGCCGTTTCTTCACGGCCAAAAGATGAGCTTTTCACACTACTGCTACAACCTCCTAAATTAATTGAATTCACTGGTGTGTAACAGATTGTTAACAAAAACTATTCAAAAGCCAATTTATCCATCTACAAAAATAATTCGACTGCCTATAACTGCCCCATCGAAACAAAAACAACGTCTGTAGGAGGACATCATGAAAAAAATCATTCTAATTACTATCGCTCTTCTTTCTGTTAGCAACTTTGCAAAAAAAGAAGATTACAGAGAAAACATTCGCGTAACTGGTTCAAGTGCTCAGGTTGCTTTTGATAAAGCACAAGACATGGTTGCTGAAATTAAAGGTGCTAAAGGGTCTGTTAAGCTTTCATACTTAAAAGAATGTAACCTAAGTGCCAGTGCTGACTCTCGTGACGTTTTTTGGTTCAAAAGAAATGCTTGGACTAACTCTTCATCAGTTTACCTTAACCATGTAACTGGTACTTACACAGCTATCGTAAAAGTATCTTGTAAAAAATAATTGCCGAAATTTAAAAGACTGAGATTATTCTCTCAATAAAAACTCTCTCTCATGTCTTAGGCCTCCCTTTTGGGAGGCCTTTTTCGTTTTACAACGAGTAAAGACAAAGTTCATTTCAAGCGTCTTCTTCATTAAACTTTCACCTTAAATACAATATAAAAAATACACACAAACCAATCCAAGTAATTAAGTTAGTTCTTACTTTTAGGGCAAGGAGAAGAAGTATTCTCCTACAGAATGAGAGTTCATGCTCCTTGTGTGAAATGAGTTAGAAACTAATTTCTTTAAGCCCCTCTCCGGAGGGGTTTTTAACCGACTAAAAGGGTTGGTGCCGATCAAAATAGTCACTTTCTTCTTAAAGAGTCTTTTCAAGAATACCGATTAAATTAATATGAAGAACCATAAGGAAATATCAATTCTTTATCTTTTACCTATACTACTATTAGGTTTGAGCAGTTGTGGTGGTTCCACTATATTTAGAGGTGTTTTAAAGTCTGAGAGTTCTCCAGAATCTTTCATCATAAAAAGAGATATAGCTAGTGAAAGCCCTATATCAAAGGGCTGTAATAAGATTTTAAATGAAATTCTTTATTTGAAACAACAGGAAGAGTATAAAAAGAAGAATAAGTCTAAAAACTAAGACCAATCCCTACTTTTAATTCTGTATTTGCCGCTTCATTTCCGACACTCGTGTAATTAAAAAAGATTCTGTCGATAATTTTCACTTTATTAAAGTCAAAAAGGTAACCACCACCAAAGGAAACTGTCGAAAAAGCGCCACCAGTGGTTGATGTCCAGCTCTGTACGCCAAGACCACCACTAAGATAAAGGCCATTCGTTACAAAAGGAAACCACTCTAGATCACCACCCAAGTCATAAACGAGAAAGGTTTCAGCATCGGCTCCTTCAGTAATTTCAGCACTAATAATATGACCACCTAGACGTCCGCGAAAAGCCCACTTTTCTCCAAATTGCCAACGTGGCGTCCATGCAAAATCTGCAGTGGACACACTACTAGCATTGTTGTCTTGAATACGGGCCATCGCTCCGGAAAAACTTAGGATTTGAAATCTACGGTCTTTTGAAACTTCATCTTCTCTCTTTGTGATGCGAATGACTTCTTCGTTACCAGTGTTACTCTTTTGGCGCTCCATACGAAAGGGCGCCACAAGTTCTTGATTGTCATCTAGCTGCCGTCGATCCTCTGCCAATGAGTTGCTTGAAAGATTATCAACACTAGCTTTTCTGTCACTTGGATTAGCTGACTTTGTTTCAATGGCCAACTCTTTTTCTAACTGAGCAAACTCATCATACTCCGTCATTTCCTCTTGAAGTTTTGCTGTTCTCTTTTTAATTTTATTTTTTATTGCCTGCTTTTGCACAGCCCTCATGGAACTGCGCTTTCTTTTAATTTGTTCTACATAGCGATATTTATTTGGATTTCGAAGGGGGCTTTTGCCAACAACCATTGTAAAAGATGAAGAGGAGCGACCAATTCTTTTCATTTCACTACGAATTCGTCGTGTTTCACTCACTCGTGAAAAACTCTTGTTAACAAGCTGACACTTAAATTTTGAGCGACACTTTACTTTGCCCTTCGCTGATGGACGACATTGCCACGAGCCGATAAGCCTCGGCATGGTATAGCCACGACAAAAGTCCGTGCTGCGGGCCATTTTTAGCTCTGCGCGTTTCTTGTAACTCTCTATGAGTCCCCTCTTTCCTTCAATTGTCACAGGAAAGGCGGCTTGAACCTGACCTAACCCAGCTTGGACAAGGGAAAAAATAAGAATGCTCAAAGTTATCGTTATCGATTTCATCATCATAGGAATTAAGTCCTCGTAAATTCATTCTAACGCAAAACAAATTCTTCTGAAAAAGGGACCAATTTGCCTATTCTATGCCTAAAAGTAACGCACTCCTATCACCTGACTTTTATCCTCAGTTTTGCTAGCTTAGGGAAATCCTTTTTTAATCTCCTGAGGAGTGTAATCGATATGGATAAATTTAAATCTATCAGCATCTCGCCCAAGTCACTTGAGGCCATTAAATCATTTAAATTGCCTGAGGACTTGGCGTTTGGAAAAGTAATGGCGCCAATCATGATTGAATCAAATTATGACAATGGTAAGTGGGATGAATTCAAAATGGTCCCCTACCAACAGCTTACATTGGATCCAACATGTAAGGCGCTTCACTATGCCCAAGAAATCTTTGAAGGATTAAAAGGCTATTATACTAACGCTAAAGGGCCTTTCCTTTTCCGTCCTGAAGAAAATATGAAGAGGTTTAACCTCTCTGCAAAAAGAATGGCGATGGCAGAAATTCCGGAGGAAAGCTTTCTAGATGGGGTTGATGCCATTACAAGTTACTGCTCTCAATTTATCCCTGTTAGTAGTGGGGATAGCCTCTATATAAGACCTTTTATGTTTGCCTCCGAAAATAGCCTCGGAATTAAACCAAGTGAAAAGTTTAAGTTTTTAATCGTTGCCTCTCCTTCACAAGCTTACTTTAAATCGGGCAGCGTGAAAGTATTAGTCGAAGAGGACGCCGTTCGTGCTTGCCCTGGTGGGGTAGGCCATGCAAAAACGGGTGGTAATTATGCCGCAAGCCTACTTTCCATGATCAATGCTAATAAGAAAGGTTATGATCAAGTGCTTTGGCTTGATGCTGTCACAAAAGAAAATATCGAAGAAATGAGTGGCATGAACTTCTTCGCCGTCTACGGTGAGAAATTAAGAACTCCCGAACTAACAGAGACGATTCTCAATGGAATTACTCGAAAGTCTATCATTCAGCTTGCGACCCATCTTGGTTACAAGGTCGAAGAGAAAACAATGAAAGTTAGCGAGCTCGTGGAGGACGTAAAGAGCGGAGCCTGTAGCGAAGCTTTTGCTTGTGGTACTGCCGTTATAATTACTCCAATCAATACTCTTGGCCTCTCCAACGGTGAAACCTTTCCTCTCCAACACGAGCAAGGTCCAGTTGCCATGAAACTTCGGAAAGCCTTATTGGATATTCAAGAAGGCACAGGCGATGATCCTTTTGGGTGGCGAAAAACACTTTCACCGCAACAATAACAATGAGGAGGCTTTTGCCTCCTCTTTATCTCCGCGCCAGTCCCCATTAGCCTAGAATCGTTATAAATTTGGAGGCTTAATTATGCGTAACTGGCTTTTTGCAATCATATTGGTGCTTATCTCTTCTTCCTCCTTTGCGAACTGGAGTGAATTTACATTTCTCGGAACAATTAACAACGTCGTTTTCTCCTATAGAGTTTACTCGCCTTCTGAAATCGCAAAAGGCTCTTCCATTGAATTTAAAGTCCTCAATTTAAACAAAATGAAGGCCAGAGTCCTTATCACAGATATTGTTTATAATTGCTACGATGGCTCTCAGGAATCAGGAAATCTACTCACTAAGAGAATCTCTGGTGGAAAGGATTTTTCATTTAAAACTCAAGAAAATATCTGCCAAGAAAAGGGTGGCTTCGAAAGTCTGAGTGTCTTGCTTGACGCCAGAGTACGTCGCTAATAAAAAAACCACTATTAAAAACCTACATTTATTGGCCAAAATTTTGGCGATACTTTTGGGTTGGAATAAAAACTTCCAACTCATTCTTTAATTTTTTATTCATATAAATCACTACAATTTTTGAAGTCCCTCCCCCCCTCTAATATTTGCGTTACATTTCTCCAATGGATGAGAACCTCCTGAATTATTTTGAATCAATACACGTCTTTAATAGATTAGTTAAGGACCTTGGAGACTTAGGTCTTCTAAATGAAGTACAAAATAGGAAAAAAAACCCTCCTTAAATAAGGAGGGCCATTAAGATCTTATAAATAATTAAGAAGCTCGGACTACAATTACTCTCAGTGGGCACCACCACCAAGACTTGCAAACACCTGCAAACAAATCATGGCAATAATCGTGGGTCCAATAGCTCCAGCCAAAAGGCCCAAAGGACTAATGCCCTTCTCGCCAAAGGTTCCTTTTAGGATTCCGAAACCAGCTGGGTTTGGAGCGTTGGCAATGACAGTTAAACCACCACCGGCAACCGCACCTGCAACAAGGTTGTATTTAGCAGAATCAGTAAGCTCAACTAAGGAGCCAAGGTAGGTCAAGGCCGCATTGTCAGTAATTGCCGTTAGGCCTGTAGCTCCGAAGAAGAGTGGGAGATCTGGCATTGTTGAAAGAATTGGCTGTAGCCACCAAGCTTGTACCCCACCGAGGGTCACGAGACCGCCGAGGAAGAAACCTACAAGTAAGGATTCCTTTAGCTTAATAGAATCTTGGTATTCTTGTGTAACTGTGGCAAAGCCCAAGAAAAAGAGAAAGAGCGCCATAAAGAAAACCATATGGTGAGCTGTATAAACAACTAAGGCCAAGAAGATAAGATGAATAAGAGTCATCCACCAAGTTGGGATCATAAAGTTATCGTGTTTTTGCTTTATTTCTAATTCGCCTGACAGCTCTTTTTTAAACATAAAGGCAACAACGAGAGTGGAGATAACGATCGCAATAACAGACTTATAACCAAAGTTTGTCAGCATATGCATAAAGCCCCAATGCCATTTACTCGCCACCATTAAAACAGGAGGAGCTGCAAAGTGAGACAGTGTTCCACCTATTGAAACATTCACAAACAGAAGTCCTAAAGTAGCGTACTTAAACTTGGGGGTCATCTCTCCCGAGTAGAAGTAATCAAGAAGGATTAGCGCAGTAACAGTCATGGCCGCAGGCTCAGTGATAAAACTTCCAAGAACCGGACCAAGAATAAGGGCCGATACGTAAAAGGCCATCTTACCTGGGAAAGGTAGTACCTTCGCTGCTATCATAATCATCTTTTCAGCCAGCATAATTACCGGTCTAGTACCGGCCATGCACATAATGACAAAAACAAAGGCAGGTTCTGTAAAGTTCAAGCCTTCTAAGTAATGAAGGGCTCCGCCAACAACATGATGACTGTCATCATAGACGACAAATCCCTCAATAGAGGATCTAAAGATTAGAAAAATAGCGGCCCAAAGCCCAAAAACTACTTCTACTTCTCCCAAGAAATGAAAGAAGTTCTCTCCAATGGACCCTTCTGGGTAGTGGTGGGCCATTTTCTGAAATTTGGCAACAATAAAGGTATGGATAACTGCTAGGGCAAATAAAATCGTCCCGATCAGCTCGACTGTTGTGTACTCCATGATTCTCCTCTCTCCGTAAGGAAATAAATTTCTTATATGGAATTATAATAACAAGAACTGGCGTGGGGCACAAAGATAAAGTCGCCAAAAAAAAACCCTCCATAAAAATAAGAGGGTTTTTACTTTTTAGAATTCTTTATTGGAAAATTTTGGTTACCCGTCGTTACCAATGGAACCAACCGGGCAAGCTTCAAGCTGTTCCATGCAAAGCTCAATATCTTCAGCACTTTCAGGCTGCTTAATTACATAGGCATTACCATCTTCATCCTCAGCATAGAATTCAGGAGCCCCTGTATAACAGACGTTACAAGCAATACACCCTTCTCCATTGTCATCATCGGGGTCCGTACAATAGAACTTACCTGGAATATTTTTTGGGTGTTTCATACTTGGATTGGCCATATTTCACCTTATATCTTTGAGTATTTTCATAAATTCTAAGTCTTTATAAGCTATTTTTAACAGGTTTTCGAGAGGTATCCAACTTTTTTTATCAAACAAGGCCTCAACAAAACTAAATCTTGATCCTTATCAGGCCATAGCAGTTATTGCCTAAATAGAGCGCTTTTGCCATTATGGGCCCAAAGCTTTTAAGAGTCTTACGTTAGGAGTCAAAAATGACACAAAATAGTCTTGAAAGGGCCAAGGCATGGGCCAACAACCCAGCATTTGATAAGGACTCCCGCCAGGAGATCCAGACCTTAATTGATAATAATAATGAAGCGGAAATTGAGGAGCGCTTTTATCGTGACCTTGAGTTTGGTACCGGTGGAATGCGTGCGATTCTTGGACAAGGAACCTATCGCCTCAATAAATATAATATTAGAAAAGCAACCCATGCTCTGTCCCTGGTTGTTCTCGCCACGGCAAAAGACTCTCCTAGCGTGGCCATAAGCTATGATTCAAGAAACTTCTCTTTTGAATTCGCAAAAGAAGCAGCTGGAGTTTTTGCGGCCAATGGAATTGAGGCCCTTATTTTTGAGAGGCTCAACCCTGTGCCCCTGGTTTCATTTGCTATTCGCCACAACAATTGCAATGCAGGTGTGATGGTGACAGCAAGTCACAATCCTCCCGAATATAATGGCTACAAAGTATTTTGGCGCGACGGTGCACAAGTCACCCCTCCTCACGATGGCATGATCATCGATAAGTTCAACGCCATCACAGACTATGGTTCCATCCCTACTATGGATTTCGACGAGGGAATTAAAGAGGGAAAAATAAAGTGGATTGGTGAAGAAACTGAGAAGCATTATTATGAGGCCATTAAAGAAAACTCTCTCGGTTTAAAAGAAACCCAAGCGAATGGTGATAAATTAAAAATTGTCTACACTGCTCTCCATGGTACAGGCTGGGCACCTTGTAGCAGGGCCCTTAAGGACCTAGGCCTTACAAATATTCTCTCTGTTCCAGAGCAACAAGCTCCCGATGGAAACTTCCCTACAGTGAGTTCTCCCAATCCAGAAAATGCAGAAGCTTTAGAGTTGGCCGTAAATCTCATGAAAAAGGAAGGCGCCGATATCGCCTTGGGTACCGACCCAGATACCGACCGTGTAGGTATTGCCCTTATTCATGATAACGAAGTCAAATACATCAATGGTAACCAAATTGGTATTTTGATGCTTCACTACACTTGTTCACAATACAAGGCCCAGGGAAAAATGCCCAAGGACCCCTACTTTGTTAAGACAATTGTCACCACAGATCTTCAAACTAAAATTGCCGCCTCTTTTGGGGTCACTGGCGAAGATACTCTTACTGGTTTCAAATGGATTTGTGGCCGAGTCAATGAAATAGAGCAAGAGGAACCAAATAGAACTTTTATATTTGGAACTGAAGAAAGCTTTGGCTATTTAAATCACCGCAATGTTCGCGATAAAGACGGAGTGGCCTCGGTTGCTCTTTTAAGTGAAATTGCTCTCCATTATAAATTAAAGGGAATGGATCTAATTGAGGCCCTCGATGAAATCTACAAAGAGTATGGCTTTTCTCACGAAAACCTTCTAAGCATTAATTACTATGGCAAAGAAGGAGCTGATAAAATCAATCGAATTATGGAAAGCTTTAGGGCCTTTCATGCTTTAGAAATTGTTGGCCAAACAATTGGGTCATTATCTGATTATAAAGAGAGCACCATTAGAGATTTTAGAGAAGGCACGAGTAAGCCTTTAGATTTTATAAAGAGTAATGTACTTGGCTTTAATTTTACCAATGGTAATAAGCTTTTCCTTAGACCTTCAGGAACAGAGCCAAAAATAAAATTTTATATCATGATTCAAGAAAATGAGGGCGACCTCGACTCTAAGAAGAAGAAGGCCTATGAACTTTCAGATAAGTTTGTGGCGTTCATAAAGGATTGGGCTGAAAAAGCATGACGACACCAAAAATTAAAGAACTCGCAGTTGTCCTCGTAAGTGGAGGAATGGACTCTCTTGTCACCGCAGCCATTGCCAATGATGCCCATGAAGAGCTGGCCTTCTTGCATCTCAACTATGGTCAAAAAACAGAAGAGAAAGAACTGGAATGTTTTCATAAAATTGCCGATTTCTATAATGTTCCTACCCACCGAAGAAAAATCATCGATGTTAGTTTTCTCAAACAAATTGGAGGAAGCTCCTTAACAGATGACAAGATTACAGTAAAAAAATATCAAGGGGACTCTGATGATATCCCCGACTCCTATGTTCCTTTTAGAAATACTCATATTGTAGCAATGGCCGTGAGTTGGGCCGAAGTTATTGGTGCAACTAAAATATTTATCGGTGCCGTAGAAGAAGACAGCTCAGGATACCCAGATTGTAGACCAAGCTATTACAAGGCCCTAAATAACCTCATTAAAGAAGGCACGAAAGACGGCATCATTGAAGTTATCACGCCTGTAATTGCAATGAAGAAGAGTGAAATTGTTCAAAAAGCCGTCGAATTGAAAGCTCCTATTGAATCGAGTTGGTCTTGCTATGAACGCGGTGATGTTGCCTGTGGTGTTTGCGATTCTTGCGCCCTTCGCTTGCGCGGATTTACGAGAGCTGGGCTAGAAGATCCTATTCCCTATAAAGAGCGTCCTAGCTACGATTAACTTTGTTCAAGCTTCTCTTTAGTTTTATTAACAGCAAGCTCAGTCGAAGAAATTAAACTCAGATCCCCTTTAATGATACGAAGTTCATAGGCCTCCATGAAAAGGTCTAATGCCTCACTGTAGAAGCCTTGTTCAAATTTTTGTTTACCAAAATGGTGGAGAGCAAAATCTAGATAGCTCTGCACAGCTGATGATTTCGAGGTACGAGTCAATTCTATACACTTGGTGTAAATCTCAGATGACTTCGTAAAATTACCTTTGTATTGAAAAACAATCGCCAATCGCAACTTCATCGCAAAAACTTGCTCAGACTTTTTTAACTCTTCAAAGACCTTTATAGCATCTAAATAACACTTCTCAGATAAGCTAAGATCTCCCATAATTCGTGCATAGCCACCAATTTGAGACAATATAACTCCCGCCTTTGAACCTTCATCAGCTGCGAGTTCGACAATTTTATCTTGTAACCAATCCAATCCTTTTCTCATTTGCTCAGAATCTTTTGGTACCTCTCGAAGGTCATCTCCAAAAGAAAAATTCATATTAAAGGGAATGTCTGATGGTTTCATAATTTACCTTTTCAAAAATTATTAATGCTATTTATTAACCAAGTACTCATCATAAAGACCGACCCCATATAGAGTCGTCGCCCCTTTGACGACTAAGGGTTTAAATATGTCCTTATATTGCTTAAACTTCTCAAGACTCTCATGAGAATAGTATTTCCTCTCTAAATTTCCGACAACTAAAAAATGAATACTTTTCTTTCTCATCATTTCATAGACCTTGATTGGGTCATTACTATTAAAAATATAATCAATATCCCGTTTTCTTTGATTGATAGCAGACCAACTTCTTCCTCTTAAATAAACATGGTTATCCCAGCCAAGATAAGTCGGTACGCCAGTATGCATAGAAATTCTTGTGGCAGTGTGATCAAAACTATGGGAATAGCGCTCAAGAAGAACAGGTGTTCCTTTTATATTCTTTTTAATCCAGCTAATAACCGCAAAGTCGCCAGGACTTGTCTTTTCTAAATAAGCACTTCCTCTTAGGCCATAGCTTCGCGAACCAAATGGACGATAACTTGTAACTGCCAATATATTAAAGATGGTCCCCAGCACAGAAGCATTGATAAGGATAATAGCACCTATGGCAAAAGGAATGAGAGTGTTGCGTCTTAGATAAAATTTAAAATAGCGTAGTGAGATAACCGTTGCAATCCCTCCCCAAATATATATGTTATTAAATACTTTAAAAATGGTATTTACACGATCATTAAAAACAAAGAATTCTGCAAGAAGCCCAATAATAAGAGAGCAAGCAAAGAAACGAAAGCCAAGAGATTGCAAAACAACTCGCCATTTTAACGATTTACGATGAAGGAAGTAGACTGGAAAGATCATCACAAAACAAATTAGCCACCACAAACCATGATGTTCAAAGTGGGCCCAAAGGGAGTTTGTATCACTTAACCAGGGTCCCCATTTTGTTTTCACTCCGCCCATGAGAGTTAAGAGCATCGGAAGGAATAATAATATCCCTGCAAGGTGAACTAAGAAGAACATTCCCCACACCTTTGGTCTCTTCAAGTTCTGAAAGGTCAAAAGAAAAAAGAGGCCATTAAAAAGGCCGTAAATAACAAAGTCCCATCCATTTATTCCCAAAAGAGCGCCATAAGAAATAGCGTGGAAGAGGAAAAAGAGCTTATGTTTCTTAATATCAAATTTTGGCCATACTTCATGTAGACCATAGATAAGACAAGTAATTAAGAGAATTACAAATGGATAACTCATCACATGGGGATGAAGGTCAGCAAAGAGAAAGGACCAACTTGGGTACTCTGCGAAGGCCATATTTTTAAATACCCTCGTGCTAGACCAAAAGTAATAGATATCAAACTTTGCGTCTCCAAAAACAATACTAGAGAAGGCCTTAAAGTTACTTGCCAGAGGAATTAAGAGCGCCCCAAAAAATGCCAGCCAACGTTTTTTTCCCAAATAAAGGAAGAGTGTATAGAGAGAGCTCGCCATCAAAGCTGGTAATGTTGCCAATGAAAGAGCATAGCCTAGCTCTCCACTCGCTCCCGTCATTTTTGTAAGACCTGTAAAGAAAGTATAGCCCCAGTAATAATATTTCATAGGTTCGCCTGCGAACCACGGGTCATTCAGCGGTAATGTTTCGTTCCTCAAACTAAAGTTAAAGATCGTGAAGTCCATTGGTTTTTCACCCCAATAAAGTTCTGGGTGAAGACTATAAAGACAAAGATAGAGACAAAAGAAAAAGAGAAAGAGAAATTCGATCTTCAAGATATGATTTGAGTATTGGGCCATAAGATCAGGAAGATCATTTTCCTTTTTCATCAAAAAATTAGTCCCTAATAGTAATAACAATAGGGTTATAGATAAGGATGGCCCAGAAAATGTCATGACGTTAACGCTAGTGCCAAGCCAATTGACATAGAAAAGACCCAAAAGAGAAAGAGTTTTAGTCAGACCATAACCGCCATCTTTTAGGTTCTTAAAACATTCTTTAGTGACAGGAAATACCAGTAGACCGAGAACTGTTATCAGATAGTACCAAAAAATTAAGCCTGAAAATTCAGCAGCATTTAAATGAAAAAAAAGAAAATTTAAGATAAGTAAGAAAGGCCAAGGGATTAGACTTGTGAGAAAGGCCTTTAGAATCATTAGGACCTCTGAGCCAAAGGGGAATCCTTTTGAATAAAGGTTCTCAATTCCTCAAAGTTTTTAACTTGGCCTTTATTCATGAGGTCAATCATTTGCTGGCGCCAATCTAACAATAATCCCGGCCCTTGATAGATAAAGGCGGTATAAATCTGACAAACCTTTCCACCGGCGCGCCAAAAGTCGAGGAGGTCATTAAAAGTAGTGATACCACCGACTCCAATTAATTCTAATTCACTATCTGGTCCAAGAGCTTCCAAAACCTTCTCTCGCACAAGTCGGCCTTTCTCTTGTAATAAACGACCAGAGATTCCACCCACGCCTAAGTCTTTGCGAATGGTAGTATTAGTGGCAATTAAGCCTGAAAGCTTAAACTCCTGGGCCAATTCCACAATGGCCGGTAAATCTTCCAACGCTAGATCAGGTGAGATTTTTAAATAGAGAGGAACACTATATTCACGCCGTAGATCTTGTAATGCTTCAAATATTTCTTTTAAAGAAGAAATACTTTGAAGGTCCCTAAGTCCAGGCGTATTGGGGGAGCTAACGTTAATTACTAAATAACTCGCCACTGGAGCAAATTTATTGAATAAAACTCGGTAATCTTCAGCTGCACTATCTTGAGGAGTTGTTTTATTTTTTCCTAAATTAACCCCTACAACTTTTCCGTGGCGATCTGCCTTTTTAAGATGAAGAAACACTTGATCCATGCCTTCATTATTAAAACCCATACGATTGAGAAGACTCTCCTCTTCTTTCAAGCGAAACATTCTAGGCTTTGGATTTCCTTCTTGAGGTCTAGGTGTAACCGTACCAACTTCAATCGCACCAAAAGGAATTGTTGAGAAAAAATTAATGGCCTCAGCATTCTTATCTAAACCGGCGGCGAGCCCAACAGGAAATGACCAGGTATTGCCATCATTTAAACTAACACTTAGATCAAGGCTCGAGTCATTCTCTAATAATTTCTCATGAACGCCTAAAAAGGTAGCAAGACTTTCAGGAAAACGTGAAAGTAGTGCCATGCTTTGATTATGAGCAGTCTCAGGATCTATTTGAAAGGCAACACTTTTAAAAAGATTATAAAGATTCAAGTCATGTCCTTGAAATTCATTTAATAAAGCTGAACAAAGTCACCTTCGACAACAGATCCACCTGAGTGAAGAATTGCAATCGTACCATCAGGGCCAAAGTAGTCGATTATCTCAATCGTTCCCTTAACCTCACCTTTTGAGACGCCAATAAGGGCTCCCGTTTCAGGATCAAAGATTTCTTGCCCTTCAGTCACTACTTTTAAAATATCACTAATTTGAATTCCAGACTTGCGACCAGCATTGATGTAGATCTTATTTCCAAGAATTCTTGCCACTCTTCCAACCCAATCAAGCTTACTTGAAATTTCTATTAGTCGCGGAATACTTCTACGCACGGCCACTCGCACTGCATATCTCATCAACTCACGTCGATAGGTTAACTTAGATTCACGGTCGCCACTAAAGAGACGAAAGGTTGAATCATCGGCATAACCTCTAATTTCATCAGTATAGATTTCCTTATTAGAGTTCACATCGAACACTCGAATCTCAACCTTACTTTCTGTATATGATTTTGTTTCGCGAACAACTCCGATTTCATCGGTTTTTTCACGGATACGAGCATCCTTAACACGTCCAAAAACAACAAAATTAAGACCTGCGACCTTGGCCTTTCTCGCCAATTGAACGAGCTTTACTCCGCCTCCAGCGTAGATTTCTTTAGATGAGCCAAAAATTTTATTTGCCATGGGATCAATGATGAACTCACCAGTTCGCGCCAATTCCCGTCTCAATTCTTCAGTTGCTGTAATACCAAGATCAGGACCCCCATAAGGAGATTCATTAAAGAAAGTGAGAAGTGCCACTTTTTTCTTCACACCATTAAAGAACTTTCTCGAGTTATCTCGAGGCCTCTTTCCAGAAGACTGCCTTCTAATTACTGGTCCTGAACAGGCCAGTAGAAAACATAAAAAAGGAATCAGAAGAAGGGCACTGTTCTTTTTAAATGTAACTCTCACAGTCATCTCCTACGACGTTGGTGCCTTAACAGCTTTAGGTGTGGGGGTTTCCTTCGCCTCATTAGGCTTTGGAGAATCTTTCACGCTGTTGGCACCCTCTTTTTTCAGGGCCACTTGAAATACAGTGTTGGGGGTAGGAAAAACAATTCGTCTATCCACTCCTAAAACCTTATTTTCTAGGCCACGGATGATGGCCGTCATGTCGACATCATCACCTGCGTACTCTAAGAGAATTTTAGCATTACTTGGGGTGAAGCTTTTAATCACAGGACTAAATTGCTTGGTAATGCCCTTATTCCCGAGTAATTTCATCAGAGACATGAGCTCACCAAGGTTGCCGTACTCAACGACATCAATCACAACCCTCTTCATATTTCCCTTCGCCTGTAAGACAGCTTCGCTCAGCTTTTGAAAGCGGCTTAGAGGCATTTGAAAGATCGCATTGGCCAAACCACTGTTGATCTCTTTGGCATTTGAGAAGCTATAATTGCCCATTCTCTCAGAAAAATCCTCATGCACAAGAATTCCTTGGGTGGCCAAGTCTAATAGTAGGAGATCTCCCATTAGTTCAAACTCTCGTTTTTGGGCCTCAGTATTTTCTTTAACTTTTTTGATTTTAAAATTGAGAGTCATCCATAGGGAGGATCCAAAGTCATTTCCAAGAATCTCGGGAACTTCTACTTTTTCCCCACTCTGGGCAGACTTCTCTAAGTCTGCTTGATTTTTGGCATCACCGATCATCGCCTCTCTTGCCTCTGTATTCATTCTTGTAAAAGTTTCTATTTGAGAAGTTGTTCCTGCATCAGCAAAAATAATACGATCTACTTTTCCAGAAAGTTCGGCCTCAAGCTTTTCGCGCCAATGATTACTTAAGACTTGGGTAAAATCACTTTCAACTTCCACCCCTGTCTCAACCCAAGAAGTGTTCACCAACTGAAACTTTGTGGAGAGGTACAGAGTTGAAAAGTGGCGTTCAGGATTATCAGAAGTAAATTGAAGATAAATACGATGAAGCTCTTTACGATTGACCTTGGCCCTTAAACGTAAATAGCGACTATTAGGCACTTGGGGAGATCGGCTCATTTTCTTTATAGAATATTGAGGAATCGCGCGACTCAGACGTCCATAGCGACCCTTTAAAACCAATCTTTTTTGACGGAGGGATTTTTGATACTTCACCTTATCAGGCTTTCCACCCTCAACTCCAATCTCGTATTTTTTTTCTAGGGATTCCTTGATTGGTGTGAAGTACTCTTGAAACTTTTCCTCATAGCGGCGCCAAAACTTATCGGAGTCTAGACCCATCTCTTTCAGCTCTTTCGTGAACACATCTCGAAAGGCACTTGAGAGCAGTTGTTTTTTAATAAAACTTAAGGTGTCATCATCTCGCGAATAAAAACGCCCATCGCCTTCAACTGGATTCAGCTGACCCATGGTAAGGGTTGGGAAAAAAAGTAAGATACTCAAAAAAAGCGTGATTCCTTTCACGGTAATTCCTCTTTTAAAATTTCTTCCTATTGTACGACGTTTTCGCCATCTTCCAAGCGTCCATCTACAACGAACTGCACTGCATTCATATTAAATACTTCATTGATCTTCGCTGCCATCTGAGGCGTTGGGTTAACCAAGAAATCATCGCCGAGCGGCATACGTGCTTTGCCCTCTTGCCCTTCAAAAATAAGGTGGGCCGGAACTGAACCACGGTAACTAAGAAGAACTTGTTTAAAACGTTCAAGTTTTATTGGCATTAGGTCATCAATGTTCACTTTGATTCTGACCCCAGTAACCCGTTCTTCCGCTTCATCTTTCATTCGTAATATTTTCGTAGGAAAAAACTTTCGGGGCTCTTCAGAGAGGTTAACTTCTCCTTGAATAATCAAAGCTTCGTCTGAGGCCAACAGCTCTTCAAACTCTGCATAGACTTTAGGAAAAACAATACATTCAATTTTACCTGAAAGATCCTCGAGGGTAGAGAAACACATTCTGTCCCCTTTTTTAGTAATGATCTGCTTAGAGGCCGTGATCATTCCCGCAAGAGTCATATCCCTCTTACCTTCCCCATGCATATCATTAAGCTCTGATATTTCTTTAGAGGAGAGCTGCTTCATAATATCTCTGAAGCGATCAAGTGGGTGACCTGAAACAAATATCCCCATTAAAGATTGTTCGTAACCAAGTTTCTCTCGGTCATCATAGTCGGCCACTTCCTGAATATCCATACGTGACTTAGTTGTTTCTTCATCGACAACTTCTTCGTCAAATAAAGAGACCTGACCTAGTGCTTTGGCCTCTTGCTTTCTTGCTGCGTATGCCACAATCAGTTCGAGGTTCTCAACTAAGGTCTTACGGTTCATTTTCTCACAAGAGTCAAATGCCCCAACTTTAATAAGAGACTCAACCATTCTCTTGTTAATAAGTTTTAGATCAACACGCTCGCAAAAGTTTATAAAACCTTCAAAGGGTCCATTTTCTTGTCTTTCTTTGACGAGAGAAAGAACGGCATTCTCACCAACTGTTTTAACGGCACCCATACCAAAACGGATATTTTTGTCGATCACGTTAAATTGCCATAATGATTCATTAACATCTGGTGGTAGGACTTCGATGTCATAGTTTCTAGCGTCGTTTATATAGATAGTTATTTTATCTGTATTAGAGAGCTCTGTGGACAACAGGGCCGCAAAGAAAGCTGCAGGATAGTAATGCTTTAAAAAAGCCGTTTGATAAGCAATTACTGCGTAGGCAACAGCATGGGACTTGTTAAAACCATATTCAGCAAAGTTTGCCATAAGTTGATAAAGATCAGACGCCTTTTTCTCATCATAGCCTCGCTCCCGTGCACCCTTAAGAAAGATCTCACGGTGTTCTTCAATGAGCTTAATCTTCTTCTTCCCCATGGCCTTACGTAAAATATCCGCTTCACCTAGGGAGTAACCGGCGAGCACCTGGGCAATTTTCATCACCTGTTCCTGATAGACAACAACACCGTATGTGTCTTTCAAAATCGGCTCAAGTTCAGCAAAAGGAAATGTCATCTCTTTACGACCGTGCTTGATATCAATAAAGTCATCAACCATTCCAGAGTTTAGAGGTCCTGGTCTGTAAAGAGCGTTAACGGCAGTGATATCTTCTAAGTTGTCTGGACCGAGTTTTTTACATAACTCAATCATTCCTGAAGATTCAAGTTGGAAAACTCCAATAGTTTCTCCGCGCGACACAAAGTCGTAAACATTCTTATCTTCTATATCTATGGATTCAATATCAAAGCTGGCATCATGGTCACGCCTGATAAATTTCACCGCTTGATCGACAACCGTAAGAGTTTTGAGTCCCAAGAAGTCAAACTTCACGAGACCGATAAGCTCTGAGAAGTCCTTATCAAATTGAATAACTTTTTCGCCCTTTGCTCCCTTAAAGAGTGGGCAGTACTCAACTAAAGGCTCATTGGTAATAACAACCCCGGCAGCATGAATACCAGCATGCCGATAGAGGCCTTCAAGTCGGCGAGAGATGGTAAAGATATGCCTAATCTTTGGATCTGTTTCAATGAGCTCTGTTAATTTTGGCTCCATCTCCAAGGCTTTTTCAAGAGTTATCCCAATCTCATCAGGGATGAGCTTAGAGATCATATTTGCCTCAGCAAAGCTTAATCCAAAAACACGCGAAACATCTTTAACGACGGCCTTTGCTTGGAGCTTTCCAAAGGTAATGATCTGACCAACTTTATCTTGACCATATTTTTGAGTTACATACTCAATAACTTTAGGTCGGCCATACTGACAAAAATCCACATCAAAGTCAGGCATGGAAATACGTTCGGGGTTAATAAATCTTTCAAAGAGAAGATCATAAGGAATAGGGTTGATATTAGTAATATCCAATGCGTAGGCAACAATTGAGCCCGCACCAGAACCACGCCCAGGACCAACAGGAATACCATTATCTTTTGACCACTTGATGAAGTCCGATACGATCAGAAAGTAACCACAAAAGCCCATCTGTTTGATCATATTAACTTCGTAATCAAGCCGCTCCATATACTTAGGTCTAACTTCAGTTTCCCAATTATCTTGAGCAATAATTTTTGAGAAATGAGGACCATTGAAACGATTATCTAAACCCTCACGAGACATTCTTTCAAAGAACTCCTCAGCACTCTCACCGGTATCAATGGGAAAGTCAGGCAGGTGATAAATCTGGTTGCCATCATCGTCAGTCCACTTAAGTTCGACATTACATTTATCAGCAATCTCTAAAGTGGCATCGCAAGCTTGAGGTATATAGCTAAAGGCCTCCCTCATTTTCTCAGGTGTCTTAAAGTAAAACTCCTGAGAAGTCATACGCATGCGGTTTTCATCAGCGTAAGTCTTTCCTGTTTGTACACATAGAAGAACTTCTTGTGCCTGAGCGTCTTCAGGAGTCATGTAGTGACAATCATTTGTTGCTACGACATTAATATTTTTATCTTTCGCATAACTAATGACTTTTTCATTAACAATTTTCTGTTCAGGAATGCCATTCTCTTGAATCTCAAGATAGAAGTCATCTCCGAACACATCATGCAACTTATGAATCGCTTTGGTTGCTCGGTCATCTTGATCGGTAAAGAAGTTGTAGCCAACCTCGCCTTTTAAGCAGGCAGTTGTGCATATCAAGCCTTCACTATATTCCTTGAGTAGTTCTATATCGGCACGAGGCTTATAGTAGAATCCTTCGAGGTATGCTTGGCTTAAAAGCTTACAAAGGTTTTTATAACCCGTATTATTTTTACATAGAAGAATGAGGTGGTGAATTTGACGACTAGATTCTTCTGCATCTTGAGAGCTAACAGACTTAGCTTTCTTGGCCGACTTACGATCAAAGCGACTACCGGAAGTGAAATAAATCTCAGAACCAAGTATCGGTTTGATTCCTTCTTTCTTACAGCGATTATAAAAATCAATCGCTCCAAACATATTTCCATGATCTGTTTGAGCTATTGCAGGAATCCCCTGCTCTTTCGCCTCTGCAATGAGGTCCTTTAAACGGATGGCCCCATCGAGTAGAGAATATTGAGTGTGTAGGTGTAGGTGAACAAAACTATTGGGGTGACTCTCTTTCAGTGAAAGAGAGGTCGACGGAGTCTCAGTAGTCATAAAGTCCTCTAAATGGTCTCAAAATCAAAGTTATGCAGTGTTTAAAATTTGTGCCTGTGTGTCTTTTGATTAAAACAAATCTTTGGCGTTTTGTCTTTTATAACGCATGGTGAACTAGTGTTTACCTTCGGTCCAAGTGTTCATATTTACGAGACATTTTCTTATGACAGAAGAATTTAGAAGTGAATTTACAAAGGAAGCAAAAGCCGCGTCTTAGACGCGGCCTGTATAAATGAAAAATAGTTCTAAGGTACTCGTTTTAAAATATAGAGAAATGGCGCTTTCGCGTCTTTTGAAGTTCCATAGGCAAGTCGTAAATCCTTGTCAGTATAGACCTCTTTAAGTGTTCCGCCACCAAAGAACAAACGAACGATGAAGCTCGGAAGAACATTTCGCTCTCCTTCAAGTTGATCATTTTCTGAGAGTTCAGCAAGGTCGGTATAGCTTAAACCAACAGGAGGTTTTGTTTTGATTCTTCTAAGGTTAGTGAATTTAACATTCAAGTCATTAGCTGAACCAACTTTAAACTCTCCTCTCAAAAGACTTGTTCCTTTAGACTTTCCAGTTTTCTTATCGAGTGTATTAGAAACGTTGTAGTAGTATCCACCTTTAAAAACTACTTGATAGATTTTCGTCACATCAAGAGATGGGTCAACCGTTCTATCGTACTCTCTATATTCATAAGGGCCCCAGACTTGTTGCCAACGACCATCGAGTACATCAATACGATCGGCAACCGGACCTTGGGGAGAAATCTCTGTTAGTTTTTCGACATAAGGATTAAGAGTCTTTTGAATTTTGAAATCTTGATCAGGTTGTCCTTGGTAGAACTCAGCGATCGTTAAAATTTCTGATTTAAGCTCGCTCACAGTGTTGAGGTCACTCGCTGGTGTAAAGTCACTTGCCATAGCACCCATGCTCATAAGAGCGCCTAGGGAAATTATTAAATTTTTCATAGATTCTCCTTTTTTGCCGACTCTACTTCTTCTCACTAACGAAGCAAAGTGACTGTGGAAGCCTTTATAGATAGGCAAATCCTATACAAAAAAAAGGCCCTCACAGAGAGGGCCTAATTAACAAATCTATATACTTAGTGATTAATCAACGATCTCACAAAACATTGGTCCACGAGTATTTGCCCGACAAGTTGCCATTACAGCACTACATGCCTTCTCTCTTGCTCTAGAATAACTTCTTCCAGAGGCAGACTCAGTAAATGATTTATAAGCTCTATGTCTGTAGCGACCTTCAATGAAAATAGAGGCGTTACATGACGCCGTAACTCTTGGTGGTCTAGGGTCTGGTCTAGATACGGAAGTCTGTACACATTGAGCAGCAGGTCCAACTCCACCGAGGTGACGATTTCTAAGACCGAGATTTTGTTTTCTTCTAAGCTCGAGTGAACACTTATCAAGAGCTAAACCACAAGCACCAAATCCACGACTCGTAAAAACCTCAGGCTCAACTCCTCGCCGTGTTTGAATTTTATATTCACAAGACTCACCAAACTGAGGACGACCACCGTTTGTGAATTCTTTCTCACAACGATAATTCCAATAATCTCTCTTTCTTGATTTTATTCTTTCACAGGCCTCTTCTGCCATAAAACAAGCACGAGGACCAAATTCAGTAAAAGACTCTTCAAACTGATAGGTCCATCCTGATCGGCCGGTGTAGGCTTCTTTCTCAAGATTAAAAACACATATCTGAGTTTGAGGTCTCTCAACTGGTCTTCGATCGAATCGACCAGGTCTTGCTTGCGCAGCAAATGATGTTAAAGCTACAAGTAGCGATATTAAAGCAATCTTCATGTTCTCTCCCCTATGAAGTCATACTAGGTTTGGACATGTCTTATCAAATGACAAAGAAGTTTCAAGTCTTTGTCTTCAAAGAAGGAAAAGTTACACCGTGGTGCCTTTTGGCACTCAACTTCACTATGCTTTTAAGAGTGGACCACGAATTTGGACAACAGAGCTTAAAGGTAGCGAATCGCCTCCCTTTGGCCAATGACTTGTGAGGTTTTTAACATTTTTAGATTTTTCACCAGGATGCTGAATTGATAAAAATAACGTTTCTCCATCTGGTGAAAAAGAGAGTCCCGTTAGTTCAGCGTCCGTTGGTGCAGAGGCAATTTGAATAACCTTGCCTGCTTCAGCCCCCTTAATAGGAACATAGAAAAGGCCATTATTTTTAAACTTACTGTAAGGCGGCTTATTCATAGAGCTTCCGCTTATATCAGTGGCAAACCACAAATTCCCTAATTTATCGAATGCCATGTTATCAGGACAAGAGAAAGACTCACCCCCTACTAAGAAGTCGCTTGCCTTAAAGCTCATACTTGCGTGATCAGCACCATTTTCAGAAATTCTTAAAATACTTCCATGCATGTTGCCGCGTTCTTTATTATTTGTCAGACAGACAAAGACATCACCTGTTTCTGGATGGATCTCTATATCCTCTGGCCGATCAAGGTGAGTGGCGCCTACTAAGCGCCCCGCTTCTCTACAATGAATAAGTACTTCTGTTTGATCTTTAAAGGTTTTTTTAAGAATAGGTTGCTTGTCTATTGAAAGGGAGATCCACTTCCCTTCTTTTATATTGGCAACAAAGAGCTCTCCCTTTTCAAGGGAGTCACTCTTATCTGATAAGAACTTATAAAGAAATTCATTATTCTTATCATCACCTGAGTAGACAGCAACGCGCCCATCTTTAGTCGGAATACAAGTGGCACACTCATGAGAGAAACGCCCAAGCCCTGTAAGCTTTTTGGCCGCGCCTGTTTTGGGATTAACCTCAACAACCCAGCCATAGTGCTCAGGAGGATTGTCATAGAATTTATCCCACTCTAACAAGCTTTCAATTTTAGTTCTTTCCGGAAAGGTACGCTCCCCATAATAATTATGATAATTCTCCTCACAAGTCAGTACAGTCTGCCAAGGAGTGACACCACCAGCACAGTTAGCAAAAGTACCGATTGCCATTGTTTTCCCCTCTATTGGCCGGTCACTGATGAGGGGGATTTCTGTATTTCCATTTAGACGTCGGTTATAGCTCGAGTTAAAAACGACATTCCACTTTTTCTTTTCTTTCTTTAAATGAACAAGTGAACCACCTACTGTGTAGCGTTCCTGATCGATCATCTCTTTAGTCTTTGCCATGCCCTTCTCCCAGCGTGAGCCAACGAGCATGTCTGGATATTCGTGATTTACCCATAGAATTAACTCATTTTCATTAAGAGCAATTGGGCAGGTATAATCATTATTTGAACCAAAGGTATCTTTATCAGAAATTTTATCTTGGAAGCTTATTAGAATTTCATACTCATATCCTTTGGCCAAAACAAGCTCATCAAGATTTGAATATTCAATACCAGTTAGTGAAGACTCATTGGAGTTACATCCAATTAGGTTTAATGAACCTAAGGCCCAAGTAGAGCCCCCAAGAAATTTCACGAATTCTCGTCTGTTAAAAGACATGATTTCTCCTCATCCGATTTTTACCATCCACTAATTCCTAACTGATTTTAGCAGAAGATGTGAGGGGTCTAGGTAAAGATTATGTTGGCCAAAACCTTGAAAAGACTACCCCCTACATTGCGGCCAGTCAAAATAACGTGGTAGTTTGGCCTAATGATCCCCCCGAACTGCCATAAGGCACTGATATTACTAGTAGTCTTTGTCCTTTTGAGTCCTTTCAAAAGTGTTATTGCTGTAGGCATGCATATGAATAGCAGAGATTTAAATGTCTCCGTCCAATTTCTTCCCTATCAGGAGTCTCTTTTAAAAACTGACTTTGATTTTTTAAAAACTCTCGGTAGCTGGGAGGGTTTAACTGACCTAGACAGGAAAACCATGGACATAAAAGTGGGTAACGCTGCTGAACTAGATTATTGGCTTAGAAAAAGAGTGCAGTTTCTTATTCCCATGAGCCTCAATTTAGAATTAGGCTTTTATGGAGAAGTACCCCTGAGGTACTATCCTAATATGGCCGAGCTGCCACCTAACGTAGAAAATATATTTACCATGGCAGATGAGCAATCAAATACTCTCATGAGTAATATTGGTGTTGGTTTCTACCTTTTTGGAAAACGACAGCGACAAATAATTTCAGTCAATCTTAGGACACATTTCCCAAAGATAGAACCCCAATTACCGGTCCTTGGCCCACGCATTGGGATTATCCAAGTCCATAAGAATTCTTTTTCTCACAGAAACCGTATCTCAGTTTCGGGCAGAGAACCTGCAGATAGATTATTGAGGCTTTCATTTCTCTTCCATGAAGGGCGCCATAGTGATGGTAACGGCTCCTCTCTCGGTTTTTATCATTCAGTATGCCCTCCAGGTCATGATTATACTGGTCGTATGGCCTGTGATATTTCCTCTAATGGTGCCTATGCAGTAGCTGCCCTATTCCTCAAGAAGTCCATAGAAGTGTGCCATTCATGTACAGAGGGTCATAAAGAATCACTGAAGCTAAGTTATCTAGACTCTCGCCTCAGAGTACTAGATAAATCGATTCTAACGCCTGAAGAAATTGAAAGAATTAATCGCTATGAAAATGACATGAATATTTACGCTCGCCAGCTATTTGCGGCCATTGCCCAGAAGGATGATATCAGGCGAAAATATTTAATGGATAAGCTCCAAGAAGTGAATGCCAAAATTCATAAGATTAAAAAACCTCAAAATATTCCTAAGACCTATTGGAAGAGTGAGCCCGAAACCATAGAATATACAAATGGATTCGAATCAATTTAAAAAAGTTCAAATATTTATTATTTTGTTTTTTTCTTCTTTAACTCTTTATGTACTTTTTAAAGAACTAAAAAAGGGACAGAAAAATCTATCAACCTCAATATCTGCTCCAAATAACCCCATAAAAAAGATCAAATCTAAGGACACAAAGAACGTTCCCGAGAGCTCCATTTCTAAAGATAAAACAGTGCCAGAGCTTCAAAAGAAGGTTAGGCCAAGGACTTCCCTAAGTAAGCAACAGAGAGAGGTTCTCGATCAATTTAGAAAGCAAGCTGAAGATATTTTAACAAGTCTTCCCAGCAAACAAGATTTACAACAGTTAGAAGATGGTCAAGTTCATAAAATCCCGGCGCAGCTTTTGGATACAGGTAGAGCACTTGGACGATTAAAAGAACAAGTCATTCGTTATCCTGAGTTTAAAGAGCTTCAAGAAGAGGCAAAGACCTACTATAAAAACTGCGCTGATGAGGATGAATTCCCAACATCTATCCGCTCGCTATGTTTGGTAAACAGAATTCAACTGGCAAAGGATAGCGGCGAAGTCTTCGACATTGCTCCTTATCCTCTTGAAATTAAACAACTTATCCTTGAGTTAGGTCCTTTTAAATAGAATAAGACAGAATTGCTCCTAGGCCTCGATACTCTCTAAAGTGGGTGTTAATTACAATAATATTGATTCTCGGGTCAGATGCCTTAATATGCACACTAAGAAGCATCTGGAGAAGTTATGGTTAAGATCCGGTTGAGTCGAAAAAGGGTCCCAAAAAATCAGGCCCAACTTGAGTTCAATCTTGAAAGGCCTATTGAAAAAGATAGAAACCACCATCTCGGTGGTCGCAGTTTCTATTTCTTTGATTTCGACGACAATGTTGCTTACCTTACTACCCCTATCGTTATCTTTAACAAAGAGACTGCTGCTGAGAGAACTCTTTCCTCAGGCGAGTGGGCGCGCTATCACCAAAACATTGGTCACTCTGGTCCCTTTGCAGATTACTTTGTTGATTACAATGATGAGACTGGTTCTTTTCGCTACTTTCGCGACCAAAAACATTCCTTCATTGATAAAGTTGTAAGACGAAAACAAACCTTTCTTAGTGATATTGAAAAAGCACTAGAACAAGCAGACTACTCTTGGAAAGCACCTTCATGGAATTGCTTCTATCATGCCACTTATAACAAAAGACCAACTTCTGTTATCACGGCAAGAGGCCACCACAAAGAAACGATTCAAGAAGGAATTGACCTCATCGTACGAACTGGTCACTTACCCCACAATCCAAATTATTTGAGTATATACCCAGTGACGAATCCTCAGGTTCGCATAAATGAGTTAAAGGACCCTGAGCTAAAGCACTCTGTGGCCGACCTAAAAAGGGCAGCGATTAGCCAGAGTGTTGAGAAGGCCTTGCAACTTTATGGTAATAATTCTCATCACCGCTTCGGTATGTCAGACGACGACCCAAGAAATGTAGAGTTAATCACTGAAGAGATGAAAGTTCTTAAGAGGAAATATCCAAATATGGCCTTTTTTGTTATTCAGACCTTTGAAGACTCTTATGTAAAAACGGAAGTATTAGAAACCAAAACGAGAACTATCAAAAAAGGGCATAAGGCCCTCTCAGAAGAAATAAGTCAGCTCTCACTCATATAAAGAAACTAAAGAATACAGAGAACACCTGGAAGGCTACATTGCTCAAGGTGAGCTTGCTCATCAAGACACTCAAGTCTCATGACTAAACCTACTTTTGCATCCATTTCAAAGAGGTCATCATTATAAGTGTTATGAACACGGTAGCTACCTTTCTCACAGAGAACTTTCGCTCTTTGCTGACAGTTATCAAGGGAGCCAAGACAATTCACATCAAAGCCGCTTGCCCCGTCAGAGAGTTTAACAACTTCTACAGTGGCCGTAGAACAGGCCACCAGCATAATCATACAAGTCAAAAGAGTTCCAATATTTTTCATGGGCATGAATTATCACTCACAGCTATGAGCGTCAAGAAAAAGACTTGAACTAGGTTTATTCTTTTAGGGTATTGAGTGATAATAAATTCATGAGGTTATACTTATTTCTCTTATGTTTTTTTTCCCAAGCCAATAGTTACGCCCAAGTTGAAGCAGTGGAACAAGAAAATAATCAGGAACAGACAACCTCACCCCTAGATACCACCACTGTATATGTCGATGCCGCCCATCAGAAGGTCAGTGACACCATTCTTTTACTTTCTAACCGCATTGATTCGTTCTTTGGTAGTCGCCGGGGAGACGATGAGGCCAACGGCTCACGTTTGCGTATTTATTATGATTCTACTTTTCTTCAGAATCAAAAATGGGATGACCGAGTTGAAGTACGCTTCTCTTTGCGTTTGCCCCAACTGCAAAAGCTCTTGAAAGTTTCTTTAAATCGTGAAGGTGGCGAGGACAAAGCCCCCTCAAAGGACACTGCGAGCAAGACTAAAGAAAAACCAAGTCTTAAAGACCTTATTGTGACGACAAAGAAATGGACATTCAATTTTAACACCGGTCTAAGAGTCGACTTTCCTCCAAATCTCTTTGCGAGGGCCCGTCTTCGAAGAACATTTATTTTCTTTAATCAAGTGGAGTTTAACCCCACTCAAGAGGCAACTTGGTTTCAAAATCAGGGCTTTGGTCTTAACTTTTCTCATGACCTCGACTACCAGCTTGCCCCTGACCTTTTATTTCGTATTGTGAACTCTGCATTTTGGCTAGATGATACAGACGAAGTAACGACGGCCCATGGTCCAGTACTCTTTCAACAGCTCTCCCGTAACCGCGCTATTTCTTACTCATTGCAGGCACTAGGAACCAATAGGCCTAAACTCTTTATCAACAACTACGTTGCCTCTATTCAATACCGCCAACTGATTCATTCAAATTGGCTCTTCCTCGAGGTCCGTCCCGCTATAGACTTCCCTAAACAGCAGCAATGGAATGAGGTTTATTCACTTTTCTTTAGAGTGGAAGCAGTTTTTGGCTCTTTATAAAATCTATTTTCTTACGGCCTCTAACCGACAACCTCTAAGTCTTCAAAACTACATTCTCTAAAGTAGGTAAAAAAGTAAGACAAGGTCTATGAATCCCAAAATCTCGTTATTGTGACCACACAGAATTTCCAAAGGCTAATATAGGCCCAGACCATGATTGATATTGCATGCTCTGGGCCTTTTTGATAGAAGCTACCCTATGGAAAAATTCAACGAACTAGAATCATATTCACCGAAAAAATTGAGAACCTTAAGAAATAGCCTCAACAATAGATTGGCACACTTTAAAGGTCATGGAGATAAGTCCAAAGAGCTGGCATCAAGTCACCGCCTATTTGGTCTCGATGAGTCTCAATGTAGTGAGCTTCTCAAGCAAGTCCAAAAACTCATTGATAATAAGTAAGGTTTAAGAAGCCTTTTGTTTCTTTAGACGAAATATTGTGTTGCCGACAATGCCACCAAGCACGAGTGCTATTCCTAGCACTGTCTGCGTAGATACTGTTTCTTGAAATAAATAATATCCACCTACACTGGCCCAGATCACACCCAAATATCCTGCAATACTAACAACACTTCCCTCACCTAACTGATAGGCACGGGTCATAAAGTACTGAGCGATTTGAACAAAAATCCCAACGGCAATGAGGTAAAGCCATTGTTGAGGGCTCGGACTAACCCAGTCGAAATAAACCTTGGGAGTAATAAGAGGAATCGTTACCAAAGGGAAGTAGAAAATAATGACAAGGGGATGCTCCCCTCCGAGCGCTTGAATTTTTCTAATACACGTATAGGCACAGGCCGCAAAGAATGCCCCACTTACTCCAATCACAATAGGAAGAAAATCTCCACCAGAGAAACCCTTGATAATCACCACGCCTATAAAGGCCAAAAAAAAGAAGAAATATTGACCGCGATAAAAGGCTTCTTTTAAGAGAAGTGTTGTTAAAATTGCGGTAAAGATCGGCGACATATATTGAATAGTGACCGCCGTGGCCAGAGGGATCATCTGCAATGTTGTAAAAAAAAGAATGAGAGCAGTCGTACCAAAGACTCCTCTTAGAAAAAGGAATTTCTTATGGGTGCCCCATGGATTAACTCCTGCAAACTTAAGTTGAATTAGGCAAAGCCCCATTGCCACGACACCACGGAAAAAAACAATCTGAGAGATAGGAATGCCGATACAAAGCTTTACCATGAGACTCATGAGAAAGAAGAACACTGAAGCGATGGCCATATGACCAACGCCTATTCCCATTCAATAGTCCCAGGAGGCTTACTTGTGATGTCATAGACAACACGCGTGACCCCTTTAACCTCATTCGTAATTCGACTAGAAACTCGCGATAGAAAATCCCGAGGAAGGTCTGACCAAGTTGCAGTCATATAATCGGTAGTTGATACAAGCCTCAGGCAAATAACCTCTTCATAGGCCCTGCCATCTCCTTTAACACCAACAGTTTTTACAGGTAAAAGAACCGTAAAGGCCTGGGCCACAGAATTATAGACATTAAACGCAAGCATTTCTTCTAAGAGAATCTGATCAGACTGACCGACTTTATCAATAGACTCTTCTTTTAGTTCACCAAGAACTCGAATTCCGATTCCAGGACCAGGGAAAGGGTGGCGATAAACCCAATCATGCTTAAGGCCAAGCTCCTCGCCAATTTTTCTTCCTTCGTCTTTAAAGAGGTAACGAAGGGGCTCAAGAAGTTGCAATTTCATTCTTTCTGGAAGACCACCGACATTATGGTGAGATTTGATCGTGACAGACTTCCCACCTTTTTTGTGGGGAGAAGTGCTTTCAATAACATCTGGATAAAGTGTTCCTTGAAGAAGGTATTCAAATTTAATCTGGTGATCAGCTTCAAAGGAGTGAACTTTTTCTTCAAAGACTTCAATAAAAGTATGACCAATAATCTTTCTCTTCTCTTCTGGGTCTTTAACACCTTTAAGCTTTGAGAGAAAAATTTCCTTTGCATCGATAATTTCAATATTAAGAGGTGTATGTTTTTTCAAGGTTTCAATATGGCCGTGATCTTGAGGCCGCAAAAGTCCATTATCCACAAAGAAACAGTAGAGATTACTGCCTATCACATTGTGGGCCAGGGTAGCCGCCACGAGGGAGTCTACCCCACCGCTGAAGGCACATAGCACCTTTGCGTCACCAATTGCTTTAACGAGGTCAGTGGCCTCCTTAAGCATCTCTAAGCGATTCCAATCTTCTTTGAGACTGGCCACTTCTTCATAAAAGTATCTTAAAATTTCCCGCCCATAGCTTGAATGCTCTACTTCAGGGTGAAACTGTAGACCCATTAGACCGCGATCAATATCTCGTATACCTGCCACCATGCCATTATCTGATTCCATAATCAGGTTAAAACCAGCAGGTACTTTTTCTACATGATCGAAGTGACTCATCCATACATGAAAATGTTCAGGACAATTTTTAAGCTTAAAATCATTCTTTAAAATAATTTCTGCATGTCCGTACTCGCCAATTGTTCCAGGTGCTACATGACCACCAAAATGGTTGGCCATAATTTGTAGCCCATAACAAATGCCTAGAGTTGGAATATTTTTATCAAAGAGAAAGCCGTAGTCAGTTTTATCGGTGGCAAGAGAATCAGGTCCTCCACTCAGAACAAGACATTCTGGCCGGTGGCCTTTATCAAACTCTTCCCTTACTTCATCGAGCGTGACGATCGCTGAAGAGTACCCAAGTTCACGCGTCTTTCTCGTGATGAGTTGAGTATATTGGGAGCCAAAATCAACAATCCATATTTTTCTTTGGGCCTGTTCCACAGTCTTTCCTTATACTTTAGAGTAGTTGGGGGCTTCTTTAGTAATGATAACATCGTGCGGATGACTCTCTTTTAAACTTGCCGATGTAATTTGAATAAATTGTGCCTTTTCTTTTAGCTCCACCAAATTCTTAGCACCTACATAGCCCATTCCCGCACGTAGTCCACCAATCAGTTGATAGATATTTGAGCTCAACGAACCTCGATAAGGAACTTGTCCTTCTATCCCTTCAGGAACAAGCTTGCCAAGATCATCAACAGCTCCTTGACCATAGCGATCTTTAGAACCCATAACCATGGCACCAAGAGAGCCCATACCACGGTAAACTTTATAAGTTCTTCCTTGATATAAAATCCTCTCACCAGGAGTCTCATCTGTTCCGGCAAAGAGAGAACCAATCATTACCGTATCAGCTCCAGCCGCCAAGGCCTTCACCATATCACCAGAATATTTAATACCGCCATCAGCGATAAAAGGTATCCCGGCCTCTTTACAAATTGGTGCGCAATCAAGAATCGCTGATAGCTGAGGAACACCAATTCCCGCAACAACTCTTGTCGTACAAATTGAACCTGGTCCAATTCCTACTTTAATTCCATCAACACCGGCCTTTATAAGGTCACGACAAGCTTCACTAGTGGCCACATTTCCAGCAACTATATCAACATTAGCATAACGAGAGCGCAGGGTTTTCACCATGTTGATCACTCCAAGTGAGTGACCATGGGCCGTATCAACAATGATTGCATCAACACCTGCTTCAACTAAGAGAGAAGCACGAGTTTCTTCTTTACCGCCAACACCAATGGCCGCGGCGGCCCGCAAGCGACCAAAGTCATCTTTATTAGAGTCAGGAAAATCAATTCCTTTTAAAATATCTTTAATGGTAATAAGCCCTATGAGAACTCCTTTACTACTAATAACGGGGAGCTTTTCAATACGATGCTTATGAAGAAGGTTTTTCGCACTTTCCAGGCTTACCCCTTCTTCCGCAGTCACTAACCTTTCAAGTGGAGTCATTACATCTTTCACCTTCTGGCGAAAATTAGTTTCAAAGCGCATATCGCGACTAGTGAGAATCCCTAACAATTTATTAGAAGAATCAACTACAGGAACCCCTGTGATTTTATGTCTACTGGTAATCGACATTACCGCTTCTAGTGACTCCTCAGGACCGATCGTAACTGGATCAATAATCATTCCCGATTCATATTTTTTTACTTTTTTAACTTCTTTTGCCTGATCTTCTCCAGACAGATTTTTGTGAATAACACCGATCCCACCATTTTGTGCCATAACAATAGCGGTATCCGCTTCGGTCACAGTATCCATGGCCGCAGAGACAATAGGCATTTTAAGAGAAATATTCTTTGTAAACTTAGTCTCAAGCTCAGTCTCACTCGGCAGGTTTTGAGAATAGCCGGGTTTAAGTAGAACATCATCATATGTTAAGTAAGGGTGGTCAGCGATTGGACCGCGGGAATTCGCCATAGGTGACTCCAAAATTTTAAAATGAAACTTGAATCATTATAGAGGAGCCTAAGAAGAATGACGAGTGGACGTTACATAACCGTGTAATTTTGTACGAATTAATAGTCTTTTTTGTAGTCCATATCGATAGATTGAAGCTGATCTATGAGATCGTTGACCTCTGTTTTGTGACGCATCTGCTTTTTATACTGGTTAAAAATTTCACTCTCAAAAGCATTTGTTTTTATTTTTGGTAGCATTCCACCAATACTGGCCGGTGTCCGGCGGCCTACCTTCTTAGTTTTCACTTCTTTTTGACCAGGTGTTACCTTAATAACCGCGGGCCTCTGCTTTTTAACAGAAGCGGGAACTCGATTACCTTGATTCTTTGCTCCATAAACTTTTACAGCGACTGAATTGGCCCCATTATATTTTGGACGCCATTTTTTCTTAGGAGCGGGCTTTGCCATCTCTTTAACTTTATTCTCGTAGTAAGAGAGTACGCTCTCTTGGTGTGCACTTTTGACTTCGGGATCGTTTAGGCGAAGTAATGTTACTTTGCCACGTTCCCTAGTGCCGGCACCAGGATATTCACGATTCTTCTTTGAGGCCAAAGCGGCTTCAAAAACAGCATCTGTTTTAACTGGAGGTGTCGCTGAGGCAACTCCACGATTTGGAGTTTGTATCTGGTCTTCTTCCCTCGGTGCCGTTGTAAGACGGGTTTTAAAATTTTTAGCGCCATCTTTATCAAAAGGCTGGACTCCGTTAAAAAGTCCCGTCACTTTTTTATAACTTGAATAACCGATGGGTGTAGGTTTTCTTGGCCTACCCTCTTCATGCTCATTTTGGATGAAACTAAACTGACCCTCACTTAAAGTGAGTTCCATCCGCTCCATTAATGCATTTTTTAAAGCAAAGCTTCCCTTAATGGCCAACAGCTGAGTTTTCCCAGTATAGACATCAAAACTAACAATACTTTCACCAAGAGTATTCTCAACAACGGCATTGGCCGTCATTACTCTTAAAGGTCCACGAAGAGGATCAAAACCTAAGCTTTGAACCCATAAATAACCTTCTTTCAGTTCAATTAAATTGGCATGAACAATCATATGCCCACCACCAGCGAGGTGATAAACATGATCATAGTAATCATTAAGACTTAATTGAGCACCCATATCCGTAAAGATCTCTGCTTGAATTGGCAGATGAGCGCCCTCTTTTAAAGGAAAAGTTTTACCCTCATAAGTATAGAAGCCATTGCCTTCTATCTTAGAAACAACCGCAACGATCTTCCCGTACGCAAGTTGAAACGGTAAAAGACTAAAAAGAATAAAGAGGACTGTTGCCTTGAGTACACTCATGAATTAGTTCCTTTTAAACTTTTGAACGATTTTTTCATAATGAGGACTTAGAACTTTCCATTCCTCAGTATTACGATATTTTTTTCTAAATTCTTCTACTGTTGTAAAAAACTTTTGATCATCTCCTAATTGAAGATAAGTAAGCGCCAT
>Ga0129324_10000176_pt1 | contig 45556 bp, 39 predicted proteins | sample CPBDNA_7_FD_96879 | JGI IMG/M metagenome (GOLD analysis project Ga0129324, IMG submission 96879) | Freshwater to marine salinity gradient microbial communities from Chesapeake Bay, USA - CPBay_Spr_15_0.2_DNA | ecosystem: Environmental > Aquatic > Marine > Coastal | place: USA: Chesapeake Bay... | reverse complement strand
CAATATAATATTTGTCAAAAAGCAAGAAAAATATTGTCGGGGGATCTTGAAGTCGGTCGTGTAATAGCTAGACCCTTTGTAGGAAACAAAGAAGCATTTAAACGTACATCTAATAGGAAAGATTTAGCTGTAAAACCTCCAAAGCCCACATTACTAAATGTATTGAAGAACAATGGAAAAGAGGTGGTTGGTATTGGAAAAATCAGCGATATTTTTTTAAACTCAGGAATCACACAATCATTTAAAACAACCGATAATTTTGATGGAATAGAACGTACTATTTCTATGATTAAACAGGATTTTGAGGGGTTGATTTTTACAAACCTTATAGATTTTGACATGCTTTATGGACATAGAAGAGATGTTGAGGGTTATGCCCGTTGTTTAAAAGATTTTGATGCAAGGGTGCCCGATATTTTAAAAGCACTTAAAGACGAAGACGTATTAATCATTACTGCAGATCATGGTAATGACCCAACAGCCAAAGGCACAGACCATACACGTGAATACATTCCGATTTTAGTGTATGGTAAAACCTTAAAGCAGGGAGTAAATATTGGTACAAGGAATTCTTTTTCAGATATAGGAAAAACGATTACCGATATTTTTAAAGTCCAAGACCTACCTAACGGAATAAGTTTTTGGGAATATATAAAAAATACAGATTTAAACACTAATTCTAAATAGATTAAATACAATGTTAAAATACTTTAAAAAATCGAACCCAAGACCACTAGTAGGAACATCTGAAGAACAAATTTCTATATATAATAAATTAAAATGGCAAGTTTTTATCTCTGCCACTTTGGGGTATAGTTTTTACTACGTCTGCCGTTTAAGCCTTAATGTTATCAAAAAACCATTGGTGGAAGCTAATATTTTGAATGAATCTGAATTAGGTTTGATGGGGTCTGCACTCTTTTTTTCCTATGCAGCAGGGAAATTATTCAATGGTTTCTTAGCTGATAAAAGCAATATCGGTCGCTTTATGTCAACAGGGCTTTTGCTCTCTGCTTTGATAAATTTGATTTTGGGCTTTACCTCTTCATTTGTAGTATTCACCGTTTTATGGGGTATAAGCGGATGGTTTCAATCTATGGGAGCAGCACCAGGTGTTATCTCGCTATCACGTTGGTTTAGCAACAAAGAAAGAGGTACCTACTATGGCATATGGAGTGCTAGTCATAGTATTGGGAAGGCAATTACCTATATAGGGGTTGCATTTTTTGTTAGTATTGGGGGATGGAAATGGGGATTCTGGGGTGCTGGATTAATTGGGCTTGCTGGAGCACTCATTATTGCTTTATTTCTTCATGATTCACCTGAAAGTAAAGGGTTACCGTCAGTAGCAGATTTAAAAAATGATTATGTAGGAAAATCAACTAAAGGAAAATCCATTGGATCACTTCAACGAGAAGTTCTTAAAAATCCATTTATTTGGATTCTAGCCGCCGCAAGTTGCTTGATGTATGTCAGCCGATATGGAATTGAAAGCTGGGGCATATACTATTTAGAAGTGCAAAAAGGATACAGCACCATAGAAGCTAGTTCAATTATATCTGTTAGCGCAATAAGTGGTATCATTGGAACAGTAGTTTCAGGGATTGTATCAGATCGTTTTTTTAAGAGTAGCCGAAACGTACCTGCTTTATTGGCAGGTATTCTAAATGTTTCATCAATTTCTATTTTTTTATTTTACCCTAACGGGAATCCATGGATAGATACTTTGGCCATGATTCTATTTGGATTCGCTATAGGTATTTTAATCACTTTCGTGGGAGGATTAATGGCTGTAGATATAGCTTCAAAAAAAACCTCCGGAGCGGCTTTAGGACTCATAGGTATTGCTAGTTACATTGGAGCAGGAGTTCAAGATATTATAAGTGGATATCTTATCAAGGGTAACAAAACAATTGTGGAAGGAGAAGTCGTTTATGACTTTTCGACTATTGCCATTTTTTGGATTGGTGCTGCCTTTTTATCAGTAGTATTAACACTTTTTGTTTGGAATGCAAAACATCAAGATTAACAATATTAAAGATGAATTTTGAAATGATGAAATAAATCTAATTATGAGAAAGTACTTTTATTTAGTGGGTTTTTTGGTTTTGTTCTATTCCTGTAAAGGAGAAAAAGAATTACACACGAAATTACCAAGGCCTATTTTGAATTTAATTGATCATTATGAAATTCCGCATGAGCAAATTTTTGGAGGAACTAAAATTGGGGGACTATCTGGTATAGATTATGATAAAGAAAATGATGTTTTTTATCTCATTAGTGACGATAGATCTATTCATAACACGGCTAGATTTTACAAAGCCAACATTCATTTAAATAAACGTAAAATAGATAGTGTACAATTTTTACATCTAGTCTCCATTAAAGGACGTAATGATGAAAAATTCAGTAATTGGGAAACCTCTCCTTTTTTTTCTATTGACCCTGAGGACATAAGATACAATCCAATAGACAAGTATTTTATATGGTGCAGTGAAGGTGAAAAATTAATTACGAACAATAAAATTTTTTTACAAAACCCTTCCATTTTTGTAATGGATACCTTAGGGAAATTTGTCAGTGAATTTACAATGCCTCAAAATCTAAAAATGACATTAACTGAAAAAGGTCCTAGAAGGAATGGTACTCTAGAGGGAATCACATTTTCTGATGACTTTCAAAGCATATATACTAGCATTGAAGACCCTTTGTATGAAGATGACGAAAAGCCAGATGTTACGAAGGGATCATTGGTCAGAATTTTCCAATTTGATTTAAAGACAAAGAAAAACATTGCGCAATATGCTTATGAACTTGACCCTGTAGCTCACCAAGCTATTCCAAAAGAAGGAAGTAAGACAAATGGTATATCAGCAATATTACAAGCAGGAAAAAATAAACTCCTCATTGTAGAGCGATCATACTCGGTTGGGAGAAGTTCCAATACAATAAAAGTTTTTTATAGTGACTTAGCCTATGGCACAGATATCAAAAAAGTATTTTCATTAAGGGATCGTAAATTTCCCTTTAGGAAAATCCCTAAACAGATGATTTTTAATATGGATGATTTAGGCATTCATATAGACAATATTGAGGGGGTGTCTTATGGAAAAACCTTACCCAATGGTAATAAAACATTGGTCTTTGTTTCGGACAATAATTTTTCAAAGAAACAACAAACACAAATTTTGATTTTTGAGCTAAAGTATTTATGAAAGTGCTTTCGGAAAATTAAACGTGCTTTCAAGTTATTAAAACATAGAATCAAATAAAGTAACAGAGTTTATGTTAGAATTTGGAAAAATAAAAGTAGAAAAGGAAAAAAGAAATTCAAATCTTACACTAGTAGTGTTAGCGGCTGGTATGGGAAGTAGGTATGGTGGCATGGGGCCTATATTTCCTTTCTCAAAATCACTTAATGTTTTTCTTCAAATATTGATAATAAAGCACAAGAGTTGTATTGTGCCATGGAACCACTACAAAAACACCCACTATAAAACAAAGTAAACCCAAAAGATACCAAGGGATAAATCGCAAATTAAGCTCCAACAATTCCATCTTATAGCCATCGGTGAGCTTCCAACTTTGTTCTAAGGCAGTTTGAAAAGAAATTTCAGGGTCTTCTGCGATGATATAATAGGTCATTGAAAAGCCCAATGCCACCACAATCCCCGGAACAATCAATAAAATCAGGCCAACAACTGTTAGCACGGTAATGATCGTATACGCCAAAAGCACAGTCACTAAGGGCTTAAATCCTTCAAACAAAAGCTCGAAACGGGTTTCTTTTCCCTTTACCAAATTCAAAAAGAAAAAACACAAACCCAATTGCAGCGGACCCGCCAGTAAAAGACTTACAATTTCTCCATAGCTATTCAATTCAGCAGGGGCAGCAACTATCACAGCATTAGCCAAACAAACTCCTATAGCCAAAATCCAATGGGGTTCTAACAATGTTCTTGCTTTGCGCATCAATTGTACTAAATCCATAATTGAACTTTGTTTATAGAAGTTACTGGCTTGTCAATTCTTTATGAATTAATAATTTTTTCTTGTTGGTTTATAGATTCTTGGTGAACTGCTTTAAACACACGCAAGATAAATTCTTCGGATAAATTACGTTCTTGTCCTTCTAAAATCATTTTGCCCAAAATTTCATTCCAACGCTTGTTTTGCAAAACAGCAACGTTGTTGTCTTTTTTAATAGTACCAATCTCAACAGCCGTTTTCATACGTTTCCCTAAAGTATCCAATAGCGTTTGATCAATCACATCAATCTGCGCTCTTAAGTTACTCAGGGCTTGCTGATAGGCCTCCTCATCGGTAGTAACCTTACGCACTTTTAGATCATTCATGATTTCAACCAAACGTGTTGGAGTCACTTGCTGTGCCGCATCACTCCATGCATTATCTGGATCCGTATGAGTTTCTATCATCAAACCGTCAAAGTTCAAATCTAAAGCCGCTTGAGAAATATCAAAAATTAAATCTCTTTTCCCACCTATGTGTGAAGGATCACAAATCATGGGAAGATCCGGAAATTTACTTTTAACCTCAATCGCAATTTGCCATTCTGGAATGTTACGGTATTTTGTTTTTTCATAGGTAGAAAATCCACGATGGATCAAACCTAAATTCTTGATGTTGGCCGTATACAAACGTTCAACGCCGCCAAGCCATAAAGCCAAGTCAGGGTTTACCGGGTTTTTTACCAAAACAATTTTGTCAGTTCCTTCCAAAGCATCTGCAATTTCTTGCATGATAAAAGGACTTACCGTAGAACGTGCACCAATCCAAAGTATGTCAACATCATATTCTAAAGCTAACTTAACGTGATCTTTATTTGCAACTTCAGTAGCCGTCAACAAACCCGTTTCTTCTTTAACTTTTTTCAACCAACCGAGTCCAATCGCTCCCACGCCTTCAAACATGCCCGGGCGGGTTCTTGGTTTCCAGATTCCAGCACGGTAAACCGTGACATCGGTATCTTTCAATTCGTGAGCAATTTTCAATACTTGCTCTTCGGTTTCAGCGCTACAAGGCCCTCCGATTACTAAAGGATGATCTAAACCAAAATTGGTTAGCCATTGGCGCATTTCTTTTTTATTTTCCATGGATTTAATTTTAATGTTTGCTTGTTTTATTGATGCCTTCCAGAATTTCGCGAATACCATTGATCTCCCCTATTTGTTCATAGAGTTTATCATAATCATTTGCTTCTAAAAGATTTTTAAATTGATTTAAATTATTAATGTATTCAGAAAGCGTTTCTAAAATATTGTCTTTGTTTTGGTTAAAAATCGGAATCCACATATCGGGAGAACTTTTAGCCAAACGAACTGTTGATTCAAATCCACTGCCTGCCATTTCAAAAATGGTTTTTTCATTTTTTTCTTTTTCCACCACTGTTTTTCCTAACATAAAGGAACTGATGTGGGAAAGGTGAGAAACATAAGCAATATGCTGGTCATGTTCCACTGGATCCATGGGTCTGATTTGCATTCCCATTTTACGAAACCAGTTTTCGGCCCATTCTAATAAATCCGGTCGCGTATTTTGGGTTTCACACAGAATCTGGGTTTTGTTTAAAAACAAATTCTCCATGGCAGCATCCGGCCCAGAAAATTCTGTTCCCGCAATGGGATGGGTAGCCAGGAATTGTCCTCTTTTTGGGTGCAATGCCACACGGTCACAAATAGCGGCCTTGGTGGAGCCGAAATCAATAACAAGACCATTGTCATGAACCTCATCCAATAGGCTGACAATCTGCTTGCTGGCCGCATCAACAGGTATCGCAATCAACAGTAGGTCCATTAGTTTTAGGTCAGCATCGTTAAGCTTAAAATCAATCAGCTTAATTACTAAAGAGCGGTCGAGGTGGTCCTCGTTTTGATCCAAACCATAAATCTCAACATCAGGAATGTGCTTCCGTGCTGACAATGCCAGGGACCCTCCAATCAATCCGATACCTAAAATCCCTACTTTCATCTTGTTGTTATTCTTTCGATTGCTTTGCGAATTTGTGATTCCTCAACACAAAGTGAAAACCTAATATACCCCTCCCCTTGACTTCCAAAAATGGTACCTGGAGTGATGAACAATTCATGTTCATATAATATTTTATCAATAAATGCTTCTGCGTCTAGTGTAGAGTCCTTCAGTTTTGCCCAAACAAACAAACCACTGCTGTTGGTGTCAAACTCCGATCCTAACAATGTGGCCAATTCATAAATCAATTGACGTCTTTTGTCATAGACTTTATTCAGTTCTTCAAACCAAGAATCTGGCGCTTGAAGTGCTGCAATTGCGCCCTGTTGTATGCCGTAAAACATCCCAGAATCCATATTGCTTTTAACTTTAAGAACCGCTTTGATGTTTGCTTCATTCCCCAAAAGCATTCCTACTCGCCATCCTGCCATATTGAAGGACTTACTTAGGGAATTGAGTTCCATTGCGACATCCATGGCACCCGGAGTGGTTAAAATACTCTGAGGTTTATCGGTCAAAACAAAACTGTAGGGATTGTCATTGACCAATAGAATATTATTTTTTCGCGCCCAATTGATTAATTCTTCAAAAACCGTTTGCTTGGCATTTGCACCCGTCGGCATGTGAGGATAATTGACCCACAACAACTTAACACCTTCCAAGTCCATTTTGTCAAGTTCCGCCAAGTCGGGTTCCCAGTTGTTTTCAGGTTTTAAATCATAAAAAACAGGAACTGCTTCCACCAGTCGGGTGACTGATTCGTAGGTAGGATATCCAGGATTGGGAATAAGCACCTTGTCTCCCGGATTGAGAAATGCCATGGAAAGGTGAAGAATTCCTTCTTTAGACCCCATCAAGGGAAGCACCTCGCTGGTGGAATCAACCGCAACCTGATAATGCTTTTGATAAAAGTCGGCAATTCCTTTTCTAAGTTCTGGAAGCCCTTGGTAACTTTGGTACTGATGCGCTTTGGGATGAGTTAAACTAGCTTTTAGTGCTTTTACCACAGAAGGTAATGGCGCTAAATCTGGGCTGCCAATTCCCATATTGATAATGTCTTTTCCCTCAAGAATAAGACCTGCCACTTCTCTCAATTTTTTTGAGAAATAATACTCCTGAACACTTTCTAGCCGTCTCGCTGTCATGACTTACCATTTTTATACTCCCCCAAAACCTTGAATGAGGTTGCCATTATTTCTAAAAGGGATTTTGCTTTTAAATAGTTTTCTACTTTATCGAAAGTAACGTCCACAAAAAAAGCGTACTTACCAGGAGTTTCGATGACGGGTAAAGATTGAATTTTTGTAAGATTTAGGCTACAATCACTCACAACATTTAGGGCGGTTGCCAAACTTCCGCGCTTGTGGTCCAAAATAAATTTCCAAGCTCCTTTTGAAATGGCTTCGGATGTTTTTGGATCTGATTTTTCGACGATCACGAAACGTGTTACGTTGTTTTTTATCGTTTGTATGGAAGCATTCAGAATTGTAAGTCCATAAATTTTTGAAGCACTTTTACTCGCTATTGCTCCAATACCATGTGTATTGTTTTTTTGAATCTCCATCGCTACCTCAGCTGTATCATTGCTTTCAACCAACTTGATGTGAGGGAAAGCCTCAAAAAATAACTTGCACTGTAGCAATGCCATCGGATGAGAATGAACTTCATTAATGTCTTCAATCTTTTGTCCAGGCAAAACCATTAGATTGTGTTCAATCCCTAAATAGTGTTCCCCAACAATGAATAGACCATATTGATCTATCAAAGCGTAATTGGGAATGATCGAACCTGCAATGGAATTCTCTATTGCCATCACCGCCTGATCACAGCTCCCTTGCGCCAGGGCTTTAGCCAAGACGTCAAAAGTGTTGCATTCCAGCAATTCAGGAGCAGCAGTATAGTACTCCTGTGTCACCTGATCGTGAAAGGATCCTTTTATTCCCTGTATGGCTACTTTTGTTCTTTTCATTTCAAAAAAAAAGTCCCGAATAAATCAGGACTCTTTGTTTTATCTATTTATTTCAAATACTACAAAGTCCTTCCTGCTTCTGGATAGAAGTAATAAAAGTCATTAGAGTAAAAGAAATTCTTGTTCATTATTTGTTTGTTGACACAAAAGTAACACAGCTTTTCGCAAAAACAAATTTTTAAGCATAATTTTTATACATTAGGGAGACAGAATACTAAATCTTACTACTACCATGAGTTACCTAAATTCATTTAAAGCTATTAAAATTGGACTCCTAAAATTTCCTTTGAAAGAAATTTAAATAGATCCCTGCCTGTTGTGCTCCGAAATGGAAAAATTGTAGATCTTAAAAAATTAAGAAATGACATTAGAGAAATTACTAGTAGATTTTAATCTTAAAAATGGAATTCCTGAAAATGGAGTTTGATGAATTGGAACGCATTACTCAAAAAAGTAATCCTACTGAAATGGGAATCGTACAGTGGTTTCAATTCATTTTTTTGGAGCTTCATAAGTGAGGTTGTTTTCCTATTCCCTTTCCTCTTGCTATTGAGTGGAATATTTTGGTTGATTAAAAACTAAGTATCATCGACGTACTCCGAATTTATTTGGAGGTTTTTATTTTTTATTTCCGCCAAGAATCCCTCCAAGAATATCTTTAACAGGGTTTTTGACTTCCGTTGATGTAGAGTCTTCTTTTGACTTGTTCCCGCCAAACAAACCTCCCAAAACATCTTTAATTTGATCTTTCCCTTGATTAATAAATTTCTGCTTTTGAATCTCGATGAGTTGTTTCGTTAGATTGGCAACACCGCTGCTTAAATCGGTTGAAACCGTGGGGCTTAAAAAACTACCTCCAATGGATGCCGTAACGGGTATTGTAAGTTTATTTGCCTCATCTGTATTGATTTTAGCAATTAAATCATTCACCTCATCACCAAAATATTTTACAGGCACATCAAAAACAGCTTGATAATTCATGGTTTTGTCAAAGCTATGCCCCCCTTGAACTGTAATGGCAATATCCTCATACTTTAAATTAAAGGGCCTTACATTAACCTTCCCATTTTCAAAATTGAGTTTAGTTTTAAGATCGTTTAAATTTAATTTGTCAAAATCTATAAAAGACAAAGCCCCTTTTAATTTATCGAAAACTGCTGCATTTTTAGGTGTTACTTTTGTGGCCAACAACTCCCCAAACACAGCTCCCGTTATGGAATTTAAATCCGGTTTTAATTCGTTGGTTAAATCCCCCGAAATCTTAAAGTTACTGTTCAGTTTTCCTTGCAAAGCATTTGCAATAGGGGCTAAACTTTGAAGTAATTCCAAATCGTTGAATGATTGTGAAATATTAAAACGATCAATACCCAATTCCATATCAAAAGTGGAAGGGACTGACTGTGTGTCAACGGTTCCGTTTAGGGTTAAATCACCCTCAAAAATTCTTGAAGACATATTTTTTAAAATCGCTTTTTCATCTTTAATGACCACCTTTCCTTTAACGTCTTGAAGCGTTAAATTATCATAGAAAACCGTTTTAGCATTGGCTGTAAGTGTACAGTCCAAAAAGGCAGGGATTTTTAGGGATTCCGTTGGCGTGTTTTCTGTTGATTCTGCATCACTTTCCACCATAAAATCGCTTACAGAAAAAACGTTTGAATTGACCTTAAAATTTCCTTGAAGTGTTTTATCACTCAACAGAAAACCCAATAAATTATTAATGGTTCCTGATGCTACAATGTCGCTTTTCCCAGTGGTGGCAGCAAAGGATTGAAGTGTTACAGTTCCAGGTTTAAATTCAACCGCTACTTTAGAAATATTTATTGGGTTTAATAAATCCTCTGAGGAAAAAACAAGATCAGTTATGGTAAGCCTTCCCTTGTTTTTTATGCGCTCGTAGGCATTCGTTTCTAGGGCATTCCTATCAAAAATCGTATTCAATTTTCCTTTTAAAAGTCCGCTTAGTTTATTGTCCAATTCAATGGGATAGGCTTTGGTGATATTTGCCAAATTTAAAGTCCCATCAATCGTGGCATCCACCATCATGTTTTTAGAAAGATTTTTGATCGTTGCCGAAGATTTAAACACATCTTGATCAATCTTAAAGTTTAAATTCTTGATATTTATAGAGGTGTCATCCACATTCCCAGAGTCATTTCTTACACTTGCGTTAATCGAGATGGCCTCCACCCCTTTGGGGAGATCAGGATATTTAAAAGAGGCATTATTTGAAACAATACTTACCTTCATGGCTGGTATTGAAGTTTCGGTCATCAAACCTTTCACCCAGCCCTCAACAGTAAAAGATCCTGTAGTTTTGACATCTTCAAGGTTTTTCGTGTAGGCTTCAGGCAGCACAGCAAGGAAATCTCTGAAAGTGGTGCTCTTGTTTTTAAAACTTATATCAATTTCCTGTCCTGCATCTAAAAGCTTAAAAAAGCCGTTAAATTCTAAGGCCAATTGATTGACAAATGCTTTGTTGTCTTTAAAGGTGTACTTGTTTTCGTTTAAATCTAAATCCAATATCGCCTCTAACTTTACAGAATTATTGTTCAAATATTTGGCACTATCTATGGAAAGACTAACCAAGGCTGCTGTTGTAGTATTTAGCTCGGAAACCTTTGACGAAAAAGTCCCTTTCCCCGAATGATTTAGTTCGGAAACATTTATAACGGTCTTTGAAACTTCATCTCGATAGGAGATGGCGCTATTTCTAAGAGAATACTTATCAATTTTGAATTTAAAACTAGAATTAATGGTGTCTTTTTTTGTCGTTGAATCTTCTGATTTCTTAGAAATTTCATAATTAGCATTCCCCAATTTATCTGATGTAATATTAATCCGTGCTTCGTCAATCGCAATAGAACTCACCAAGATTGGTTCTTCACCAGTTGATTTAAATAATTCCTTGATGGACATATCAAATGAAATTAATTTAATCATTGCCAAAGTATCCCCTTCAAAAGGCTTGTGATTGATGATTTTTAAACTGTGAACAGACACATTCGCATTTGGAAAACTGCTTAAAAGACCTAAGTTGACCGCCTCAAAATCAACCTGTGCATCCACCGCATCATTTAAAAATATTTTAACGGATTCTTTAATCTTGTTTTGAAACAGAAAGGGAGTTGCAATCAAAAGTAAAAGAATGACCAACAACCAAATACCAAATATTTTAAATAGCTTTTTCAATTGAATGTGATTTGGGCGTTTATTATACTTCTACAAAAATGGTGCTAAAAGATAAAGCACACATCTTTTTTAAATAAATTTAGTGATTTTTAGGCGTTTTGTGTTTGAATTTTTTGAAAATCCTAAGGGAAACAACGACCTTTTTAGGCCTAGACGAATACTTTAAAAATAATCATAGCATAAAATAAAAAACGAGCATATCGGAAAAGCGACCACATTAGATAATGCTTAAAATTGTATTTAATCAAGCCCGAGGAGAGGCTTACTATTGAGTGAGGAATCGGACTAATTGCACCTAACAACACGAAAAGGCCACCCCATTTTCGTAAATTCATAATGTGTTTTTCTATTTTATTTTCAATATGATTTTTTATGCTGGGGATTAAAAACAACCGATTCCCAATAAAGTAAGAAATGATTCCGCCAACGTAGGAAATCGTTGCCAATACGAACAAAAACAACCATGGATTAGCTGATTTTGAAGACCATGCAATAAAAACTTCCGGTGGAATTATGCCTAAAATAGTTTCTGAAGCCAAGAAAAAAGAAAAAATAAATGTAGAGGAATAAGTGGCTACCAGATGATTGAGCAGAGAATTAAAATCCAAAACGAAAAGCTCCAATCCTACTAACAATAGAGCAAAAACAATTACTACAGCACCGCCTTTAAAAGCAGTATTCTTTAAAAATGAGTAAAACTTTGTTATTTGATAATAACGATTAAGTAAAACCATTCGTTTGCTTAAACTAAAATTGTGTTTTGGATTATTTTTGATTTCTAAAGACTTTGTAAATTATATTTAGTTGAAAGTGACTTGAATTAACCTGAGCATTTCATTATCTGTGATCTAAATGATGATTTTTATACGTTTTTTTGATTTTAAAATTCCTATAAAAAAACAGTAATTACCACTAATTCCGATTGATTTTTTGACATGTTAATCTGATTTCAAAGATAGTAAACTTTTACATTTTAATTTTGTAAAGAGTTAATTTAAAACATGCTTTTCATGTTAAATAAAAGAAATCCTTAAATGTGTTTTTTTAATTCCGAATGTTTCCTTTTAAATAAAAAATAAGCTCCTTTTTAACAAATCCCACCGATTGAAAGAGAATTTATAAGATTAAATCAAGAGTGTTAATTAAAATTAAATCGAATTCTTTAAATTGAACCTTCTAAGAAACAAGAAAAAAGTGGGAATCGTCATTGAAAACTTAACAAAAAACTATGCAGCAGCTACAGCGTTAAAAGGCATCTCTTTGCGCTTTGAGCAAAATGGAGTGGTTGGACTTTTGGGACCTAACGGAGCCGGAAAAACCACGCTGATGAAGATACTGACGGGCTATCTTAGTCAATGGGAAGGAACTGTCTCTTTTGACGGCATGGACATTCGTACCCATACTAAGAAAATTCAACAGATAATCGGCTACCTTCCCGAAAACAATCCTTTGTATTTGGAAATGTATGTCAAGGAATACCTCCGTTTTGTAGGAACGCTTTATCAACTAAAGACCCCGCCTATTGAAGCGGTTGTAGAAAAAACAGGTCTGCAAGAGCATATGCATAAAAAAATTGGAGACTTGTCTAAAGGCTACAAGCAAAGGGTAGGTATCGCAGCCGCGTTGCTTCATGACCCTGCCTATCTGATTCTCGATGAACCCACAACAGGTCTGGACCCCAATCAGGTAATTGAAATTAGAAATTTGATTAAAAATCTTGGGAAGGAAAAAACTGTTTTTCTCTCCACGCATATCCTTCAAGAAGTGGATGCCATGTGTTATCGGGTGATAATTATTAACAAAGGGGAAATCGTTTTGGATCAACCCCTAGACCAATTGAGAAGTAAACAAGAACAAATTATTAAAGTGAGTTTTGATTATCGGATTGAAGTGGTCGCTCTAGAAAAAATTCCCAATGTTCAAAAAGTGATCAATATTCATGATTTTGATTATGAATTACAAATTAAAGGCGCCCAAGACATGCGCCCTGCAGTCTTTGATTTTGCCCATGACAATGGTTTGAAAATCTTAAATCTTCAATTAAAAAATGAAAGTTTGGAGCAATTGTTTAAGAAATTGACGGTTTAAAAAACCGCCTCGGTAATCTTCTTAATATTATCCGATTTACCCATGGAGTAATAATGTAAGAAAGGAACCTTAGCCGCCATTAATTCTTTACTCTGGAGGGTACACCACTCCACCCCTACCTGACGTACCGCTTTATTATCCTTACACTTAATTACCTCTTTAATCAAGGCTTCGGGTAAGTCAACATGAAAACGATGAGGAATCATATTGAGTTGTTTGAGAGTCGAAAGAGGTTTTAATCCTGGGATAATCGGGACTGTGATGCCTTCTTGTCGGGCCTTTGCCACGAACTCAAAAAACTTTTGATTGTCAAAAAACATCTGAGTTACAATATAATCCGCGCCGGCTTTAATTTTTTTCTTCAAAAAATGAAGATCACTTTCTAGGCTGGGAGCTTCCATGTGTTTTTCTGGGTAGCCAGAAACGCCAATACAAAAATCGGTTTTGTGCGAGTTAAGCAGCTCCTCATCCAAATAGGTCCCTTGATTCAAATCAGAAATCTGCTGAACCAATTCGTTTGCATAGGAATGTCCTTCGGAATCAGGAGTGAAATAATTTTCAGTTTTTATGGCATCGCCCCGCAAAGCCACCACATTATCAATTTCTAAAAAATCCAAATCAATTAAAAAATTCTCAGTATCCTCTTTAGAAAAACCGCCACACAGAATATGAGGTACCGCATCAACATTATACTTCCCTTGAATTGCAGCACAAATACCAACCGTTCCAGGGCGTTTTCGAATTACTTTTAATTCAAGTAATCCATTTCCTCTGTCCTTATAAACATGTTCTTCTCGATGATAGGTAACGTCAATAAAAGGAGGGTTAAACTCCATTAATGAATCTATTGAACTAAATAAGGCATTAATGTTTTGTCCTTTCAAAGGTGGTAAAATCTCAAAAGTGAATTGCGTTTTGCCTTTGGCTTTTGCGATGTGTTCTGTTACTTTCATAATTCTATTGTAAGTTAGGGTTGAGCCACTTACGTGCTTGTTCTAGAGGAATATTTCTTCGTTTACTGTAATCTAATAACTGATCTTCTTTGATTTTTCCGAGACCAAAATATTTTGCTTCAGGATGTGCAAAGTAATATCCAGAAACGGATGCTGCTGGCCACATGGCATAACTCTCCGTAAGCTCCACACCTATGCTTTCTTTTACTTGCATCAAATCCCAAAGGGTTTGTTTTTCCAAATGATCAGGACAGGCAGGATAACCCGGTGCCGGACGAATCCCTTTGTAGGTTTCCTTTATCAACTGTTCTTTGGATAAAGATTCGTCTGCAGCGTATCCCCAAAAATCTGTTCTTATTTTAAAGTGTAAATATTCAGCAAATGCTTCTGCCAGACGGTCTGCCAAAGCCTTAATCATGATCGAATTGTAATCATCATTTTCTTTTTCAAATTTATCCGCTCTTTCTTTGGTTCCAAAACCAGTTGAAACACAAAAGGAACCCATATAGTCTTTTATATTAGATTCTAGGGGGGCAATAAAATCGGATAAAGCAAAGCTCGGTTGTCCTTGTCTTTTTCTCAATTGTTGCCTAAGGGTTAAAAACCTAAAGGTTTCTTTGGAAGGATTTTTGTGATCATAAATCGCAATATCATCACCGACGCTATTGGCTGGAAAAAGTCCAAACCTCGCTTTGGCAGTGAGCCATTTTTCATTGACAATTTGTTCCAACATTTCTTGGGCATCTGCAAACAACTCTTTTGCTTGTTTTCCCACCACATTATCCGAGAGTATGTCTGGATATTTACCATGCAAATCCCATGATCTGAAAAACGGACTCCAATCGATATAGGGAACCAGTTCCCTTAAGTCAATTCCTTCGAGTGTTTTAAAACCAATTTCTTTAGGTTTCACAGGTTGGTAATTACTCCAGTCAATTTTATACTTTTTATTACGTGCAGTTGCAATATCTATATATTCTTTGGAAGAAGTTCGTTGAAGAAATTTCTCTCTAAACAAATCATAATCTTTCGCGATCTCATTCGTATAATCAAGACTTTTCTCTTTACTCAATAGCTTACTAACGACTCCTACAGCTCTTGAAGCATCATTTACATGAATGGTAGGTGTTGGCGTCATGGGTGCGATTTTCACAGCCGTATGCGCTTTTGAGGTGGTTGCTCCACCAATCAATAGTGGGATTTTGAGTTCTACCCGATTCATTTCCTTGGCCAGATAAACCATTTCATCCAGAGAAGGAGTTATCAATCCTGAAAGACCAATGACATCCACATTTTCTTCAATGGCTTTTTGAATTATTTTTTCTGGAGGAACCATTACACCCAAATCAATAATTTCAAAATTATTGCAAGCCAAAACTACACTTACAATGTTTTTACCAATATCATGGACATCGCCTTTAACGGTTGCCATTAAAACTTTTCCTGCAAATTCTTTTTTTCCCGATTTTTCGGCTTCTATAAAAGGCTGTAAATAAGCAACGGCTTTTTTCATCACCCGCGCAGACTTCACCACTTGAGGTAAAAACATTTTTCCAGAACCAAATAAATCTCCCACCACGTTCATCCCGATCATCAGATTTTTTTCAATCACTTCGAGCGGACGGCTTGCCGATAAGCGGGCTTCTTCAATATCTGTTACGATGAACTTGTCAATTCCTCGCACCAAAGAATGGGTAATCCTCGTCTGTAATTCTTCTTTTCGCCAAGCATCATCGGTTGCTTTAGCTGTTCTTTTTGTGTCTTTTAAACCTTCTGCATAGTCAAGCAATCGTTCCGTAGCTTCATCATTGCGATTTAAAAGAACATCTTCGACTTTTTCTAAAAGCTCTTTGGGTATTTGATCATAAACTTCTAGCATCGTAGGGTTAACAATTCCCATATTCATTCCATGCTGAATCGCATGGTATAGAAAAGCAGAGTGCATTGCCTCTCGCACTGCATTATTCCCTCTGAATGAAAACGAAACGTTACTCACCCCTCCACTTACACTGGCATAGGGGAGGTTTTCTCTTATCCATTGGGTCGCTCGAAAGAAATCCAAAGCATTGTTCTTATGCTCCTCCATTCCCGTGGCTACTGGAAAAATATTGGGATCAAAAATGATATCTTCGGGGGGGAAGTTAACACGATCTACCAATACCCGATAGGATCGTTCGCAAATCTGAATTCTTCTTTCAAAATTATCCGCTTGACCGTCTTCATCAAAAGCCATGACAATCACAGCAGCTCCATAGCTTCTTATGATATTTGCTTGAGTGATAAAATTATCTTCTCCTTCTTTTAAACTTATAGAATTAACAACACTTTTTCCTTGAACGACCTTTAATCCGGCTTCAATAATTTCCCATTTAGAGCTGTCTATCATCACAGGGATTCTTGCAATATCTGGTTCCGCTGCAATTAAATTCAGGAATTTAGTCATTGCCTTCGCTCCATCAATCATTCCCTCATCCATATTTACATCGAGGATTTGAGCACCCCCAAGTACTTGATCTAGGGCAACTTCTACGGCCTTTTCGTAATCATTGGCTTCGATTAATTTTAAAAACTTCCGAGATCCAGTCACATTGGTTCGTTCGCCAATATTGATGAAATTACTCTCGGGAGTAATCACCAATGGTTCTTGACCAGAGAGTTTTAAAAATCTATTAGTTTTATGCATTTTGATTTTCGTGAATGATTCTGGGGCTAAACTTTTCAACTTCTTCTGCAATCAAGCGAATGTGATCGGGCGTTGTTCCGCAACAACCTCCAACTATATTTACCAGACTTTGTTCTAAATAATCACGGATTAACAAAACCATTTCTTCTGGTGTTTCTTCATATTCACCAAAGGCATTCGGCAAACCTGCATTTGGATGCGCCGAAGTAAAAAATGGTGTGATTCCAGACAATGTTTTCATGTGGGGCAGCAATTGATCTGCTCCCAAAGCACAGTTAAAACCAATGCTTAACAAAGGTAGATGAGAAACTGAAACTGAAAATGCTTCGACGGTTTGCCCGGAAAGGGTTCGACCACTATTGTCTGTAATAGTTCCACTTACCATGATGGGAAGTTTGATTTTACTTGTTTCAAAAAAATGATTGATGGCAAACAAAGCCGCTTTTGCATTTAAGGTGTCAAAAATAGTTTCTACCAATAATAGATCAACGCCTCCTTCAACCAATCCTTTTATTTGTTCTGAATAAGCCTCAAATAAATCATCAAAAGTTACTGCGCGATATCCAGGGTCATTTACGTCAGGAGACATACTAGCAGTCCTGTTGGTCGGCCCAATTGAACCTGCAACAAATCTTGGTTTACGAGGATTTAAAGTTGTGAATTTGTCAGCTGCTTCTTTTGCGATTTTAGCTGATTGATAATTGAGCTCATAGACCAGATGTTCCAGTTGGTAATCTGCCATGGCTATTGAAGTTGAAGAAAAAGTATTGGTTTCGACAATATCTGCACCTGCTGTGAAATAAGCTTCATGGATCTTTTTTATTGCATCAGCTTGTGTTATCGAAAGTAAATCATTATTGCCCCCCAAGGGACAGGGATGATCCTTAAACTGATCACCTCTATAATCGGACTCCGAAAAGTTTAGCTGCTGTATCATGGTTCCCATGGCGCCGTCCAAAACAAGTATTCGTTCTTTTAAAATATTTTCAATCATTGTTTATATTTTATCTAGGGCTTGATCGATATCTGCTATGATGTCTTTAATGTTTTCCAAGCCAATTGATAGTCGAACTAATCCATCGGTGATTCCAACCTCCAAACGATCTTCAGGCGAAAGTTTACTGTGGGTGGTCGTTGCAGGATGAGAAACAATGGTTCTCGAATCACCAAGATTGGCCGTAAGTGAACATATTTCTATTTTATTTAAAAAAGCCTGACCTGCTTCTAGTCCTCCATCGAGTTGAAAAGTAACAATATTACCCCCATGGCGCATTTGCTTTTTAGCAATCGCATACTGCGGATGTGAGGTTAAAAATGGATACTTGACAGCAATAATTTTAGGGTGTTTTTCAAGGTGTAATGCCAATGTAAGTGCATTTTCACAGTGTCGATCTACACGAACTGCAAGGGTTTCAAGACTTTTGGAAAGTATCCATGCATTAAAAGGAGACAAAGCAGAACCCGTGTTTTTATAAAAAGTATGAATTTCGGCGATCAAATCTCCCTTTCCTACAATTAATCCTCCGAGGACTCGTCCTTGACCATCAATCAGCTTTGTAGCAGAGTGAATGACCAAATCTGCTCCATATTTTATGGGCTGTTGTAAATAAGGCGTTGCAAAACAATTGTCAATAATGAGGATTAAATTGTGCTTCTTCGCCACTGCACCCAAAAAAGCGAGATCTAAAATATCAACTCCAGGATTGGTTGGCGTTTCGGCATATATTACTTTGGTATTCGACTGAATTATATCTTCAATTCCCTCCGGCTTATCAACACTAAAATAAGAAGTTTCAATGTTCCATTTTGGAAAGACATTTGTAAACAAACTGTGAGTAGATCCAAAAATAGACCTTGCAGAAACAATGTGATCTCCACTTTTAAGTAGTGCGGCAAAACTGGTATATACTGCGGCCATTCCTGATGCAAATGCAATGCCTGCCTCGGCTTCTTCCATGACGCAAATTTTATCGACCAATTCCTTATTATTAGGGTTACTAAATCGACTGTATATGTTTTTGTCGTTTTCCCCTGCAAAAGAGGCTTGCATTTGTTCTGCATCATCAAAAACAAAACTTGACGTCAAAAACAACGGGCTGGAATGCTCGGTATATTGTGTGCGTTCTATCTGTGTTCGAATCGCTTCTGTCTCAAAATGCTTTTTCATATTTTTGTTCCATTTAGATAAATTAAATAATTAATTTCTGCAGTATGCTCTAATGTTTTGGATACAGAACAATATTTGTCAAAAGAAAGCTGGACTGCACGCCTTATTTTTTCAGGAGAAATTTCTCCATCAATAATCACCTTAACATTAATCTTGTTAAATAGTGACGGGATTTCAGTCTCATTACGCTTCCCCTCCACTTCCATTTTCAAAGAAGTCGGGTTTAGTTTTTGTTTGTTTAAAATCGCAACAACATCAATACTACTGCAACCAGCAAGTCCCATCAAAAGAAGTTCCATTGGACTGATGCCCGCTACTTCCCCCTCTTTTTTTGACTTATTGTCTAAAAGAACGCTGTGTCCGTTTGAGTTTGTTACTTTAAAAAGATAATCATGGTTTATTCTTTCTAAGGCTACTTTCATTATTCATTATGGTTTTAATTTAGGTTTAAATACTTTACTTAAAATCTTAGATACAATATCATTTTCTATAAGAAAAGCATCGTGTCCATGAATAGATTTTATTTCATGGTAAAAAATATTTTCTTTATTCTCTTTAACAAATTCAAAGGTTTTTTGATCCTCATCAGGGGTAAAAAAGATATCGCTGTCAATCGCAATTAAGTGAATGTCAGCTTTAATTTTACTAATTATTTCCTTGGGGTCTTTTCCATTCCTAGAAATATCAACCGAGGACAACAGATGATTCATTGCCTTGTAGGCTTCAAGTGGAAAACGATTAAAAAGTTTTTCTCCATGATGAACCAACCAGCTTTCAACGTTGTATAGGTTTTTTTCAGAATTTTTTGTTCTTCTAAACCGCTCTGAAAAAGAAGCCGGAGTTCTGTATGTAAGCATCGCATGAATCCTTGCATCTTGAACCGGGTCTTTTGAGTTTTCGAGTAGTCTTTTTTGCAGAAAAGTATTGGCAATAATCCAATCAGAGGCTTTCCAATCAGCTGCAACTGGGATAAGATTGTCTGTCAATTCAGGATATCGGGCAGACATTTCCCATGCGATACCCCCTCCAATCGATCCGCCTAGAAGTGCGAAAAGATGAGTTATTCCTAATTTTTTTAAACCAGAATAAAAGATTTCGGCTATATCTCCGGTGTGAAAATCCAAATGATTTTTTAAGACAGAACCCTTGATTCCGTTGCCAGGAATATTAAAGGCAAGGATTGCAAACTGATTTGTATCGATGGTTAAATTTGGGCCAACAATTTCATTCCACCAACCCGATGGACCAGCAACATTTGCGTCGCCGGTCAAAGAGTGGTTTATTAAAACTACGGGGGCATCATTATAGTCCTGTCCGAAATGCTGAAAATGCAGATCGATTGTATCGTAACTCACCCCTGAGTCTGTTTCAAATTTTGATATGGAAATTGTTTTAATCACTTAGATTTATAACGTTTTGAATGCTTGATCTAAATCATTTTTCAAATCTTCAATGTCCTCGATCCCTACTGATAGTCTCACCAAATCAGCAGAAACTCCAGCACTTTTTTGAGCTGTTTCGTCTAATTGTTGGTGGGTAGTACTTGAGGGATGAATGATTAATGACTTTGTGTCTCCAATGTTGGCCAATAGAGAGAATATCTTGGTGTTATCCGAAACTTTCTTAGCGCCTTCAAAACCTTTGTGAAGTCCGAAAGTAACAATACCACTCTTCCCATTTGGTAAATATTTCTCAGCCAGGGTGTTGTATTTAGAAGATTTTAATCCAGGATAATTCACCCAGCTAACTTCTTCGCGACCTTCTAGCCATTCTGCCAATTCATGTGCGCTTTCAGAATGTTTTTGCATACGAATCGGAAGTGTTTCCAATCCTTGAATTACTTGAAAACTATTCATTGGACTTGCTGCTGCTCCAAAATCACGGAGCCCCTCGATTCTTACTTTTGCAATAAATGCAATCGCTCCTAGAGCATCGTGATAAATCAAACCGTGGTAACCGGCAGAAGGCTCCGTAAATTCCGGAAAGTTTCCGTTTGAATAATCAAAGGTACCTGCATCAATAATGACACCTCCCAATGTTGTACCGTTGCCTGTGATGTATTTTGTTAAAGAATGGATAACAATATTTGCTCCGTGAGCAATAGGGTTTAAAAGTGCTGGTGTTGCGATTGTGTTATCCACAATAAAAGGAACTTTTGCAGCCTTAGCATGTTCGCTAATTCCTGCCAAATCAAGTACATCTAATTTTGGATTTCCTAATGACTCCACAAAGAAAGCACGTGTATTAGATTGAACTGCTTTTGAAAAATTTTCAACATCATCTGGATCTACAAAAGTTGTTGTGATTCCCAAACGAGGAAGCGTAACGCTAAGTAAATTATAGGTGCCGCCATAAAGGCTACTAGAGGCTACGATATGATCTCCAGCCTTAAGAAGCACTAAAAGCGCAGTCGCGATAGCAGAAGTGCCAGAGGCCGTGGTTACAGCAGCAACTCCTCCTTCAACAGCGGCTAATCGCTGCTCAAGAACATCATTTGTTGGATTATTTAATCTTGTATAAATAAATCCAGGTTCAGCCAAAGAAAAAAGATTGGCCGCGTGATCAGAATCATTGAACACATATGAAGTTGATTGATAAATTGGAACCGCTCGTGTTCCTTGTGTTTTTGTTACGTCATGCCCTGCATGAACTGCATTGGTTGCTAGTTTTAAACTCATAATTGAAAAGTGTTTTTAATTTCAGATAAATAATTTAGTTTTTCCCATGTAAATAATTCAACAGTTTTTTCGACCCTTCCGCTGTAAGGGGATTCAAATATTTTAGTGACCTCTTTTGGCTGTCGACCCATGTGGCCATAAGCTGCAGTTTCCAAGTATATTGGGTTTCGTAATTTTAGACGTTGCTCAATTGCATAAGGTCGCATGTCGAAGATTTCGTTTACTTTCTCTGCGATTTGAGTGTCACTCAATGATACTTTTGCAGTACCATATGTTTTAACATTTATTGAAGTTGGTGCTACGACTCCAATAGCGTAACTGACTTGTACCAGAATTTCTTTTGCTACGCCAGCTGCAACCATATTCTTTGCAATATGACGTGCAGCGTAGGCTGCACTTCGATCTACTTTACTTGGGTCTTTTCCGCTAAAAGCACCACCACCGTGTGCACCTTTTCCACCATAAGTGTCAACAATTATTTTTCTGCCTGTCAATCCTGTATCCCCATGCGGCCCACCGATTACAAACTTCCCAGTTGGGTTGATATGGTAACTTATGTCATCGTTAAATAACTTTTGAATGTGTGTCGGTTCTTTATCAATAACCCTTTTGATTGCGATGTTGATGATGTCGCTCTTGATTTTTTCGAGCATTTTCTCGTCATCCTCCAAAAAAGAATCATGCTGAGTCGAAACAACAATGGTGTCTATTCTTAAGGCAGTATGATCCTCATCGTACTCAATCGTGACCTGAGATTTTGCATCTGGTCTTAAGTACTTGATCTCTTTATTTTCTCTTCTGACAGCTGCCAGCTCAATTAAAATTTTATGAGACAAGTCGAGCGTTAATGGAATGTAGTTTTCTGTTTCATCAGTGGCATAGCCAAACATGATTCCTTGATCGCCAGCTCCTTGGTTTTCTTTTTCTTCTCTGTCAACCCCTTGGTTAATATCTTGTGATTGTTCATGAATTAAAGAGATCACTCCACAAGAGTTTCCACTAAATTGATACTCATCTTTGGTGTAACCAATCTTGTTGATTGTGTCCCTTGCTATTTGCTGCACGTCTAAGTAGGTTCCGCTTTTGACTTCTCCAGCCAAAATAGCTTGTCCTGTTGTTACCATAGTTTCACAGGCAACTTTACTTTCAGCGTCGAAAGCAATAAAATTATCTAAAAGCGCATCGCTAATTTGATCAGCTACTTTGTCAGGATGTCCTTCACTAACTGATTCGGAGGTAAAAAAATATGACATTTAATTGTTGCTTTTGTAGGGGATTTGACGAGATGTCGTTTTAAAGCAACACTGCATTTAGCATTTTTTTAAGAGGTTGCAATCAGTCAAATCCTTCCTCGTTAATATGTTACAAATGTATTATATATTTTAATATTTCAAAAATATTTCATCTTTTTTTAAACAAATTTATTTTTAATAAAGATGAATTCTTCGTTTGATTTTAACAAAACCATACATTTATTTTTTGAGTCCTATTAAAAAAAAGTGTTTATCTTTCTCCTAATAAATTATTAATTATGCATTTTGCGATTGCGGGTAACATTGGAGCTGGAAAAACTAGTTTAACTGAATTATTATCAGAACATTACGGCTGGGAAGCCAATTATGAAGATGTAATAGACAACCCCTATTTAGATGACTTTTACACCCATATGGAGCGCTGGTCATTTAATCTTCAAGTCTATTTTCTAAACAGTAGATTCCGTCAACTATTGGCCGCCAAAGGGAAAGACATAAAATTCGTTCAAGATCGGACGATTTATGAAGATGCAAATATTTTCGCCCCCAATCTTCATGCTATGGGTTTGATGAACCATCGTGATTTTACGAATTACAAGTCGCTTTTTGAATTAATGGAGTCGTTGATTGAGGGGCCAGATTTATTAATCTATCTGCGTAGTAGCATTCCTAATCTTGTTAGTAAAATACACAAACGGGGTCGAGAATATGAAAACTCTATCAGCATCGATTATCTCAGCCGCTTGAATGAGCGTTATGAAGCATGGATATCAACCTATGATAAAGGTAGTTTGCTAATTATTGATGTTGATGAATTAGATTTTGTTGAAAACAAAGACGATTTTAGTAAAGTCATTGAAAAAATAGATGCCGAAATAAAAGTGCTTAATTAATATTTGAATTATTAATTAAGCACTTTATAATATTTATCAAATAGTTGACTATGAAGTTGTAATGACTGTTGGGTCATTTTCAATATCCTCAACAGTCTGCTCTAATTTAATTTCTTTTTTAATCTCCTGTTCAACTGCCGAATGACTTCCTGCATTTTCGTCTGCCAATAAAGGAGCGATCACCAATCCAATCAAACAAGTCAGCTTAATGAGGATGTTCATTGAAGGGCCTGAAGTGTCTTTAAAAGGATCTCCAACTGTGTCTCCAGTTACAGCAGCTTTGTGAGCTTCTGAACCTTTGTAAGTCATTTCACCATTAATCTCTACTCCTGCTTCAAAAGATTTTTTAGCATTGTCCCAAGCGCCACCGGCATTGTTTTGAAATATTGCCCATAATACTCCAGATACTGTTACACCAGCCATATAACTTCCCAGCGCTTCAGCTCCCATGAAATAAGCTATAACTAAAGGAGAAGCAATGGTTAGCAATCCAGGGAGTAACATTTCTTTTAATGCAGCTTTGGTTGATATATCAACACATTTACCGTAATCTGGTGTTCCTGTTCCCTCTAATATTCCGGGGATTTCTCTAAATTGCCTTCTAACTTCTTCTACCATTTCCATTGCAGCTCTCCCTACCGCTTTCATTGCAAGGGCAGAAAAAACGACTGGTATCATCCCACCTATAAACAAGGCGGCCAAAACGTCTGCTTTAAAAATATTAATACCATCGATGCCTGTAAAAGTAACATATGCAGCAAAAAGTGCAAGTGCCGTAAGTGCTGCTGATGCAATGGCAAATCCTTTACCAACTGCTGCAGTTGTGTTTCCTACTGAATCTAATATATCTGTTCGTTCACGAACCTCATCGGGTAAATCACTCATCTCAGCGACTCCACCTGCGTTGTCAGCAATAGGACCAAAAGCGTCTATCGCCAATTGCATTGCCGTGGTTGCCATCATTGAAGAAGCAGCAATTGCTACTCCATAAAATCCGGCAAAAGCATAAGATCCCCAGATTGCTAATGCAAAAAGGATTACTGAACTAAATGTCGACGTCATTCCTGTGGACAAGCCAGCAATTATATTAGTTGCTGCACCAGTTGATGAATTTCTAACAATATCCATAACTGGCTTTTTACCTAAGGCCGTGTAATATTCTGTAAATAATGAGATTAGATAACCTACGCCCAATCCAACAAGTGTTGCATAAAACACATTGTTACTACTGATGTCTCGGGTTCCCTCACCAAAGAATCGCATTCCGATAATGGTTTCTGGTAACATCCAATCGATTAAAAACCAACCAACAATACCTGTGATTAAAATTGAAACAATGTTTCCCGTATTTAATGCTCTCTGAACTTCTTTTTCTTTGGCATCATTGCTTTTAATTCGAATTAAAAAAGTTCCAATTATAGAGGAAATAATCCCAACACCTGCAATGACTATAGGGAGTAGAATCGGTCCCATTCCGTTAAACGCATCTGAAAACTGAGTTCCAGTAGCGTCAGACATGTCTTTTATGATATAATTTCCTAAAACCATTGAAGCCAAAACTGTGGCAACATAACTTCCAAAAAGGTCAGCGCCCATACCAGCAACGTCTCCCACATTGTCTCCTACATTATCAGCGATTGTTGCTGGATTTCGAGGATCATCTTCAGGAATACCTGCTTCGACTTTTCCAACTAAATCAGCTCCTACGTCAGCAGCTTTTGTGTAAATACCTCCACCTACACGTGCAAATAAAGCAATAGATTCTGCTCCTAATGAAAATCCTGCAAGTGCTTCTAGCACAATTGTCATTTCATTATAAAAATTTCCACTTTCCGTAATAAAGTAAGAAATGAAGAATAAAAAGAATAAGGAAAGACCTAACACAGCAAGACCAGCAACACCTAAGCCCATAACAGTTCCTCCACCGAAGGAAACCTTTAGCGCTTTAGGCAAGCTTGTTCGAGCAGCCTGTGTGGTTCTTGAATTGGCTTCAGTCGCAATTCTCATTCCTATGTTTCCTGCCAATCCAGAGAAGAAAGCACCAAAAATAAATGCTGGGATAATAAGGATACTTGTAGTATCTACAAAGTAAGATATTGCATAGAGCGCAACAGAAGCAACGATTACGAAAATCGATAACAATCTATATTCTGCTTTTAAAAAAGCAAGTGCTCCCTCTTTGATACTTAAAGAGATACTTTGCATTTTCTCATTTCCTGCATCTTGTTTTCTAACCCATTGGGCTTTGATAAACATGTATACTAAACCTATAAGTGATAATATTATTGGTATGTAAATAATGTTTTTTTCCATTTCTTAATTTCTTTTCAATTGCGGGCGTAAAAATAACCAAATTGAATAATAAAGGGGTATAAAAACTAGGGTTTTTAACATCTTTATTTTCGTGTACGCACACTAACAATCAAGGTGTTTATAAATATCAAAACGTAGGTCTAAAAGCAACTCTCGCGCCCATCTCAGGTGATTGAGGACCGTTCAAGGCTTGGTATTGGCTTCTCCATATAAAATCTAGTCTAAAAAATCGCACTTGCCCCAAGCCTAAATTCTCAAAACCAAAACCATATTCATAATAGGGTTTTTGATCTGGCGATTGAATCCCCAGTTGGGTATCCAAAAGCACTTTATTTGCATTTGACAAAGACCCATAAGCCATACGAAATGTCATTAAAAGTCTGAGTTTTAATTCCTTTATATAGGGTAATCGGTTCATGATAAAACCATTAAAATGATGCTCAAGGTGAGTGTTAAAATAAGTATCTGTGATAAAATCGTAATAGCTAAGGAGAGAAAAAGTGTTTTTTTCTAAGGAGAAAGTCTGATTGGCAGGAACTGAAAAAAGAGAAGGCAGTGGAACTTTATCGAAAGATTTCCCTGCTTCGATGGTCGCATCTAAAATACCGAATTTACTCAATTTAATCGGGTAGTTTTGCGAAAGTTGAATTTGTGTGTAATTCAAATTACTTCCAATAAAACCGGCAACTCCTTTCTTTAGTTTTATAATTGTTGAAGGATAGAGATTATTGCCAAATCGCTGAAAAACACCATATCCAAAAACCTTTCGCTTTGGCGTGAATATCATTCTAAACTCAAAACCTGAATCAACATATTCGTTTTTGGTGTCCTCCCCTACCCGATAGCCAATCGAAAAACGATCAGGATCAGCTGAGGCGATGTCTCTTAAATACCACAATGCACTTAGGTGCAAGTTTTTCGTGATGGCATAATCAGTCAGCACTTTGAAATCTTGAATATCGGTTCTGAAGTAATTACTTCCCCGTTTAAAAAGTGCATCAGCAAAAGGATCAAAAACAAGTGGATCTTCACTCATCAGTTTCCCGCCAAATTGCTGCAGATCATCGGAATAAGAAACACCAAAGATCACACGAGGTCGATTGCCAACTAAAAAATTAGCTGATAAACCATAATTCCAACTTTTGTTTTTAAGGCCATGTGTCAGGTAGGATTGAAATCTAAATCTGTCATTTTGGGAGGTGAATGTCCTAAAACCAACTTTGATTTTCGTACCCTGAATTTCATTACTACCCACTGTTCTCCAAAGATCCCCTAACTGAAGACTTTTATAAATAGGGAGAAAACCTGATGTTAAGACTGTTATGTTCCTAGATATCTTTTTAATCTGATCAACATCCTTTATCTGATTCACCATCCTAAACAACTTTTGATCATCTGCCTGAACAGGAATCTCTTTCTTCCAATAGGTTTCGTCTTGTTCAAATTGATCCACTCGGTATTGTGGTTCTTGGTCTTCAAACCGTTCTAAAGCAATTCCCTTGTTCAGCTCATATTTATCAAAAAAATCAACCTGTTTTACATAGAGTCCTTTTTCTTCATCACTTTTGGTTAATATCGTAAAATCCGCTTCATACTCATCCTTTAGTGGAAGGTAAATCGAATCCTGAATGATAAAAGATTTCTCAAGAAACAAATTCTGAACAAGATTTAAATTTATCTTAGGATTGGTACGCATTTCAACGTAGGTCAATGCATAATCCTTTGCTGTAACACTAAATTTTCCCTCAAAGGCAAGATCCCCATCTTCAATTGGAAAAAAATGAATTAAATATTCTTTTCCATTTGTAGTCTCTAAACTATCGTTTAAAACATAATGGTAAACACTATAACCATGTTTAGAAATTGGACTTACAAAAGTTCGATTTACCAAAGGAATATCATCCGAATAAACATCTATATCTAAGAAAACATTCTGAATCCGATCAAAAACAAAGCCATTTTGTTCGATTCCAACGCTTCGTTTTGCAATGATCTTTTCTGCTTGAAGATCTTTTTGATTGTCTCCTAAAAAATTTCTTACGGTTTGGCCTGCAAAAACAGGAACGTAGAAACGAGATTTAGTTTTATTTTGAACAATTATTTTGGACAGAGATTCAAAATCATCTTTAATCCATCTTTTCAATGAAGTGGAGTCAATGTTGGTCAAACCTATTTCCATGTTCCGAACTCGGTTATAACTGTAATCACTCACCAGCTTCAAACCATTCTTACGTTTATTCTTCCAGATTTTTTCAAGAATTTTATACGCAGGGTTTTCTTTCTTTTTAAGTCTCTTTTTAGGCTTAAGCAAAAGAACAACCTCATCGAGTTGCCCCGCTTCGGTCATTATGATTTTATAAGAATTTTTGATCCTGGGTTTGAGTGAAATCACTCGAGTCTTCATCCCAACATAGCTAACCTCAAATGACTCATGATTTTCCTCGGTATTTAATTCAAAGTAACCTTTGAAATCTGTAACCACACCATCTGCAACATCCGTAAAGTAGACGTGTGCGTTTGGTATTGGAGTTTTAAGATCGTCCGTCACAAATCCCTTAATCATTGTCTGTGAAAGACAAAAATTAGAGGCTAGAAAGAAAAACGCTAGATTAAAATAAAATTTATAAATGCCGAACATTAAATTTAAATGAGGTTACTTAGTCCTCGTACATTACTTTCTTAACCGCTTTAATTACATCTTCACTGTTAGGAAGCCATTCGGCTAAGAGAACTGGGGAATAAGGGGCAGGCGTATCTGCAGTATTAATTTTTTCGATCGGTGCATCCAAAAAATCAAAGATTTCACTTTGAACCTGATATGTTATTTCGGTTGCAACATTTCCAAAAGGCCATGCTTCTTCAAGAATCACCAAGCGATTGGTTTTTTTGACAGAATCAAAAATTGACTGATAATCCATTGGACGAATGGTTCTCAAGTCAATAATTTCGCAGTCAATTCCATCTTTGGAAAGAGATTCTGCAGCAATATATGCCTCCTTAATTATTTTACCAAAAGAAACGATTGTAACATCTTTTCCTTTCCTTTTAATTTCTGCAACACCAATGGGCAGGGTGTACTCGCCCTCGGGCACTTCACCCTTATCCCCATACATTTGTTCAGATTCCATAAAAATTACAGGATCATTATCTCTAATCGCTGATTTTAGCAATCCTTTTGCATCATAGGGGTTTGAAGGAACAATTACTTTAAGTCCAGGACAATTGGCATACCAGCTCTCAAAGGCTTGCGAATGTGTTGCTGCAAGTTGACCTGCAGACCCGGTGGGGCCTCTAAAAACAATTGGACAAGGAAATTGACCTCCAGACATTTGTCTGATTTTCGCAGCATTGTTAATGATCTGGTCAATACCAACCAAAGCAAAATTAAAAGTCATGAACTCAATTATAGGTCGATTACCTGTCATGGTTGACCCAACGCCTATCCCTGAAAAACCAAGCTCTGAAATGGGGGTGTCAATCACCCTTTTTTCACCAAATTCATCGAGCATTCCCTTTGAAGCTTTATAAGCACCGTTGTACTCGGCAACTTCTTCACCCATCAGGTAGATGGTTTCATCTCGTCTCATTTCTTCGCTCATCGCCTGACAAATGGCTTCTCTAAATTGAATTGTTTTCATCTAAAATTATATGTATTGAAGCGCAAATTTAATTAAATGTTAACTGATTAGTTTTATCATTATCAAACTTTTTAATTTTGTTAACCAAAAAATAGCTTCTTTAACACTATTTTAGCTAAAATGTACGATTCTCGAACTGTGACATTATGAAATTAATCCAACTAACTATTAAGGGTATTTCCTACAGTGAAACCCAAACTGGTGCCTATGCCCTAATTCTTAAGGAGGCAAAGGGAGACCGTCGTTTACCAATAATCATTGGTGGTTTCGAAGCGCAATCGGTCGCCATAGCATTGGAAAAAGAATTAAAACCAAAAAGACCACTCACACACGATCTTTTTAAAAATTTCGCAGAAAGATTTAACATCTATGTAAAACAAGTTATTATTCACAAACTTGTGGATGGTGTTTTTTATTCGAGTTTAATATGCGAAAGAGACAAAATTGAGGAAATTATTGATGCTCGGACATCAGATGCAATAGCAATGGCACTTCGATTTAATGCCCCGATTTTTGTGTATGATTCAATTTTAATACAAGCTGGCTTTACTTCGGAAGAGATTTCTAAAGATGAAGGGGATAAAATCGAAGACAATTGGATTAAGAGTTTTGTTGAGGAACAAAGCAAACAAAAAGAACTTCCGGACGATCTTAAAAAATTGTCGTTGTCTAAACTAAAAACACTTCTCAACAAATTGGTGAACCTCGAAGACTATGAAAAAGCGGTCAAAATAAGGGATGAAATTTCCAAACGAGAATCTAATAAATAGTGTTAATCTTTTTTTGAAAACTATTTTTGTTTGGAAATAAAAAATCGCATAGGTTCTCTATTTTTGAAATTATTAAATTAACGTAAATGCAACAATATTTAGATCTCGTAAAACACATTCAGCAACATGGTGTTGAAAAAACTGATCGAACTGGCACGGGAACTAAAAGTGTTTTTGGTTATCAGATGCGATTTGATCTGTCAGAGGGCTTTCCATTGGTTACAACCAAAAAAATCCATGTCAAATCTGTGATATTTGAACTTTTATGGTTTTTAAAAGGTGATACAAATATCAGTTACCTTACGGAAAATGGCGTCAGAATTTGGAACGAATGGGCCGATGAAAACGGGAACCTTGGTCCTGTCTACGGTCACCAATGGCGCAACTGGAATGATGAAGGAATTGATCAGATTAAAGAAGTAATCACTTCATTAAAGAACAACCCTGACAGTCGAAGAATGCTTGTGACAGCATGGAATCCTGGAGTCTTGCCTGACTCTAAAGTTTCTTTCTCAAAAAACGTTGCTAACAATAAAGTTGCTTTACCCCCCTGTCATGCATTTTTCCAATTTTATGTTGCAGAAGGAAAGCTATCCTGTCAGCTTTATCAAAGAAGTGCCGATGTGTTTTTAGGGGTTCCTTTTAATATTGCATCTTATGCATTATTGACCTTAATGATGGCTCAGGTTTGCGGTTTAGAACCTGGAGATTTCGTTCACACTTTCGGGGATGCACACATTTATTCAAACCACAAGGAACAGATTGAAGAGCAACTTGCCAGAGACACTAAACCACTTCCCAAAATGGTTCTTAATCCTGAAATAAGAGATATTTTAGATTTTGATTATAAAGATTTTGATTTAATAGGTTATGATCCTCACCCATTAATCAAAGGGAAAGTTGCAGTGTAACTATATTAAACAATCCCTTTTTTCTCAAATACGCTAAGGAGTTTTTCAATGTCCGTTTCTATATTATAGAAGTGAACTGAAAAACGAATATAGTTTCCTCGATGGGAGAATCTAATCTTTGATTCTTCTAATATTTTACTAATTGATTCCTCATAAGGAATACTAACAATACTACTTTGTTTTTTCCGACTTAAATAAGCGGGTTTGAGGCCTAAATCACTAAGTCCCTTTCTTAATTTGGACAAAAGAATGTGATTTTTTTCAATCAATTTTTCAAATCCATTTGATTTTAAATAGTCTAATGCAAAAACCAATGAGGCAGCTGCAAGAATATTAAAATGTCCAGCAAAAATTTTTGTTTGTATTTCCGCTTTTGTACTATTCGTAAGCCTTAGGAAGTCATCAGAAACAGCAATAAAACCACTTCCAAAACCAGCGAGTAACCACTTGTAACCACTACAAACGATTGCATCAAACGACGATTCTGAAAAGTTAAAAACATTGGTCCCTATATATTGTGTGGCGTCTCCAATGATTAGTAATTCGGGATATTTATTTTTTAATTCCAAAATAAAATCTAAATCGATAATCAAACCATTGGTATATTGCACAATGCTTAAAACCAAAACATCTATTGAATTGTTTTCTAAGGCATTGGCAATCGCAGACTCAATATTTTCCTGCATTTTGACAGAAAATAGATTAAAATCACGTTCCTCAATAGCAGACAAAAGAGAATGATAGTCCTCATCAATAAACAAGAGGTTTGTCCCTAGCTTTAACCGATCCAAAACAAGTCTAATTCCAGTGGAAAAATTAGGAACAAAATAAGTTTGGTCTTTTTGGGAGCTAATAAAATCAGCGATCGAAGCATGTGTCATGTCTAAACGCTTGTATGCATTTAGCTTGTACTCATCCCCTTCAAGGAGATATTCCAATTCAAAATTCACTCTGAAATCATAGAGCGATTTTGACATTAAACCGACATATGCCGTGTTTAAATAAGTAGAGGAGTTTAATAACGGGAAATCGTTTCGAATCTCCATAAATTAATTAGAAATTGTACATTTGTAGCTTCAAAATTAATCTATTTAGATTTATTTTGACTGAAAATTAAATTAAATCTATCGTGTTTTAAAAAAACACTAATTTATGATTTATGAGTTCTAAAAATGCCATTGATGAAGCAAATGAGAAATTGCTTTTTGAAGCTGAAAATGACAAGAAATTGAGTTACATAGAAAACACCAAAGAAGTTACCATCATTGCTGCAGCAGCAGAAAACAACGCTTTAGGTAAAGACAACCGATTGATTTGGCATATACCAGAAGATCTTAAGCGTTTCAAACGACTTACTTCTGGTCATGCAATTATCATGGGTAGAAAAACTTTTGAATCGCTTCCCAAGGCGCTTCCCAATCGGCATAATATTGTTATTTCAAAAAATAAAAGTTATACTGCCGAAGGTGCTAGTGTGTGTCATAACCTTGAGGAAGCTATAGCCTTGGCTGAAAACGATAACCAACCTTTTATAATTGGAGGAGGGCAAATTTATGAGCAAGCAATGGAGATCGCACACAAAATCGAGCTGACTCGTGTCCACAAAGATTATGAGGCAGATACATTTTTTCCACTCATTGACCTCAATAAATGGAGCAAAGTATCGGAAGAAAGCATTGAGAACTCTAACAATGAACCTTCGCATTTTTCCTATTTAACCTTTATTAAAAAATAAATCAATTTAAGATGGAAGCATATATTTTTCCTGGACAAGGTTCTCAATTCCCGGGAATGGGTAAAGACCTTTTCGATCAATATGAGGTTGCAAAAAAACTATTTAATCTAGCCAACGAAATCTTGGGCTTCGATCTTTCAAAAATTATCTTTGAAGGCGTAAAAGAAGACCTTCAACAAACGAGTGTAACCCAACCCGCAATTTACGTTCATTCGGTGATCCTTTCCAAAGTAATGGGAGACAGCTTCAACCCTGATGCTGTCGCTGGGCATTCGCTAGGAGAATTCTCGGCCTTGACTGCTGCAGGAGCGATTGACTTCGAGTCTGGATTAAAGTTGGTTGCCAAAAGAGCTGAAGCCATGCAAAAAGCATGTGATCACGAACCAGGAACCATGGCTGCTGTTCTTGGAATGGAAGACGGTTTGGTCGAAAAAATTTGTGCTGACACCGAAGGTATCGTTGTAGCGGCAAACTACAACTGCCCGGGCCAACTGGTCATTTCTGGTGCTGTGCCGGCGATTGAAATGGCGTGTGATAGCCTTAAAAATGCTGGGGCAAGAAGGGCATTGATTCTTCCCGTGGGAGGTGCTTTTCATTCTCCTTTAATGGAGCCAGCAAGGATTGAGCTTGCAAACGCAATTGATGCTACTTCATTCAAAACACCACGATGCCCTGTCTATCAAAACGTTGTTGCTAAGGCTATTAACGACCCTTTGGAAATACAAAAAAACTTAATTGATCAGCTTACTGCTCCTGTAAAATGGACACAAAGCATCAATGAAATGCTGAAAGCAGGTGTAACTTCTTTTATTGAAGTTGGACCAGGAAAAGTGCTACAAGGTTTAGTGAAAAAGATTTCTAAAGAAGCAAACGCCGCTTCAGCTATAATCTAACTTGCTATTTCTTATCCAAGAACTCGAGAATCGTATTAGTTATGTGATCAATTTGATCCTCTCCCAATTCCGTATGCATAGGTAAAGAGATGACCTCTTTTACAATTTGATTCGTAACCTCAAAGTCTGCATTATTATACCTGTCGCTTCTGTAAGCCTTTTGAAGATGGAGTGGGATCGGATAATAAACGCCACAGGGGATTTCCTTTTTATTAAGTTGCTTTACTAAATCATCGCGATACGCTTCAGAAACCCTGAGTGTATATTGGTGATAAACGTGAGAATCGCAATCTCCAGCTCTAAAAGGGGTTGTTATTTCTGGATGGTTACTTAAGCGTTGCGTATATTTTGCTGCCGCTGCTTTTCTCGACTCGTTATAATGATCTAAATATTCAAGTTTTATATCTAAAACTGCAGCTTGAATAGAATCCAGCCTTGAATTGACCCCTACCACATCATGGTGATATCGCTCATACATTCCATGATTTACCATTCCTCTCAGCGTATGGGCAAGCTTGTCATCATTTGTAAAAATAGCGCCTCCATCACCATAAGCACCAAGGTTTTTTGAAGGGAAAAAAGAAGTAGTTCCAACCTCCCCTATTGTTCCTGTCTTCATTTTGCTTCCGTCTGAAAAAGTATAATTAGCACCAACGGACTGCGCATTGTCTTCTACCACAAAAAGTTGATTTTCTTTGGCTATTGAAAGAATCTCCTCCATTGGAGCAGCTTGACCGAATAAATGAACGGGGATAATCGCTTTTGATCGAGGTGTGATTGCTTTTTTAAGAGCATCAAGGTCTATATTAAAAGTTTTTAAATCTACATCAACCAACACGGGCGTTAATCCCAAAAGAGAAATCACCTCAACCGTTGCAGCGAATGTAAAATCAGCAGTGATGACTTCATCACCTGGCTTAAGCCCCAAGCCCATCAAAGCAATCTGAAGTGCATCTGTTCCGTTGGCACAGGGAATGACATGCTTGACTCCTAGATAATCTTCTAAGTTTTTTTGAAAACTTTTTACTTGAGGACCATTAATAAAGGAAGTTGCATCAAGGGTATCAACAATTGATTCCTTAACTCGCGCTTCTATTTTTTGATATTGACCCTTAAGGTCAACCATTTGAATTTTTTTCATAATCAATTAAAGCCCAAAATTAAAAAAAGGATTCGGCTTTCCTTAATAGATATATAAAAACTATTTTTGAAGTAATATTATGATACATATTCTTTACAATATTTTCCTTAACATTGCTTCCCCTGTTGTCTCAATATTGGGAATATTCTCAAATAAAATTTCCGTTTTCAACAAGGGCAGAAAGCATGTGTTTGAGCAACTCGCTGCTAGGTTTGAATCTCGGGATCGAGTAATTTGGTTTCATGCAGCATCTTTAGGAGAGTTCGAGCAAGCTCGCCCTCTGATTGAGGCTTGTCGAAATGAATTTAAAAATCATAAAATTTTACTTACATTTTTTTCGGCCTCGGGATATGAAATACAAAAAAACTATAAAAATGTAGATTTTGTGTCCTATCTCCCAATTGATACTTTCGCTAATGTCAAAAAGTTTTTGAATGTCATTGAGCCTGAATTGGCAGTTTTTATTAAATATGAGTTTTGGCCTAATTATTTTACGGAAATGAGTAAGAGGAAAATTCCTCTAATTTCTGTGTCATGCATTTTTAGACCCGATCAGCTATTTTTCAAATGGTATGGAAAAGAATATAGAAAACTGCTGCTGGGAATTCATCATTTTTTTGTTCAAAACGAGTACTCAAAAAATTTACTCGAAACGATTGGCGTCAAAAACATCACGGTGAGTGGAGACACTCGATTGGACAGGGTCTATGATTTGCTTAGTCAAGACAATCAGTTGGAAAAAATAGCACACTTTGTCGGAAATGAATTGTGTTTTGTGGCAGGAAGCACTTGGGCAGAAGACTATATTCTTTTGAATGATTTTTTAACTACACCAAAAAAAATAAAAATCATAATTGCCCCTCATGAGATTAATGAAAAATCAATTAAAGCGCTGGAGAAAAAGATAAAAGTTTCTCATACAAAATGGAGTACCTATGATTTAAAATCTAATGTTGAAAACAATATTTTAATTGTTGATACGATTGGACAATTGACCAAAATTTATAGTTATGCTTCCTTTGCTTATGTTGGAGGCGGCATGGGGAACAGCGGACTCCACAACATCCTAGAGCCGGCTGTCTATGGAATCCCCATCATCATTGGGAAAAACTACAAACATTTTCAAGAAGCTGTTGATCTTGTCGATAACAAAGGAGTTGTTAGTGTCGAAAAAGAATCTGATTTTAATAAAATTTCCAATGATTTTATAAATAATAAAAAATTAAGAGATAGATTAGGGGATGCAAACTCAAACTATATTGTTTCAAACAAAGGCGCTACACCAAAAATCATCAAATTCATAAAGTCTTTGTTAGATTAAACCTAGATTCACTAAAAAACCAAAAATGAAGAATGTTTTATTCCTGACCTTATTTACAATCTTTCATGTCATAGGGCAAAAAACTCCTGAAACTCCTGTCAATATTATATTAATGATAGGAGACGGAATGGGTTTAAGTCAGATTACAGCCGGTATGTATAGTAACGGAAACAAAACTGCTCTCGAAGAGTTTGAATATGTCGGGTTGTCTAAAACACATTCCTCAAAAAATCTAGTTACTGATTCTGCAGCTGGTGGTACAGCTATTGCCTGTGGTAAAAAAACACTGAATGGCTTTTTGGGTATGGACTTAGACAACAATAAATTAAGTTCAATATTAGAAATATGTAAATCAAGAGGTTACGCGACTGGTTTGATTTCTACTTCCAGTATTGTTCACGCTACTCCTGCTTCATTTTATGCAAACGTATCTTCTAGAAGACAGTATCAAGACATCGCACTTCAGTTGAGTGAAAACGATGTTGATTATTTTATAGGAGGTGGGAAAAAACATTTTCAAAACAGAGAAGACGACCGAAATTTGATTTCAGAAATGAAGGACTATGAAATGGTGAATAGCTTAAATAAATTCCGTCAATCAACTTCAAATAAATTAGGGTTTTTCACTTATTACGACGAGCCGCCTAGAATAAATGATGGAAGAAAACCAAAGCTCAACGAAGCCTTGACGGCAACTTTAGAAAAACTCGACCAAAGAGAAAAACCTTTCTTCCTCATGGTTGAAGGTTCTCAAATTGATTGGGGGGGGCACGCAAATGAAATCGACTATATTACTTCAGAATTTAAAGATTTTGACGGTGCAATTTCTGTAGCGGTAAATTATGTGAATTTAAATCCCAATACTCTATTAATTGTTACCGCAGATCACGAAACAGGAGGCTTGGCAATAACGCTAGGAAAAACAAACCCATACACTTTTAGGTCAGATTTTAGTACTGGAGGTCATAGCGCCACTATGGTTCCCGTTTTTAGTTATGGAGCCTGTGCAGATAAATTTAGCGGCATTTATGAAAACACCGCTATTTTTGAAAAAATGCTAGAGACGGTAAAAGGAAATTAGAATTACTTTGTTCGCATACCGTTAATTATTTTCTTCTTAAACGCATCATCATCCTCAAGGACTTCAAAAAAACTGGTCAAAAACTTTTTAGAATCACTGTACTGGGATTCTATATCAAACTGAGATTCGAAATCCTCTAAAAGTTTGAAAAAACTATCCTTTTTTGTAAGGTATTGTTGTCTAACTTCTTGAACCAAATCTTCATCTCTTTTAAAACCTCTGTATTTTCTATCTCGAACACTATCAATGCCTAAGTTACTATTCACGACGGAATAGCTAGGGTTTACAAAGCCAGACATGTCAAAATCATAGGGCAAAGGAATAATTTTATTGTCAACAAAAAGAAGCTTTCCATTGTGTTGATAAGCAACCGAATAATCCGTGTTCCCTATTAAGTATTGATGCATTGAAACCTTGATTGAAGTGATTGCGTCCATCGCCAATGGATGGGTATAGCGCTCAAAGGCTCTTCCTTCAAAACGATCCGCAACATTATCGTCATCCTCAATTAGAAAGCCTTTAAGTTGGTGAGAAATAATTTTTTTCCCTTTAATTTCTTCAAGTGTCACATCAACTCTTCTTGTTTTAAAATGGTAAGGAGATATGTTTTCATAAAACTTATAGGCTAAATACTCCTGAAGGATATTGTCATTTTTTTCTTTCTCTAAAAGACAAGGCAACACAAGTTTTAAGCTTTTATTCCCTTCAAACAATGTTCCATTACCATTCGACTTTTTAATTTTCATTTTAATCGGCGGAAAGTAACATTTTGACCTTCTAAAATTGCCTCTCGCTCGTAAAGAGACATCAACAGTCTCCCAAACATTGTCTTGTTGATAAGAAAGTGTTGTCTTAATTAATATAGAATCATTGGTTTTGACCCTCATATTTTTATTAGAATAACTAAGTTTAATGTTTAAAGGTGACTGAACCTGAAAGAGTAATGTTGTTTTGTTTTCATTTTGAGCGATTGCTCCAAAAAAAATAAAAAAACTCAAGAGGAAATATATTTGTTTATTCATATTATAGTTAATAGATTTATTGAAATAAAAATAACAAAAATTGTGATACGATATCTATCAATTATTAATCATAGGACTTTAATTACGATTTTACTTTCCTTGCTCATCCCTTTCAGCGCATATAGATTCAATATCGTGTATAATATTGATCTCACTTTAATCAGCCTTGCGATAATATTTCCGTTAGTTTTTGCAATTAGAGGGGCTTTTAAAAGACGTGAAAAAGCTTTAGAACACCTTAGTTTGTATCGAGGCTCTCTAAAGACGATCGAATATTTTTTCATGAGCAACTCAAAATTGAGCGATGAATCTAAAAATGATGCCAAGGTTCTTTTGACCGATTTAAGTGATACTTTCTTAAATTATTTATCAAAAGATGACAATAATGCAGAAGAAATTGACAGGAAAACAGAATCATTATTTGATTTCATCATTTCCCACAACGAAGAAATTTCTGGAGGTGTAAAGCAAAAGATCTTTAGGTTCATGAGAGACCTTCATGTTGCTCAAGAAAAACTAATTTCAATACATACGCACAGAACGCCCATAAGCCTAAAAGCTTATTGTCTCATCTTTATCTATCTTTTCCCTGTAATTTACACACCAACAATCATTAACAAGATCGGAATCGACAATCCTTCTGAATTAACTTATTTTATAGTATTGTTGAGTGAATTTATTCTGATTTCTCTTTACAACATTCAAGATCAAATGGAATATCCTTTCGATCGAGATGGTTTGGATGATATTAAGCTTGACAACTATAAGATCAATCGGGTAATTGATTAGCTTTCTTTTTAAAGACTGTCATTAACTGCTTTGATGTTTTGACTTTATGCACAATAAGCCCATTTAACGTCTCCTGTAATCAGCCTTTCTGGCTGTGCTTTTGTCTTTGATTAAAGTTCAACCATTGACTCAATTGTTGACAAACATCAATAACGTTTTTTCGAAATCATTAAACCAAACCCTTCTTTCTGGTGTAGTATTTTATTTCACATTAATTCCCCGATTGAATTTTATTAAGGTCAATCAAAGCACAATTGAGGATCAGTGAAACTCGCTTAAAAGAATTCCATCAAGCAGCACCACAAAAAGAATGAAAACGTTCAAATAGAACCATCAGACTAAAGCAGTTCATCTTGTTGTTAATCAGATGTTTGTAATTTTTATGAGTAAGTGAAATAAACAATTAAAACTCAAGATTGATAGGATTAACATTAAAATAACCAATAAGCTACCTTAATATGAATTAAACATAAATTAGATAGTGTAAATTGACTAATTTTATCTTAAATAAAATTTAATATGGTAAATATGGTAATTTAATATACTATTTGGGTAAAATATTTAAATAATTACAATGGAAACAGTCTTACCTTTGAATATCATTATAAAAAAGGTTATTGTTATGAAAAAATTATTATTTATTGTCTTATTGATCTCAATCACAATGTTAAATGCAAACTTTGATCGGACTGAATCAACGGTTGAAAAAAAATTAGATTCAATCAGTAATGCTTATGTTGGATTAAGCTTAATCGAGGAAAAAGCCCTTGACGCAATTAAAAATGAAGACTATGTCTTTATCGAAAAAATTATCAAGGACGGAATGTTAAGCCCTAGAGCGTCTATTTTAGGGAAACCGCTTATCATCCATGCAGCAATAAATGACAAAGCCGAGATGTTATTATTACTTGCCAGTTACGGCGCAATGATTAAAGATCCTGTTTGCGAAGAAGGTAAAAATATTATGGAATATGCCATCGAAAACAATGCGATCCATGCACAAGCTCAAATCATCATAATTAGAGCATAACAAAACATTCACACGGGCAGAATTCTATATTAATAATAGTTGAATTTGTAGTTGTGCTGCCAAAAGCTTGCAGGAAATTTCATTTCCTATTTCATCAAAAGAAATTATACGCAGGTTTGGAAAAAAATTAGACATAATAACAAATAAAAAACCGCTATATATTTATAGCGGTTTTTTTGATTGTGCGGGTGAAGGGACTCGAACCCCCAAGCCGTGAAGCACTAGATCCTAAGTCTAGCGTATATTTGCTCAAAGAAAGTTAAATTACTTGATTTACAATTAGTTACATTTTTATTGATATCATTTAAAATCATATAAAACCATCCGATTGTTTTTTTGAGAAGTTTTTATCCCGCTTCCTCAAAAAACTTTATTTGAAAGCATTTTCGAGCCTTTAAGTCTTGGTACGTTAGAGTGGGATTGCCTTTTTTAATGTCCAGAAATTCACAAAAAGTATCAACTAATTTATGTAATGCAACGTTACTGTTACTAAAATACCCTATCTCCAAACATCCATAGAGCATTTCCACCAATGCAGCATACGAACCTGACCAGATAATCTCTCTGCTGTTCTTTTCAATATTACGTTTTTCCAATTGGTCCTTTTAATCTTGAGATAGTTGGTAAAAGGCTCCATCCCCATTATCTTCGCCCAGATACCATCATGAGATGTATTGAACACCAGATTTTAAAATAGGGGCAACTCTTTACCAAGAAACCGTTATCCACATTTTTTTTAGTAAAATAGAGCTCATCAAAATGGGTCCGTTTTTGTTCCATATAGAGGAGAAAATCAATGTTTCTACCAAAAAATGAATTAACTTTTTTTATCTTCTTTACCAAAAAATTCTTCTGTTGCTTCAACCCGACCTTGGGTAACCGGAGTTCACAGGAGCGTACCTCTGAGTAGTAGATTAGGTAGCGCATAGACTCCGTTTTAATGTATTCGAAAAGTTGGATTTCCTCGCTTATATTACGAAACCCTTTTATGTTCTATTGTGCCGCGAAGCTTTCTTAGAGTCTTTACACACAGTAAATAACCCAAGTTTGCTTTATCGAGAAAATTATGGTCGGAGCTTTCTATATCTTCCTACTCTTCATTGAATTCGGATTTTGTGGACTCGATAACATATTCTTGCCTTAATTTCATTGTGGTTTGGAATATGTTGGTTAGTTGTTTAGCGCAAGGTGCGACCAATCGAGTTTTTACAGATTACCCTTCAATCACTTAAAGACGTCTGCCGCATATTCTGCGGTTATATCCCTTTGTTGCATACCGAACATCTCATAGCCCACCATGAATTTCTTGACTGTGCGAGCGTAACAATGGAGGATAGAAACCCATATCCTAATGCCATCCTTTATGAGTCTCACTATCTACCGGTGCCTGGTGGATTCCACTTGAATAAGGGAAAGGGACATTGAAGACCTTATCATATACTTGGGTAACAACACTTAGCGATTTAGCAAAGCTTTCTTTTTCATCTGTAGTCATTTCGATAATGTGCCTCAAGGCTCGCTTGGGGACTATCATTGTTTCAAAGAGCCAAACTGCCAAAAAAGGTATAAGAACTACAAAATGTTCGTTTTCATCGATTATCCTTTCTACTACTTCATGTTCCTTTATCAAATAATCCTCCAATAAGTTAACCTTTATGTATCAGATTGAGCGAGCATCCTACAAAACCACCGCCTATAACACGACTTCCAACAATAACTCCTGACTTGCGGGTTTGATCCACTAAAAAATCAATCTCAGGGCAGCTTACCTCATATTTGTGCTGCAGACCAAAGCGCGTAGCGTTTAGCAAAGTTCCAAACTCAACTATCTCTCCCTTTCCCAGAGATTGAAATGCTGAAAGGACACGCTCGTTCTCGCTGACAACATAATTTACTTTTGTAAATTCATTCAATGGAAGTTTAGACCGCTGATTAAGAAAGGAGGTTTCGTTCTGTTCACTTACATTTAGCACTCCAAGTTTTTTAGCCACGGACTCACATAGTTTTCTACGCTCATTGTACGCCGAACTTGAAAGTTCATGGTGTATTTTTGAATTGATCAGCGCAAACTCATAATCCTTTAAATCAATTTTAACATAGTTGATTTTCATTGTGCTGCAATCGAGCAAAAAGGTATGACCTTTCTTGCCGAACATAGAGACGTATTGGTACATGATACAACACTGAACCCCAACAAGCTGATGTTCAGATTTTTCGATATATTTATCAAGAGCCATCACGACACTGTTCTCCAAAGCTGCCGATGACGAAAGTCCAGAGCCTATAGGAATATCGTTCCCAAAGACAAGATCAAAGCCTTCAATCCCAAAACCTCTCCTTTACAATTGATTGACGACTCCCAATATCTAGTTTTGCCAACCCACCTCGGGTAAGGGTTCCAACTTTTCAATACCAAACTCGTAATTTTCATCAACATCTATAGCATAGATTCTACATATTTTAAGTTCGTTTCTGGCAACTGCACATATAATTCCCTTGTCAATTGTGGCAGGAAAAACATAACCGCCATTAAAATCAGTACGTTCACCGATTAGGTTAATACATCTAGGGGAAAAAACTAAAATAGGTGTTGACTCATAAATATTTATAAAACTCGATTTCACATGTGTTTTTAAGTCTATTTTCATTTTGAAGAATGGCTGTAAATATTCAAATCTTTGGTGTTACACACTAAAATTGGGTTATTAATCAAAATTTGATATTGCTTTTCTTTTAAAAGATTGAATTAGAATTAAATCCTCATTAGCTCCAAAATGCCCATAATCCCTATTTGTTACTTTTTTAAAATACATCTCTGAAGTTTCGTTATCTCCAATCCCGAAATAGCCTAAGGCGATTAAATAATTACAATGAATTTTATTGCGGCTGTTCAAGTTTTCTTCCCAAACCGCTAGATCAGGAAGGGAAACAGCAAAATAATAAATTTTTACATCGTCATTAATATGGCTTCTACCATAATCAATTAATTTTTGAAACCTTACATTAGCTTCATTAATTTTCCCTATTTTTTTTAATGCCAGACCTTGATAGAAGATAGTATCCGGTTGTTGGTCATTATAGCACCAAGAAATCAAGGGCTTTTGAAAAATTTTTGTTTTCAATTTCTTTCTTTGATATACCAATAAGTGCTTTTTCATAAGCTCCAGTTACTTTACCTTTACCGCCTTCCCAAGGATGAAATTGTCTTGACATCAATAAGTCATATGCTTTTTGAAAAGGATATGAAATCCGACCCATTCTACATATAAATCGTCTCGCTATTCTAGCAAGTGCAAGTGTTTTTCTAAAAACGCTAAACGAAATTCAACTGATTTATTCTGTTTTTTATATAACTGGTCAAGTTCCATTAATATACGGCATTTACATCTGTTGGAAAAACAGACTGATAGGCATCGTTTACGGCTACGGCTGGATTTGCCCACCATAAAAAGGTTTGGGGTTGTGAGGTTCTGTTGTACAGTTTTGCTTTAATCTCTAAATAAGCTATATCCGGATATATGGTAAAACCTGTCATTCCTTTGGTACGGAACATACGTTCTATTTCACTGCACCAAACGGTTGCGCTTCCATCTTCATTTTCTTCAATACTATAATCTACAGGGTCGTAGGTACTGGGCCTGTGATGTTGTGGCCAGTTAAATTCAATCCCTCCAGAAATCCAGGGATCAGTTAAGCCTACCAGTGCAGGTTTTATGACTTCATTATAATATACAAAGTGTCGTTGTTTAACCTTGTCATACGCCATTTGGATACGGCCTCCCAACTCGGGCAATATCATTATTTTTATATAATCATTCTCCAAATAACAGGCTTGCCATACTTTGTCTATTTTTTCATCGGATATTTTTTCGATAACCGGATGTGGATATACGGCACCGCTACTCGCTTGATAGACTCTTTTTTCTAAAAAATTGGATTCTTTTCAGGGGTTCCTACTTCATAAGTGGAGATAACTACTTTTTCTGTCCAAACTTTTACTTTCATTATAATTCTATTATTTACTTATTTCTTAATTTTTTTGTTATCGTGGAGTAAAGTTTTTATAAAAGTCAAACAGTTCTATGTGCAAATTTTAATTTTAAACTTTAACTCAATTTTTTTTTTTGGTTTTAAATACAATAGCCCTATTTGATTATTAAAGGCATTCGGTGCACAAGTTTGTGGTTCTATTGCAATATTTTTCCTGTCTGGTGGGGTGTATATTTGCAAGTAATCATATCCCTTTAGCTCCATAATAACATTGTATGTATGAGTTTTTAGAATAGCTTTTATGTCCTTGTCCGTTTTTAGTTTGAAACAATGGTTCAGGTTTTTAGTTCCTATATTTTTTAATTCTAAAAAATCTTCAATGGTTTCTACGCTTCCATATGGAATTAAATTTTCATTTACAGGAAAATGTTCGTTACCAAATATTTGTAATGAACAATCATCAACTATATCATCTACCTTAAAATAGGGATGCCATCCATGACCCAAAGGAAATTCTTGTTGCCCAATATTTTCAACACACGTTGTAATTGTCAGGGCATCATGTTGCAACTTGAATGTATTTTCTATATGTGCTTCGAAAGGAAACCCTGGATGGTTTTTTTTATACCTGTAATTGGTTTTTATCACACCGTTTTTATGGTCTATTGATTCAACAGTAAAAGATTGATTATAAACCAATCCATGCAAGGCATGTGGCAATGGAGTATCGTTTTTTGGCAACCCATAAGATTGCCCATTGTAATGATATGTGGCATTATTAACTCGGTTAGGATAAGGAAATAATTGGGCGCCTGAGTAGGCTTGCTCAGTCTGGCTTTGCATTTCTTTTTCTGAGAGTACGCCCAAGCATATAGGCTTACCGTTAACAACATACTCGTTTAAAGCTCCTCCATATGTTGGAATTAATGAAAACCAAGTTTGGCTACCTTTTAATTGCAAGCGTAAAACTTTATGCTCTGATATGGAGGTTATATTACTTGTATAAACATTTCGAGATTTCATTTCCAAAAAATTATCAGCATTTGTTTTTTGTATCT